>QDKV01005287.1_pt1 | contig 45441 bp, 50 predicted proteins | sample 1861101 | NCBI WGS metagenome assembly QDKV01 (sample SAMN04275158, study PRJNA302643) | Fungus metagenome, whole genome shotgun sequencing project. | isolation source: fruitbody | host: Mallocybe terrigena | place: Sweden | collected 2013
TTACGTGCTGAGAGTGCACAGACAAGAAGAAAAGATCAGGTGAACTTCACAGAAGCATTGAGAACAGTCACTTACACGCTGAGGGTGCACAGACAAGGAGAAAAAATCAGGTGGAATTCATGGAAGTCCAGAAGCACCTACATTTTGTTTTGTGTACTGCATTCATATGTGCACTTTATTATCAGCAAATTGTCTCTATATCCAGAATACTTTCTCACAGTCTGGTAAACCACCTTATATGTCAGCAAAGTAGAGAATTGAAGAAAGGCAGAGAATAATACACACCTTTGCATTTCATGTAAACCAAGATTTAGTCATATGTTAAACATTTTAAACATTGTCTGGTGAATCATGCAACACATACCAACTGTCAACAAGTGTATATTAGCATTGACCAAGCAATAATTTGCACCACACACAAACTAGAGTTGATAGGTGTACATCATCATCAATGATTGCCATCTACAATGATCATTCCTCAGACTTACCTTCTGAAAGATCCACATATCAAAATTTAGCAAGTATCTTTTGATGTAAATCATGGAAGTCCTACCTCAAGAATCACATCAATGCTTCTCAACTTTGGCTCCAAGTACCAAGTCCAATCCTCGTCCGCTCGATCCTTTTGTCAGTCTCATCAGCAATGAACATCTAGAATAGATCTCTTTCGCACCTTCTTCACCTGTGCAAGGAAGTCCCCTTTCAAGTACGGTATCCCTGTCCAACACAATGCTTCTGTCATCCACGACTTTAGCCAGTTCAAGTCAATTTTCGTGAACAGTTCCTGAGCTTTGCCTTTCAGTTCTTCTGATCCATCGCTGGCACCACCTGTAGATAAGAAGGAACAAGCATGATAATACCACGATATAAGCTCATATTCTGGTGGAGGAGTGCCATCACTGAAAGCCCTTGTAATCGTTGAGAGACAGCCGAACATAAGCCGTCCATGGCACATAGCAGGAGCCTGAAAGAGGGTCTCCGACCGTGATTTGTTGGTAAGAAAGTCTCGTAACGATGCATGATAGGGTTCAATTATAGAATTATTGTTAGGGATGACAAGAATTGAGTGGCATCGACGTAATGCGATGCGAATGCCAGGACTCGTTAGGTGCTCATCGAGGGTGAGCAGAATTCGGGAGAGGCAGTCGATGTCGAGTTGATATCGGAGGTACATTATGCCCCCCATAACGATATCAAAATATTCCCACTTCTTAGCCTCCTCGATGACCTGGACGTACAGGTAGTCCAGACCTTTATGGAGTCGAAGAATGTCTTCCAGTCGCTTCTGTGGAGAGCCTTCCCCGATATATCGGACGGCCGTAGCTGCATATACGAACAGACCTTCCGACTTCTCTACCAGTCTGTCGAGGTACAATTCCGACGGCCACTGTAACCGCCCACCATCTTCGGTGCGCTGTTGTTTTGGCCAAACCTTCTCAAGTTGCTCTACGAAGTATTTTCGAATGTCTTCCTTTGATTCTGTAAGAGAAAGAGTCCGAACGTCGCCATGACTGTCTGATAGAATACGATGTTTAATTTCAGGCTCAGGTCTACTCGTGAGGAGGAATCGGAAGGGAGATTTATTCTTGCGAATCCATTCGATCAGCTGGCAAATTCCCTCTCGTGAAGCGCATTCATCGAGCCCATCGATAACGACGAGATTGGGGTCAGTGGAATTGACATTTGTGATGAGAAGTTTAGAGAGCTGAGCTTCAAAGGAAAGGTGCGATGGGGGATCCATGAGGGGAACTCGCGAGGTATCCTTCAACATCAAAATTTCCTCCATTCGTTCCCTCGCTGATGGGATCTTCCTCGCGATTTGATACGCTAAGGTAGGCACAATTTTGTTGATGTTATCACGATCGCCTGTCTTCCTCCACAAAAAGAATGTAGCCGCAAGTTGTCCGCGTTCGTCGTATTCCTTTGCGATGGTATGTGCGACCGTGGTTTTGCCAGTGCCTGCAGGGCCGCTCAACCAGCATACGAGAGTGGTCCGACTATCAGCCCAAGAGCGAACTTCGTTCAAGACTTTGTCCCGGGTCTCGGGTTGGCAAGTGACAGCATGCTCTGCCCACCTCTTGGAGGAATTATAGAGGGCATCTTGGACGTAATCAGGGCGCAAGAGATCAAATACTGTAGGGGATGGTGCTATAGGGACATTTGAGGAATGATAGCTGGGTAATGAGGCAGGAGAGTAACGTACATAGCTGATTTGAGATGTTTATGGTCCCGTGTCCGGACGCGTGGGGGCCATAATTATAATAACGCCCGTAATTCTCCTGCACACTGTGGTTGGAATTTAGGTACAGAAAACTCAGACTTGGGAGTGCATCCTTACTGTGAACCGCTGGCAACTGGTTCTTTCATGATAATAAGGCAGATTGTCGAGTATTTGGTTACAATCGTATAGCGTACAAAGGCGTTTCGACTTGTTGAATCAGATTGACAAGACAAGGAAATGCAGACGTCGTTACGAGGTGCATTTATTGTCCTGTATTGATTGTATTTGTTTACATACTCTCACTTGACCAATTCGCTTTCCCAGTCTGCCTCCTTCATCACCGACATTGAAGACGGTGCCCCGCAATGCAATGGCCGAGATAGTAGATACTGCCGAGTAGATCCCCTCATTCGCGTCTGACCGAGGTTCAAACGTCGACGTCCAAAATGGAAACGCCACCAGAGCAGCGTTACCAGCTCTTGTGTTCCTTTTTTTTATATTGAGGAAAGGTGTCTGGTATGGGCATGAAAAAAGGAGGGTACAGGCCTCGCCCATTAATATTGGTGTGTATACTCAAACTTATGGTGAGTCACCCGCCTTTTCTTTCGTTCTTCTGCCTCCCGCATCGACAGAACATCAAAATCGCCCGACCAGCAACAACAATGTCATCGTCTCCTCGATTTGACTCTTCACCACACCCGAAAACACATTTCACAACCTCACCGACTCCTCAACCTCAAAATCCCCACCGCGCACCACTTGCAATCAACAACCAGGAACCTCCGGTTCCTCTGTTCATCCCTCGACAGCTTGGCCCGCGCCCTCGCAGGAATCATCATCGATGCACCAGAACGACACGTTCTCCCAGTGAGGCATTCGAAAAAAGGTGCGGAGGAGAGTAATACTTTTTGGAAGGTGTTCTGGGGTCGGATCGGCAGTGCATGGAGCTGATCATGAAGTTACGAGACGAGTGTATCGAGAGCCCGACGATATTCAGATGCTCCCCAATCTGTCCGACATCAACATCAGAAAAAACTCGCCGACACACAGCCCTCGGTCTTTTCCTGACTATGTATCTCTCCCCGCTTCCTTGACCGTATCCACTCCATGCTCCCAAGCAACCTTTGGATCTCTCCTCCTCCAGCCTCTCCTTATCTCCCCCACTCCCCTTCTGCACCTCGCCTTCCAGCCTGTGCAGTTCCTCCTTCGCCTACCTGGCGACCTCGAGTGTGCCGGAGAGAGACATGCGGATGAGAGAGAGGATGTCGGCGAGGGGGGTGGATTCTCTCGAGAAGGGAGTGGACGAAGGTTTGAAAAGCATGCGGAGGCTCTGGCGGATCCCCTTGAGGTCTTGGTGTGCACCTTCATTGGTGGTGGTACCTTGTAGAAATTGAAGCGAGCGACGACGCCAAGCGAGGAGATAACACACCATTCTATTTTCACTCAACACCCCTCTCAAACCACCCACCAATACCTTTCGCTGCGCCGACAAACGCCTCACCAACCTCTTCCACCCTAACCGCACCACTGCACCTCGCTCCACGCTGTGGAATTGTGTACAATCATAACAGAACGTGTGCATTGGCGATGCGCAATTTTTCAAAATGAAAATTTGGACGAGCTCGATCCGTTTCCCTCATTGAGTCTCCTGATCTTGTGCCTCTGTCTCTTTTGGGAGTTTCGCCGTTGGTGAGCGGGAGAAACGGTCATGAGAGCTGGACGTCGGACAGGCAGGTGGCTTGTATGCGCTTGTCGCTGTTCAACCTGTTCCCCTTCGGACAATTTTGATTTTCGATGACATTGCCACACGAGCTAACCAAGAAAAAGAGCTTTCTTTGAAGACCCCGAGGCAAACTCAGCATCCGGCCAGCGGGGACGATGGTTGACCACAGCACTCATCTCATGGCGAACATCCTGTCTACCTCAAACCAAATTTGACATCCTGTGGGATTCGTCGAATCTCACTGTCGTCTTTTCCTTTCAGTCCTATGAGTTTAGTCCCCTACCCTGACTGGTGCCTGCGTACCAGATTCTTGACCATGCAAGCCGGACCACGTTTATATACGACCAAGTATTTCTGCTCTTCATGCCAGGGAAGAGAGGCGGTGTCATCGGCAACAGTCACGATATCATCAGGCAGGAAGACGAGGAAGCCATCTTCGAAAGATGGGCGGCTGAAAATATCCACATTGTGCAGAGATTTGATGTCGGACTCGAACAGGATGTTTTGGGAGGAACGGCCACCGGGCTTGGTGAATCGTACCAAAAACACTGGGGGGGTGAGACGCAACGATGCTTCTAAAGCTTTACCGTCCATGGGGTTCCGATGTGCAGCCTTGTTGTCGTTTTAGGTGTCCGGCACTGGGAGATGCACGCCACGTCAGATTTGTGGTTTGCCAACATCTTGCCAACATCCGTCGCATGACGCTCTCCACGTTAGATTTGAAGTTGATGAATGCCCCTCTCCGCAATTGCCAAACAACCGGTCCAGACAGACATGGCGGATTCCTTGGACGCTCCAATATGGCCCCCATGTCGGTCTCACTATCACCTTGGGCTCCTTCCTCGGACATTTCACGGTTCTAGATCGAATCTTTCATCGCATCAGTCAAGATCGACACACACAGAACATTCGTCTCGCAGCTCGACCCTGCCAGGGCTTGGCGAAGAAGGAAGAACATCGTCGTAGCGGCACATCAGGGTGTTTCTGGCATCGACCCTTGTCCATGAATATTTGCTGAAAACTACTGCCATAGTTCTGTCTGCAGAGAGCAACGTCTAAGCTTAGACTGACCAGCGGGCAATCACTGCACGTACTTCTGGCATGTGTCGGAATTGCAGAATTGAGGATTGGGGTCCTGGGGAATAAATTTAATATATACGAATACATAATTTGTATCTAACCTACGAAGTCGGTTCGTCCCAGTTTTCCTCCTTCATCACCGACATTGAAGACAATGCTCCGCAACGACCTAGATACTGCCGAGTTCAAACGTTCAAGATGGAAACGCCTTAGAGCAGCGTTACCTTCTTTTTTGGTTGGCGTTTACCTAATTTGATGGGTATGGGCATGGAAAAAGGATTCAGAGGGTACGGAAACGGTATTAATATTGGTGTGTATACTCAAACTTATGGTCGTATTGCGATGGTCGTCACCCTTTGCCTCCCGCATCGACAGAACATCGAAATCGCTGATGAACAACAACAATGTCTTCGTCCATCCTCACGTCTGCATCGTCTCCTTGATCCGCCTCTTCACCACACATTCACAACCATCGCATGATTGCTCTCTCTCACTGACACGTCAACCTCATCCAAAATCTCCACCGTGCACCGATCTCGTTCAAGTGCATCTTCAAAGCCTGAAGCTGTATGTGCATGCGAAGGATCCTCAACTGTCTGGATGGTGATATTCAAGGATGAATTCGTCCTGTACTCCGTTCTACAAACTCCTCAGTCCTCCATCTTAACCTTGGAATCGGAAGATCCACCAACGCGCTCACTCAACCCATCTTCAAATCTGCTTCTGTGCCTCCTTGACAGCATTCAAATCCCCACCGTCTCGACCGACCACCCACTTTGACCCTCTCGACAAGCTCGTGCCACCTGCAGACCCCTCCACCGCTCACCCAAATCCTTCCTCTTCCGCCTCGTCCGAATGATGCACGTCCTCGAGTGCCTTCCTGGCATACGCAATAAATTCGTCAACAGCCTCTCGTCTTGCAGCACCTCCGCCAGCGCAATTCGGACGCTGTCAATGACAGACTTGAGGAACGCCCCAGGTGTTGTTCCGGGGTCGAATCGGCAGTGCACGAAGCCGATCATGAACCCGATGATATTCAGGATCCGAGTCAGACTGCGCAGGCTCCCAAATCTGTCCGACATCCTAAAGAGAAATAAACTCGACGACATATCTGCCCTTCATCTCACCCTCTGCCTTTTCCTGACCATCTACCTCTCCTGGGCACCCAATGACACCGCTCCCCTCTCCCTTGACCGTATCCACTCCGTAATCTTTGGATCCTTCAGCCTCTCCTCATCTCCCCCACTCCCTGCACCTCGCCTTCCAGCCTGCGCAGCTCCTCCTTCGCCTGCCGAGCTTGCTCTCGATAATCTCGAGCGCGTCCAAGAGGAACATGCAGATGAGAGAGGAGGTCGGCAAGGAGGGTGGATCCTCTCCCTGAGAAGGAGTGGACGAGGGCTTTGGCGGATCGTTTTGAGATCTTGGTGTGCGCCTTCTTTGGTGGTGCCTTGGGTGAGGTGCCAGATGGCTTCTTGGAGGGCGCTGTCCCTGAAAGAAATAGTGTTATGTACTAGCCATAGAAATCGAAGCGAGCGACGACGCAGACAAGATAACCCACCATTCTTATCTTGCCATCCGCACTCAACACCACATCCGCCAAAACCTTTCCCTGCGCCGACAACGCCCGACCTCTTCCACCTGGGCCGCCTTCACTTTTCTCCTTTGCACCTGCTGCCGCCACCTCCCATTCAAACCCCACGACCCCGACCTGCTCAAGATACTCGATGCACCGTTGATGAACGGAAGAGACGGTTATGAGAGCAGGACGTCCGACAGGCAGGTGCTCTTGCAAACTTTGTCCTGGCAGCAAACACCTTAACCAAATCCATGAAGGAGAAGCGTGAGTTCTTTTCTTGTCATTCTCTCTTCTTACCGACCTATGATCTCGAATTTAGATTTTGCAAACGGGCCCCTCTTGGCGTTCAAGTCGACAGGGAACAAAGCCCAGCGCGGGCACCGAGTGCAGTCCCGATTTCACTGCCGCCTTCGAGACCCATTGGGGAGCTGACAACACCACGCTCTGGCCCTGCATCCGACTCGCAGGTGAGCAAGCATCAGCTGGAAAGTCCCGGGAACAGCAGAAGAAGCAGGCGATTTCGTAGCAATCGCCGATGGAGGCACGAACTGGATTACGATGCGGAATCAGTCCTTTGGCTCCTTCTTTACTGGGTTCTGATCCTGCAACCTGTGGATTCCTTACCGGAACTTGTTGATGCCTCTACCTGGCCCTCATTGATGGGAACAGTTTTGGCCCGTATCACTATGCTTGAAGCCCTGTCTCTTGGTCGATTAGTGCCGGGCCTCACCCATTCGGTCTATGAGCCCCTCTTGCCCTTGCTCAAGAAACCCGCTGCCATTATCTCGATTGACAGGCACTGACTTGACGAAACCGAAACCCGATATCATCTAGAATACGTCCCTGAAGCCTTTCAACGCTTGATCCTGCAATTCATCCTGGATCATCATGACAAGGAATTCATGATGAAAAGAGTTGGCCTCCGACCGCGACCAGTTGAAGTGATCAGTACTACTCCCAGCCTGCCCACTACATGTGCCTTACGGCTGAATGCTGAGAATGGAAGGAAAAGACAATCACCCCAACCCCCCATGGAATGCTTGAAGCGACCTCATCAAACTAAGGCGGTTGTAGTGGTAAGTTGACGTGCCTCTTTACATTCTTCTTACATGATTATGTATTTTCAGGAGGCCCTGAATGGAGACAAAGATGAGGAGACAGATGAAGGAGAACAAAGTGAGGTGGACAAAAAACTTGATTTTACATGAGTGGTCGTACTCTTGTTTTGACCAATATACATTATTTCTTAAATTGCTGTGCGTTTGCATAAAGTATGTAGATCTAGGTCTCTAGGAACTGTGTATGGCTTCGGCACTGTTGACTATAGTGATTAGATTAGATCACTTAGAACAGAATTTGACGTCATTTCTTTGCATTGAAAACACTGAGTGAGCAGTTCAATCCGCAAGTTCACGATGTACAAGATCCTCCCAGCACGCCCAGCGATTTCCCCCAGGCGCTTTGCAAATTTCATGACCATAGGTCGTGCCATAGAGTTCAGACAATTTAATTCGACCATTCCTCTTGCTTCCGGACCAGTCCATACACCGGACTCATATTCCAAGGAGGTAGATACGACGCCCGCAGCGGACAAGACAGTAAACTCGATTGACCCAGACTCAGAGACTGTCCAACGCCCTTATGAGGCACCTTCCGGGCCATGGAGTCGTGCGGGGGCAAAGACGGAAGAGTACGATCATGCTGAGACTGGGGAGGTGGAGAAACAGCCATATACGCCACAGAACGGTAGCAAAGGACGGTATGGGGCAAGGGGTGAATGGGCGGAGGAGAAAGGATTCGAAACAAGTGGTCCAGATGAAGGCCCAGCGGCAAAATCGAGTGGTGGGAGGGTGTAAAAACGATGGTGAGGTTCATTGAAATTGACCGCCCAGGAATAAGTTTAAACGATTTCGCTCTCAGAAACATTTTTCCTCAGCCACTCGGGACCCCGTTCAAGTTCCCTATGTATAACTAAATAAAAAGAAACAACCGTGTACCCATATAACTTAATGTATCTGAGCGTTTAAATCATGACACTGGCAGCTCGTCCACCGTTTTCCCGGTCCGGCCCCGGTACTCAAACTTACTTTTCTACTCTTGACTTGTCTTTGCATTTCTTTGTTCATGTCCTCGAAATATAAAGTGAAGGCTACTGTAGAAGATGCTGACGAATGTGACATGCTCCCCTCTAAAAGTATTGTGGTGGTGGCTCTCCAGAGCTAATTAACGCCAGTGCCGCACATCCTACCCCTTTTCTCGGTGGCCTGCATTCAGGGCAATGGAAGCAGAACAAGGACGGCGACCTTGACTGGTCTTACACTGCTGAATGTGTTAAGCGCTGGTCGTCCGACGCACTTTTAATGCACCTCTACTCGCACGCGTTCTCGATCCCCGCCAGGGATTACAACCCAGCTGCACCATTCGTATACGTCCACCTTGCTAATGACCACGGCAGGGAGCCGGATATCATTCCCCTACCGCACGGGTATCGTCTTCCCCTCATGTTTGTCGGAAAGTATTTATGGGAAACTATATTATCGTCCCTTTTCTCTGCCCAGGAGAGTTGGGACATAGAAAAGTTGAATTTACTACATATTTCTCGGCTATGCGAAAACACGTTTGCCAGGGCCCGAGTAAAAGTCACCAAAGGTGGCATGGAGAAAGGGTGGAGATGTTTGATCTTTGACAGGTTTTTGGCGAGACTATACAAACACTGGATACAGAACGACTCCAGTAGTAGCGCGGATTTTTTGAAGGTGCACGGTTCTAAAGAATACGACAGGAATGTGCTCAGGCACGGTGCGGACTTTCTTGCATCGACATTCAAAAAATCTCCTTATTAAGGTTGTGTTTCATTTTCAGATTGGAAGAGATGGTGCCTCAGAGGGCTCCACGGCGTTCGTTTAACAGAAGCCGAAGTCAGCTCCGGAATCACTGTAGACCAGTACCGGAAGAGCCTACAGCGCAACAGATGGACGGGGATTTGGATGCTTGATCACAAATACCCAATCTTCTCGTGGAACTCTGGAGGAGAAAAAAAGTTCGATTCCAGTCGAGTGATAATGGATAAACAGGAAAAGGTTAGGAACAAGTTGTAGTCCTAGACTGGTCCTAAGTCTGACTGCAAACAGGTCACTGAACACAGACGAGAAATTTCCGAAGTCGTCACATCCGTACCATCAAAGCGGGACGCTGTCACTCGAGATGATGAAAACCGACCAGCGAAGCGGGTCAGACTCATCGTCTCGGGAATGAACAAAAAGGCCCTTGGTACCCCCAAACCAGGTACTTGTTATATTCAATTCGAGTCCGACATTGCGAACTCACAATCCACCCTCCACAGCGTCGGATATTATCAACTTCCCAAATACAAGCTTATACCATGCGTCATCTCCGTCGACTGTTCTTTTCTCGGTCTCGAGGACTGGAAGAGGACCTAGTGAAGGTGATGTCGGGGACTTGGGGAACAATAATAATGCGAGGGACATATCTCCAGTGTCACCTCTTACTATTTCGGATTCGGGAAGTGCTGCGTTTTCGTCGACACGGTCCGTCCATTCTCAGGAGCCAATACCTCTGACCTCATGGAATTCCTCCGAAGTAAGTGAGAAGGAGGCGTCGTCTCAAAGGGGAAGCGAAATTCGAACAGTGGAAAACCTTACTCTGTCACCCAAGTTTTCTAACGGGCAACGAAGGACTGTTGGACCTATATTGTTATCGTCAGCCTCTCCCCTGAAGCTTTCAAAACGTTCCGTTTGGTCTGTGCGAGGCAAATACGATAGGCAACCCCCAAAAGATGAAGAGGTTGCCAGACGATGTATGAACGAGGACCTTAGCCATCGGGTTGAATTAGCCCACGATTCTCGTAATCAAAACCGCACCGATCTGCCATCGGCGTATACTGATCAGAAGGTTAAATTGATGAACATAGGTCTTGATTTCTTGGAGGAAAAAATGGGTTATTCGATGGAGGCTGTCATCTCGTCGCGGACGCCGGAGGGCAATTCAATGACAGAATTTCCTCTTGAAATTGGGGGCCATAGCGACGTCCGTCCAAATGATATCGCAATCAAGGTTGGGGAGGTAGAGTTGGGCAATTCACCTGGTACAACAATGGTGGTCGGAAAGACAATGGGTAGATCCGAAGTGGGAGTTCAGGTGGAGATCACTGGTGATTTGAAAGACAGGAAGAACAAGGCCACCCAGGTAGAGCTCAGAATGGAAGATGGTTATTCGACAACTCTTCAGCAAATGCGGCAGGACGACGTCATCGAGACACAAAAAATGCGGTCCAGTTTATCAGCTCTCGTAGACAATCTCGTATCTGCGAAGATGCAGTCGTTGATGCAAACCATGAATACGGTTGAACGACCACCTCTTCAGGAACAGGCACAATCCACCTCATCAAGAGCCAGCGCCGACACCAACTCAATGATCAAAGGCCTGTTCGATGAGCTGACAGTGTTGCACGAAGAAGCGCAGTCGAGAGAGCGAAGAGTGAAAGAGGAGATAGAAGCGATGAGGCGGTTGCACAGCGCCGAAGTAGACGCATTGAGGAGAAGACTGTCATACTTGGAGTCCCACTGTGCGACTCACAAAAGCAGAGGGAGGGTATACGAGATTGAGAGAGATGAGACTCTTAATCGATATGACGCGGATGAATCGATTTCTTTTGCTTCGCAAAGTGAGCATCGATGTATGGTTGATAAGCGGTCCAGCTACCATGCCCCGACCGATGGCTGTCACGCAAACGGCTTCCTCAATGCTTTGGTCCACTCAAGGAATGGTGTTGAAGACAGTTCGCTGCCGATTAAGACGCAGAGAAAACAACATATTATTGCCTCTTCTCGTGCTCTTGTCTGTTGAGTCCTAGATTATTGTTCGTTGATCTTTATTTCTTGTTCTCCGATCTCGTTTTCAACGGGATAACATAATATTGTAATTTTTATAAGCAAACTTCATTTGTATTATGCCAACCGCATTTTATCTTCGTACTGTGATGTAATGAGCAAGTCGGTTCACCGTTCACGCACGTTTGTCGTTGTTCGCGGTATTGTCTTAATGGAGTCAATCGACGTCAATGGTCAAGCTGAGTCAATTCTGTGCCAATCTTGCACTGCCCAACCCTGAACTTTTTTGCTGCAACAACGGCGCGTAGAGAATATCTTCATCCATGGCTGCCCCAAGATATCCTACACAACAATATCTCGCCGGTGACTTCGTGATTTCCGCTGGATGCGTACTCTTCCGCCATAATCCTTCAACAGGCGCTCTTGAAATATGCGTTCTCTATCATATAAAACGCGACGAATGGTTGCTGCCGAAAGGCAGAAAGGACAGGGGTGAACCTATAGAGCAGACCGCTGTACGAGAAACGTACGAAGAAACTGGGTTCGGTTGCGAGCTTTGGCCACAGAAAATGCCCACGAGAGCTCCTGCTGCTGGAGTGGACAATGTACACACAGTACAGATTGTTGAGGGCTTGATGGAGCCTATTGGGGTGACCATCCGTAATTTGATTACGGGGCACATCAAGATCATATTCTGGTACATCGCAAAAGTGAAGGACGGGGTGGAAAAGGTCTATGGGACACAGATGGCGACGGAGAACTTTGAGTCGATGTTTGTGGATGCTAAAGAGGCAGCAGGAAAGTTGACGTTCGAAAGTGATAGAGATGTTGTACGAAAGGCGCTTGCCTTGGTTGCACCTTTGAAAGCAGAACTCTGATGTCACCGCATTGTTCCCTTGTTTGATCTCTTTTTTTGAATTAGGTCTATTTCAATAAGTACACAGAACGTATATCCAGCAGCATAAATGAATTAGCAAGCAGCGTTCGACGCCAGAAATAGTCCAAAACATATCAACGCAGATTCAATACCAACGTAGGGTATCAATATTTCAGTGTTAACACGACAAGACTGATGGTAACAGTCATTATCGCGATGCGGAGGAGTGATTGAAACATCCCAATCAGAGTCATCGGTGTTGCAAAGCTTCAACCGCTGCATGTGTCCGCAGATGGAGAGCATTCTTTTGACAAACTGTAAGAGCCTCGTGATTAAGAGTTTGAGAAACGTACATACCTCCAGACTATATTTGCTTTTCCTGCCGCTCGCATTAACTTCAAGCGGCTTACCAGAAAGCACAAGTTCAAATTCGTGACGAGCAGCATCTATACCGCCTTGGCAAGCAAAAAGGTGACCGAGTTCATAATCTGGATGGAGGTCAGGCGGTGAAGTTGATTCTAAATTATAGTGGGGGGACCTACGGGCATGATAAACCAAGTGATGATCCAGATCAATCTTGGATCCGTGTTCGAAGACGGCTTTGAGAGATGCTTCTGCCGTCTTTTCTGCCTCGGCCTTTGAAAATTTGACCACTTCGTTGGGATCGAGCTCGGCGTCAGGATCCTGTTTTGTCTTTAGACATACAACTCCAACTTGTCTGCATGAGAAACTCACTGGGTAAGCAACGTATCGCATACAAACACCCATAAGGAACATGGCCAAGCAGTAGTCGTCCCAATATCCGCCTTTACCGCCTCCATAACTAGTCTGCTTCTCCTTTTCGCTCTTGTCCTTATAGTTGTCAAGATCGGCAAGGACTGCACTGATCTCGGGGAGCATCTTCCCAACAATAACCGACCGGGGTGAGTGATCAATACCATGAAAAAGATAGGCGAGCTCGAGTCCAGGAAGTGTAAGTCGATTTCCTTGCATTTCGAATTTGCGGGCTTTGCGTGCGACATATTTCTGCAATGAAGGTGAGCAAAAAAAATGTGGCATTGACATTTTTGGAAGACGGGTACAGACCTCTAATGGAATACTCTTTCCTGCAATTTTCTGTCTTAGCCCGGGTACCTTTTCCATCATTCTTGCAGCTTCTGCCTTTTTCTCCTGATCATGAGCACTCAGCTCTAGCAAGCATACCGCCATGCCGTACGAGTAAATAGACTTTGACCACTGATAAACGATGTTTCAAAGAATACTTTAAGCAGCAAAAACACATTGAGAGAGAGAGAGTTAACGCTCACAGTTGCTTCGGCCTCCAGATCCCTCCAACACTTCAAACTTGCTTCTACATCCCAGAGAGCAAGATTGGCCATAGCAATCTCCCAGAAACTGATGTGATGCAGATTGCGATATTGCTTCTGCGATTCCATGGCTTTCGTATAGTACTCGATGGCTTGTTGAGGTTGCGAACGGCAAAGACAGAGACGCCCGGCAAAGAAGAGAAAGAAGACACCTGGAGAATAATTAAATGAAAATTCGGAATTCGGACTTTACTTGGAAAAGAAAGGCACATGCCATTTGGGTATCTTTTAAGGTTCCATTTGAGAATCTTACTGGCCACATTGATGTCTATGCCCTCAAATGTGAAACTGGAGAGAAATAGATGGAAGATGAGAAGACACATGTCGCAAATTGGCCGTCGCAGTCCTTCTTTAGCTATTCATTTTGTCAGTAAAAAATAGCCCAGAATGAATCGAAAAGTGAAAGAAACAGAAAACCCACCGGCGCTAATGCGAGGTTCATCCTCACCGTCAACCCATCCACCAGCCTTCATCAACAGCTCCAATCCAAGTCTCCTATCGCCCTTGTATCCGAACAGTTCCACTAGCGTCGCAAGCTTTCCAGGCATCATACTCAGTACGATATTACACATTCCGACTCCTACGTAGACACCGGATCGAAAGTCTTGGTCAATGCTGGTATCGATAGGACCATGACCATTTTCAGTGGCTTCTGCGTCTACGGCGTCGAGGTATTGTCCGAGTTGACGATAGATGGCGATGGTCGTTCGCATATTGAGACTAAAGCAGCATTAAATATGATATGGCTAGAAAGGGAATAGCACAACTAACGCCTCTTTGACAAAAGCAAGCCAATCTCCCGAATAAACAGTTCCCAACAGTGCCTTTTCAAACAAAGTTTCGGCGTACACCAGCTCAGCGTGGCGTTCGATATCCGTCATACCCCTGACGAAGCTGATGCTAGAAGGTTGTAGCGACGAGACAACATATCCCGCAAGTCGGGATCCGAAGAATGCTTGCTTTTTGCGGTGCAAGTTTGCAATGTAGTTGCCATGTTTGGTATGCGCAATTCCAGATACAATATCCTATGGGTCATAAAATGAAGAAACATAGACATGAGTAAAACAATATCATGAAAGAAAAAAAAAGCGGGGCACTGCTCACATCATCTTCATAACTCATCAACCCTTTTACACACTGGATCAACCCATAACCAGTGGCGAAGTACAACCTCTCCTTCTGCTCATCGCTCTTGTGGCAGAACTCCTCACTCTCCAACATATGACTCTGGAGAAATAGCTCGAGAGCATAAGATAAAGCGGGCAGATCGAGGAGAGCATTGGTAGGATCATACGGGCGCTTGACAAGAGGGGGTTCTGTATAAATCGATTGATAGGAGGGCAACCTGCCGCCCAGTCTCGCTGAGCGGTCTTCAGAAGAGATATATGATGTGTCCGTCTCCGACAAACATTCAGACGCACTGGTGTATGTGGATGTAGCTGAGGAGAGGAGACTCAAATCCATAGAAGGAATGGGTGGAAGGAGGGAGTTGGCTCGGCTGGTGTTACTCTTACTCGAAGATGAATCCAAGTCCAACTTCGCAGCTGTAGCAGTCGAGGTTGAGGAAGAGAAAAAATTGCCTAGAATCATCTTCGAGAAACCCCTGACAACCGGCGAAATGAGGCTTTGAAGATATGTGTGGTCAACGAATGACAATAATTTAAAGGAATGGGTACAACAAAGTCGCCAGTTCAAATGTGCAGACGTTCGTCACTGAAAAAGTTCAGAATATTATTTTCGACGGGTTTTCCACTTACAACGATTCAAACAGAAAAACCCAAGAACCGTCTGGACTCTGCTGGTCAAAGAGGAACCTGCTAGCTTTCTAAATTTGGATTGGCACGCGATCGTCGTTCAGGAGCTTATCAATGTCATACCGACCAGCACCCATGATGTTCCCGACATTTGTCAGACCGTCCCTGGCAGCAAGAACGCGAATGTTAGGGTCCTGACGGCCGCTTACTACTAAAATCCATGGTTTGCGTTCGTAATTGTTCAAGACAATCTGACTGCTTGCTTCGCTTTCTTATACCCCTCTCAAGAGAGCCATATCTTTGACTCTGCTTTTATCCTATCCTCGAACTCAAGAAACCTATTGTCCTGGTCGTGGGTACTTTCCACCAGGAAATCTGCCCATTGCCGCTACAGATCAATAAAAGCCTACGTTTGAGCCGTGTGCCAGCGCTAAAATCGATATCAGCTGCTGCCTATGAATTGCATGTTTTGAAACAAAGCTCACCGTCAACTAACTGTCGCTCGACAACAAAATTCAGGTCTGTCGCGTTGCCTAATTCCCTGCCACGATGAAAAGCACTTAGGGGCTGCGCAACTTGAAGCTAGCAAATTCTGCCCTTCTGAAATGGATTCTGAATTGGATGCTGTACTTCATTTGAGGTGCCCGCTTGGCTGTGGCCAATATTTCTGCGCTAGATTTTGTTTGATACATACCAATCAAGTTCGATTCAACAATTCAAGGTCGTAAAGCGCTTTTGGGAGGGTACGCGAATTTTGTTCAGGGTCTGTCGGAATTTCGGGGTAAAAAGATTTAAACCCATGTATCATTGTATGGTCGATAGTCTACTCTAATTTAAATAATCAGAGAATCATAGTTGAAGTTGGTACGATTATTTTTTTTAGGCTAGGCTTCACTGCAATTCTTACCGCCTCCTCGCTGGTGCAGGAAAACCTAAAGTTTCTCGTTGAAGAACAGCCTGAGTGTCTGAGCTTAGGACATGGGCCCCTGGTACCGGAATCACAGTGGTCCAGGACAACTTATGACCAGAAGGCAGTAAAGAATTGAGTGATAATGCTTATAATATTATTAGCACTACCCATGGCGGCTTCTGGTTACCGGTAGAAACCGAATCAAGAGAAGTACAGCGCCATGATGATAGTGAATCTAAGGTCAGTCCGAAATCACCCTCATCATCCCACCAATTAGTAATTTTCCATTCAACGAAAACCGTGGTCAATTGCAATTTGCCATCGGTTTCCTCTGTCTTTGTAATTATACAGCATATTTATAACACAGTTTGGACAATAAATACATCCAAGACGATAAATACACTTTACGCCACTAGCAGGAATGTGCTCGCTGAATCGCAATGTCACATCCACCTCGAGCGAAGTGCCTTGAAGATAAGATCCCAAAACTCTCCGAGCCACAAAGAGTTCCGATTGCTTCCATGATGTCCGTCCGTTGCCGAATTCCGGAATCCGTTATATTTCCAGCTTCGTTTATCAGCGAACCAACACTGAGCTGCGGGCGGGAAATTTTTCTCAGTGATTTTCTTATAGTGAATTGTAATAAATTATAACACCGATGGCGCTGTGTGATGATCATGAGAAAAAGACCGTCGTGAGAAAATTGAAGTTTGAATTCCACGTGATGGCAATCGGTTCTTTTGATATGGTTTTTGTGTTCAATCTGCCCGCGGTCTGAAGATCTGAAGTCCGGTCGTGATAAAACCGAGCTTTTTTATAAACGAAATATCAGGTGGCTACAAACGATGTAGGTCTTGTCAGAACTTCCAATATTCCAGGCTCAATACCGCTCGTTCGAAACCAAATTCTCCTCCCCACAAGGTCACATCAGCGAGACTTTCGTTCAAAGCGCTTAGCAAGTCGTTTTTAGCTGCGCGTGCCGCTGGAATATCTGTGATCCGACCTGCTTGAAGCTCTTCTTTACAACTCTGCGAAACACATCAGATTATGTTCCCAAGGGAAACCGGGGGCCTTACCTGAATCGCCTGTGTGATGTCGGAGTCGATGATGGCAAGGAAGTCCGCCATATCGCCCTCATCTTCCCACTGGAGACCTATGGTCGCCCGCACTATAGTTACCAGAAGTGCTAAACTTGAGAAACCCATTCCTGCTCCGAAGAGCGAACGAGCACGCGTTACGACATCATGCAGGTGAGGCAAGGGTGTGGCGGGTGTGTCGCACGTCTGCTTGTTGAAGAATACATAGGGGTTAACTTTGTAGCTCGTTTGACGTAAACGCCTTCGTGCTGCGTTTGTGAATGCAGGCGTGATGCCCGGTGGACCGCTGGCGAGCACGTTGCGTATAATTGATCGAAGGCTGGGAACACATCATGAAGTCGTTCCAAGGCATGCAGCGAGAAACTTACTCCTCGGGAGATGCATTTGCAATGAAGGTGTCGAGCATGAGGTTTCTACACAGCTTAGAATTGACGAATGCCCCAAATACATATCTGCTGTTGTACTCACACATGGTTAAGCACGGGTCGCGCATCTGCACAGATATTGGATGCTGGAGACATTAGAGTACTTTTGGTTCCCTACAAAAGGGGTCGTTTAAGATGGAGTGATACAAAGCCGATTGCTTTCACCATCCTGGCAATATATATACAACAGCACCCCCTGAAAGTGGACGTATACCATATGGGTTTCAAGCGGTCAAAACCACATGAAAAGCATCAAGTTCTGATTCCGCGGAAAGGGATCCGGCAAATTTTTTCGTAGCCGCCTATTTTCCGGTTTAGATGCCATGATCGCCATTTCGTTCTCGTTCTCGAAGTTGACCGTAGTAAAGGGTCGATCAATCGAACATCGCAACGTGGAACACCTCTTACTCCTGAGTCATGGCGTATCAGGGTGTATCGGTCAATTTAGTGACTGGGACGTTTCCTTGGAGAATCTTTCCCTGAGCGGGCTATAGTTAATCACCGGTGCGCAGGCTCATGTTGACTATAAAGGTCTCACCAAATTGTCCTCGTGCTCCTTGAAGGCAGTTATGACCGCTCCCACACCTGTTATCGAAACTTTTTGTCTCGGTCCCTTTGTTTCCTCTCGCATTTGGACCGGCCTTTGGCAACTTTCCAGTCCAGAATGGGGTACTGCCAAAGCGTCCAAGATTCGACAAGCAATGAACCGCTATGTTGAAATGGGCTACACGGGGTTTGGTACGTCTATTTCACATGTACCCTTATTATCACCTCTAATGATCCCAGATATGGTATGTTATTGGCCTTCAAGTTGACAGCAATTAATTCATTATATGTGCAACACCTGACTATCGACAGGGTAAGTTTTTTCACTTTTTGCCGCATTTGGATTCACGTTTTCTGCAGCCGACCACTATGGAAGTGCAGAAGTGCTTTTCGTGAGTAGTTAGCGCAAAATCTTCAGAGAAGTCGACCTTGAATCATAAAACACAGGGCGAGTTTTACAAGTCCTCGCCATATGCACCAGATATTGTAGCTGCCACGAAATGGTGCATTTTCAAGGCAATAGAACCGACAAGTGCAACTGTTTTTTCTGCGGTTCGCGAGCGAATGGAACGTATGAAAACCAATCGTGTCGATTTGCTACAGGTAATTTATTGTTTGCTGGGCCACTACGATTCTCAGTCAACAATGTTAGTTCCACTGGCAAGACTACTCAGACCGAAGGTATATAACTGCGTTGGAACACTTGGCAGACCTGAAGGACCAAGGCTTCATTTCCGCTATCGGATTATGTAACTTCGATACGATTCGTACAGATGAAATTTGTACACAGCTGGGTCCTCGAACAGTCGCCTCAAACCAAGTCCAGGTGACTTTATTCTATTCATTGTTACGATTTTCTCACCTCATGAACAGTTCTCACTCATTGATACTCGGCCACTACATGGAATGGCTGATGTCTGTCAGAAACATGGCCTCAAGCTACTTACTTATGGCACATTGGTTTGCAATGTCATCGTTTGCGTATGCCAATTTCTGAAATTGTTCTTATCAGTGCGGTGGTTTTTTGTCAGATAAATGGCTTGGGAAGCCGGAACCACAGCCATACGCTGCGGGAGATCAAACTCCTTCTATGAGAAAGGTGAGATCTCTGGCCATTGCCGTTCTACCTGATCACGATTGACATTGGATTTAATCGGCAGTATCTTGACACGATTGTCAATGTGTGGGGATCTTGGGATTTATTTCAAGCATTGCTTCTTGTTCTCCGTCAAATCGGTGATCGCCATGGGAGAAGTATTTCGAACATTGCGACGAGGTGGGTTTTGGATCACCCTTTCGTAGGGGCTGTCTTGATAGGCATGTCTGAACCTTTCTTACGCTCTATACCAATGCTCACCATTACTGTCAGGAGCAAGACTCGGCGTGTCTGAACATACTGACGATAATCAAATGGCGTTTGGGTTTAATCTTACGAATCAGGATCTCGCCGCCATTGAATCGGTCTTGGATCATTCTAAAGGTCGCACCATGATAACTACTATTGGAGACTGCGGGGCGGAGTACCGTTCATGATCTTGTCAATATATGGCCATTAATGAAGTCCAAATGAAGTCTTCAAATCGATCGGTCTTTATCTGGTATCAAGTTACTTGTTTTCGTGTAGAATGCTCACGGGATGACCACCTTATGATGATATGTTGCTTTTTAAGTAAGAGCCAGTCAATAAGGTTTTGCCTGGGCGATTTAAGATGAATCAATTTGTTCATCATTTGGTCATAGCAGTCACGGGGTTTGGTTGAATACTTACCTTCACTCGGCCGAACTCTTGAAAAGGTGATAACTATGAGTTATGATTCGAAATTCTACATTAGATGTCCTCTGGACTCTGACAGTTTGGTTTCTACCATTATACTCGCGAATCGTATGCTGGTAAACCATATACTTACATTCGTTCATCAGATTTGTCGAAGGAAATGACCAAATCATGATGACGCTGGGGGGAACCAGTAAACGCCGCCTTGCACCAAATCCTGGAGATAGCTCATAGAAAAAAATGTAGAGTAAGAAAGGTTCGACCAACTCATCAGTGTTTCTCAGTAATGCGTTTATGTAATCGGAACAGAGACTGTTATATTGAGTTACACCACTACTAACTATCTCAATAAGAACAGTCAATTCATTTCTTACTAACTTGCTAAGGATCGTGAAATACGGGGACTTTTGCATGAAGGAATATTGCCCAAAATCTAAGTCTACATCGGTCATCCACCAAGACAACACAAATTCCATCACAACACGGTGCGAAGCATTCAAAGCCCCGAATCGAAAAACCAAAGCGGAAATCCACCTTCGAGCAGACAACGAAGAACTCGGACAACCCTCAGGCCGATGGATCCAGCTATACATCATGATGTCGACCATTCCAACCCTAAATCCGCCACTATACAACCACTTCGATAGGCATAGAAAGGCGCTGGCATCTTAGTACTAGATTGCTTGCTTGCAAGGGGTGTACGATAATTCGGACGGTATTTCAATGTGGCATTACACAAGTACATATCAATGACTTTTGCTTGATGTCCTAACCTCACCTAGTCATATCCAAGTACAAAATTATCAATGACACTTACTTGAACGTCGTAACCAACTTGAATCATGTACTACTACTTTACCTGCTCATACGATTTACGCGTCTCATCGTCCATTTTGGCCAACAGATCATCCTCTTCAAGCAGAGTATCGTGTTTCTTTTTAAATATTTCGTGTCTCGCCCGGAACTTCTAGATAACGCCACACACAGATTGAAAAGGGAAAGACTTCCTGTTGGTGGGGGTTGCATTGTCGACAAACAGATACAGGATTGTTTGCCTTTGAGATCGGTAATCTGTAAATGTATATGCAGCCGTTATTGGAAATTGTCGTCTTTCAAAGGTCCGCCGACTCTTTTTACTGTCCCCATTAACGACGTTTATGTGGTATTTAGTGCTCGCTGGTTCTGTTTGGTGGCGCGTGTTTTGTCGAGCTTAACGAGCATGCAGTGCTTGCTCCGGTGAGATTCCAGAATGCATTCTTCTTTAATTGTCAGAGGTTGACCAGCTACTGTGTTCTCTGCTTTACAGACCAGTATCGGACGACGTTGTTCTCGACACATGAGATATTGTTCGTTCCATTATGTACGAACAGCGTGCCTTGACTGCATCCCGCCAGGGTGATTTGGAATAATCTTCTTGGCGACGAGACCTCCCGAATCGTGAGTGGTCCTTCTTAGTATTGACGGTAAATTTTCCGTAGACAACGAAGAAAACCTAGCCAGATTGGATCAATAACCCTTTTCAATTCCACTGCCATTGTAAATTCTTCGAAATCTTTTGGCGAGGTACTGGTACCCTTCCCAGAAAGTTTGTAGTTTCTTTTCGTTTCTTCTTTAATTGCCTTTTCGATATCTAAACGATCTGAGGCAACTGATATGCCAGAAATGACATGTGTTGCCTTCAATTAATGATGCAGTAACACCTAGTTTAACAAGAGGTGTTCGCATCCCCGTTGTTTGAATGTCAAAATCGTATGATGGTGATTACGGTTTTGTTCTCTCGCTGTAAAATAGTATTGCACGTTAAACTCTGCTTTATCCGAGAGCAAGGGGATTTGCCGCTCTTGGCGTTAGTAACTAAAACAAATGTTTGGCACTGTTCCGCCATAACAAACTTTTCGTCCTTTGAGATTACAAGTCAGTCACCATCAAGACCAAGTCTATTTCCTTTTCGTGAACCCTCTTTATACATATTGGTATTTCATTTCCATGTCCGCACCCCTTAACAGATCAACATCTACTCGCCGGACTACGCGTCCCAAGCGTTCTTCGGATTCGAAAAAGGCTCGTAAAAGCTCGTCTCCTTCCGACTCTTATAGAGGGGATTCGCAGAGCTTAGACCCTGACGGCGCCCACAACGGCAAGAGTACCGCTCCGCGTACCTTAAATGCGAAGGTTTTACCTAATCCCCAGCCTTGGCGGCACCCGGACGAGCTTCCATATGTTCAACACCACGACTTATCGCAAAATGTGTTGATCGAGTACCTTCGTCACAAGGTGTTCACCATTCCTCCTCGTGAACTTAACTCGACAATTTCACTTTTTCAAGTCACAACCCTGGATGGCACTGTCATTTCTCTGCCCCGAGGATACCGTGTGCCCCTCATGTTCGTTACCAAGTTTCAGTGGGAGTCTCTGATGCTTGTGTTGACCGCAGGGAATCCTGAAACAGAATGGAAAGAATATAAGTTTGATATATTGCACCTCTCGAGACTTTGTCAAGATCTATTCGTCCAGGCGGAAGAAGCAAGACAGCAGGCACTTGCTAAGAGTTCAAGGGGGATTGATAGGTTTTGGCGATGTGCCACTTTCGATAGAGTGCTTACAAGGTTTTATCACCGGTGGTTTATCAGCCGAGAATGGTCTTTACGCAAGTTTTGGAAAGAGTTCGATGAGGAGGAGTACAAAGGCGATGTTTTGAAGCATGGTGGGTATTTTCTGACCCTTTCTTAATATTTGTCAACTCGCGTCTTGATATAGATTGGGTTCGCTGGTCAGTGAGGGGTCACAAAGGATTTACTTTAACTAGGGACGAAATTCAGAATGGTATCAATGCACAACAATTTATACGTGGCCTGGAAAAGAACGCGGATGGTTCCTGGATTTGGACCGACAAATCAGTGTCTTCGGAGTTTGCTCAGACAGCTTTTCCCGTCATCGAAGACAACGGGACAACATACACACTTGCCGATCTAGACAGCTTATTTGGTGCTCGGGCTGTAATTCGGACACCTTCCCATGATTCCATTGAAGTGAAGAAGGAACGTCTCGAGCTCGCTCAACTCGAAGACGCTTTCCCCTCTCGCCCAAGTTCACCCTTGGCTCCCGTATCGACTGGAGCCCAAATTTCGAACCTGGTCCCCCAATCAAATTCCACCGTGCTTTCGAAAGTATCCTCGTCGACAGCTACGAACAACATCGACTCAACAATTGTTCCGATCAGCCGTCCTTTGCAAAATTCCACCAGTATTGCACCCATCAAGCCTGCTGGTGTCGACCAACGTCAAACGTCATCTGGAGTTGGAAAAAAGAGGCGTAGAGAATCTGCTGAACCAATTCGACGCATTCACCGTCGCCCCCAACTAGTAAAGGTCTTACTTCCCAGCGTTTGTATCACGTTACTCATTCTTGTGTCTTACCCCAATAGTGTAGGAAGACGTCAGGGTTTCCCTACCGGGTGATGCTACCTGCAGTAAGTTTTCGTTTTCTCTTGATCGACGGCGACCACATTCAAGTGTATTTTGTCATCAGCGTGCTATGAGTTTTGGAGAGGAGTCTTCGTCCTCTTCTGGTGAAGAGGAAGAGGAGAGTAGTTCCGAGGAAGATAATAGAGCAAAAGACGGTGATTATAAAGCTCCGAGAGTAAGAAGATTTAAGACAGAGCCAAAGCCCACATCTCCGAAACTGAGCTGGCACTGGCCGGATCGTAACCCCCCACCTGGCCCCACTGTGAGACCGGCCAACTTTCACCGGCCTACACCAGCGAAATATATAAAGCAGCGTTCTGAAAGACCCGGCGTACCCCATCCATACAATACGGAGCAGCCAGAGTGTTTGAAAACGCCATCTTCCAATATGACAACCCCAGTTCAACATGATTCCTCAGAAACCCTGAACCGGGAACGACCAGAATTGGACCAAGCTCCATCATCTACTGTTACTGGACTGGATGTCGCACAGTCACCTCATTCTCAACACGCAGACTCCTCCCATGCGAATATATCGCCACCTACAAACAAATCCCCTTTTTCATTTTCATTTATACCGGACGAAGTGTTGGACTTTATTCAATTCAGCTCAGATCCGGATACGCCAATGCTGACTGGAGCTGGTTTGCTTCCAGATCTCAATAATTCTCCTACTGCTGAAGTGCAGGCATCTACTATTACTTCTGAATCTCACACATCCTCACCTCCGCCCACGCATTCACAAGTACTTTTAGTGGAGGGCAAGGAAGTGGAAAAATCAGAAGAACAAGCAGAGGCGACTAAGCAAAGGGCGATATCTGATTTGGAATTGAATGTAGGAAATGCAGAGGGTACTGATCATATAAATTCTCCGAACCCCTTAACTTGGACGTCCATAACATTTGGATGTCGGACTGAAGACATTGCAAACTCCACTTGGATTGCAAACACCACTCCTTCCAGCCTTTTAACACCTGTCCCCCCATCTGCATTTTCAAGTCCAGTGGGCGCTCTCACCTCAACCTCTCCACCTCAGGCCCCGATACCTTTTGATAACTCATGTGGAATCAATGCCCTAGCTGTGGTACCAAACCCTGAGAAATCATCAACCACGACAACTTCCGTCATTCGACCCCCCTCTCCCATGTCTCTTCTATCCACTTGCCCTCTCACCCCGTCGCTGCCCTCCCTACCAGGCTCTTCTTCAGACTCGAATACAGCAATTATCGGTGTGTCTTTAAATGGATCCTCGTCAACATCTCTCCAAATTCCGCAAGATTTCGCAGGGGCTCTTCGACGGAGCACCGCTGGAACCGATTCGACTCTAGAAAATATGAACGTAGCGCTGGGCACGTCCACCGAATCTCTACGAAATGTTGGAAATCCCCTATTTTCAAGTTCCATCAAGGCCTTTCAAATTACGTTGACCACATTCTTTTCCAATCTCAGTCGGACGAAAGTTCGACGAATAGCCCTCCTTCTGCGTGCCCTTCTTCACGATCTGCAAGTGAACTCTGCACAGTCCATGAACGACAAGCCCAAGTCCATGACCTCCCGGTGTTACCAGTCCGGTGCATTGTTTTCATACAACTTTCCTGGGGATGAGCCACTGACAATAGAGGAGCAATTGGATATTCTTGCAAAATGCTCAGAACTGTTATCGGCTTATTCAAAGGTTTACGGAGCAGAGAATTTTGATGAGAGGATCAAAGAATTTGATGATCGTCTACGTTGGGAGCTCGTCAATCTCGGAGCCATGGACGTTCGAACAACCGAGAGTGCTGTTCAAGTTGAGCCTCGGCCTCGTGTCCTTGTCGATCAAGAGGTCACTGCCACTGGTTTCCAGTCTGGGTTTTCTGACGGAAAAAAACGTATGATGGGGAGAGAGTGCACTGAGTACGTTATCCAAGATCCAGTGGACATGGGACGAGATTCATGTCCGATACAAGATCCATCGAGTTCCGATGTGACCATGCTCGACGTATCTTCCGTGTCGCTGCCACCCTGCGGTTCAGTATGTCCAGAAACCATGAAAAGCGAGACTGTCTCAACAGCACCTGACGTTAAGCCTCTTTCCTCGATTAGGGTTATGACTTCGATGATGCGGGATATGGCCGATCTACTTGACTGTACCAACGAAAGGAACGACTCTAAAGGGAAACAGCGAGCTGTAAATAATGCCGAATTCCCAAAATCAATATCCTCGTACGATCTGCCCACTTTGGACGCGCTCTTTGCTGAACTCAAATCGATGAAGGAGGAGTTGCAAAGGAGCCAACAAAGGTATCAGGAGGAAACTGACTCGATGGCCCGTTTCTGCCGAGCGGAAGTCGATTTTGTAAAGGAGGAACTAAGAGCGATGAAATTACATTACCAGCGAGAGTCTGAGCTGATTCGGAAGCGCCACCACCAGGAGACAGAGTCTTTGATGGATATATTAAGGGAAACTGAGAAAGGTGGAGCTCAGATAGCCGCGGAGAAGGACAAGTTACCCCTTTACGAATTGTTCGAATTGCGAAGGAGGCTTACGGCACTGGAAGGTCATGCTCGATCTTTTGCACAGCCGGGTTCAATGGCAGGTTCGTTGGCCGAAGACGAATTGGACTCACCGACTACTCAAAATATTGCCTCTCATCCACTAGCACATCTATTGGAATTCGGAGATTGGTCAGCCCCGCCGTCAAACTTGGCGATAAGGTCGTCTGATATCGTGTCCGCATCAAAATCTGGGATGCCGTCTCGGTCGGACAATTATATCTCCAACGCCATGATCATCGACGGTATCCCACTTCCTATCAAATCTCAGAGAAAGTTTCAGGCAATTCATCGTTTTCCTTAACTTGTCATATTTAACTGGTCCAGTGAGTCCTTTGTATTGATTCAAACGAACCCTGACCAATTCGAACTAGTGCGCCAAATGTAGTTTATTTCAGTGGGACTCTAGTGCTTTTATACCTTAGATTTACGTATTCGACAACAATCATTAATGTTTTCTCAAGTTCTTAGTCAACCCTGGTTGACCTACCAGAAACGGAGACGTGAAAGTGGGCCATTGCTACGAGAGAACTACGCCTTTGAGTCGCTACATAATAAATTATCGTAACAATGTCAAGCAGACTGCAGGAGATGATTAGACGATATATATGTTACACGATTATGCACGAAAGCAATAGAAAATGTGGAGAGGATGTATGTCATATGAAATGTAAATTTAGGAGCTATGATCCCATACCCCAAACCTCCAAACCCACACACTCATACTTGACGGTCTTCATGTTGCCAACAATGCTTGCAGAACAGAGCGGTTCGTTGTCAAATGTAGGACATGACGCGGACGATCCCTCAAAAAGTGAGTCATCCAGGTAAAGGCCATATTGACCATCTCTGAAATGAAGCGATGTAAAACGGCAGATTGTTGGACGGAGAGGGAAAGAAACACACCCTCCTCCAAAAGAGATATACTCCGGTTCACATAAAGAGACGTAACTGTTCTTTCCCGTCGTTTTGAAGACTTTAAGATTTTCATCAATATACTTGAAAAGGAATCTGATTTTTTTTAAAATCTCAACTCATAATGAAGGCAAAAAAATGTATGGATAACGTACGATTCGCCACCGCCTGAATAGCCTTTCCCTTTATTCGGTTTCAGTCCCTCTGCAATCCATGCACCAAACAATGCCCTGTGAGCTTCGTCCCCGTCTTCCACAGCGTCCTTGATGACTAATAGCATTCCTTTGCTTATATTAACTTCACCCGGTGCAGGTTTCTGTGATAGATGGAGTTCACAACGAGAATAAAGGGTATTGAGTGATATCCCATGTTGATCGAGGGAGTATAAAAGAGTCCAAGATCGCGAAAGGCGCGATAACGCTGGAATGTGGGCACGTAACTTGGCAAATAGATTGTGTCAGATGTAGCTCATAACCGCGCTAGTGGTCAAATTACATACCATCGATGCGAGCTGAGGCATCAAAACTGGTGAAGACGAGATTTTACGTCCGAATAACTCAACTCTTCCAATTTTCTGATCAATGAACTCGCCCATTTTGTCAACACCTCCGCTTTCGGTAGGAGAACTATGAGAACTCTGCCTACCATTCTGTCTACCTTGCCGATTCTTGTGTGAATCATGTGGAGGGGACGAATCCCGATTGGCCCCACCATCCAATCCAAGAATAGCGTGCGATGGAGTTTGAGAATTGAACTTTCTTGACCGGACTGAACCGAAGACAAAGCCCAGACTAGGACTCCAGCCCCCTCGAGAGCTAGCGACATCGCCACGATTGGGCATATCAATACCAATATTCTTAGTCCCGTTTTCGTTGCTTTCATTAACAAGCCTTTTCTTTCGCCACTCACTCTCTAGCTCATTAGAGAAACCCTTATCCCAATCATAGCTGTCGCCTTTAAAACCAGGTGCTCCAGAGGGCGGAATGTAGACCGTTGGCGAAAATGGAGAAGTTCCATGGGTAATAGTCGCAGGTGCAAAGGGACTATGTGTGAATGAACTGGAACTTCTCCCGCTTCTTGCAATTGGCAAAGATGAGGACGTGGCCACTGGTAGGGTTCCTGTCGATAGGTGTGGGGACTTAGAACGTTCATCAGGAAGATGATATGAAGAATGAAAAGACGAGGAAGGTTGTTGGTCGACAGGCGACGCTGATTTGTCGCCATGTTCTACATCAGGACGAAGTATGGAGTCCATGGAGGAATGAGTTCCCATTCGTCCAGATAACGTATCACGTCCGCCTCGAAGTAATGACGACATCAATTTTGAGGACAACGAAGTCACTGTCTGATAAGAAGGTGAATTAAGAGATGGCGTTTTTGGTGGAGAATCACTCTTCGATGGCCGAGTGGATGGGCCGAGATTGCCAACTTGGTTCAAGGGATCAGACTCCTGAAAGTCGGATTGCAATTCTCTGCTTTGTGCAATTGTAGTCGAATACTGAGATGCTGTCAATTGGGAGGTAATGGGCGGTGCAATGGCTGGACGTAGGGGAGACATAGAATTTGAACGAGACATTATAGGGCTTAGTTTGGGTGCGTTGATAGATTGAGAGTGTTGACGAGACAAGCTAAGAATTGGTCGGAAGTAATCATGATCGATGTCCAGCAATACCGGAGATGGCCGTTCTTCAGTTTCCTGCTTTGTCGAGTCATCCGACAATTCAGCGGGGCGACCTACTAATCGTGAGGTTGGCGAAGAAGAGGTGGATGACAGCTTCTCCAAATCTTCGGACCCCTTGTTTTCAAAGATAAACCACATGGGATCATCTTCGTGAAGTAATAACTCGTCCAGCACTTGACTCCGGGCAACTAAGGAACGTCGCTTCGCGTCATGAGTAAACTCGTCGAAGAACTTAAGGGTCGTATTTGAATCCGACTTTGGGAAATTTGACCAATGAGGGGGTTGGGTCCCGGAGGAGGCAGAGGAAGTCGTGTCCAGCGATGAGATTGGTTGGGCTAATAATAGATGGGTTGCATAAATCAAATCTTTGAATTATACAGAACGTACTGTTGCTTCCCGTCAAAGATGTAAGCTCGTCCGCCGTGGTAGTTGTCGTTGATCCTTGGATAAATCCGTCTTGAATTGGGGTAAAGGATAATGGATCTTCGGACGTTGTCACGAAAGCTCCAAACTCAGAACCCGACGAACTGGATAGACTGCTAGGGCGGGATCTTTGCAACGAACTGCGTGGTAATGCCGATTGTCGTGGAAAATCAAAAAGCGCAGTTTTTGATGCAATAGCGTCCTCTCGCGCGTCAGACAAGGAGGGTAAAGGCGTCGTTAAAGAGGCTGGAGAAGCTCGAGGCGTAGAAGGTTCAAAGAGAGTGGTAAATTTATTCAAATTTGCTTCCCGCTCCTCCTCTCTTTGTTGTTGCCATTCCCCGATATCCCTTTCCAACATAATCTGGTTAACAGTGCTGGGATGGAGGCTCTGAAACTCCTTGTTACTATCTTTTTGTCCATCCATATTCAAATTCAAGTTACACACTCTTTTCGCGTGATTATCCTGGGTGGGTGTTATTATGGGCGAAAAGGGAGGAGATTGGGGCTGAGGTTGCAAAGGCAATGGTGGATCAAGTGATGCGATAACCTCGACATCTGCGAGTTTATAATCATGTTCAGGGCTTCATTGACACATAAAATTTGAAAGCGGACCTGGAAAGACCAAGACATTTGAACACGCATTGCTGAGCATTTGCGAAAATCGATGCAAATTACACTTCCTGCGCCGAACCGCACCGCGCGGTGGTTTCTACGTGAACCTGAAGGATAGTTGTAAATATCGGGTGTTGATGGTTGCTGACAAATGATACAGCTAAGCGCTTAGCTCGGCGTCAAGGGAAAAAGAGTGTCACATTCTTGAATTCAAGTAAAATGGTAACGAGATCCTCGGCAATCGCCCACTCCTCTGTCTCCAGCTCATACTTCCGGAACTTGAGGCTGAGGGACTTGTCTGCTGTCATGGCATCAATATTTGATTGCGAAGTTAAGCATGTAATACTCCTAAAGTTTTCCATAAAAAACAAACATTTCAAACAAGAATTAAGTAGATATCTTCTGTTTAAACTGTCTTTTAGTTATTAACTTGGTATACCATAAGAATTACGTGAATACAATATATATATGAAGAAACATTAACTTTCAACGACAGTCAACGTTTTCTCATCGGAAAGAATATGCATATTTTCGCAGAACGAATTCATTCAACTCCGCCTGTGTCACTTGATAAGCAGTATCGATTGGAGACCAACTGGAAGTCAAGTAGGCGGCGGCGATTGCTCCAGAACTATTGGCTTCATCTGGGACACGCGGGAGATCCTTGTTCCTATAAATTCTGATAGATTCTTCTGATTTTTGCCTTGCTTTTCCCTTAGGTCTTTCCTGAGACAGAGAATCACGTTTCGGTCTTTTTGGCTGGGTTACAGGGGGGCTCTGAGAAATTGGGGATAAGATAGGGCCAGCATCCCACGAAACACCTTGCACTCGGGTATTCAAAGACTCTCTTTTCTCATCACGATGCTAAATATTGTATGAGATTATACCGTGAGTCCAGTCCAGAGATTCACATACCCGAGATAAAAGCGGAGCTTTTACTCCAGATGCTGGCACAAATTTCCGAGGCGAACTTCTGGAGTTCGACCTCAAAACAGTTTCAGGACGGCCAGTTCCAATCAATGGCTGTACACATTGCCAGTGGGAACAACCCCTAGTATGGTCATCCACATTGTGCACCTTCGGGCCCGTATCAGAATGAGAAGACAGCCTGGGTGGAATCACAGGGTACTTGGAATCAAGCGTTTGAGAAAGAACACAAGGATCAAGATTGTATTCTCCCGACCATAAAGGATTATGAAGAAATTTCTCAGCGTCCGTAGAGTTCCGCGGGGAATACTGTGCTGAAGAAAGCGGCCGGCAGTCTCTGGCCCTGTTCACGATGCGGGTTCTAGTAACGGTATCACTTGAAAGAGTCTGCCGTGCGCTTGCGCTTTCCGTTTTTAGTTGCCGACGCACTACGCTCCTGCTTGAAGGCTTGTCGAGTAACGAAAGCTTTTGCAGGTCGTTATCCTCTGCGTCAATTTTGGCACTGGTAAATTTTGACTTCCTTCGAGGACCATCAATATCCAAACTGGGTGATGAGTCTGAAAGTATTTTTTGCAAAGAGCTGGGTTCAGGTCCGCATCGTGCTTGACCGGCAATATAGGATGACTGTTCAGGTGATGACAAAACTATTTCAAGCGCAATCCTTGGGCTCTGGGCATGCTCAAGATCGTAGTCGTATGCAACGTGGTCGTCCCTCCTCTCGTCTGGAGCAAGAAGTAATGGGTCACTAGAAGACAATGGAGTGAAAGGAAACTGTTTGGTAAATTCATCTGTGCATTTAGGATCTTCAACCGTATTCAATGGCAGGGGAAGGCATCCCACAGGCCTGAAAGGCGTCTCTCCAGGTGTTTGTATTCCGTGATTCTCAACTACTGTTGCGCGCATTGAAGCCGCGACCTTGCGTGTGGAGTGGACATTATCCGCTGGAACTCCAGTCGCACTATGGATTGGGATGGTCAAGGTCATCGGTTTTGTGCTCGCAGGTGGACGCAGCACCTGTTTGACCCCCATCAAAAAAAGTTTGCCAGCAACGAAAACCGTAAAAAAGTTGCCTTGAGTAAGAGAAGAAACGTTAGGGCCTGGCTCAATGTAGGTCAAGCACGTAGTACAGTCCTAGAGACAACTTGACGTGATTGCCTTGGACCCGGATGAATTTTTCATCAGAGAAGAGAGCTTCAGCAGGTATGGACTTTCGTGGGCCAGTCGCATAAAAACCATGGCCAGTGAGATCAGAGCAACTCGACATGTTCTGGAATACCAATTTGGTTTCGAGGGAGTTTTTAAAATGAAGAAGACAGCTCCGAGAGGAAGACCAGTCACAGTGATAATAGTTGAAATAATAAGTAGGGAATTGGGGTGGGTTCGTCACTAGAGCAACGTTCCCCTTTTTGTACTTAAGCCAGGGTTTGTGTTGTATTCCTTTAAATGATGGGACGATAGTTTGACGACGATCCAGGAATGTCACGTGGGTGATTTTGCGCGGCTAATGGCACATCACAAAATGAAAAAATTTGGCGCCAAGTTGTAAAGCAATATCTTTTCTACCGGCCAGATTGTTAATTTTTGTCTGTTTCAAAATTCAGACCGCCATTAAACTTTTCATGTTTCACGTGACGTTCCCGAATACAGCTTTAAAAGGGGACAAGAAAACGACGATTTGAGTACAAGGTGCTTTGTTTTCGATCCTAAGATAATAAAACTTTATGAAACTTTATTTTCACTTGCTGATTGTTCATTCAAGAAATGAAAAGAATCCACCTCTAAAATACCTAAAGGGTATGGCAATCCGAGGATATTACAGTGTCCTAGCACCATCGATTCCCTTCCTCAAACATTCCATCAAAGCCAAATTCTTTACTCTCCTTTCTTCGACAGCGTCACCGAGTGCTTGGTCCCACCATCGTTCTGTCTCTGGAACATTCTTCCACCCACCCGTCATTAATTCTCTCAGTTTCCTTGGACTTCCTCCCATTGGTCTCGACATGGCTCTTTTCGCTTGTGCCCATTGTGGATGAGGATTCGCTAGAGAATGACCAGGGAACCCAGTAAACCCGTCAGCAGCAAGTACAAGCCCAGGCGGAACGGTAATCCTGCCAATTTTGAAACAGATTTGGGTTATCTGAATAGTGTGCAAAGTAACGTCAGGATCTTCTCCTGAAAGTTGGACAGCAACTGCATGCAGAGATCGTTCTGTATCTGACTGGCCTACAGGTGCTTTATTGGCTGGTGTTGCATACACAGATGTGTTGGCAGACTCCCCAGTCCCGAGTCCACCAATTTGACGGATGGGGAGGGATGACGATTTCTGCCCCTGATCATTTTTCTTTCCGCCAGCTCTTCTCCTAACGAACTTTGACATGACGTAGAGCTGTAACTTGCGTTACAAATGGTCGAGAAGGAGATTACGTTGCACGCACCCATTTGTGATCCCATGCAGCTAGTGAAACCCGGATTTCATATGATTTGAATAGAGGGATTTCATGGAGAAAGTGGATGTGTGTCGCTGAAAAAAAAAACATTTCTTAGAAATCAAGGCAAAAATTCGGCTGTTTACGAACCTGCCAACGGCGTCCATCCACCAGCTCGGAAGAACATAGGAAACATCTGTGCCGCAGACTTCATGCGTGCAAAGTCTAGGACCTAACAAAAATATGCCATTTTATTCAATCAGAAAGTATTTTTGGGCTCACCTTTGAATAACTCGAGTTACTCAAATGGCCATTGAAGTCGGCATCATCGATGCCTTTCCAAAGGTTTAATTGGCAAAAAAGTATTAACAAGTGTTTACTCACTTGCCCATGACCGATACGGAACAACCATTTCGAAAGGATTTTCCCCGACTGGGCACAGAGTGTCTAGCCAGTCATCCTCGAACTTCAGTCCAGCCGAAGGCGACATAAAGAGCATTCGGAATCGTAGGAAGGAATGCCGAATATGATATGCGATGACTACGTTGAACAGACGGTCTATGACGAGAAATAAGCACAACTGACTGATAGAATGTACGGAACGAGATGGCTTACAATGCCAAACCAAAGGCCATGACCGAAAATTCAGGAGGAAAAGGAGATAAACAAACAACTTGCCAAACCTCGGAATGGAGCGAATTAAACTGGATACAGGTAAATTCCTGGTCGTTTTCTGAAGCGTCCTGAGAGTGGTTAATGCCCGAGAAGATCCCATAGCACTGTTGACGGGAAAGAGTGCCATGTTTTACTCATGCGGTGGCGGTGCTGGCTTCGGTTCCATCACTACCGGATAAATCATATGCATATGCTCAGAAAAACACGATTCCGTGTATAGTAGTAATCAAGCGTCATGGATGCCACTCGGCGAGTTGGAACTTGGAGGGCACAATTCCATCGATCGATAACATTGCGTAGCAACCAACTGAGCAGTAAAAATTTAAGCTGTGCTGAACTTGGGCTTATGACGAGAGATTGTTATTCAAGTTCTTGGCACTTTCCTATTTGACATTAGTTCGTAAAATGTGCATTTTCTCTTTAAAGTCCATAACTGGATATTTTGGGATCTGCAGTGGAAGTGAAGGTGATACTTCAATTTAGGCGCTCTTTGAAGTGATCGGGATACCTAATTTGGCTTGTAGACAAGGAAAATGTCTTGAAAATGGCCAAAGTTTTTCATCAACGGGATGCATTAGAATCGGACTTTTCGGGTTAGAATATTTCACATGGCTGTGTGGCTACGTTCCTCGGTGACTTCCCAGAGCGCTATCTTGAATTCTATTTCTAAAACGCCCCTAAGCCGGGTTGCCGTCCAAATCTGTCGCCGTTGCGGCGTTGTCATAGAAAAAATTCAAATATTCAGGCTCAAGCTCCGAATATGGGATTTAGAAATAGCATTTCAAGATAGCTATAGGAAGTCACCCATTCAGATACATCCACCTTTGTAAAAATAGATGATCAGTGCCTGCGTAAAAAGGTTCATGGCATCCCGTCGATTTGAAAAATCTCCGTTAAAAGAGAGGCATTTTATAATTTGCAGTGCACGATATTTTAATAAATGGCCAAACTTCCGCTTTCAATGGCCTGCGGCTCCCATTCGAATCTCTGTTCGGAGTTTTGTAAAAGTCGGTTTACAATATGGTTACGTTGGCCGAATAATCAAATGTTCAACATGGGTGATACTTTGGTGTCAATGACGACTCGGATGTCATAATTGCTGCGGTAGGAATTGAGGTAACAATCGCAAACTTATTACCGGCTGACGAATAAAGAAAGTGATCAAAGCAGTGGTTTTTACGTTGTTGAGTCAGTATGTAAATTTCCGATAATAAAGGTTGAACCCGAACTCAACTCCAACTGAAAAGCCCTTGCCTTTGCCTCCATCCCGTGATGATCTTTTTGCACCGTCTCAAAGCCCTTATTTTCGAGATAGAAGAATCTCTGCCGTTTCAGATACAGGCGGCGCTGTCACACAGGCGACAGCGGATGTTGATTTATCGACGCTCTCCCTTCCCATAACCTTCGACGGTGAGGGGCTACGATCAACATTTCGAGAACGATCGGGGTCACCGGGCAGATCTGGTGACCTTACCCAAGGTCCTGAGGCTATTTTGTCGTCGTCGTGGTGGAGTGAAAAACACTTCTCTCGTCCTTGGCATGATAGCCCGAAAAGGAAACACACTGTACCAAAGGAGCAGACGGAAGCTTTTGACAATACACGTACGGTACGTGCGCAAATAGTGGATAGTCTCCCTTAATTTCCTCTTTGCTTCCACTACAATTCTTGATAGCTGACATTTCCTTTGCAGAAAGTGGCACAAGCAGTTTCCTCCGCCCTCGGGGTCGCGTCAGTTATTCTCTACGAGACATTGTGTATTGGCGTGGATTTGATTGATCTCGCTCCACTTCCCGGCCTGGCATTGGCAGCTAAAACTCTGTTGAGCATTTGGGATGCGGCTCAACAAATTGATGTCAGTGCTCCCTTCATCGTTTATGACCATTTTTAACATCGTTCAGGTGTATCGTTTGGCTTGCCTGCGCTTAACTGAACGATGTGCAGATATGCTCATTTCCATTCGATATGAGGTCCATGAAGCGGGTGACGTTGTAGCAGAGGAGTTAGCGGTGCCCATCGCGAGATTAGAAGGGTGAGCAAACTTTGGTTGCGAATTGCCTGATTTTGACGCTGCCCAGGTCATACCTTTCTATTCATCGATTCATGCTCAAACAAATTCGACGCCCCTGGTTAAAACGGTATCTCAATCGTAGCGCCATCGTCCAAGATATTGCCGATTGTGGTGCGGATCTTCATGATGCTCTGAGCTTATTCAACGTGAGTAAATAGAGCTAATATCTTGATTCTCAACATTACATTTCGTTTGAGTAGGTTTCAATTCAAACACGGATTTTGAAAGCAGTCAAAGAGGCAGAAAGACAACAGCGTATCGAATTGCAAGCCCTCGCATCTTCGATCCTACGAGACCGTCAGCCGCCTTCGAGTTTCCTCTTCGGTAACGAAACGCAACTGACAACAGCCGAACCTATATCAGATGTCACATCCACGCACCAGTCCACGGAAACGGTATTGGAGTTCGCCACCAGCAATGCACTTGGTCTCATAGGTGACTCTGATGAACTTAACATTGTCCCGCCAAATGGACCATCAGAAATCATTCCTGAGCTACGAACAATACACGAGGCACAAAATTCCTTGGATACTGTTCATGATCTTTCTGATTTGCGTCAAATTATGCGTGCCGCCCTGCAAACGGGCAGCGACGTGGAGATGTTGGAGGTTTTACAAATTAAACGACAAGAAATGCCTGATGCCATAAAGGCGCTTCAGCGTGAGCTCGAAAGGCTTGCTGAGCTCGACGGTGGAACGGACCAACCGATTGGTAAGGGTGTTGTTATTAGCAAGGTAGTGAAGAGGGTTAGTCTCGAAGAAACAGCAAGTCAAGGGAGGCCAAAACGTTCGACCACTATTCTCAGTATTGAAAGCGTCAGTAGCTCCAGCGAAAACACAAGCGAATCAAGCTCGAAAGCCAAACGACGCGATACGCTCGACCAGGAGTTTATTGAGAATGGGATAGATGCCTTGTGGAGGATGAGCCGCGGTTTTGAGAGGGTCCCGAACTGGACTATTACTCAGTTAATTCTCTTTATTTTGATTTTTCTGGCATCACCTAATATGTCTTTAACCTTAGGTTCGAGATAGACCGCGACGAAAAAATCGGGATTGGTTTCTTCTCTGACGTTTATAAGGGCAGGTGGCGTGACCGCACCGTCGCCATCAAGGTTCTTGCAGAGTCTACACCACGGAAACTGTTTGTTCGCGAAGTCGGTATCTGGAAAAACTTGAGACACTCAAACGTTCTACCATTATATGGTGCCAGTAGCACGGCAGGTGATCCACCATGGTTCCTTGTGAGCCCATATTTGAAGAATGGAAGTCTCGTCGAGCATCTCAAGAGGGTCGAGCACGAGTCGCGACCTCCCGGCCTTGGAATCGGGTCTACCACTAACCCAGTTTCTCCCACTCCGCTTTCACCTCTGCTTTCACGCAGCCCGGGTCTTAGGGCCATTTCTTTACCTGCATTTCCGGATCCCAATAATGGAAATAACAAAGGAGATTCTAGAGACTCTGTTAAACCCCAGTCTGGAGAAAACAACCATAATCGGCGAGAGTGGGATTTGTTCCGTTTTATGCATGAAATATCGAAGGGGATGGAATATCTGCATGGCAAGGGGGTACTTCATGGCGATTTAAAAGCTGCCAATGTTCTTGTCGACGACAAGTATCGGTGCCTCATTTCCGATTTTGGTCAGAGTGAGATGAAGTCTGAAGTTTATAGGATTAGTGGGACCATGCCTCTCCGTAAGCAAGGCATGGCATCATTCTGTCCGACTGTATAATTTACAGAATATCTAGATGGTACTCTTCGCTGGCAGTCTCCAGAACTTATGGCAGGAAAAATCCAGATGGCTGCTGCCGATGATGTTTGGGCGTTTTCAATTTGCTGCGTCGAGATTCTCAGCATGGGACGGATGCCCTGGCCATTAATGGATGACAACGCCGTGCGCCACTTTGTCTTGCGTAAGTCCTGCTTATCATACACAATAGGACTGATGTTGATCCACATTCAGAGAATAATACCCGCCCACCAACACCTAGAAATTCACGGTTTAATACGCCTGGATTGCAAGACATATTACGTGCCTGCTGGAATACGAAGCCAGATGACCGACCTCCATTTTCCAAAATTACACGGGATATCAAATTGCTCCGAAAATGCTTTGGCCATGATGTTTTTGATTCACCCATGCTTCCCACTATTCTGGATGTCGTAGAACCCCCTCATTCACCCTCGCCTGACATGCGTCCGCAGAAAGATCTCCCTCATTTTATTCAGGTCACGAAAGATCCACTTCGTAGGTGATCCTTCATTGATTATTTGCCGTTGTCATTGACGCAGCTGGCTAGCCGAAGACGTGCTTGACAGCCCACTAATTTCAGGCTTATCGTCTCCGATTAGCCCCACCATTTTTCGGCACCAAGAGAACACAGTCACCAATGAAAATGTTAATATGCCCGAACCCGCAATCTATTCCTCTGTACCCGCAAGTAGAACATCATCCATGCATTTGCCACCCACATACACAGAGGGGGCGTCGATCACTGTAGGGGACTTAGATGGTTATGAATCGCCACCTCCAGTCGACGAGATAACAGGCCGAATCAAAAACGAAAGGCGGTATCGACTGCTGCTTACGCATGATCACCATCCTTCCCGTGCGTTTTTATATATTTCAATTATCCCGTTGTGTGTCCATCATATTCTTTCAGTGACGTTGCCACTTTGGTCTCCAACACCAGTTAACCTTGGAGCTGTGGGATATCTATCGAAGCCGGAAGGGAAGTTCATCACACTTTTCAATGCTTACGATCCTCCGAAGTCATCGCACGCAAGAGTCCGGAAACTCCCTTCTATCGATGGCTATGGTCATTCGCTCCATAAAGGACAGTACCACGACGTAAGGAAATTTACTCAAAAGGCATTAGATTTTATTTCTGGAGGCAGTCTGACTTTTGGGAACACTTCGTAAGTAGGCACAGGTGATAACTGTAAATCGTGGAATCTTACATTCTTTGATAGGAGACAAGTCGCAAGAAGATATTCATTCCCACTTAAAGCAGGTCACAAGATCGCGTATCTCTTCTCTGAAATTACTCAGTATGAATATATGGAAACCGTGGACGCTCCGAAAAAATGGTTCCAACTTCATGTTGATACCGTGATGCAAGCTTATGGCCAGGAGCATCGAATACAGAGGGAAGACCTCTTATTAGGTACGTGACATCGGTATCCCCCCTCTACACATTCACATTACCGACATTTTAGTTGTCGGCGCACTTCGAGTGCCGAACTATGGCCTCTTCGTTAGTCACAGCCATCCTGAAGGACATGTAATCTCATTCCCTTTTTTGCAAGTCCATCGCTTAATTTTTTCCCCAGGTCCACCTTTCCGTCTATTCTAGCCAAAAAGTTGGACAGCCTTGGGGCACATTTACTACTGATTCCGATTTTGATCAAAATATTGGTCCTCACTACGATTCTGATGATGAGCGCGAAATTCCACGTTTGTCTGGAAGCAAAGTATCTAACCACGGCGAACCATGGACTGCAGTGCTTCTTGCTCGTTTACGTTTCAAGCCAGACGCCTTGGAACCAACATTGAAGAAGTGATATTATAATATTCCTTCATTCCCAATGCTATATTACAACTTCAGCTGTCTTCTATATTTGATAATACGGATGCGATATGATTCACAGATTTTGCCGCTCTGAAAGTCTTTTGGCCTTCCATTTACTCTTTGCAGGAAAATGCTATCTCCACAGATTCCACTCAGCTGTCGGCATATGTCCACCATTCCGACTTGAATTTAATGTGCGAAATGTCAGCGGCCCGATGACCTGACATATAAGTATTAAGTATTTTTGCTTTCCGTCTACTATGTATCCCCGAAACGACCGTCAAATCATGAATGAAGCATGAAAGAGATACTCTATATCCAAGCTGGAAGGTTGTCAAACTATACAGGGACTCATTTTTGGAATGCCCAAGAATCTTATCTAACTTCCGACAATGGAGAACCACGAGTAGATTCGAGCATTTCTTTTTGCGAAAGCATAGACGAACAGGTTAGAGTGGACTCAGGATTCTTGTCTTTGCTTAAATCGTTTGATAAGTCAGGGGTTGTCTACTTTGTGTCCCCGTGTCTTGATATTTGACGAGAAAAGTATGTTGGATATACTTTGCTGTTTACTGGATATACTAATATGTTCCACAGCTCAATTTGGGACCTTATCTGTCTCTAATATATTGGGACAAACTGAAGACACTTGTGATTTCAAAGAGAATCCATGGTTCGATTTTTCAAAAAAATCATTCCGCAAGTGCTGAACTCCGCTAAGGACTGGAGCTGTCATAGAGCACCGGCAAACTGCTGTCCCTGAAAGTGAATATCACACTCGATTGGACAACGAGCAATCTGTTGCGAAAACAAGCCTCAGAGAAATTCGGTATTGGTCTGATTATGGTCGTGTATATTTTCTTCCCAAATCGCTGCAACGGATTTCTGAAGCTGGATGCACAACGAGGCAATATGATTGGCCAGAAGGACATGAAATTTTTTCACGCCTAGACCAGGTTCATGATGGCATATCTTCTTCATCTTCAATGAATGACTCCATTCTCCAGGATTCCGAAGTTATGGATGGTGCGCTTCGACTTTTCGCAGAAGATTGTGACAACATGCAGGTCCGTAAGAGCAAGAGTGCATCATTACAACGACCGCTGACCTTGGTATGCAGGGTGTTCAAATACTCAACGATACAACCACTTTCGGGGGTTTCATGGATGAGTTTTTCATGCACTTCAGAGACGAATATAGCAAACTTCCTTCAATAACCTTTCCCACCTCGACAATCGGGTTTCAAGAGGCTTTTTCAGTTGAAAATGTTAGTGCTTCCATATCTAGCGAACTGAAAATCTAACAAGCTACACAGGAGTTAGAGGCGAGAAGACTTCTGAATGAGGCATTGTATCTGCGCAATCTAAATGATTTGTCCTCTATGACCGTGCCTGTGGAAGAACCAACGTTCTGGCCTAATTCTGTATGGGGAGAACCGTTATGCTGGCCTGTGAGTTCATCAGATTTTAACTCCTCTTATTGACTCAATACCATGTTCTAGAGAGATAGTGTTTATCACCAATCGGCTCTCCTTTCTGCTTATGTTGAAAGTGTCACATTACCATTTAGGTTTCCGATTCCATTCTACCTATTTGTGAAAATCCTAACATTTCGAAGGATATCACACACACAGGATGGTATAGCTAGCCTATGCGGTCATTTAAAACATTTCAGCCCAACACCTTTCGGTGAATTAATAGGACATTTCCCAGTCGATTTGGACTTCGGTACAAACCTTGCCACGATAAACTTGTCCCAGTCCTCGATGGAGGTAATTCATATATCGAAGGGATCGACCTGTACGTTGTCATTGAAATTGCGATTTGGTTTAGGAGTCCCCTGAAGTTTACGCCCGTATTGACGTGACTCGAGGATTTTCTACGGAAACGATCAGAGGTTATGAACAGTGGTTGTCCAAGCATGAATCCTCTTTGGGGCCGTTTGTGAGAAGGTATACCTAGCTCCCATTCCCCAGGACCTCGTACTTATATAATAGTTCAGCAGTCACACCATCGCTTATCCTCTGCCCAGTTCCTTCCCTTCATTCCATTCACACAGTGCAGGATTTCTTCCACGACCAAACCCTCCGGATACTACGACTGTGTTTTCTTCAATTTCGATGTCAAAGAACACATCACGAAGATTTGAACGATACGCCACTTTTATAGACAAGTGTACTAAACGTCAGCCGCATATGGCTCTTTCTATGGGATTGACTTCAGACGATATGCGGGAGCTAGCAAATGATCTCTGGAGCATTCACGATAACGTGGGACCTGGTGGTGATCTTGAATTTTAGTATGGACAAGTATGTATACCTCGATCCTATTGCTAATAGACAAGTATGTGTACATGGCAATGCAAGAACAAGGTATTTTGCCAACTAAACACTTACGATCATAATGGACGAGAAGAGGAAAAGAAACCGGTGTAAACCAAGGCTCAAAAACGGCAAGCCGCCGAGCTGCCAAATGCAAAAACAGGAACTTTTTTAACCTCGATCTTTCGCTTTTTCACTGCTTACAAAAAAGTTTCAGGAATGGATCTGATAACAGTGAGGTCAGACACCCTGCTTGGACCTGATTGTTTCGGCGTGAAGCCCCTTCGAGGGCCACGACTGTTCGACTCGGACTTATGCTAAGTAGTGCATAACTGTCATGACAAAAACCATGGAATTGTACCCAAACTAACGTTGCTGACGGCTGAAAAGCTAACTTCATCAACATCACGGCCTTTAGCAGTTAAAATGGCAAGACCCTTGGCGGGTCCTCGTTCTAAACTGTGAAGATAGCCCTCCTCAACCGAGACATCCGAATCATAGATGAACTCGTCTGTATAATTGACCCTGTCTCCTTCCAAGTCCTTCATGCAGTGATTCTTTAACTGGATTATCCTCCTGCGGCTCCTAGATCAGTTGGTCCTACTATCATTAATTCTTGGGTCAAGCCCCCCGGGGACCTGGCAACGAAGATAAGATCCAGGCACTTTAGAAATTTCCGACGGATGGAATCATATCATGTACAAAGCAACGTGTCTGAGATGAAAGCCTTGTGACACCAGAAGCCGTGCGATGGAGTTCCTCTGCGAATTTTGGAGATTTTTTAAGAATGGATATTTAAAGTATCAAACACTGGAATGGGGTCGTGAAATTATATAGCCACCACCTCATCTTTGATCTCCTTGACATCGCCTGCCATATCTTTGAATCGTGCGTTCATCAGAACTCTCGTGAAATTTAGGTCATGTGAAAAATGAACCACATTAACCCCGCCACCCAGGTTGGTGTCAGATTGCCAGGATGGATAAAAATCATCTTCACAGGTGAAATGGACCACCCAAGCCTCATCTGCAGAGAGAAGGGACATGTACTCGGGTGTCTTCTCGATGTGCGATTGGATAAAGGCTCGATTTCCTGTCGCCAGTAGCTCCAGAGCAATCATCGAGTCGCCTTTCTTGAGGACAATGTCGGAGAATTTGTGTTTTGAAGAAGGATTTCGCAAGTGCCACTGACCTGTCACTGACCACCCATAATTCCCTTGGAGCCAGTTTGAGAGAATTCCCATGAGTTCAGTATCGTAAACACTTTCCCTTGGCACATGGGTACGGGATGCCCTTCCTACTTTAACGGGTGAAACTTTATAAGAGCGAAAGGCGGCCAAGCGAATGGTGTCTTTATCGAAGTATTTGAGTGACTCCTTGAGGGTTTCCAAGACATTGAGCGAGCCTGTGTTATTGAATGTGGGAGCGATTGAAGGAGTACGGGAAAACTTAGATGGAAGGATTGAGGTTCGGATATACCCATCCAGGAGCGGTGATGCCATACAGTATACTCGTTCCTGGGTTGGCCTCAACAATACGCCTTCTGCTGTCAAGAAATTAGCAAGGTCCTCGTCGCTTTCGGGTAGCGTCACATCTTCGAGATACCCAGCAAAGCGAGATCGGAAGAGGCGTAACGCGGGCTCCGCTGCGGGCTTCAGGAGGGAGTCTCGCATAGAACGAAATGTAGGATAGATAGAGATCTCAGCATACAGATCCGTTACGGGAAATCGCTGCCAGTTTTCATAGGACAACGTCAAAGAGTGGTTTAACAATAACTGTAGCTTGTTGTGGATCGAGCGTCCACAAAGACAGACCATACCCGGATGACTAAACGAATATGAGCAATGATAGCTTAATACGAGCAATGAAAAAGTACCCATTGGATCTGACCCATATATCTTCAACAACAGCGTCCTCTATCGTAATCCTGTGATCTTGAGCAAACTCATCAAACAACATCCTCGTCTCCTCGGCGGTGAAATAGGGATTGTCAATACGGTCTGAGATGTTAAATGGCGAGATGGATGATTGAGACGGGTTTAAGAACAGGATACTGAAAGTGCCTGCCGCAATGATGGATTCGATCGCATAAGGTTCTGGGTTGTTTCTGGTTTCTCGGAGAGTGCGGAGAAAGTCATCTCGGACTGCCCCAGATGCAGAGTGTAATTCGCTGAGTTCGTCTATGAGAAGGACAACTTTTACAGCCCAATTCCCAGCGAGAAAAGCACCAAGAAAAGTTTGTTGAGATGTTATGGGAGGGATCGGATTCCGATCAGATGCAACACGCGCCCCCCCGATACCTGGTTGGATTGCCAGGCCAATCGATTTCCAAAACTGATTGGCAGTTCCACGGTAGTCTATCTGTTCAAACGAGAAGCTGACCAAAGGCAGGTTAAATGCAAAGCATACAAATGCACGGTAACAATGACTTACTACAATGCCTTGTAGTTCATCTTCTCCAACTCTTTTTTGAGCCACATTAACCGTGTAGACTTCCCTGATGCCCGGGCGCCCGAAAGTAACACGAATTGATGATTTTGCACAGCAGCCAGACAGTCATCGCTGGCTTTTTGCAGTCCTGGATCCAAGTAGTAAGATCCTGACATGTCTATCTGCCGAATTGTGCCATTCACATTCCACTTCTTCGCTTCGGAGCGTTCCGAACGGCGTCGTTTAGATGATCTTTCCTCATCACCGGGAGCGCCACGGAAGGGGTGAAATGGCACCGCTGAGTTCAGTAAACAAACAACATGGAAAGTGAGTGGAGGGGTGGAAGTGCGAGTATGATCAAACTAATTACCAGCCGGGCGCTTCACGACGACGTGGATCTTCTTGTCCGCAGGTTGATGCGTCCAATACTTGGAGACGCTCTCCCACTCCACTAGCTCTTCGGCACCGTTTTCACCAGCTTTGAATTTGCGTCTCGGAAGTGATTCCTTGGGAACACCCTTGAGGGTTTCATCAACCTGAAAACAGATGGCGAGGTCAGCCACAATGTTTACGCTCGACTCTAAACTGTAAATACGCACCTTCAAAACAGTCAGATCAGAAGCATTAACGTCTCGTAAGATCGTCATGTCTTTCTTCTTGTGCACGAGTTCCTTAAACTCTGCGATGTAACAGTCTTCAGTATCGACGAGAAAAACCGAGTCATCGCCTTCAACGAGACAGAAGAGTCGAAGAGACAAGTTGCCGCTCGACGGGTGCGAATTTTCAGCTTCGGCGGGGACTTCGCCAGTCCTTTTTGTTTCCCCTCCCTGACTGGAACACATTATTTTAACCTTGGAAGTTGGGATGTTGTAGCCTGGGTGTGGTTTGGCAAAAGGTTGGAAACGCGGCGCGGACTGTTCACCGATATATCGTAAACAGTCAGTCGTCAACAGATTCTCTTGATGGCGCCTATTTTCTATTGGGCACGATGAAATGTGGGGTAGTGTGAAAGATGCGATTACAAGTTCGTCCAACAGACTCGCAAGGCCCTATCGCCGAACCCTTTTCCCACACCCCTAAACAAACAGATCCCACGAAGGAATCCTCATCACTGCTGAGAGGACCCCTGACAATACCAGAAAAGGCCATATACAAATTGGAGATTTTTGTCCGGACAGCCAACTGAAAATTTGTCC
>QDKV01005286.1_pt1 | contig 45399 bp, 50 predicted proteins | sample 1861101 | NCBI WGS metagenome assembly QDKV01 (sample SAMN04275158, study PRJNA302643) | Fungus metagenome, whole genome shotgun sequencing project. | isolation source: fruitbody | host: Mallocybe terrigena | place: Sweden | collected 2013
TCAATTGTCCAATGCTCTCAATGCCTGTACCTACGATGATGAGTGAACCTGCTTTGGTCGTAGATGTATTCATGTTTTGTGGTCACTTACTTTTCTTTTAGTTTTCGACTAAGGGTTTTATACCAAAATGAGGTTGGAAAGGTACTAAGACGAAATGAGCATTTCGACATAGTTATTCCTTAGGACCACGGCGTTTGAAAGTGTAGCCAATTGCATGCCTGCAAGAGTTGTATTAGACCCCACCTTTTTTGCAATAGTCTAATTCATTCATTGTTGTCTCCCGTTATCGTCCAATGGGTACGTTTTGCATCCACATGCAATGAGCATTGAGTGAACGTCATTCGCCAGGACTAGAAATATTTCTATAAGGTTCCAGATAGAACAAAGGCAATATCTCCATGCCGTTATCGTCCAACGGACATGACGTTACAGTCGATTGTGACCACCAACAACCAAAATTCCTCACCGTCAGGTCCGTCACCCTCTTGGCGATAGATATTCTTTTTGACACGCTGGTACTTAACAAAGCTATCTTCAGGAGACCTATGGCAGTCTCCCACATCTTTGTAAGTGGTCTAATTGACCGTTGCAGACCCACTCTGCTGCCATGGATTGTTCATTGTCTCACCGCTCTCCTACATGCCAAACGCCACAAACCCACAGATCAACAACCGCTATGTACTTTCGGAATTCTGAGAATCCCATCGTCCATTCTCGTTCCGTTGATATCCTAGCACGTTGGTAATTATCACTATGGACGAACACTGGCAAGAGAAATGGACGGGAAATGTGCGTACTCATTGGACGATAACAATGAATGGTTTAGCACTATTGATGCTCCTAGATAGCTGCCCTTCGCCTAATAACTGGATACTACATAAAGCGCTTGCTGGGTATAGAGCCGACCCAAGTGGATTTGTTCAGTCCGTGCCTGAGTTGACTACGCAGGAGAGAACGGCGTTGGAATTGGGCGATTCTTGGGCGTTGCGATGTGCGAAGAGGTTTCGATGTTGGAAGCTACGTCATTGTCGGTGTCCTGGCGGCTGGTGCGTCATGGCATTATTGTGCAAGGCCCTTTCCAATCTCTCAGAAAAGAATCTGGGAATTGGTTATGACCAAAACTACAATCTCTAAAATATAAATTATGGAAATTTTGTTGGGGATTGAATGACTACGAAGAGTTAATTTCTAAAAAAGGCAATTTTTCGATCTACAGTCCTTGGGACAGCGTAAGTTGATTCAAAATTATGACTCACTAAGTTCATCCCTTGCAAACAAAATTCTATACACACAATAAAGTACATTAGTTCTACATGGTTGTAAATTTATAGGGATGTAGGAGCTCTGTAGAATATTTAAATTGTAGAATAGTGGCATGGCAAATGTCACGGAAATCCTGGTCACACGCATCACACCCTGCCATGTTAGATCCAGTCGACATCCAATTTGACTACGTTTCTGCTGAAGAGATACCAGCCGCTTTGGAGATCGAACAAGAAGGTACGAATACGCACCAATCAGAAATGTTTTCAACAATTACCATCATTAGGGTATCCTCCTGACGAAGCTGGGACGGAGAGTAGTTTCAGGTAATTCTACCTATGGGCCGTAGCAAAGAATTATTTTTTCTCTGATCTGCCACCCAGACAGCGACAGTCGCAAGCTGGGAATCTCTTCCTCGGTGCCTACTTGAAGACAGATTTTGGCCCACGAGAGCTTATAGGATATGTGTGTTCAACGCTCTCTCAAGCATCTACCCTGACACATGAGTCCATGTCGACTCACGTTCCTAATTCTCCTTCCGTTTGTATCCACTCGGTTTGTGTCTCGAAAGCTTTACGACACAGAGGGGTTGCTCTTGCTCTGCTTAGAGAATATGTCAATCGCTTGGAAAAATCCATCAACGAGAACGATGCGAAGTATGAACGCATCTTACTCCTTACACACGAGGAGCTGAGGACGTTCTACGAAAAGGCCGGATTCGTTTGGTTGGGCCCAAGCAATGTTAATCACGGTTCCAGGGCGTGGTTCGAGATGCGCAGAGACTTGACACTATCTTCACCTCCTGGTTCATCAACTAAAGATCAGGTTGAAACACCCGAACAAATGATTCAAGGGCATGTAGCGCTACCACTTAATATACTTGAAGTCTTGCGACGACCAGATGATAGAGTCCCGACTGGGAAGTTGATCTCGGATTTCCATCATGCGCTTTCAGACCTGTTGGAGGTTGATGAATCTCGTCCGGGAAACCCGGTCAACAAATTCAATTTGCTTTGCCCCCGATCGCAGTGTGGAAGTATAATTCTCAAGAAAGGTGTCGGGAGGTGGGTAGAGAGAGAGAGCGTCCAGGTACGAATTGTTCTACCCAATGGCAGGTTTGTCACTTAATCTTTCCTGTATAGCTTGAACCAGAAGGAACGCCGCAAAATCCGAACTTACCACCCCTTCCGACTCCACCAGATACTGCTCAGTGGTGGCTGGTCACTCCTTCACCTATGGAATTTGAGAACATCGGATTTTCGCGTCCTCTGCAAACTTTAGGAGAATCAGGTTTGTTTCATTGCAGTTGCGTTTGGACGCAATTAACTTTCGAATATCAAGGTCGAAGGTTGAAACTCCTTGTCTGTGCGGAGTGTGATCTTGGGCCTATCGGATGGTGTGAAGAAGGTGGATCTGAATTTTGGCTCTTGTGCTCTCGAGTAGCGTACCAATGTTAGCAACGGCATGCAAACCGATATGAAGTTGAACCTTGCTTGAAGTCACATCAGATTGTGTTAACTATTGCTTCTGACATGATGTATATGTAATTTTTTTCAAAGAATTTTGAGTCAATACCCTTGTTTTCTACAGATTTTGAAGCATTAAATGAGCTCTACAGTTTTTAAAATTTGGATAGATGCCATGAAAATTTGTGAGCACATAGTCTAGGTACATGTCATTGTGATTGTAAAATTTTGTGATAAAAGAATGGCTGCCTCCAAAGAAATGTGTTATTGATTGTCAAGCATGACACTGTCCTCAATGGAGTCGCCTAGTCAGTCGTTTTGTAAAATTAAATTGATATTCGAGCATAATACTGTAACATGAAGTACTATTGCCGTACAAAAAATTATGGGACGATTTTGCTTTGCAACTCCCTAATAGTAACTAAGTAGAACAACAATCTATCCTTTTGTTGGTGGCTATCCACTGCCTCCCAACCTGCAGTCAACTAAAATCTGTGGTCCGGGCTCTTAAGGCCCTCGGACCAAATCTTACTCTAGCAACACTAAATCTGGATACGTTCAAGGCAAGCTTATTTCAGAGGACGAGGCAAGGAATGTTTGGACCATGCGAGCAAAAAGCCAAGTAGCTGAAATATTAGTAAGATTGGTATAACTGTTTGGGTTGAATCAACTTGGGAATCCCCCTTGCCGAAATAACACGATGGCAAGGAATCCTTCATCGCGTGGAAATGAACGCAGGACGACTCCCGCCTTGTTTCGTCCAAAATAAAAGGACACAAGGGGCGTACCCTGTCGCGTCAACAGGGAAACAATGCGACGAGGGTTCTAATAAAGAATTTTGTGCTTATTGCATTGAACCAGAGATTATATGATTGTCTGAAAGGTCAAGGACGCGACGCCGCCTTGTCGGACTCGCATCAGTTTAAAAAGGAGGGTGGGGTATTACCCTCCGAGTCGCATCGAAATGAAAACAACACAACCAGGGGGAGATACTACCCTCGTCGTCGCTTGTCGCATCAGTGCAAAGCCATCAAATTTTTAAGAAACAGTCGTTCGCCAAGGGATCTGATTAGTAATAGAAAATAATGAATAGTCATATGATCAATGGACTTAGCATTTGTTGAAGTTCAAGAACCACGCGTTTTACGCTTTCCTTGTCGAGGCTGCTGATCGTTATACCATTGGATTCATCCAGTTTACCTCTTCCAGACACGCTTCTTCTGCTTTTACTCTATATCTACTGAATGTCTTTAGCGAAGCTCACAGCCATTTCCACAAACACTCTTTCCCTCTTTCTGGAAAGGCAAAGGCTGCAAACACTGCCCCCTTATCCCACAGACGGAGATCACAATGGGAGCACGTTGCATTATCCTCAAATTAAACGGAATTTGACTCAACTGCGGGAAGGGATTTTGAATTTGGAGTCTAAGGAGGGTTCAACATCGGACGCTTCAAAGCTTTTACGAAGTCAATATGATCGCATGCGTAGCATGTTATTGGAGGAAGAACGAATGAAGGTACCCAGGTCTGTAACTTGCCAAACTCTTTGATTATGGCGAACCTCGACATCTAAGTCCCTGTCTGCGCGGCACAGTCTTGATCAGGAGCAACCGTCTACGGTATCATTGCCACCCCAAGTGAGCTCACAGTCCATTTCGATACACACAAATGCCCGCGATTCGTTGTTGTCACAACCTACGTTTGCGCCGTATAAAGACGATCCAGACCAAGATTTCGCAGCTCCAGCAGAGCCAGTCACTCTTTTGCAAATACAACGACTATTGATGGATGGTGAGTAATTTCTTTCTAGTCAGCTTACGAACATTGACAAAAAATTCAAATTTTGCAGAGCAGGACCAACGCATCGACGAACTCTCAAATTCTATCAACCGGCAACATCACATTTCACTGCAGATCAACGACGAGTTGGACACACATCATGGATTACTACAGGAACTCGATACGGATCTCGACCGAACAGAAAGTAGATTAAGGAAGGCCCGAAGAAAACTTGACACTCTTGCACGAGGTGTAAAGGGGAATAGTATGCCATATCCCGTTATGCTTTCAGGTGGCTTGACTGACTGGTGCCTAGGTTCTGTCATTATCATTGGCGTTCTTATCATTATTCTCTTGATTTTAATAATTAGATTCAAAACATGAATATTTAACGACGGGGCAACCAAGCTCGACACCTTCGCGACATCTCCTTCTGTTACCATTACGAACGATAAGTATCTAAACCTTCGCTGAATGGCTTCAAATGATTGGCGCAGTATCTTATATTACTTAATCTGTCTTACCCTTGTAATAGTCTTCTCTTTACTCGTTCAGAATTTTTCTCAGGAGTGGCACCAGAATACCTGTTGAACGCCCGTTTGTAGTCTCATTCCCGTCCGTTCTGGTTCCCTCCCAATACTCGTTTCGTACTGTGACCGTTTTATCCCGCCTTGACGTTGGCTTAGACGAGTTGAGATGTCAAATCTTCTGCAAATCAACCTTATTTGCAACATGCCAACGTTCCTCAGTGATGTGGCCTAGTGATTTACTTGAAAGGGAAATAATTTATCCTTGTGACCATGTGACCTTGTCGGATATGTCTATTCTGCACCATGAACTCCTGAAGCCAACTCTTTTGAGGGTTTTATGCCATTTTATATAGATGATCACCAAGATTGCAACCGAACCAATGGCTATTCAACGCGTTCAAAAATATCTACAACCCTTAAAAAGGGTGTGTTTGTGACAGACAAAGGATCACCTTCCTGCCTTTTTTCTCCATGCTACATCCTTCTGCGTCGCTAGACAGAGGGGACGTCGAAGCCCAGAGGCGCGCCGAGATTGTCGATCTGAATGAAGTTCCAACGACTCAGGTTCGATCACGCGGCGGTCCTGCCGCCCCTCGGAGTCGGTTGCCCATTGAGTACCGTACCCTCAGTATCCACGTCGAGAACAAGATATCCGACGACCGTAAGGGCAAAAAAGACGAAAAGCGCAAGCTTGCAGTGCGAGGTAAGCTTCAGGGTATTTTGAGGATCTCACAGATACTGATGATGATTCATTAGAATTTTCCAGTGTGGAATGGCATAAGCTCACTGTTGACGAAGTTCTCTCACGTCTTGCAGTGTCGCCCAAAACTGGTTTGGAAAGAGCCCAAGCACAGCGTCGTCTCCAATTACAAGGAAAGAATGTTATTTCCCCGCCCAAAAGTAATCTGTTGCGAAAGCTGCTCGAATGGATTCTTGGTGGTTTCGGTACTCTCTTGTTGACTGCCAGTATCCTGTGTTTCATTGCATGGTAACTAGCAAAGACATTTCAGTGTTTATCGAGACCTTACTTTTCACCGTGTCTAGGAAGCCACTCGGAGAGCCTAATCCACAAGCCTCCAATCTCGCCCTTGCTGTTGTCCTGCTCATTGTTCTGTTACTCCAGGCCATCTTCAATGCATGGCAAGACATTTCCACTTCGCGCGTCATGGCCTCTATCAAAGGAATGCTTCCTTCTGATGTACTCGTCCTCCGGGACTCTGAGCGGTCCAAGGTACCTGCCAAAGATCTTGTACCTGGAGATTTAGTTGCGATTAGCATGGGCGAGAAGATTCCTGCAGATCTGAGACTCATTGATGTTAGCTCCGATTTGCAGTTCGATCGGAGTATCTTAACAGGCGAAGTGTGATAATTCTTTCCCCTCCTATGGCGAGGATATTGATCGATTTGTTTGCGTAGAGCGAACCTGTTTCTGGACGAGTCAATATGACGGATGAGAATTTCCTTGAGACTCGAAATATTGCACTGCAAGGTACCCTCTGCGTCTGTGGATCAGGCACAGGTCTTGTCGTCCAAACTGGTGACAAAACCGTGTTGTAAGCCTCCTTACCGGTCGTCAGTATTTTTTTCTCGCTTCCAAGAATGAACCTTTTACTTCAGTGGTGTGATTGCCAAGCTTTCTTCGATGGAGAACAAGGGCATGACGACTCTCCAGCGTGAATTGCTCCGCTTTGTGATAATTATTGCCAGTTTTGCAACTTTGGTTGCACTCCTTATAGTTATATTGTGGGCAGGCTGGTACGCGGGACTATCGTTATTTTATGTTTACTACTTTCTTATTGCAACTCAGGCTCAGACGGTCTTACCCTTCATATATCAACGTGCCAACACTTCTAATTGACGTTGTATCGGTTATGGGTAATTTCATTCTGTTTTCTCCATCTACTGCTCTAACAGAACGTTTTCTTTAGTTGCATTCATTCCCGAGGGCTTACCGGTTGCCGTTACTTTGTCTCTCGCCAAGGTTGCCCATACCTTGAGTAAGAAGAAGATTATTTGCAAGTAAGCATTAACTTGAAAGAGTTAAAGACCCTTTCAAACGCTACTAGATCGCTTTCTATCGTGGAAACTCTGGGATCAGTCAACGTCCTGTGTTCCGTGAGTCCGTCGACCTAAAACTTGATATTATTCTCACATTAGAATAGGACAAAACGGGAACTCTGACTCAGAACATCATGCACGTTGAAAATTTGGCTGTCTTCGACACATGCTTTGAAGCAAGGGCCTTCGAATCATCTTTATCTAGTGCAGAACCACAGGTCAAGAGCAGTCTATCTCAGGTAACAGCTGTCGGCGCGATATGCAACGCGGCGACGTTTGATTCAGACCGCACTCCATCATCTTCCAATGAGAAATTAATATCCAATAAGGGTATTGTAGGGAATGCGACGGGTATACCTATCTTGTGAACCTTCCGCCCTGACACTTACATGCCATACAGACGCTGCTATTCTTCGTTTTTCGGATTTGCTGGCTCCTGCTGAGGCTACCCGCAGCACCTGGGCTAACGTTTTCCGCAAGAACTTCAACTCCAAAACCAAGTACATGTTGCAACTCTCGAGGCTTTCTGGCGTTTCATTGGACAGCAACAACTTTGTCCCGCCACTGGCTCCATGGGACCATTTTCTTCCAGGATCGTTCCTCTTAACGGTAAAGGGGGCACCTGAAGTTCTTCTAAACCATTGCTCTCACGTCGTCGATCCTCTTGGTGGGTCCCCTATCACGTTGGGGGCAGGGGAGCTTCAACGGATTACCCAGGTGCAGGAAGAGTGGTCGAGTCAAGGACAGAGAGTGATTTTGCTAGCCCGCCGCATCATTAATGATGAATATCTGGAGAGGTTTGCGGATAGGCAATCCGAAGACTTTGGTGACATTGTGGATAAGTATCTGAGGGACCTAACCGTTGTTGGCCTTGTCGGGTTGATCGATCCATTGAAGCCAGATGTCAAGCAAACAGTCAGGTAAATACGATTTGCGGTCTCTAGGTCTTGGCCCTGATTATATCAGTACTTGTCGCGGCGCGGGCATTCGGTTCTTTATTGTCACTGGTATGTATCCCACTTGTATATTCATTGAGTAGGTTCGCAGTGCCTTATGTTACCAGGCGACCACCCCACTACCGCACTCTCTATCGCAGTTTCAGCGGGCATTATCACTAATTCTCAGAATGTCCATCATGCTTCCGACCTCTCTAATGACAACTTGGCAACCGAAGACGAAGATAATAACCAACGGTTCAAGAGTATCATTATCACTGGCACCGAACTTACGGAAATGAACGAGAACTACCTCTACCGGCTTTTTCAATACGAGGAAATTGTCTTTGCGCGAACCACACCAGAGCAGAAATTATTCATTGTCAACAACCTCAAAAAGCTGGGCAACATTGTGGCAGTCACTGGAGACGGCGTCAATGATGCACCTTCGTTGAAGGCTGCCGACTGCGGAATCGCTATGGGAGAAGGCTCAGATGTCGCAAAGGAGGCCGCTGACCTTGTTTTGCTTGGAGAGTTCTCGTCTATCATCACTGCCATCGAATATGGTGCTTTAAACCTCCTTTGGGTCATTATCGAATTCTGATCTTCATCACAGGTCGTCTTGTTTATGACAACCTGAAAAAAATTGTTTTATACCTTCTCCCTGCAGGAAGGTGAGCTGTTAAATTCTTTATTAGGGGGCACTGAGTTGACATGCCATTAGTTTCTCCGAACTCATGCCAATTGTATTCAACATCGTTTTTGGTTTACCTCAAATTCTGAGTAACATCCAAATGATCATCTTTTGCGTTGTTGTATGTCTGTCCTTTTTCTGCATTGATTTGACCTTTATCAAAACTCTATGTTAAGATTGATGTTTTTCCTGCCCTGAGCCTTTGTATGGAACCCCCGGAGCACGGACTTCTTCTGAGGAAACCAAGAAACGTTAAGACTGACCGTTTAGCGAATTGGAGGTTACTTCTTCAAGCATATGGTTTCCTTGGCATCCTCGAATCTCTTTGTGCAATGTCTATGTAATTCCGAATCATTTCAGGCGAGCACATGGACTCAATGTTGACTTAGGGCTTTCTGGTACCTGCAGCGCAACGGGGTTGCATTCGGTGACCTGTTCTTGAGCTTCCAACCTCTACCGGGTGAGGCTCTTCCGGCTCTGACAAATCAGTTATTTTACCAGGCGCAAAGCATCTACTTTTTTACTTTGGTCATTATGCAATGGGGGTATGCCATGATTTGCCTTTCCTCAGAGTTGGAGCTGATTTCGAGTGTTCCGTATCTCAAAGTAACCTGCTTGCCACTCGGGGACGTAGGTTAAGCATTTTCCAACATACCCCCCTCAGAAACCCGTACATCTTTGGCGCCATGCCAATTGCCCTTCTACTCGCCATCTTCTTCTCTTATATCCCGTGGTTGTAAGTACATATTTACATGTGTTCTATTCCCAATTACTTATTTTTCTCTTAGCCAAAGTGTGTTTTTCACAAGCGGGATCCCTGTTGAACATTTCTTCATTCCGATGACTTTTGCCTTTGGACTCTTTCTGTACGTTTTTCTTTTCCCTTATGCAATTCAAGATTGTAACCTGATTGTAGCTTTGACGAAATCCGAAAATTCTTGATTAGAAGATATCCCAGAAGTTTCGTTGCATGGCTTGCATGGTAGTCGTGAAGATTTTCAACTACGCTTTATTTTTTATATATCACTCCCCGCTATATCTAAAGGGCCATTAGAGTCGTTTGGTTTTGAAAATTGAGAGGAGATTAGTCACTCTCCTCACCAAAATACATAAGATTTACAAGAGAGAAGGCTTATGAGAATTACATAACTCCGAAGTTAGCTCGTTCTTCAAGTGAAAATGTTATGATTTTCGTATCTTCATTATGTCAGTGGTATCCGGTGAAATGGTGAACGAAGAATAAGGAATAAGCAAAGGAGTAAAGTGTTTTGATTGACTTAATTAGGACGCCAGAAAGATGTGGTCATGAAAATGCTACAACCAGGAAATATGAAGGGGGGGGGGGGGTTAACCATGCTAAATGAATATGAAAACTGAACGAATAAAAATAAAAATTATTGATCAGTGTATATATGAAAATAATGAAAAAGATGGACGAAATAAAGGGATAGAATGATCTGATCGAATAAAGTACTTTCTAGTTCGTGTGGTTCGTGTTCTTAACATCAAGTTCCGTGAGTCTTCTTGTCGTCATAACCGCTCCATTGGAATTACCAAGGGTGATTCTTGGTCTTCTTTCCTTGGTGTCGGTGCCTCTAGCACGTCATGAACTGTTTCCTCAACCTCTGCTTGTCTTAGCACATCCACAGATGATTGATCCGAGTCTTCAGATTTCTCAATCAGCGGAGGGAGAGAAGCCCTATCGTCCTCTGGCTTTGAGTCTCCAACAGAGTCAGGCACGGTGGCAGTCGTTGACGGGGGAGATGATGACAGTGACGATGAAATGCTGCTCTCTGTCCTCGAAGCAGTGCGGTAGTAAACATGCCCAAAGTCAGAGAGTGAAGGAAAAGTGAATTCGGTAAACTCTTCTCCACCTTCCTCGTTACTCTTTGAGTGCTGCTGTCTTTCCACAGACCCGTTTTCTATCTTGCCAACCTTTTTCGTCACCATAGCAGAGGGCGCGCGAAGACTACCCGGTCGCTTCAAAATGGCATCAGCAAGAAAACCGTCGTAAAGGCTATTCGCGTTCGCAATGCCATCATGCTCGCCTTCCGCATCTACCAACACAGAGTCGTCCGCTTCCAACAATTTCCCTATTTCGGCAACAGCGGATGGCTGGGCAGCGGGGACGGTACTTGAACCAGACCACCCATCCACCACGTCCTCGCTGCCCATCTTCGAATTTCGATTCGAATTCAAATTCGCCATCTGCAACTTTCGCCTCTTCATTCGCGACCTCTGTTTGCTATTCATACCGATACCCGGAGAACCTGTCAGGTCAGGCGAACCAGACCCCGCACTGCTCAGACCAGCACTAGGCAAACCATTTGCACCAAAGCCATATGACGGGTATTGATGCAGCAGATGAGGCGACATAATTCCCGCGCCAGGCGGAGAAAATGGAGGAGCAATGGGGCTTGCAGGGAAAATCACGGGTGAAAACATGCTCGGGTAGTAATGGTGATGGTGAAGAGGTGACGACTGACCACCATTCGCATTGGGCGTCTGCTGGTAATGGTACTGCATCCAGGAATACGGCTGCACGGGATGAGTATGATGCAAGTGCAAGTAAGGCGGCACGGAGTAAGGGAGAAGAGGAGAAGGAATAGAAGCTGAGGGTGGAGGAGACGCGAGAGCGTGTGGTTCCTCGGAAGGTGATGATGGGATATCAACGGTTGGGGGACATGGGAATGACGAAGAAGGCGGTATCTCGGGTGTGGCCTGCACCTGTTTTTGGTCTTGTGCTTTTTCGGCGGAGGTAGTTGACGAGGACGTGGCTTCGTCTTCATGTTCGTTTTGATCCTCCTGCTGCTTCTCTTGCGGTGGAGTCAAGGGTCTTTCGCAAGGAGACGCCAACCCCGCATTGTCCACATTCGGATCAATATTCGGACTGGACCTGGATTCTAAAGGGCTGCTTTCAGAGTAGACAGTTCCGTTAACTTGCTCCTCTGAAGGCCACATGGCTGGTGATAATTCTGGTTGTTGTAAGGTCTGTTGTGGAACGGCGTGTAACTGCTGTTGGAAGTGTGCATTCAACTGCGGTGCCACACTCGCAAACATCGCCGCATAAGTCTGCAGCTGATGCGCTAAATGACGAACTTGGGCTTGCAGCTAAAAATGATGTTAGATTACTGTTGCTCATCACAAGAACACAAAACAAAATCCTCACCTCAGCTTCTCCCCTTTGCTTATTCGTGCTCTCCAGCTTCAAAACTTCCATCTCCTTCGTCAACCTCTCCATTTCGGCCTTATGTATCTCCTCCCTCAATCTCGCCGCCTCTAATGCACCTCGTAATGAGGCAAGCTGCGTCTGGGCCGATAATGCTGGGGTATTTCCACTTCCACTCCCTGGTTGACCGCTTTCGCGGCTCTGAAGTGACGGTGTTAACGGAGAGGTGGTCCGCAAAGGAACTGCATGAGGTGGAGGTGTACCACTTTTGTGAGAGGGTGTGCCGGTGCGTCGGTTTTTCTTTGAGGGTGAAGAAATGGCTGAAGGACCAGTCAAAGCAGAGCGGGTCCGAGTTGAGCCTTTGAAATCATACAACGAAGTCAGAATATACGACGAAACAGGGGGGGGGAAATATTAACTTACCACTAGGCGCCGCGGGACTCGCAGCATTCAAAGTGGGGAAAGTAAACTCTTTTTGATCCCTCTTGTCGTCGTCCGTGCCTAACGACGAGCCAAAGTTTTCATTTCCCCCTGCCAAGCCCGATCCTGACGCAGACATGTCCAACATATTAACGCTCACCGCGACTGTGCGGGACTGCCCAATTACGACCTTGTCACCCCCTTCAACCAAAGCGGAAGAGAATGACGCGTAGCTTGCTCCGATGGTACCTTTAGGTTCTAACCTTGGGGGTTTCTTGTGCCCCTCATTTTCATGTTCATTAATCGGCGTTTTCTCATTCTCGTCATCGTTCGCACTCGGAGTGGCAGACTTATCACCACCATGACTTTTATTTTGCTGAATCTGCGACTTTTGCACCCTACTTTTATTTTTCTCTGGAGACGGAACAAAGTGCGGTGAAAGAAGCATAGGATTTGGAAAAGAGTGATCCTGATGGAGAATATCTGGAGTGCATTTTTCGTTCAACTGAGACGGTGGGGGTGTTGCAACTGGGAGCAGCGGTGATTTGTCCATACTCGTCGCCTTTTCGTCTGGCTGAAGAATCATCGAATCCTGAAAGATATCTGAGGTTGCAATGGCAGTCGATCGAATCTCCAATGTCGGAATTTCTTCGTCCTCCGTTTGCCATAACAGGTTCTCTTCCAGCTTGCTCTCATTCTCCACATACTCAGCTCCAAATATGACGTCTGCAAGTTGTACGCGGTTCCTAGACCGGACTTTCGGAACGGACATTACCCACCCGCCGTCTTCCCCCTCGACTTCAGACACATCTGCCAAGCTTGATGGCGGACGGGAAGAACGAGAAAGCGACGATTGGGTCAGGGAAGCTTGCGACGAATTTTGTTGATGGGTATGCTGGTTGTAACTCGCTCTCCTGAACAAAGCGTCATCCTCGCGTTCCTCATCGCCATTGTAACCCTCATGAGATGAACGCGAGATTTCGGATACGTCAAACATAGTTCTGGTATGACCTGATAGTGGAAGATGGAGGGTGTCGTCTTCGCTTACTGTAGAAGTGGATATCATAACGACAGATTCTTCCCGTTGTCTCCGTTTGTCTGAATTCCTTCTGGTAAAAGAAGGTTGGAGAGATGTGACCAGAATCTGAGGCTGAGTGGGAAGGAAAGGTGAAGATGAACTCGGTTCAGGTGATTGAAAAGAAGTGGAAGAGCCCGCAGAATCTGACAACTGCCTTTCTTTTCTGGTTGAACTGGAACTTGAACTGAATGGAGCGGAAGCAAGACCGGGGGATGTGAGCATTGACGGCGCGTTTGGAACAGCAAAGGACTTGAGTTTCTTCCCGCTCTTCAGGACTTCTCTAAGCGGGTCCTTCCTCCTTTTTCTTCGCTCTTTCGAACGTGGACATTTCATAGACGCATTATTCGTTCCAGCACTGCCTTCCTCCTCTTGGCCAGCCATCCCTGATGCGAGTGACATCGAGCCAGTCGCAATGTCAGCCCCAACATCCAATGGAACCGCAATCACGCCTTTCCATTTTCCTTCTTGCTCGCTTTCCAAGCAAGGGGTCGCCTCCAAAAGCGGCTCCTTCGCGGGATGTTCCTTGGAGCTCGCGGTTGCTGCATGGCGGTAGATCATAGCGGACCCTGCCACAACAACAGCTGCTAAAGTCGCGGCAACAAGAATTTTATTTTCCCCCAGAGCAGGCGCATCCTTGAAGGTGAAAGGCGATGAAAGGGGATCATTGTTGTCGTTATGCATGGTGGTTTCGAGAGGTGGAGTATTCTATGACCCCGCTTTTGGAGGGGTAGGGTTTGGTTTGGTTTGAAAGGACAACGTAAGCAAACCGAGTCGAGCAAGAAGACCAGTCCTTGGTTTTTTGTTCCTCCAGAGCTCAACAGACACGATAAAACGCAATACGCTGTAAGATGAAAGTAGATGAAAGTCCAAACTGAAATTCGTTCAAATTCAGACTCCGCCAACACAAGATCTGTGCCTGATGTGAACAGTCGTTGGACAAAAGTCTGCTTTCTTCTTATTGAGTTGTCATGGTCAAAATAGCCTTGCTTATTTGTGGGACTTTGACTGGAAAGGCTCATGTTAAGAATGGAGACTATTATGATGTCTATCTGAGGTACATGAGGGATTCCCTCCCCCAGCAGGCAGACTTCATATTTGATCCGTACGATGTTCGGGTAAAGATGGAATACCCTGTGCATGAGGACGACTACAACTGTATGGTCCTTACGGGTTCGCGTGAGTGTTCAACGTTCTTTGTCAACAATCTTGCTGACATGACAACCAGCTGCTTCTGCATATGAGAATATCGAATGGATCAACACACTTGTCGCATACGTGAAGCGCGTCGCGGAAACAAAGCCGCATATCAAACTCATCGGTATGTCAGGTTTCTCTCCCTCGTCTCTCGTACAAATAATCCCACCAAAAGGTCTCTGTTTTGGCCACCAGATCATCGCAAGAGCATTCGGAAGTGAATGCGTTCCCAACGGTGGCAGATGGGAAATTGGTCCGACAACCATACAGCTCACAGATCTCGGCAAGCAACTTTTTGGAGGTGTCGACGATTTGGTAAGTTTTTATACTTGAGTTTCATTTGGTTCTTTCTTCCATGTCGTGTGCCTGCTTCTATCTATCGAAATTTACCAGCAAATCATTCATTCCACTAACACCGGACCCTCAATTTCACGCAGACAATCCAACAGATGCATCGAGACCACGTTCCAGACGTACCGGACACCTTCCACCTCCTTGCCTCGACCCCTCTCACACCCAACCAAGGGATGGTCCGCTTTGTCCCTGCGTCCTCTAATCCCTCTCTAGTTGGTTCGGCCCAAATTCTCACCCTGCAGGGCCATCCCGAATTCACCGAACCCATCATCTCCGCTATCATCGAGCAGCGCACCTCCTCGGGCGCCATTGACACAGCCACCGTGCAAGAATCGGAAAAAAGGAGGTTTTTAAAGACAGATGGTGTAGATGTGGTAGGGAAGACTATTTGGCAAGTTATTCTAGATGGCCAGTGAATAGAGCCTATTTTATTTTAGATATTTAGAAGTCTGCAGGCTATGCTTTGGAGTGGTAGATTAGATGATGGGCGTCAGTACACACTAGAGGAAGACTCACTTTGACTCACTCTTGGAAAGCGTGGCATATACGATTAGATGCAGTGACGATTGTAAGTAAGGTTGACTATAACCTTAGGCACTAGACGTGTCAACCAAAACTTTTTTTTCCTCTATCTCACATACCCATCTAACGTCCTTTCATATCCGAGTCCTTCATTGAATCTATGGGGGAGCACCACAAATCACTTGTTTCCACTTATGTTTTCTTTGCTCCCCGAAAAGACTAAAAGATCTACTTCTCATATTATTTAATTTAACAATTTGTTGCCAAAGATCGTAGTCCATATCTATTTATTTGAGTTCTGGAGTTGTTCTTCTGTCACCGCACCCCAAATGTAAGTACTGCGGCCCTAAGGTATACAAAGCCAACTGCGAACTCGATGCTCGACTGGGTTGCTATGCTGCCTGATAATACTGCGCGAATAGTTTTTTTTAAGCACCCGTAGTTCTCGCTACGAAAAATCACTCGGAGGTTGCCATAGCTGGGGTTTCAGCAAAGAGATGTTCTCATCTGACAAGCACCATTGCATTACTCAATGGATGACGCCAGGTGGATTGCTTTGTTCATTCTTTTTGCGATTGATTTGGGAAGAAAACTGGTAACCAGTGGTGCATCTATGCAAGTGGCGTCCATCTATCCGAGTGGATTCAGATCCGGGTTGGCACTGCAACTTTCGGCGTCCGATAAGATCCTAAATTGAAAACGGCTGGTGTCAAACAGGAATACATGAGGAACGGCAAATGTGTCCAAGGTGTGGTTATCACTCTGGATAAGATGTGAGAACGTCTGCATTATGAATGGAGTGCCTTACTTTAAAGGATACTACCTATCCCCAAATTCCTTTCTAAACTTTAATTTGTCCCCCGGATTCTCCCGAGGAGTATCCACAAGTTATAATCCTCTCTCAAGGTGCTTGCTCCGGTGACAGGCTCTCAGACATCATGCCACTAATAAATGGTATACCCGTTTCTGACGACCAGAGGTGGCATTGACGAGGGGCACCATCACTGATAGTCATCAGACAACTCCATTTTGCAATCACATCCACAATTGCAGATACATGCACTGTGCCATCGGATGTGTTGAAATTAAACCGCCGAGAGACTTGGGAGATGTGGATTGAGGGCTGTGGCGCAGTGTAGTAGCGCTTGGGGTTCGGCGTTCTTACCGCAAGATCGGCTAATAGCACTGTATGTGTACTACGGATGCCCAGCTCAATGTGATGTGTAACGGTCAAAGCCCCAGGAAGAACGGGCGGGCTCAAGAACTGCGGCGATGTAATTTTGGACATGTCTCGATAATCAGAACGCAATAATTACGTGACGTCCTTGAGATAACAACTTACGAGGTTGACGATGACACCTTTTGTTTCGCTCAAGGACAACAATAATAGTTGCCCAAGGGGGAGTTTCCGCACTATTTTTCAATTGTTGCGTGGAGATCGGGACGCTCAAATGCGTGTGCGCTGGCGGCATTCAAGAAGACTAGGGGGAAAACAGGGCACAGCATCGAGATGCCAAGTAGCAATACCTGCAGGCCTTTTTGCCGTCATGTCATTCAGTGCCGGCATGTTGCTTAGGCGGAGCACCTTTATCTCTCCGGAGGCTCCATTCCAAGAGCCAAATCGGGGTCATGAATATGATCTCAGGTACCAAAAATGTGCAAGGTACCGTCAAAGGTCAATGATTGTGACCCCAGAGACAGATAGTGACGAGGAAATTGTCGCAGAGAGCCTTTCAGAAAAACGAGCGGGGAAGCTCATTAGCAGGGACTATGTATCTAGTTAAAATATTTCAGCCGCGAGATTTTTATTTTTTGAAAAAAAAAACGTTGTTCTTTCAAGCGTCCAAAGTGGTACTGTCAGGGGTCCTGATTAAACAATGCTCCGCTCTTGACAAATCGTGGGTATTTTTTTCCCTCTTTCGCAATACCCGTGATCCAAATTCGCCAATCGGCTGCGGTGAAAAGGTTTATAAAGCCTGCGACATATGAATTGGTTGCCCTGAACAAACGTGTGTCGCCATTTCTACCCCACCAACGACGTCTTTTTCTCTTTCCACGAACCAAAGAAGAAACTATTCAATATGCGTTTTGTCACTGCATTGATCACATACTTATCATTCGTCATTGTGTCTGCTCTGCCTACGGTACGTTTGCACTAGAATCTTTCGTCCAACTTTCTGATATCAACTTGTGCAGCCATATACTCAGGAAATGGCCAAGGTATGGCGAATCTCCCTCTGCTATGCCAACTAATTATTCTACCACCTCAATCCGAACCGATACTGATAGGTTATTTATTTTATAGCGCGATTCTCTAGATATTGCGATCCGAGATGCTGAAGCTAACCCTCAAGCTACCTCTCCATATTGGAAACGAGAGGCTGAGGCAAACCCTCCACCATGGAGGTGAAGGTGCTTGGGCCTGAGGGCTGATGTTCCGTCTTGGTAACGGTGACCGCGCGGAAATAGGGCGAGGACGCGCCATTCGTCGAACAATATCTCACATGCGATACCCACATAATAAAGCGTGAGATAGGACGATGGGTGATACCGAGGACAGTTGAGAGTGCAAGTGTTGTTGGTTTTACTTACTTTTTTTGCTCGGTCTCAGATATCTATGGATTTTCTTTTTCCTCGACTGATACCTTCATTTAAAAATTTTCATCATGGCTTGCGAACATTGCCTTTGGAGTTCCGCTCTCCACATTCGTTTATTTTATTTCCTTGTATACTTTTTATCTTGATTATAAAATGTATCTTGCACGGTAGGCGGATGATATACGGAGCCCGTATTGTTATTTTCTCCGAGGAAGGTACGATAAGCGTTTCTAACGAGACAACAATTACCGAGAGTCAAAACATGCTGTCCATTCGTCACCGAGCCGACTTCTTAGAAGACAAAAATCAAAGAGATTACTCTGAGAATAAGCGCGGCAACGGAACAGCTGTGTGAATTACGGAGATTGCGAGTCTCTAACCGTCTCTTAATATAGTGGATGGTTGACCAAATGCGACAACCAAGGACAGATGCTGGCGATCATAAAATGATAGCTCATATTGTCTATGCTTCGCAACTTCCTTGGTTACCGATCGGACTATTGATGTTGTGATAGTGTGATGTCTTCATGCTCTTTCCGACTGCAGTGGAAGACACAGACGTTGGTATATTTTTCAAAGAGTCGGTGTAGCTGCGAGGGTCTCCCGGAGTCCTATTTCGGTTGCTGGTTGACAAATTACTTTTATCAGTCTTCGAGTTTTTATAGACTGACAAGCGAGACAGCACGACAATCTAGAGAAACGACGCACATGGTTGATCGGGTGCAAAGCCAATAACTTCCCACTTCGTGAAGAAGATCGAATTACTGTAAGGTTTTTCAAGGAAGTAGCGATCAATTGGATGGCTGTGGGCCTCAGGTGGTTTTTACCTCACAGTGTAATCCAGATGCTATACACGTCGGCGTCGCAGTTCATGCGAAGGCCGGGTTCGCGACTCTGGCAGATGTCCTTTCATTAAACGTCGCGGAATTAGACTAGACCTGCGTAAGATGAACCCGGGTCACGGCATCGAGTTAACTTATCATGTGATACGGCCACAAGTTGAAAGTTGCTGGTGACCTTCAAAATAACAATTTTTATTTATTTTTTCATCGTTTCTGGTGCATCTTTGTTTCTTCAATGCAGTCCTTTCGAAGTCGAGGTCAGTCTAAGATAACTGATTCGTGTTTTCGTGTTAATGGTTGGTGCGACTAGGCGTGTTGAGGCCTATTGCCCAATCTAGGTCAATACTTTTTCGCCCTCAAATCTCTCTAAGACGAACAATTGGAACAGAATCGTCCGTGACTGTATGAATTCTCCGAAAGTGATATCGATGCCAACTCGATTATTGATTTTTTCTTTCTATTAGGCATCCCCTTCACCACCCCCCAAAACCAAATGGCGCCGGTTTTCGCAAATTCTTCGTCGAGCTACCTTCATCTCCATATTTGCTAGCATTGGTGGATTTTACTATATCACTCAAAAAGACAAACATCCTGGCCGTCAGCTCCCGTTTGATTCGGAAAAGAAGACAATCGTGGTGCTCGGTAGCGGTTGGGCCGCAACCAGTCTTTTGAAAAATTTGGACACCACAGAATACAATGTGGTATGAATTTTTTTAAAAGAAAAAAACATCGATTTGTAAATCTTTTATTTTGACTTGACTTCTAGACTGTTATTAGTCCCAAAAACTTCTTTCTTTTCACACCTCTCCTGCCTAGTGTTGCCGTTGGTACTGTCAACCCGCGATCTATCATCCAGCCAACACGGTATATTGCTCGCCATAAGGCTCGCGAAGTGTCGGTAATTGAAGCCGAAGCTACCGATGTTGACGTGAGCGCTGTTCTTTTCGTAAAAAAAACTTAAAACCACTGACGATATCAATTATTGCAGCCCGTGAATAAAACTGTCACCTTCACAGGTCCGTAGGTCATATTCATATAGTATTCTTCAGTCTCCAATTTGTTTTTTATATCACAGATACCTCAGAAATTAAGGGTTTGGTCTCTTCAACGACAATCCCCTATGATTATCTCGTTTATGCCGTGGGCGCGGAGGTTCAAACGTTCAACATCCCTGGAGTCAAAGACCACGCTTGCTTCATGAAGGAACTCCACGACGCCGAAAGGATGCAACGCGAGTTTTTGGATTGTAAGTCGTCGTTATTTCTTACAACTACCAAAAAAAAAAAATACAAATTGCAATGTCCAGGCGTTGAAACGGCAGCATTTCCTGGACAGTCTTCGGAGGAGATCGATCGTTTATTGCACATGGTTGTAGTTGGTGGTGGTCCGACTGGTGTGGAATTGAGCGGCGAATTACATGACTTCTTGGAGGACGACCTGAAGATGTGGTATCCCGAACTTGCGAGTAGGATTCGTATCACGCTTGTTGAAGCTCTGCCCTCTGTCTTGCCGACGTTCAGCAAGCAGTTGATCGAATACACCGAGTCTACCTTCAAGGAGAGTAAGATTGAAATCCTGACCAAGACAATGGTGAAGGAGGTAATGTATTCTTTGCCTTGTTATAGCAACTTTACTCTGATTCAGGCCTTGTTAAATCACAGATCAAGGAAAAGAGTGTAGTCTTGCAAATGCCTGATAAGAACATCGTCGAAGTCCCTTGTGGTCTCGTCATCTGGGCTGCTGGTAATAAAGGCAGAGACGTCACACAGAAATTAATGGCAAAGCTGCCCGAGGACCAAAAGAACAAGCGTGGCATTACTGTTGATGGTATGTTATTTCCTTTTGGCGTCTTTTTTGTCTGCGTATTCTCATATACCATTGATCGTAGACTTTCTTCGGATGAAGGGAACTGACGGTACGACATTTGCACTTGGAGATTGCACCGCAACATCCTACGCGCCCACCGCTCAAGTCGCTTCCCAACAAGGGGCTTACCTCGCTCGGTGTTTCCATCAAATAGCGAAGAAGGATGGCCTTGTTGTCAAGTCGGGAGAGCTAGAGCAGGCACATTTGGCCGCAGGTCCTCCTGAAGAGAAAAAACGGCTGGAGGAAGAGTTAAACAAGATCAAGAAGCAGTTGGCCAAATTGAAGTTTAAACCTTTCCAGTACTCCCACCAGGGATCTCTGGCATATATTGGTTCGGACAAAGCTATTGCCGACTTACCTTTTATGAATGGGAATGTAAGTGTGGAAACGTTGGGTACTGAGTAGGTAAAATGAACTGATGGAACGTGTTGCAGATTGCCACGGGAGGAGTTGCCACCTACCTTTTCTGGAGAAGCGCTTATTTGAGCACCCTTTTCTCTATTCGCAATCGTACCTTTGTGGCTATAGACTGGTTGATGGTCAAGCTATTTGGACGGTATGTTCTGACCAGGTCGCCTTTTACCAAATTCTCATGACATTTCTCATTTTTATCTCCAATAGTGATGTTAGTCGAGATTGAAGTCAATCTCATTCGTTCATCTTTAGGGTTTAATTTATGCCCTTTGCGGGTGACTTGTTCCTTTACAAACCATCTTTTCATAATAGATTTCAATCACTTTCGCAAATTAATTCGTTACCATCTACACCTTTTTGCTACTCCATCAGCTTTCATGTAATTTATTTAATGGATTCAGTGTCGATACACTGTTGAACCCCGTTAGTAACATGTTAGAAATTGAGTGTGCATGTCAAGAATTCATGTCCAACTGTGTCTACTAATGTCGTGGCAAGGGACAGGGATAATTTTACGAATCGAAAAATTTGTTAGCTTGATCCTATCCCCATCCACTTCTAAATTCTCAGCTTCGCAAAGAAATCTTCTTTCGTACTCTACAGGATCATCATTGACAAAAAAGGAGACAACAATGCAAGACGCTGCATTTTGATACCTGGCAAAAGTTAAGAAGATCATAGTCGCGGTTGAATGGTCAACCTGGGCATAATGGCAGCTGTGGATGAAAATTTGGCGAGACAAGTAGGTTGATCGCGCAGCATATTTTCCTCCGCCATAGTCTTGCGAATTAACGAATGATGCAAAGACCTCGTGTTCCCTGCTGATCAGGATATCTCGAGACTCAAAAGTTAATTCAAGCCTTTCATCGACATCGTGAGCTTGCTTTCGCTGATAATTTGAAATTAGACCGGCGGAAAGAGAAAAAAAATGGAACAGACATTGGGGCTAGTCTTCGAAACATTGTCATCTTTGAAGGATGACAGTAAGTTCTGGCTGAAAGGACCCTTCTGTCCGGTGGAGTAAACTTAGTCCCCGCAGAATATGAGAAATCAAGAATCTTACGGGCATTGTACTAGAATTGGTATGTCGGGAGATAGATGAATGGAGATCCATGATCTTTTTGATATGACACTGGTGAACCTTTTCGCTGATGCCGAGGTCCTAAGGGATCTTGAATATAGAACAATGGCGCTGGCCTTATGTATGACTTACCTGTCGTCTTAATGTCCTAAAGATAAAGAAAACTGACTCTACCCACTGCCGCCGAGTTGCGTGAACCGAACATATAAACTCCGACATGAGTCGGTGTGCATTATTGTAGAGAACATCCAGGGAACAGATATGGTGTTTCAACTTGAAATTAAACCGAGCAAAGTAACAGTGATAGGCAAAATGACGGAAAGATTCAACAGCTAGATGCCGAGATGTAAAGGACGAAGGGACAAAACTAAGTGGTACTCACAAAATTTGTTCAGGTCGTTTAGGGCATTGACCGCGAGTTTCTCATGGGCTAAATCAAGTTTGAGATGGAGGCCACCACTCCGGGTTGGTTCGAGGAAGTAATCAAATAAAGACTTATGAAACACACGGAAATCGCCATGATCATGATCTAGAGCAACCAGGGAACGAAGAGGGTCAAAGACTAAATCAAGGTCACCAGGCTTCAAGTCCAGTAGACAATTGATGAGGGACGGTGTCAGCCTGATATCTCGACACAGACATTGGCGTTTGGAGATAAGGTGTAAAATACCAAAAACACAGTGGATGGTCTCAATTCGATTCATTTCTACTTCGTCGAATATGAGAGTATACAGTGCATCCAGTTGAGCATACGGTCGATCTTCAACAGTGATTGCAGAGAGCCTAAGGACAACTTGTAGGCGGTCATCTGGTCGATGTTGAAATGATTTAATGTACCTCATCACCGTCGATGCATAGATGAAATGTCCCGACGACCGATTTACAAGGGTGTCGATAGCGCGTCTGCCAGGCCAGTCAGGTCCAAGGTGAGGTCCAACAACATGGATGCGGCAAATCTCCGCGAATTCTTGCTCCAAGGCACTGCGGATGTCATCATCAGCATTGAAATCCCGGCTCAGGTCATAAGGTTGGACAGTAATCATTTGCAAGGCGGGGTGATGGTTAAAAGTGCGCACAATATGTGACTCAGGACGGCTAGCAATAAGAAAACGGAAAGGGAAAGGGAGGCGGGGGATTGCGCTAGCAAAAACTTGGAGAAGGTCACATTGGATATTGGCATCTTGACATTCGTCAAGACCGTCAATGACAATGAGAAGGGGCCGAAACTGCAGATTTGCAGCACAGGTAGTATGAAAGGATGTCAAGGGCTTGACAAGGAGAAGCCCAGACAAAGTTTCCCTAGACCTGAAGAATAGACTCGGGTCCTCGCGAATCTGATTTTCGACGAAAGGTCTGAGGCCAGGAAAGGCCCCGACAAGCTGAAAGACGAGGGTTGGAATCAATCGATTGCCATCATTCCTTGCAGGTATAGCTGTCTTTGAGAAGAAGAAACTTGCGGCTAGCCTCCCTGATTGTTTGAACCTTTCGGCAAGTGTCTGAGCTAGAGCAGACTTCCCTGCTCCCGCTCCTCCATAAAGCCAAAACATGCTTGCCGAACAGCTATCGCTATTGGCCCAGCTCTCCATTCCTTGTAAAATTGCCTGCCGTGTTGATTGGGCGCATCTGGGAGCGTCGAACCGTTCGTTGGAATCGACGAGAGCGGTGAGTGCACAATGTTTGCGCAATTGTTCCAATGCTTTGTGATAAACGGGTTATTTTGCATGAAGAACAGGCATTGTGAGCTTATCAAGAATACATACGAGGGCGCTCTTCTCTCTGGGTGTCTACCCGCATGTCGACAGCCATTGAACCTATGTTAATCGTCTCTGCATTTGAGATCGCTGACACCGAGGGCGTGCATGTGGACATAGTGACAACTTAAAGTACAATCTACTCAAAGTCAACAGACATAAATAAACTGCTCACCGGTCAACTAATGGGTTCAAGATGAATCCATATACTCCTGGGACAAAACTAACACGGAAGAAATATCTAGGCTTGTCCAAAAAGGAATATTCGAAGGTCAGTCGCTCGTGATATACGACCTCGGGGGATTGGCTGAAGCTCCATAGGTTACGAATACGATCAAATCTGTACGCGGTCGTCGCGATCTACAAGACAACTTAGAGGATGACTTTGATGGTTTAAATTATGTTGCGCACAGTGCATATTCTAAAAGTACGCGTTGCTGCTTCTGGCAGATAGTATCTGAGAAGGATATTGGTTGTGGATGCATACAGGTCTGAACGATTCTTCGTTCATCGCGGAAACGTCGTTTGTCCGCGCTCCACTTAATTCACGCGTTGTATCGTCTTCAGGTGTGCCAAAACTAAAGGCTAAAGGGAGACAGGAAACCCTCGAACGTGTGCCTTTGGAAATCCAACAAGCATTAATTTTGGAGGATTTACTGTTTGTGTTGATGGTCTGATTTAGTCTTTTTTTCTCCCTCGGGTAATGGTACTGATAAACGTGTCTAAAGGGAATCGAAGGGACATACATTACCTACCACCCAGAATACTCTCCTGAGGAAGACGATCCGTTGCAGGGGATACGATTTGTTGTAGCATCTTCGCTTGGTGCGCGTCTCGAATCTCCCACTGCCAGGCACTTCTCACTTTCATACCAGATTCCTCCTTGAGCGACCTCGTAGAACGCGTGTTGCCGCTAGGTACATACTACACCGCCATCTCGGCTTTTATTGAACACAGAAGTCATCTCGAATGTGGACTCGTAAATCACGCACTTTGTGCTGCTATTCGCGAGATGTTACGTGTGAGTGGTGTCATTCTGCCAACCCTTCTGTCGCATTTATCTTTCTCTAGGATTACCAAACCCTCCTTGCCCAACTAGAACGTGCATTCAACTCTTCTCCCAGCTTCTCGCTGCAAAAGCTCTGGTTTTATGTCCATCCGACAGTCCACAGTCTTTCTCTTATCTACCATTTGATCCTTGAATTAGCGACAGCAGATGATCCAATTGCGGACTTCTCTTCAGCATCGAGTTCTGACCAGGAGGACCCGGAAGAAGCTGCAAGGAATGAGGCTCTTGGATTGGGAGGAGCCAAGCTGAAATCCGTCCTTTCTGAAATCAACAAAGCCGATATCGTTGGACTTTCCGACGGTAGTGGAATCGCTGTCAAAGGGGGTGAAGTCCTTACGATTATCTATGAGAGAATGCAAAACATGAGTGGGGATCCGACGGCATCCATGATTTACGGCAAACTTCTGAAGCAAGGGAGTAGACCGTATCTTCAAATGTTGAGGGATTGGGTCTCAAATGGGAGACTCGTGGATCCCTACGAGGAGCTGCTTGTGAAGGAAAGTAAATTCATCGATAGAGGAATCTTGGATATGGATTATGTGGATGAATACTGGGAGAGGAGGTACACGGTACGTCGTTATCCTCTTTCCTTGTCATCCTTTCTCACACTTTGCATAGCTTCGGGACGGTTCAATATCTCCAGGATCTTCAAAAAGACATCAAGCGGGCATTCCACCCCCGCGTTCGGTAGGCGGCCGCTTGCCTGGCGGTGCATGTGTTCCTCCTCTTCTGGAAAGCTGGAAACACAAGATTCTACTCGCTGGAAAATACCTGAACGTTATCCGAGAATGTGGTATTGACGTGCCTCGGGATCTTACAATAACGGATAACGAAGAGCTGTCCATGGAAGACGAGAGGTTTACCCAAAGTTCTGCATTTTTAATATTATTCATCATTGACAACCTTCATAGATTCTACAAATTCATTGAAGACGCTTATTCACATGCTAACCGAACACTCCTGCAACTCCTTTTGAAAGACCAACAACTAATTCCACGATTGCGTTCCCTCAAACGCTTCTTTTTCCTGTCACAGTCGTCCTTCCTCACACATCTTCTTGACCTTGCCGCCCCTGAGCTCCGGAAATCGTCTAAATCAGCTTCAGTCGTAAAGTTGCAAAGTTTGCTAGATCTTGCCCTAAATATAGATGCAATCGGCGAGGACGCGTTATTTAGGGAGGATATTAGAGTAACAATCGCCGATACGGGACTCTACGATTTCCTGCTCAAAGTTGTGACTGTCAGTGGAATTGTCAAACCCGAAGAAGGCAGTGCCGAGGACGAGCACAAGAAGGAGAAAGAAGAAAAGAAAACTATGCATGGTATGTATTACGCTGGACTGTGATGCAATCCAACATCCTTATTGAACTTTATAGCAATTGATGCCATGACGTTTGACTACAACGTCAAATTCCCTCTATCGCTCGTCATCTCGCGTAAGACTATCCTTCTATACCAACTCATCTTCCGTTTCCTCCTCCATCTCAAACATGTCGAACAAGCCCTCTCGAACATGTGGATAGAGCAGAAGACGCATCCATGGCGGTGTCCCGTGCCTAATCACCCCGAATTTATCAGGTGGAGGTTACGTGTGTGTCTCTTGCGAGCGAGGATGCTGGCATTCATTCAGCAGGTTCTCGCATTTATCACCTTTGAGGTTCTCGAACCGAATTGGCATTCACTTGAGACTAAACTAGAGAAAGTCACAACTGTGGATCAGCTACTGAGAGATCATGTGGACTTTCTAGATACGTGCATGAAAGCATGCATGTTGACCAGCTCAAAGCTGATCAAGGTACTTTAAAATGTTGCCTCTTCATCAATTAGGTTGCTGATCGGCGACTACTTTAAGGCATGCTCAAAACTGATCGTCGTGTGCCAAACATTTGCTTTCTATTCTTCGTCGTTCACGAAGTCTGCCAATCAAGCCATTACTGCAGCTGCAGAAGATCCCGGTGCGGATACTTCGAAGATGAAGCGGTGGGATGTGTTGAACAAGTTTGAGACCAACTTCAACCATTGGTAAGCCAGCTACAACCTTTGTTTGTGACATGATCCATTCATGTGATCCCCATTAGGTTCCAAGTCCACCTTGATTGTGTCCAATTCTATGCCTCAAGTGATAATGTGGCACTTCTACCACTTGTCATGAGACTAAACAGTGTCAGATCAGCTTGATTTATGTGTGTCTTCTCCTTGTATATTAAGGTTATTTATTTCATTCAATGAATAAGCCCTGCATCTCATACTGAAAAGTACTGTTCTTGCTAACAATGCATTGTTGTTGAGCCAAATCTAGGGAATGTCATGGGTAACCTTCAGGGGGGCCACCCACATCTACTAGGGAATGGCATGGGGGACCTGTGGAGGGTTTCAAGGCCACCCATACCCATACCCGCAGCCATCTGTACCTGCATAATGGAGGACCCCGGGCCCCATCTATTAGGGTAAAGGCCTGATCCACAAAGGGGTCCATTTCTGGATGTCATTTCATGGTTTATGTCTGGATTGTCTCCCAGCCTAGTCCAAAAATCTGTCCGGATTATCAGATCTGGCCCTGACTGGGAACATTTTATTTCCATTTTTGGCCATGACAATGTCTGAATTTGAAAAATTTTGCCTCTACACAACTTTTGTCCCCAATAAGATATCACTACGCTAGGAGCTAAAGTGAAGTGGAAAGGAAAAAGTCTGTAAAGTATGAATTATATAGGGCTACCAAAATAATCAGGTTTCCGATTATGTGGGGGTGCGGAGGTCCTGGCAGTGGCTCAGATTTATTGCAGATTTATTTGCAATTTAAGAATCACATGACTTCTCAATTTGGATGCAACAATTTGGGGTGAATATGAAATCTGTTGCAAACACAGAATTGGAAGTCGCACTGCCGAAAGGCCTGAGCGTTTGGGATGCCAGGGCTGTCCAAAACCGGATGCCGAGTGGCTGTACCAAAAGGAGTGTGAACTCACCACTAGCCAGCTTGGCAGACGGTTCAAGATGAGTTGCCAGCTGGCACCCCAAGTAGAGTTCACGCCGCACCCAGAACAAATTTCAACATGTAAACGTGTAGCATTATTATGATTTCTGATAGTACAGGTTAAGCATAAGGGGGAATCAGAGATATCAATCGTCTGCTGAGAGAGTCGCTTGAGAAATGTTATTGCGAATACGAAATTGCTCGAGAGTATTAGCTAAGGAAGAAATTTGGGTCTGATTATAAGCGTTAGAGGTGCATAAAGGGATAATCTCCTCCAAACGACGCCAGTACAAGAGAAAAGCCAGCGATGTCCAGCCACCAGTGGCCGCAACCACCTCGGGTGAGACTCCTGCAAGCAAAAGTATGACAACACCACCAATACGGAAGCTGTGGCCAGCAACCGCATCCAGGGAAGAGTTCTTCCAGACGCCTGTTACGAAATTAAGGAAGTGGGCTCGAAGCATGTGTGAGAAAGAGCTGTCATGATTTCGGTACGCGAAGAAGGACATTGATGAGGGTGCATTGTGATTAACTGAGAGATGGTTGCGCAGAGCAGACACTGGGCATAATTCGTCATCACGCGAGGTGATGATGATGGTAGCACCATCCTGTTTGGTTGTCTTTGTCCAAGGTATTCGGAAGGAGGCAGAGCAGGAGCCGTTGGGAAGATCCCGAAAGGTAACAAGAGCGGTTCGGGCAGCATGATAGAGTGGGTCAAAACTTGCGAAGCTCTTGACTGTAGTTTCTCCCAGCCGTCGACAGCCAAAAAAGGTGACAAGCGCGGTTGCCCAGATGGCAGCATGAAAAGGCAAGGCCAGATTCAAGTGTTGGCGGAGGACATGTAGGTGGTTGAGGGAGACTGGAGGCCGTAATGGGCGTTTAAACGCTGTGCCCATCTTTGTAGCTGCGGTCCGAGCAAGTTGTAACCAGTTGTCGTCTCCATGCCATGGTGCCCGGTTCATGATATGCCATGATCGGATCCCAGAGAGCCAGGACTTTATTGTCTTTCCTGAATAGGACCCAATGTGGCAAGAGACGAAAGCTGCAAGAAGTGCGGCAGAGGCAGGCATCCGGTCTTCTTCACTGATCTTCCAAGAATCACAAAATTGGGTGAAACGGAGGATACCAGTGCCATAGTTGGATCGTGTGGCAGGGGCCAGGGAGTTTTGAACAGCACGGTAGGAGTGATCGACAAGTGGTTTGGGGAGGGAGGCCTCAAGGCTGCTTCGTTGTCGTAGAGCAAAGGGCGTGCGCCATGCCGAGAGCCGGCTACCTGCTAGTACAGGGGGGCGTAGGTGGCTGGGATTGGTTAGCCGTGGCGCTCGTGAGGAGGGGGTGGTGTCCAGTGGGGACTTTGTCGTGAGATAAGGTGATTGAAGCGAAGAGAGGAAGCGTCTATGATGCAAGTTGGGGAGCGCTGTATTAATTAAATTGGTTGATTTGGATTGCGGAGGTTGTACAGATGGGGTATTGTCAGTGGATGAAAGAGTACATGGAACACCAGGAGAATGCAGAGAAATGTGATTGTTTACAGTATGTGATGATGCAGGGAAAGATGATGTGGTGGATACAGCAGTGTGAGACAAAGGAAAAGTGAAACGAGAAAGTGAATATCGAGAAGTTGGGATTTTTGGAGGAGAAAAAGGTCGCGGAAGAGGCACATCTTGAGGGTGTGCCTCACCAGTTTTCATCCGGGCATCCCATGCCGGCCGAAAGGAGTGGCTAACCGGCATTAATAAAAACGTCTTGGAGCTCCGGAGGGAGCATAAAAGCAGCATGGAGCCTTGATGAAGGAGGACCCGTCTCTCCGCGTGAGATAGGGTCAGCAGGGTTATCGGCGGATGGGATGTAGACAAAGGTCGGTACAGCAAGAATGGCTGAAAGTGTGGCATATGTCCGACGAACCGAGAGGTTGATGTGAACGTTGGGGCTACGGCCCTTGTCCATGGCTCCAATGGTTCCTTGGTTGTCGGAATGGATAAGGACATTGCGGTTGTTGACATTGAGAGAATCGAGAAAGTAGGCAAGGATTTCAACGGCAATAGTCTCAAGCCAGGTGATGTCTCTGCCGGGGACCTTCCAACATGGTGTGAGTTGAAAACCGATCCATTGGCCACCAATGACAATACCGATACCCCAGGAAGTCGATGCATCAACGAAGATCCCCATGTTGAGGAGGGGTCCTCTAGGGGATAGTTGACGGAAAACACCTGTGGTGGTGAGCCGGGCAGACCACCACTTAAGATCAGTGATAAGGGATGGAGGTGGGTAGAGGCAAGTATGCTCGTTGCCTTTGAATCTTGCCATGAAATTAGAGAGTGAAGGAAGGCGGGAGCGGCCATCAGTGTAGACAAAGGAAATGTAGCACAGAGAACCATGGAGCTTCTGGACATTGTTAAGAGAACAGCGACCCCGGCTAAATTGGCCGACAAAAGAGTCGACCCGCGCAAGGAACTTGAGGCGTTTGTTCTCTGGTAGAGAGACTTGTCGAGTCTCGAGATCCCATAAAAGGCCGATGAAGAGGAGGTGGGGACTGAAGGATGTTGTTCCCTTCTCCGGATGCCAAGGGACCTTCAAGGGGGCAATGATATGGAGGGCGTCGTCGCGATTATATTTGTACCTGTAGACACCCTCAACATGTTGGCCCTTCAAGTCTGGACAACGCATGATGGCTATGTCATCTTCATATTTGAGGACGGGTCTGACTCCTTCGGCAGACCAGATATCCACAATTGTGTTCCCAATCATACCAGCGTTGCTGCTAGCACAGGCGGCACCAAACGGGTGCGTGTGATCAATGAAAAATTCCCCATCCTGTCCTTGCACAACAAGCCAAGGCTTGTGATCGGGAAGAACAGGGCAGGTGCGGTGGAACTTCTCAATGTCGAGAGTGCAAGCTTGGGTGCCAGGAGGGGCGACAGCAATCTGTGTAAGAGAGGATGAGCATGTGGAGTACGCGGGTATGAGTGAGAGGGGGTAGATAGAAGATAGAGTTGGTTGAAGAGGTATGCGGGTACGCGGGTATGCAAGATGTATGTGGTACGCGGGTATGCAGAAATGCGCAGATGTGCAAGAGTATACAGTTATGTAAGAGTACGCGGGTATGCGGGAATGAAAGTGCAAGGGCACTGGGAAGGAAGGTAGAAGGACTTACGGTTTCAGCTACGCGAGCGGCAGTGTCAAAGCGAGTAGGAAAGTCCTCCTTCTCAATAAAGGAGTTGACCGCTGGGCCATGCCTCGATGCTTTCGAGAGGTGGCGGCAGACTCGAATCTTGTCGGGTTCGCCCGGTGCTTGTGTTGAGATTGAGACAATGAGTGGTGAGGACTGAAAAGGACCACGAAGGATCCGTTCGACTTGGTATTTGGAGAATGGTCCGCTCATCCGATCAGCATCCATCTCGTCCTTCAGGTACGTGTCGATCGCATCCATGTGGAGCCGAGCTGATGGGTGGTTGGGGATGATCGCAGTGGAGGAAAGATCGGGCATCTTCCCTAGTGGGAAGCCGAATCGGAGATTGTGGATGAGGTGCGGGTAGACCTCGAGGAGGTTGTGTTCAATGAGGAAAGATTCGAAAGCGTCGGAATTGTAAGGGCAGATGATTTTGGAAAAAATGTCGGGCGAATCATGGGTTGATTTGTCAAAGGAAGGGCGGTGATGAATGTGTAGGGCAAAAGAGGGGTAGGTGAGGCGAGGGGGAAGAGCTGCACGTAGGAAGTCTTCAGTTGTGGTTGGCACGACAGGTCCAGGAGAATGCGAAGTGGCCTTTGGAGCCACAGAAAGAGCAGACGTGGAGTCGCTCGGTCCCATGGGTGCAGGGTCGGGAAGAGCCGATGTTGAAATTGATGCAGATTTCTTTGTTGTCGGGTGTGTTGATGCGGCCGTTGACAACTTTGGCCCAGAGGCTCTTCCCATCGGGAAATTTTTGTTGGGAGGGAGGGTGGTGGAAAAGGGCATGTCCCCGTTCGGCGCAGAGGATGCAGGTAGCAGGGGCCGAGAGCCTGCTCCCGCCGGCCTGAAAGGGCCTGCGTTGAGTGTCATCACGAGTGGGTTTGTTTGGGTTGCTATAAGGTAAGGTTTTACGGTGGTTGTCAGCGCGGGGTTTGGAATCCCGTTCTTCTAAAAGTTGTTGAATGCGTGCATTGTTCTTAGCCTGCGAGTAGAGTAAGTCATAATAATGTTCATTGTAATCCTGCGACAGGCTACGCCTATCCCGACGGAGCTGTAGTTCATATTCTTTCCAGAACATGTAAAATTGCTCAGCGTCATGCTGGCATTCGAAGAATTGGAAATGTTGATACCAGCATTGTGTCCATTTCCCATCAACAACGGAGTCTCGAAGACTCTGAAATCTGTACATCTGTTGAGATGCCTGCGTGTACTGGCCGAAGTCAATAGACAATTCGCGACCAATTTTTTCGGCAAGTTTTTCGACATCAATAATAATAGGACCTTTGCCCTCTATTTTCCCATTGGCTCTTCTTGTAGGAAGAGTGGAAGCATGATCGATAATATAACGTAAATTTGAGTGAGTGAAAAAGGAAAGTGGGACCGAAACTTCAAGTTCAGTATCAAATAGGATCTGCGGAAAGGCAATTTCGACGGCCGCGCTAGCTGATCTGGGGACCAACTTGGATCCGTCCATACAACGGCGCTTTGCAATACGTGCGTCCATTGTGGACAACAGGTCCGTCAGACCTGAGGAGTCCTCGCGCTTACGTTTGTCTTTATCTTGGAGAGCAAGAATCTGGAGCAAGTACAATGGCATAACTGACATGAGAGCAGACATAAAAGAAGGAATGCTAAGAGAGGACATCTCCTCCGAAGATATAGTGATCATTGAGGCTGCCTCAGATCCAGGATCTGGGTTGGCTACGGGATCGAGAGCGTGTTTGTAAGCGCGCTCCGCACGTGAGAAATTAGTCTGCTCAATGTTTTTGTTCATTGAGAGTTTAAGCTTGAGCGGCAAGGACTTCAATTTGTCCAGAAGATTGGGAAGATGTGTTTTGGGGATACGGTGAGGAATGACATTACCAGTATCTTGACCCATTGTTGGAGGGTGTTGCACATCTCCAGTAGGTGCCCCAAGATCAGGCTGAGTCTGAGTCTGGTCGGCAGGGGGCTCAGGGACAGGAAATTCGGCCATAGAAAGAGAGAGAGAAGCAATGAGCAGTAGTAGAGAAAAAATGAGCGGTAGTGAAGAAAGCTAGAGACACGTTCTAGCGACGCGTTATCGAGAGGTGGTGGGACAGAGGGAGAAAAAGTCGGGGAAGGAATCCCCAATGAAAATTGATTGTTTGTGCGTATTGTGAGTGACAGCTCTGATCGCTCCGTTATCTTATCCTCTGATGAGGCAGCAAGCTGCCTCATCACGGAGCCTTTGTGAAATGGGACAGTACTTTGAGCCTCTATTAGATATCTATTTAGTGTACTCAAGCTGGTGGGGTACAAGCAATATGTATATTACTTTCCAATGGCCAATTTTTGACTGCTTCTGAATTTCTGCTCGGACATGATGAAATGGGATCCAGACATGGACCCCCTTTTTCCGATCAAGCCTTTACCCTAATCATCAGGGGGTCCTGATCGCGTGCGTGATCTGCTGACGTTTGATGTTGTTACACCTAAGTTGATCCACCACCATTGTTCAGTCCACGCTTTGTAGAAAATAACATATATGGGCGAAGTCGTTAACGTCCTTGTTGCTTTTGCTGTAATTATCTTTCTGTTGAAATGGGTTACATCTGGTGAGCCGTGTCGAGTTCAAGTCACAAGTAGTGAACTGCCTCAAACCCATATTCTGCCTCTTCTCTTTGCATTAATTTCTAACATACCAATATATTGTATTTTATAGGGCGAGACTCAACGGAACGAAGAACGACCAGGGATATTCTAGGCTTCAGACCAAAGAGTGTTACTCCAGAAATGGTGCATTTGTTTTTGTCCATGAGTCTATTCAGGAAACTGACATGAGTAGGTCAATACAATATCCGCTATGTTTCCCGACATCCCAGTGTAATTTATTTGTCTTTCCATTCGTATCATGTCAAGTATTTCATGCGTAAAACAGAGATAACTTACGCTACGACCTTCTACGGACTGGGAGTGTGGAAGTTACAACAGTCAAAGTATTGGATAAAGGATATCTTGATCCCGTGCGTGGCTCCCTTCACCACCTTCACACGTTCACTTATTGTTTGGTCGAAACCTCTAGCCTTCACAAGCATATTACACACTCTACCCACCAGAAGCCACTGACGGCTCTCCAGGCCAACCTGGGAACAATGACGGAAGACAATCAAGCACCAACAGTGCAACGGAGCACTTACCCAAAGCAGAATCTCTAATATCTCGATATCAACTGGAAGAACGTGTGCAGCGAGGCGAATCGATACCAGAGGAAGAAATTCAACAAGTCGGTGGGAAGACCGTTTGGGAAGATAGTGCAGAGAAACGGGAGGCAAACTTGAGGGAAAGAAAGGCAAAGATGGTGCTGGCTGCCAGGCAGTGAGTCTTTTCCTTCGATGTGCCGTCTCTTGCTGACCTATGATCAACGCTTTACAGACAGATCCTAGCAAAGGTACAAGAGAAAGGAAAGGCAGCAGGATAAAAGCAGTTTATGACCGCTGATTATACTAGATATTTTTCTAATAGATCATCAACCCACTCTCGTGTTAGCGAGTGATCGCAAGAATGAAAATATCCCGACAATCAAACGTCGCCCCTGACTAACCTACGCAAAGTATGCGGATTTAGTTTTCTAACCTCAGCTTGTGTGCATGTCATCTTGGAAAAAGATTCGCGTCAGGGATGTGGGATCCTCGTCATCAGAGTCAAATTCTAGGTCTAAAGGACAGTTTTGGTCTGACAAATGGAAAGGTGGTGATGACGACGTACCGGAGTTTGCGGCTTCGTCAGAAGAAATGGGTTAAGTTCTGATGAAGACACGGATGACACTGCCCAAGCTTCCGAGCGCCGTCATGGCACTGGGAAAATCCTTGCAACCAATGCAACATTGGAGGATCGAATAGAGCAGGGTCCTTATATGCTTTTTGGTCGGAACAATGTGTTAAGTCAGATTGGCGGCTCCAGTAGATCAACCTCATGAACTCTGAGGTTAGTCGTGTGGATGAAATTCGTGACATCTGGGACAGCAGCTTTGCTGGAGGCGTCGCTCGAAGATATCGTCTAAACATAATGCCGCGTTGAAAATGGGTGCAACGCATGTTCCCTGGACTTACTACAAGTCGAAAAGGGGGGACAGGTGTTAACATATCCAGGCAAATCGCGTAATGTAGGCTCGTCTTCCGGGACGACGTACGTCGTCCTCTTGAACAAACCATCAGTCACATTTTCATAGACGGTGAGGTCACTCCCATTGGGCAGGAGGTGATGAGGGTGAAGGGCCACCAATTCGTACAGCACGTCGCTGACAGGTGGGGAACCAAACTGAAGGCGAGCAATTGAACGAATTCCATAGCAAAACCAAAAATAACCTACGGGAATCACTGCAACGATTATGGAAATCCTGCCATTTTCCGGTCTCTGATTCGAGTAGATTGATCAGTTTATCGAGTGTGTCCTAGGAACCTGTAATTACAGACATGTAATGTGGAACCAACTACAAAATTCAGCTGCAAACCATCGTTTCATTCAAATTGAATAAGGGATGGTGAATTAAGGAGTTGATATTACGCCGCACGACTTTCTAAGTAGTTCTAGCTTCTCTAGTCACTAAATGTGCACCGGATGAGTGAGTCGGACGAAATTACGACGTGTCCGAGTTTCACATAGATGATCCGGGTTTTGATGCAGGAATTTCCTGATTAGTAGATCTTGGAACAACTCAATGATGTAGACCCGGACACCTCACCGTTTGAACGTGTTCAGCACTGCTTGCCTGTGGTCGCAACGTGTACCGAGCATAATGCATACTGGGTATATGTATAGCTAGTAGAGTTGCCAGTGGTCGTACGACGATTTCTTCACCCTGATTGGCCACTTGTGTTCTAACCTCTAAATATTTTTAGGCCCTTCGCTTAGGTTTATCACCGAAGTTGCAAGTAGGCATCGCAACCGTGATTTACCTTTACGACTTCTTCCACGACTTGTTCTCTATCTTCCAAGGGTGTTACCACACACTCACAGCTGTAGGCCCACCTACACGCCTTTCCTCTGGAAAGCCGTATCCACTTATCCGGATCCATGGACATAGTTGACCCTCAGAACATATCCTCCTCCTCGCTGGCTTTCAATGCCACCCTCTTCCTAATGTCCGTAATTGCTGTCTTTATGGTCCTTAGGTTGCCGAGGTTGCTCGCCCTGTTTGGAACTTCATCGGAGTGGCTTAATGGTTATATCTTGCACCACGTTCAAGTCAGACCTTCACGTCGCAAACTTTATACCATCCGCCATGGTCATTTCGACTCGCCTTTTTCTGAAAGCAAGGAGAATCCCTCCGACTCGAGTCATACGCTTTGCCACTCCGCCTCGTATCGATCCCACAGGAACGAGAAGCTTCGTGCGGCAAGAATGCGGTACCCGCCACATATTCCCGCATGTCCGAAAGTCATTCGCCCTATACTCAAATTATTTCGCGCCAGGATTGCGCCAGGCTTTTCAATTGGACAACTAGTCATTCTTTCAATTTACTTCTACGTTCTTTGTTTCGCTGGGTTTTATAATTCCAACATCTTTGTCGACCAATCTCGGACCGGATGGATTGCTGTAGCTCAACTTCCCTTCGTGTTTGCCTTTGCTCAGAAGACTAATTTCCTGGGCACATTTTTTGGTTTTGGTTATGAAAAGGCATGGTGACCTATTCCTACAAATCCACGGCCTTACTGATCCTTCGTTAGCTCAATTTTTTGCACCGGTTTGCAGGGAAAATAGTTGTAATAGCATCAAATATTCATGCTTTGCATTTCTGTACGTTAGCCGTTTTCTTTCTGACACCAGTGTTGACCAATTTCTAGTGTACAGGTGGTCTTTCGACGGGGTTCTCGCTGACAAGCTGAAAATTAAAGATGGCAATCCGATATGGGGTTTCACGGCTCTACTCTGTATCGACGTTTTCTATCTCTTCTCAACACGATACGTACGTGAGAAAGCCTATAACCTCTTTATTCGCTCGCACATCATTTCCATGGTCGTGGTTCTTCCTGCTGTGTGTATCGATTTCTTTCCTCTTTTCATGGGTCATTTTTTAAAATTGCACACCAGGTTTATAAGCACAAACCATCCACCTTACCCTACGTTTTTGCCTGCGCTGCCATCTACCTCTTTGACCGCCTTCTTCGCCTTTGCAAAACTCGGTTCACCACTGCCTTTCTTCGCCCACTTCCTGAGCTAGATGTCACCCGCGTCGAGATCCCTACCGTCAACGCCGGCTGGCGTGCAGGACAACATATCCGCTTGCGTGTTCTCACTCTTCAAATGGGTTGGCTTGCATGGGCTGAGGTTCACCCTTTTACTATAGCCAGTGTCAGCCGCAGCCCGGAAGGACTGGTGCTTTTGTGCAAGCGCGCAGGTGACTGGTCACGGCAATTGAATGACTTGGCTACAAGAGGTAGCAAGGAGGACGATGCCGCGAACCGCGTTCGCGTTGCCGTAGAAGGACCTTACGGCGGTTCGGGACATACCATTTATTCGAGTTTCTCAGCAGCAGTGATGATTGCCGGAGGAAGCGGTATCACCTACGCCCTTCCCATAGTCCAAGACCTCATACAGAAAGACCTCAGAGGCGAGAGCCGCACCAAGAGCATCGACCTTATTTGGTCTATTCCTGAACCAGCATGTCTTACACCTCTCCTCCCTGCGCTCTCCGCTCTCGTGCAACAGTCTGTGTATACACCTGTCCGCATCAGCATTTTCTACACACGACCGCCTACAGGAAAACAACCGGTTCCAAGTGCTGTCATTCAGCAAGTGTTAGCCAACATGCTTGAAGGACTTAATGGTACTCAAACAACTCAATTGCTGGGTCGGGCTCGGCAGCCGCGGAACACGCAGGAGACAAGCTTGCCTCCAGGTATCACACTCAGCACAGCCCGCCCGAACTTTCCAAAGGTCCTTGATAGTGCCATTCAGCATGCTGTCTCTCTGCGTTCGGGAGTCAAGGATGAGGAACGTATCACAGGTATGGTCGTCGGTGTTTGCGGACCAGTCTCGATGGCGGACGATGTCTCAAAAGCTGTTAGCGCGGTTGTTCCCACAAGGAGAGACCAAGTCGGTGGTATTGAAATTTGTGAAGAAGTTTTTGGGTGGTAGATCCACACCTGTTCTTGCTTTTTGTAATTCTTTTCTTTTGGTCCTGAGTCTGGAGAGACTGGGATATTTGAATTCATTCACCACCCTTGCACTCAAACTTCACATTCAACTTTAGATGCATGGTGACATTATCTGATCTTCGAGGCCTTGGTGACCTACGCTGGTGTTTAGATGATTATTTGCCAACTTTTTATAATTTCATGGGGAAGAGCTGAACGTCTTCTTATGAACTTGATATACCCCCGTCATGTCGATGTCCTTTTCTTTGTAACAACAGAAACCAGTTATGTAGTTGAGTATCTTTACGTTCTTTCAATGCGTATAACCATTGAGGTATAAGTAGATAAAAGCAGTCCTAACTATACGTTCAGGTAAAAGCTCTTTGTCACAATTCCTTGTGCAGATTTCCGCCATTAGCCCCCACTACGCCTAACCATTGCCAGAGAAGTCTTTCGTCTCCTTCTCTGCCCCAGAGATAGTAAATCGTACGTCCGCTTAGGAATCGTAGATGATGGGGGAGGTATTTAACAATGCCGGTAACAAGGAGGACGAAGAGGAGAATGAACATGCACACTGTCAAGGGAATACGCCATCAGCAAAGCTCTGAGGCAATAGAAAGAATCAAACAATCTCGAACGATGATAAAAGTCGAAATTCAGGTATAGAAACGAGGTCTTTGTGTACTTACATAGCATTATTTTTTCCCAAGGCTCGAGCATCGAAAATACAAACGTCGACTCGAACCACATTCTTTGTCTCCAAAAGAAGATTCCTAATTTCGAAGACGGGCGACGCGTAAAGTCATGATTTGGCTTTGGTGGGGGTAGTCTCGTTGGTGTGTGTGTCGTTGGTGGCATCTTGCTAAAGAGACCATCTGGGGACGGGCGCGCCTGCTAAAGTAAATTTGTTTGGCTACCCATATTGGGACCCGAAAAGAAGGAAAAAACCCTAAACTTTTTGCACAAATCAAGCTTATAATGGATCTCGCGTGAGAAAGTTCTAAGGATGTCACTTCTTCGAATATTATGTCTAATATTTTCTACGTGAGTCTCAACGGTGCATCAGACATCTCTTTAAGGATTCTTGGACTTCTAAATTTCGAACCTGTTATTACCGTGAGTTTCAACAGGATGGTATCTTGTCCTGATGGAATGTATCGAAATATATATACCTGCCATATTTTGGGAAACTTTGACGACGATGACCTCTACAAGCTCTAAGGCTATCATACTCTCTTTGTTGTTCGTTCTGAGTCTCTTCCGTTCCTCGGTTCTCGCCTCCTCAGGTCATAGCAGTCAGGGTACTTGCAAGCAGGTTCTCCTTCGCAAGGAATGGTAGGTTACCAACACATTTTGTTATTCACCAGTGTCTCAGTGGTCGCAGGAGGAGCTTGTGTGACGATGAAAAGAAGAGCTACATAGACGCCGTAAAGTGCTTACAATCACATCCGGCTCAAAATCCGTCCATTCCTGCAGCGAAGACTCGCTTCGACGAGTTCCAGGCTCACCATATCGTCTTCGCTGACGAAGTTCACAATACGGTAAGCATTCTTACTGCTAATATCCTTTCAATATTAACTATGTTAGGGGGAGTTCCTTCCTTGGCATCGGCAGTTCGTGAGATCATTTGAGATGGCTCTTCGAGACGAATGTGGGTATGAAGGCGCGCAACCGTATGTTTTTATTTTCCTTACAACATACGTGAATATATATTTGGACAGGTATTGGGATTGGTCTGAAGATTCCGACTTGCCTAATCTGTAAGTAACGTTTCCCATTTACAGTCACTATCTCGTCTTAAGTAAAAGTCCAGCATTTCTAAATCCCCTGTCTTTGACCCTGACACCGGCTTCGGTGGCGATGGCGTCCCAGGAACTTATACTGTTCCCCTTGATCCAAAGAATACTTCACTTCTTTTCCCATATGGCTACATTGGATGCGTGCAGGATGGGCCTTTCGCTAATTACACCCTAAAACTTGGTCCTGGAAAATTCATCACGGACCACTGTCTCGCCCGAGGAATCAACAATACTATGTCTCCATACCTCAACTCGACGGCCGTTGCACGTCTTATGAGTATGTCAACGTTTGAGGAATTTCGTATCGAACTTGGGGGAATGCCTGTCACTCTCGATCACCGGACGCATGATGGCGGTCATTTTTCCGTTGGTGGGGAAATGTCTAACTTCTACTCTAGCCCTGGTGGTGGGTCGCTCATTCATAGTATCGGCTTGCAGTTTAGTCTTACATCATTTAGACCCCTTGTTCTATCTCCATCACACCAATCTTGACCGTCTCTGGTGGCACTGGCAAAAGTCGTCTCCTTTTCGTCTCTTCGAAATTTCGGGACCAATACTTCCCCTTTTTTCGTCGTCTGATAATGTCACCCTTGAATATTCACTGGATATGGGTAGCATTGGGCATACCGTTCCCATTCGCGATGTCATGGATATTTCTTGCTGCATAACATATGATTAACTTCACTATGACTTCCTTTTTGAAATCACCATGTGTTTGTGCGAGAATATGTACTCACCCAGGCTGCTCATAGGGTGGCGATCAAGCTCTGTCGAGGAACAACGCATGCAGGACATAAGCTCCCACTTCATTTATGTAGACACGCTGGTGAGGGACATACTGCTTCTCCCAGTTTATGCTACATCAACTCCTCCGGTCCAATGACAACACGAACTCCCCGCCATTGGTCAACCTATTTCCTAATCCAGGATTTTTTCTTTGCTCTCGGTTTGAAGTGAATTTCTCTCCACTCCGTCGCCTTGCACATCATGCGTAAAGGATAGCCAAGCATGGAAGAGACGGCATCGACATCCTCGACCAGGCATATTCTACTTCCCATTGCCTCGCATTGATTATGGTTGAAGACCGTTCATTATCTCTGTGCCTGCCCTTGGTGATGCTGGCTCTCACGAATAGACTCTATGCCACCACGGCTTTTTGGTTAACAGAATAGGCTCACGTTCAAAGAGAATTCAAGCGACCCATCGTACTCAGTAACTCATGAGGTGTTTCATTTTGGTAAGGCAGAATTATGCTAATGTAAAATGTCGCTGATAGAATCTCCAGTTAATGATATTGAGTACGGCAGAGGAAGCGCTTCATCGATTAGGGCGGCGAAGAATAAGGCTTCGCGCGCCGCTTTGGACTGAAGCAGATGCACCCACAGAAGGATTAAGGGGTGGCACTCGTTGAGACAGACGCATACATGTTTGCTGGAAGGATAAAGGGTGGAACAGCAGCTCTTGGGCTAAGGACCATCGGTCTGATCCCTTTCCTGCAGCAGCGGCAGAGAAAAGGCAATTGTTGATGTTCCGTTACCAAGTGAAGTTGGAACCTCAGCCTGGACATCAAGCTGCCAACTACGAGAGGATCTGGAGGGTGGAGATGACCCAGAAGATGACTGGCTGGCTCGAGGTGTTGACGAAGTTCGAACGCGAGACGGCAACTCGGACTCGGACACCAAAGGATTTTTGACAAGAGGCCCGAGGCCTGGTTAATGATTAGTGATTCCGTACTTGTCTTGACGATGACCTTATTTTCTATGTAAACATCGTCGTGTCGTGGAGACACTTTATGCGTGTACAAACAGATAATTGGTGACATTACCAACCTTCCACTGACACTCATGCATTGGTAGTAAGCAAAAAGATTTATGATATTGAGAAGGGCAACGCAGACGAACTCTAGTATATTATGCACCGTGCACACTATCTTCCGGATTTTTTGAGTTCTAAATAATAGATATTTAGACTATGGGGGGTGTCGTTGCTGGTCCCGGTGGGATTATGTTAACAGCAGGAGGCTTCACCATGGCAGTCCCATTTTCGTGGCGGCCCTGTTGCCCTGCTTGCTTCGGCAGGGCGATAGGTCCTCTAGGTAGATACCTCCTATCCTTATGCAAGCTCGATAAAACAGTCAACACCCTATCCTCTGGCATCCTCGACAACTGCGTCTGTGATCGCATTCTTGGCCGCCTCTGTACGTACCACTCCCAAGCGTACCGGATGAGAGTACCATCAGCGTCGTATGGTGTAGGGATTTCAGAGTACCCAGGACGGGCGGTAGGATGACGGACGTAGATAGCGGTGCAGGTCGAAAAGGATACCTCGATATAAGCCGGAATAAAGAGCCAAGGTGAAGCATAAGGCGGCAGAAAGAAAGGTGTAATGCCATTCTCGTTGCTTTTGGACTCGTTCACGACGTCCTTCGTCGCATTTTCTGACGGCGTTGCTGCTGTTGTCCCTTCCTTTTCTTTGGGTTGATCAGCATTCTCTTCTACATCTTTTCGGTCTTCAGGTGTGGCAGCCTTCGAAGAAGCCTTCTCATCAGCCTGACGATTCTCTTGGTTGCCTTTAATTACATCGTCAAAATCGCCATGCGGACTCTTGAGAAACCTGATAGCCTTAGGGTCGACATGCACCATATCACCAGGCGCAAGACGAGTGTTGGGACGCACGTGCTATGGCAAGAAAGACAGTTTTATTTAGAAAAAAAACAAACTGGAAAAAAATTGAAATCGAAAGCCTTACTCTGTTTCCGTTTAGCGTAACATACCCATGAATGATCAATCTCCTCGCCTCATACACACTATGCACGAAACAACACCTAAACACAAACACATCCATCCTCCTCTCAACTTCCGTGAACATCAAACTCCCAACTGGAGCCATCCCCTTCTTCTCAATCTCATCTTCCAGCTCCTTTTCCTTCACATTCCTCTTTGCAAATTCGTCCAAGCTCATGCTATCACTCACCTTCCTCCGCGGACGCACGTCGGGGAGTGTGTCGGGGAGGTACCATCGCTTGAACACTTTCTCGGGGATAAAGTCCCCATGGTAGGCGCGCACGGCTGCTTTGGACTTCCATCGTTGTTGAAAAATAGTGGCTTCGGTGGTGTTTTTGAAGGTAATTTCATCGGACAAGGGACCAGCGCTGCGTCTCCATAGATTGTAAAGGTTTTTGGGAGACCAGCTCTATTGTATTGAGGTAGATATTGGTCAAAGGAAGAAGACGCGTTTGTTTTCGCGAACGCACCATACAAGGAAGAGATTTGCGTAAATTGAGTACGTTCTTATTACGCATTTTTGTTTTGTCAATGTAAGATACGGAAGTATTCAGTCTGAGCAGCGTCTGGCAAATGCTGCAATGACAGGAGTTTGTGGTCTCGTGATACTGGGAAATTGATGCCGGCCAGATCATGGGTGATTATCGTCTTCCCATTAAAAGTTTAGTCTTGCAATCTCGCCCCATCTTCGGCCTCCGCGATGTCGTAGTACCAGGCGCCCATAACTCTACTCAGAATAGGTAGAAGTTCCTCCTTTCAACTGCTCTGCACATTTCTCACACAAGGGGCCAGAACAAAATTTCCCATTTTCTAGATGAGAAAACTGATGATAAAGGTGAAATCTGTTTTCGATATTATCTACTCTAATGGACGGTGATACAATGTTCCGGACCTGCGATACAGTTTGGTGGACGAAAATAACAAATAGTTGGGCGATGTGGTGTCTCGCACACCCAAAATGCGTCGTACCCATTTCTTTTGGGTCGACTAGTTTTGTCTACGGAAAGTGATCTCAGATCGGCAGACAATGTTAATTTAAAGAGTGCCTTACCATTGCAAAACCCGTTGCATCGTATGGGTGTTCTCCCAAATAAATAAGAGAGACCCTGAAGTCATTGGACCCTCGGGATCTTTGTACTTAGGAGGTCGCCCAAGACTTTTGAAAAATCAGGACCCAGATGTGCTAGACCAAGAAGGAAATTAACGTACCGTCGCTTTGGAGGTAGATCTAAACTTTCGTCTGCTGGAGATATGTTGCCGGTGCTGCTTTAATGACATTCATGATCACTGACATGAAAGGGTGATAAATTGTGCTTACCTCTGATCCTTCACTGCTGCTTGTGTCTGGTCAGATGTGTTATAGTACGGATTTGTCACTCCTTTCAGGAGTGACTCAGCATTTGGTGGAGCATGTGCATGGTTACTTTCGGCACAGATGTTATCATATAATATTTCTGGTAGAGCACGCGATTGACCGGAATTGAATGGAAGGGGTTTGATTTCAGGAAGGGAAGGTGCAAGTGTGGCGCCAATTGGTTGATTCCGAGTTAGTGCGGAATCGTAAGTGTCGAGGTTGACACTAGGGGCCAAAGTTGGGGGAAAATACGATAGATCACAGCAATTATATGTTTCCGTTTGAACGGACTCAAATATGTCGTTCTGAACGTCTGGATATAACAAATAGGTCTTTTCCATAACTGGTGAAAATGGTATAAATGGCTCACTAGGGTATGGATTTTCCATCCAAAGGTCGTTGGAAAACGAATAGGGCAGTGTCAGAGAATGAGAGGAGGGGAGAGAATGGAAATCACGATTCGCTTGATTGTCCCAAAAACACGAGTCAAGTACAGCATTTGTGACGGAATAGTTGGCCTCTTGATCCCCAGACCATGTGTAACATGAGTCAAAACATTTGATTTGTGACGACATAGGAGAGGCGACTTCGTAATTCATCGTCGAGATGGTACCAGGTAGGACACGGAAATGGTCAACACAACCGTGGTGGTTACCTTCACCATCTTCAAAACCGAAGTCAATTCCACAGCAGTCAGCCCGAGATGAAGAAGGGTGGAGGCCCTGCCAGTGATTATCCTGGAACCAATCAGGTTCCGAATCAAAGCCTGTAGAGCCAAACATGATAAAAGAAGTTAATAATGTTAAGAAAGGACTAACTCTGAAGACGATACCAATTTATATGAATAACACAATGTCCTGGACCTTTCATTGTCCAAGGCCGCGTATTTGCATTTATTTGTTCACCGCTTGAACAGTGCAAGGTTGACCTGGGTGGCCGTCTTTCTAATTTTCCGGGGTAAAAGAAACGTATATACCAGTTTTCAGACGTAAAGGTATAAAATTCGCCTCTTGGGAACATAGATCTCAAGCCGGAGACACCTGGACTACTTTTAGGTCAGAAACTCACAGTCGACTGCCCAGGCGATGAAGGCCTTACGAGGTGAGCTTAGACTTCAGAGGTATAATTTATGATGCTT
>QDKV01005285.1_pt1 | contig 44797 bp, 48 predicted proteins | sample 1861101 | NCBI WGS metagenome assembly QDKV01 (sample SAMN04275158, study PRJNA302643) | Fungus metagenome, whole genome shotgun sequencing project. | isolation source: fruitbody | host: Mallocybe terrigena | place: Sweden | collected 2013
TTCCAGCTTATTCAACATTTTTAATTTTTAATTACCAATTAAAAACAAATATAAATGGCCTATAGATATTGGTAACCCCGAAGTGACACTGATTCAGGTTATCAAGCTCCTTTTACATAAAGTTCGTGGTCAGCAAAGCGAACGTGATGTCTAGGTCTTTTTCTTCATAATTTCATAGTTTAATGTTCTGTCTGGCATCCAGGTACCACTACTCCACAAGAGAATGCAGCAAGCAGATCATCTGAGTAGTGATTCCGATCGTTCGAGACGTATTGAGCGACATAACATTGTCAGTCAATGAGGTCATGGTACTGGTACAAAAGGATGGCAATTGTGACTTCAAGTTCATGAATTGCTGCCCCCAAGTTCGCGGACGTCTTCATAACCAAGTAACACAGGAGTGACAGTTGATGAGGAGAATCATTTATTACAGTTGGCCATATTTTTCTACATATCTAGGCAATTTGGATTGTTTTAATGCCAATTGTTGACGAAGAAGTTGAACAGGAGCACCAACTGCCATAGCAGGAAGGCCAAAAGCATTGGCCATAGCTTGGCAAGCTCAGATCCAACAACAACTCAACCAAATGCAGCAACAACTCAACCAAGGTGAAGGGAAGCTGAACGAATTGTAAGTCTTCCTCGGAGACATGCTTTCCCCGATAAGGCTTCACAATTCAGTCGCCTCCTTGACAACCCCACTGGTGTTTCCGCCCCTCGCGCAAGGCGTAAATCTGCAATACAAAAACTGATTTGATGTACATGAATGGTGAGCTCGATTTGTTTGCAAAATTATCAATAGTCCCCATAGTACAGACTAACTGGTTGGGACGTTCGCCATGTTCGTGATAGGCGCATTCGGGATGAATTGAACTTCGTGTACGACACCCGCCAAGTGTTGTGCTAATGCAGCATAGTCTGTTGCAATGCCATCTGAGTTGTACGCCAGGAGCTGCGATGATCATGCGAGCGAGATATCAGTCTTTAGGGCAGGGCAGAGGGGCGGGAGAGGAAAACACTAAGAGGAGGAAAAGCTCACACAGACAAGAAATGAACCGAAGTGTATACGTGACAAGATGAAGTACAGGAAAGAAGAGAGTTTTGAAGATCGGTCCGGAGCGAGCTATAAAAGCGAGTGACGGATCATGGATGTCTACCATCAGCAAATTGTGGTAATGTTTTATAAGGCAGAAGCAGCCTCAGTCTTGGGCTTGTAATTTGTTGGCTACTTTGAATGTATTTTCATTCCATCTGTAATTGATGAGAGGTGCATTCATAATCATGACTCGCATGGTTGGTGAGAGTGGTGATGAATTTTCATGTAATTGTAATTTTATTCCAAATTTATTCCAAATTTATTTCCTTTTGGAATCATTAATAGGAGCTTTCATTGCAAGTGGAGGCCTGTAACTATAATTACAGACACTCTTTTATCTCATATTACTTACACACGCATTTTACAGTTGACGAATCCAGTACTAGCTTCAAGGCCGGTAAATTAAGTGTGTCAGGGTATTTTTATGAAGATGCGAATCATGCGATATGCTATGAACATGTCCATGCTCTTAACGGCCTACGAATATGCGTACATGCACATGTTTTCATCACACCCTGGTGGTAGTCTCGTGGATTTCTCGAACTGTCGGTATACTTCAAGTTCCCCATTGGCTAAACCTCGCCACGACAGCTTCCTCTCTAATGATCACAACTTAAAATTGAGGCGTGTAGTCCACACGTTTTTCTCCGATATAAACCCTGAACTTAGCCCCTCTATGTTTGCCCTGTCTGCGAAGAAAGGAATTTCAAGTACCAAGACATTACAGGCCCAATAGTCTCGAAAACTAGGTACCAAAGTCCTATACTAAATTGAATAAGCGCATATACTTGATGACAACCAATTACAGAATGCAACAATACAAGGGAACTAGAATGAGGGTCTAGGAGGAAAGCAAACACAGAATTGCACAACAAGTAGTAAGCAAGTGACATTCATAAATAATCTAAAAATTAGAACAGTTTGCCACCTGTGGTAGCTTTGCTTCGTTTCAGGTTCTGGATCGCAGGGTTTACTGCGGGTTTGGGTATCGCATCATTCCCACTGGTATTTGTCGCATTTGAATCCTTATTGTTGGCGCGAAATTGTGTCGAGAATGGTGTAGCGGTTTCTGGCTTATTGACGCTGAATCTTCGGGCACCAGTCGTATTCTTCGAATTCAAAGCCGGTCTCCAAAGTTTATGTTCCATCTGCGCACAATGTGCAGTGCCTTCTTGCAACTCCTTGATGGCAGCAGCAATACGAGCCTCGTCTCCGTCAAACAGATCAGGAGGTGAGCTCGGGGCAGTAGATGGTGTAGCGATTGAGGACGAAGTGCTATCTCCTTCATCGTCATCGCCGTAGCTAATAATGGACTCGAACATCGTTGGTGGAACACTTGGCTTGGGCTCCAGGATGGTCTTAGGCTCCAAAATATAAGGCGAATCTACAGGCAGACACCCTCCTCGGTTTTCTGGCTCATCATCCGGAACCTCTTCAACCCTTACTTGTTTACCTTTACCCTTCTTGTTTTTACCTTTCTTCGTTGTGATAGGCGATGGGGCCTGCGTCGTGATAGGAATGGTTTTTGGAATGGGAGGGGATGAAGAGGTAACATCATTCTCCCGCAGAATCTTGTTCCTAACAAGACGAGATTGTTGTTGTGGATGGGGGACAGATAACTTGTCTGGAGCCAACGTTGGTCGTGTGGAGAACTGAGCAGTGGGCGGCGATTCTTCCGAATCGGAACCTCTGGCCACATCACCATTAATATCAAAGCTGCCTGGCAGCCATTGTTCTCGGTCGATGGGGTGAATTGGCGTTGCTGTCTGAGGTTTCGAAGGGCCAGAGTCAACACTGGGAAAGATACTCCAAGCGGAGCGAGTTGCCACACCCCTTGACGGTGCACTCCATTGCTGCGCCTTAATGGTTGACATACCGGATACCTCATGGAGAGCTCCGGACGCCATACCAAGGTCGAGAGGAGAGTCGCTCTCTGCCTTGGCCCCGTTCCCGCCTTGAAGGTGGAAAGGGATTTTTGAAGTTGGACGAGGAGTAGACATGACATCGCCCCATGCATGGGCAGAGTCTTTTCGGGCACGAACCACTTCTAGATTGGTATTAGATAATAGGAGCAAATGCAGATTAATATGGTACGTACCAGCTTGAGATGGGTAACCTAAATTCACATTTTTAGATGCTGGTTCCGAAAGAGCAGGTGTTGTCTCCTCTTGATCCTCTGTATCAGGGGTGGACGCCGTGCCAACCTTTTTCAAAGCCTGTCGTTTCTTGTTGGGTCGTTTAACAAACGATGGTGTCGACGTTGATGGGTTCTCGATTTTCACTTGTTGTACTGATGAAGCAACCATGGGATGAGCAACGCTCCCAACGGGCGCGGAAGGTGGACTAGAATTTCGTGGCGATAACCTGAACGATCCCTCGACAACGGGTTTATGCTCGTTCATGGAAGGAACTACAGATCTCTTCTCTTTCGCATGCGCAGAGTTGAACGCGGCCATGGCAGTGAGTCCCATTGGTAATTCTGACTGTTCTGGTACATCGAAAGGGCTGAAAGACGTTTGCAGGGGGGATGGTTGGGCCACAGGGAATGAAGCTTTCCGCTTGTTTGTGGTGCCAAAAGGCGTAGAACGGACATCTTTGGCTCCCCATGGGTTGGGATTCTCTACAGTAGGAGTCTGCATGGCTTGTCTCCCTGTCCACGAAGGCGTTGAAGGACTATGAACATCTTTCATAACACCCCATTGGGCGAAGGCAGAAGCAATTCCTGCATCTGCCATCAATTCGTTGGATAGGAAAGCGCTAGCGTCCCCGTTTATGAATGGATTTGAAGGCTGGGCAGAAGTTACTGGGGGCGGCAGAGGGGTGCGATCCTCTTCGTCGCTCGAATCTTCATCGCCGAATAGAGATGGTTTGGTACGTGAAATGGTATGTCTTGGAGTTTGTGCGTTCGACAATCGTCTCCTTGGCATGTGAGTTCCATTTAGTTCGCTACCGGCTGTAGCTGACGTCGAAGCAACTGCTGTCGATGTCGACGGTACGCCGAAACCAAGCTGAGCTGTAGAGGAGAATTGAACTTGACTGGTACGTTGAGAAGGTTGGTTGGTTTCGTTCACGCTCAGAGGTGAAGCATCCGAGAAATTTGAGCCTGGGAACATTTGTTGAACGAACATATCAATATTTTCCTCTCGGTTATCAGGATCGACGGAGAGGATTTTCTGAAGGGAAAGGTTGGACTCCAGATCTCCAATGACTTGTTCTTGAAGGGAGTTCAACCAGAAGGGAGGAGTTGGCACGCTTGGAATTGGAGCAATGAGTGTTCCGGAACGACCTGGACGTCTCCGAAGTTCCGACCGTCGCTTCGAGCGTTCAGTTTTGACGATATTTTTCCTCTCTTCCTCCTTTTCCATCTGCAATTGCATCATACGCTTCTGGTGCTCTGTAACTCTGGTAGACACCTCGTGCCCCTCAGCACTCTGGGCCTTTCGGTCTTTATAAACCGCAATGGCCAGCTCGATGTCGGCCTGTGCAGCCATTTGGTGGAACTCGACAATCTTTTGCATACGAACCATCATCTTGAATCGCTCGAAGTCAGCTTCGTCTGACAGAGGTTCATCTGGATCGCTCAGAGTCGGACCAACGTATGTTTGCCGAGGAAGTTTCAGCTTCGGAGCAGAAATCCGCTGGTGTTCGCTCTGAGAAGCAGCTTGCTTCCCAGCCGACGTCATTTTTCGGGAAGTCCCATGTTGAGGAAATCCGGGGTGAGGGAAACGAGTGTTGGAAAAGGATTCAACCGAGTGAAGGGAAGAATCGCTACTCCAGGCATCAAAACCATTCTGTCCGCCGCTAAAGAGCGCATTAGGCCCATCGTCATCATCTGAAGTCAAATCATGAGAGGTAGCCTGTAGACGTCATCCCTAGTCAGCACGTGTAGAACAGGGGCGACGTAATACACGTACAACAGTCGGCAAGAAGAAACTAGAGTCTTCGTCTTCAGAATGGAATTCACTAGGGTCAACAAGCGCATAGCTTGATGCTGTTGAGACATTCGTGGAACGTGTTGAGCTCGAAAGAGAAGGGGCAACTGGTTGAATGGAAGCTGTGCTTTTTGCTTGGGAAGGTGGCATGGCAATACTCGGTGGGCTTTGCCTTGGTGCACCCATTCTTTCCTCACCATTTTCCTCAGGATCCCCGAGAACACTTATAACAGCAGCCATTTCCTCAGCCGAAATGTCCGTCCAATCTTCCATCCGAAGGCCAAATTCCGTCAGCTTGTTCTCCCATCGTCTCCTAACTGCCTCAAAATGAGGTTCTTTGATACCCTTTACACGTCTAGCCTTGAATGCATTGTGTTCTTGTAATGAATGTCGCTGGTGTGGAAGTGTCTTTTCATAATCCTTGTCCGCCTGGGCCAGGAATGCCTTTACTTTGTGGTTTATTAACGAACGATTCTTCGAAGCAGATTGCTCAAAAGCAGGCCAGAGATGCCTCACACGATCGCTAGGTGACATGGGAGATGAGGCTAGCGCTGCACGATTTAGGGAAGACATAGTCAAAAGAAAAGAAAAAAAATGGGACAATAACGCGCAAGGCCGCTGAAAAAATTCGTTTACTGCAAACGGCTTGCCTCGTGTCAGACTTGTGCCGAAAACAAGCTCGCCCGGAGACTATCCCCTGTGGGGATGATTCCTGAACACGATGTTGAAAAAGCAGCAGGGAATATCAATCTGGCCGTTGACGTTGGTCGAGCGATAATTTCTTAGTGAACATGGGTCGTCAAGGTGGGAGGACGGTTATTATACGGGCAATTTGCCCTGATCCCAGCGGGGAAACGCCGGTCCTGATCCAAAACTCGGCGCACCCTTTGCCCAGCTCCTTTTGCGGCAAGCGAAGGTTTTGTGCCAGGTAAGACTTTTATCGATGTATCTCTTGTCAGTAAGCTCCTCTAAATTTCCGGTAATGTCAGCAGTGGATTTGAATTGCATTGCTTGTCTTTTCTGCGTCCTTGCGCCGTTCCGCACCAGCCCGTTGTTCATACTTTTCCTATCGCGTCCGTTGGATGTCCTTGCACCCCCGATCTCTTCTATCGATCTGCGGCCAGGTAGTCCCCTGTCACCTCCACAGATAGACACTTAGCCTTTCTTGAAACCGACGCGTTGAGGTTCGTAAAATTATCATTTATATTGTTCATTGACGTCGTATCAAGCCGAGGATCTGCAAAAGTAGTGCACTTTCCGAGCATGTCTTGTTCTGCTTGCTTTCACTACTATTTACCGTTCACCGAGCACAGCTCGTCGTTTCGGTAGGTCGGTTGACATCGATAATGATTTGAATTGTATGTTTGTCTTGTCGTGGATCTCCAGCTTTCTGTTTTGAAAAGATCCTTGGACTTGTGGTCCGGTGACCTGGCCATCAAGAGTTGTATTGCTTCACTGCTTTCAAGAATTCAAGCCTATCTTGTGTATGCACACATTTTCACATATATTATCTGATTGCCTGAGAACCACCATATAAATTCTGACAACGTTAATTCTCAGCCTTCACACTCCTTCACGTCTGTTATATATCATCAACCTTATTGTCAATGAACAATGTGATCACGATGAAGGTGATAAAGTACTTACCAACGTTTTTCTTTCGACCAAACCTGCATTCCATATACCGAATTATTTTTTAGATGACAGAGAACCAGATGAATGAAAACATGGTTCGACCGTGCTCTCACGCTAACCATGTTGGCAAAGATAAGATAACGGCAGACACGAGATCTGAGGCATCAGAAAAAGGAGATGTGAGGTCTTGTTCAACAAGTACCATCAGGTTGACGGCTCTGAATGCGTTCTTCGGACTGGAATCCAACCTGTAAATGACGAGGGGATACACACAAGAGTAGACAACAACGGCCATCGATTAGTTTCTGGTAAGTTGTAATTTACAAACTTAGTACACTTCTAGAACGCGTGTACTCAACATGAGGCATTCAGGGCTCTCTCGTGGGCATTTGTGATTTACGTGGAGGGGCTTGTGACGACTTTAATCCCACATATTGCCTGTCGCCGTCCACCCTCGGCATTTTGTCTTTCCTGCTCGTAGCGACCTGCGATCAGTGCCATCTTACCCTATCATAGTCTGGTCTCGTTTCAATGCCAGCAGTAGCGGCATATCCACAACCAAACTCGAATAACAACAAACATAGTAATGTTGATTTCGAGCCAGATGAGGAATGGAAAAGCCAGGTGAAGAAGAGGATTGAAGATTCGTTGGAATCAATGGTCAGGGAGGTCAAGGAGAACCAAGCCGCAGAGCTGCGAAAGGAGGTTGTTACTCCGGAAACTCGCTTGCGTATAGAGGTGGACTACAAGCAGGCTATGAACAACATCAAGGCCATCGCGACCGAGCACTATCAGGTGGAACTTGATCGTGAGCGCAATCAACGACTCTGGACCGCAGGGGTGCCTCTCAATCCAGAGTGGTCTCGCATCCTCACTGAAGAGCAGCAACGCATTATGGACACCATCAAGCAAAGTAGTAATCAGGACGACAAGGACGCCACTGGAAGTCCGACGGATGAACGCCGCCCGGTACAGTCTTCCCAAACTGGTGTTGCAAAAAGGGAATCTGCAAAGTCACCACGTTCTGCATCTCAAGCACCCCAGGCTATTTCACATATTGCTCCAAGCTCCAAGGAAGATCGCGAAAAATCTGTCGGTTCCCCTGTCGAACCCCCACCAAGTGCTCGTCGTGGATCAGATGCTCGGAATACCATTCCTCGTGGTCGAGACGATCGTTCTGGAATCATCCGGCGGCGTCGTGGCCCTAGTCATTCCCGGAGTAGTCGTCCTGGTGAACTGGAGTCTCCAGATCAGCCGGAGGATTTGCCCCACCCACAAACCCCCTATCCCAGATCACCTGCCGACCAGCCACCACCGTCACCAGAGGTCAATCGATTGAATTTATCGTTGGGTCGCAATGGTTCTATGCGTTCAGCATCTAGTCATACGGCATTCTCTCCTCCGAAGCCTGTGTCTGAGGCTTGGAAATCAACCGCAGCTCTGGAAGATGACGCAGCTGCTGCCAAATCATATAATCTTGTCAGAAGAGGTAGCTCAGCAAGCATTAAATCAACCGGATCTGGAACTGCGGTACGACCAGCGATTTCAGAGACGATCCCTGAACGTGTCGATGACGCTGAAGGCGATTTTGGTTCCAACGATCGTGGAGGCCACGAGCAGGAGAAAGTTCGTAAACACCGTCGGGAGGACCGACGTGCAGGACGTAAAAACAGTCGCTCAACCACTGCGGATGCTTCAAGTTACTCAGACGAACCGTTACTCTCAACACCAATGAGGTCTGCGGGTCCATCCTCAGTGGTTATGCAGTTAGCGACGTCACCTGCACCTGCAAAATCCTTGACCTCGAAGACGTCGTTCGTGAACGGAGAAGAACGTTATCATCGAGATCACTACCGAGATCCTCCATATTCTGCGCGAGACGCACCCACACGCGCGATCCCTCCGAGACTCCCTTACGGTTTGGACGACAGAGATTACCCTGTGTCGTATCAAACTCCCCACAGACCCCCCAAATCACTATATGGTCGGGATCACCCTTCTATTTCTTCATTCAACGACAAATATGATAGACGCCGTGATTATGACTGGGATGGGGAAAGGGATTATGATGACGATAGAGAGCGTGGGAAGGAGGGAGAGTCTGAATACCGAGATAATTGGGAGCGGGACAGAGATCCTTATTCCGAGCACAGATACCCAAATCACTATTCTTACCCATCCCGCTCACCTGGCTACCCCGCTACCTCGAGGCACAGCTCGCATGATTATGTGCACATGCATGACCTTCACGATGACCGCGAAACCCCACCGCGCGCACGAGGCTATGGATATCGCGGACATGGGCCACCTCCATCACCGCCAGATGAATGGGACCACCAACGACCCGAAAGTGCACGACAAGTACCCACACGTCAACCGTCGTATTCACGTGATGACAGAGGTTAGTGTTATCCAGGTTAGCCATTGATCGTCATTCACATTTGTGTATAATAGATCAATATTCTCGTGGGTACCCTTCTTCAAACAGCGTTCCTATTTCATCTCGTCATGTGCCTAGCTCAGAAGATTTACCAGTATCCAGTTGGAGAGAGTGGGGTGTGGATGGAAATGGTACCCGTCGCCTGAGTGATTCGCGTTATGCACGGCCCCCTTCCAACGCAGAGCACTTTTCACGCCGTCGTCAAACGCGTTACAATGGCGATGAGACTCACAGTGATTTATCGCCTTCCAGTTCCCGACGCAAGAAGCCACCTCCTCTTGACGGAAGCCGAAGAGATCTGGACTACGAGGAAACGCTGGATGAATATGATTCAGACGAGGAACCACTAGTCGGGCAAAGTGAGGAAGATGAAAATGATTTAGGCTCTCAGGCTAAGAAACTAGAAGACGAGCGACGACAAGCGGATGAGAGGATTAAAGAAAGGGCTGCCGAAATACGGCGCTTACAGGAGGAAGAGATGCGTCTGGAGGAAGAGGCGAGGAGGAAAGAGGAAGAAGTGAGTAAAAAAGAGGAAGAAATGAGGAAGAAGGAAGAGGAATCGAAACGAGTTGAGGATGAGATACGGAAGAAGGAGGCAGAGGCAGTCAGGAAGGCAGAGGATGCGAAGAGGAAGGAGGAGGAAGCTAAGCGGAAGGAAAGGGAGGCACGAAGGAAAGAACAGGAGGCGGCGCGCAAAGCTGATGACGCGAATAAGTTAGCGATGGAGGCGGCGCGCAAGGCTGACGAGGCAAAGAGGAAAGAAGATGAGATCAACAAGAAAGAAGAACGAGCAAGGAAGAAAGAGGAGAGGCTTAAAGAAGATGCAGAGAGGACCAGAAAGCTTCAGCTCGAAGCAAACCGGATAACAAAGGAGGCCCAGCTGAAGCAAGAGGCCTTGGAGATATTGGAGCAGGAAACTAGGAGGAAGGAGCAGGAAATTGAAGAGCGCGAGCGTGCGTTGAAGGCACGCGAAGAGGAATTAAAAATTCGGGAAGAAGAAGCTCGGAAGTTAGAGGAGGGGGCTTGGAGGAAGGAGGAGGACGCAAGGAGGAAGGAAGCCGAAACTAAGAGGAAGGAGCTGGAAGCGAAGAAAAAGGAGGACGAGGTGAAGCGAAAAGAGGAGGAAACGAGAAAGAAAGAGATGGAAACCAGGCGGAAGGAGGAAGAGGCTAGGAAACGAGACGAAGAAGCTGCGAGAGTGCGACAGGAAATGTTAAGAAGGGAACAAAGTGTCAGGAGGGTACAGGACTCAGATATCTTTGAGGAGAGCTTCCTCGAAGACTACGATTCCAAGTTCCTTGAAGAACAGGCGAAATTATTGCAGCAAGCGCAATACCGGAAACGAGAGGAAGAAATAAGACGCAGCCGTGAGGAGAGAAAGCGCCAAGATAGTATTGGGTCCGAAAGCGCATGGTCCGCCCCGGGTACACTGCCTAGTGTTCCAAAACCTTTTCCCCCGTTAGCTACTTCTCAGCCTCCCTACACGGCTCCGTCACCCGCGCCAAATGGAAATCCCGCTGCGTGGACGACTTGGGGTGCACCGCCCTTGAAACCTTCTAATATTACCTCTTCCGCAACTAGTCGCTCTACATCAAGTACATTGCCCCAATTGAATAAACCCAGGAATGGTTCTGTTAGTTCAGGCTCGCATCCGACAAGCACTTCGCCTCATACTGCTACTCCAATTTCAGAAAGTGAATGGGCACGTCGTCATGCCGAGTTCACTAACAATCAACAGCAAAAATTCCGTCGAGAGCAGGAGAAATTGGAAGCTGAGCGTCAGGTGCGAGCTGCTGGAAAGCCTCTGTCTCGTGATGAAATTCAACGGGTCTTTGAACATCATGACCGCCTATGGGCTCGCCTGCCTTCTATTTCTGAGTTGACTTGGGTGGACTTTCCTTGGCCAGTATTGCGGACAGCTTCAAATGCCGACGATGTCACCTTTACTTTTGTCAACGCATACTTCCAGTCCCCGTTCTTACTTGAGAAGGAGAAATCAAGGTCTCTCAAAGACCGGATAAAGGAGCACTTGAGGCGGTGGCATCCTGATCGCTTCGAGTCAAAGGTATTGCCTCGCGTTGTCGAGTTGGAGAAGGAGAAGGTCAAGCAAGGAGCAGGGAATGTTGTCAGATATCTAAACGATCTGTTGCGAAAAGAGAATGAGAACGGCAGTATTCCGAACTTGTTTGGAGAATGAACGACACACAATTAGGAAGGAATTTGTTTCTGTTTCATATAACTTGTTTATCCTGTATGCATATCATCATTTCAGCATTTATTTAGTGTATCAGTAACTTCAGAAATGTATATCGAACTAACTCAGTGAGTATCTTCGGTACGTGAAGCTTAAAGAAACCAAGACATAGACGGAGATGGCAGCAACATTGATGCTGGGACCTCCGAGTCGGATATATATCCGAGCTTCTAGGGTCCAACTTGACATTGAAGTCTTGCTTGGCTCTTCAATCGACAACGGCTCATGCCTAATGCTATTAGCATTAGGGCAATGGGCTTTTGAAAGTTCCCACTTCGGTCGATGTGCCTACTTTAGCACCTATCGATATTTGCTAGCTGAAGGTCCGCGAACTATGATTAGCCTAAGGGATTCGGGAATCTTCGGGAAACTCCACAACCGCGCGCTTGAAGGGCCGTCTACGAGAGGCGTTCAAGTCTAGACCACTTTATGTTTTAATCACATCTGGTCAAAGCAACCAGAAACAGTGATGGAATCGGCTTCAATGAACATCAGCGAATTTGCACTGACGCATTTCCAACAAGAAAAATCAATAATTCCAAATACTATCCATACAAGTGAGTGTGTATTCTATGCATATCCAAGGGGATATTGCCGTAAGATGGAATCGGAGAAAAAGGAACGGAATTATTTTGGAGGGATGGAGATTTGAACCGACCGAGTTTATGGAGTGAAGATGATACAGAAGCGAATATCCATTGGCTACACGGGGGATAGTGTTTTGATATGATGCAGATGAAGTGTTATCCGGGTGAAATGGTGAAAGTAGAAACGGATAAATGGATGTACGGATGCGAACGCAAAGGAATTTGGTTCATGTGCCAAAAGAGCGCATTGTTTTGGATTAGGTGTCAACGAATGTGGTGTAGAAGCCGTTCCGGACGTAAGACTAGGGGGTTAATGAGTGTGTGTGTTTGAATGCTCCAAGGTCCAATCAGAGCATGTCGTTCTTGAAGACTGCTCGGATAAGTATCTGTAGGAATGCAAGGAAAGGATAAGAAAGTCAAGCAAAGAAAGAAAAGATAGGACAGAGTAATGAGAGGAGTCGACTGAGGGACGAAAGAAATGGACTATATACATGGAGGATGAAATCAACTGAAAGCAATGGGGCGGATGATGATTGAAAACGGATCATGAAATTATTTAACCTTAGGGTATAAATGAGTGATGAAAATGCGGATTGAAGTGGTTGAGATGGTGAATATCTATAATATGGGTCTAAAAATGCTTTGAAAATTTTGATTGACCGCCTCATAAAGGAAACGAGATTTTTTGAATTTTTTGAATTGTTCGCCGAATCCGACGTTCGATTCAGCGACATCTTGGGACAATGCGAGGGTCCAATACACATCAGAGCGGGTAGATGACCTATAAAAAGAATGGTAAATTAGCCAAGTGGCTCAGTGAACAGAGAACGTAATGGAACTGATAAGGCGATCGAGAAAAGGTAGACTTGCCTGATTCTGTGATGGTGACTATCCGTACATCACCTCTTTATTCCCTCATCTGACTGACTAGAACGAGATCGTCAGTTCATCGCACAATATTTCTGTGATACAACTACTCACATACTCTTTTTCACATCCATGACCCAATCATTGCCTTTGGGAAGTTCTTTCCAAGTATGTCGTCAATGATGATAAAAAACCACCACCGTTGCTAGGACCACTACCAGTAACCGTTGATAAAGAGGTCCTAGGAGAATGCACTAGTGTGGGCGTTTTATAAGAGTTCACCGTACCCGGGGTGAGCGTTTCGTGGTTCTCTGAGCCTTCCCCAGAAGATGGAATGACAACAGCCACCTTATTGTTACCAGCACGGCCCGTGATCCGCCCAACCAATCCTTTTAAACCACCCTTACTCTGCGGAGCAGCAGGAGTGGGGGGTTTCGGAGATAGAGCGACAAGGCTTGACATTCCCCTCAGCCTTGGATGGGAAACAGGATCTGTCTGAAACCCGGGCTGGGAGGCCTGTATTTTCTTCTTTTTCTTGTCGAAAGGTCCATTATCATGATCTTCGCGCCTCCGCCCTTCATAATCGTCCATGGAAGCTATCGATGTCGGCGTTGGAGGAACATTACCGCCTTGCTCGGGATCATAGAAGTAGCAAGCCGCCGTATCCACATTGAAGAAGGGTCCAGAAGTCAGAACGTGCTTATTCAGCGCAAGGACTGAAGAGCTTGCGCTCTTCGTCAGGGTAGGTCGTCGACTGTTCCAAGTTGGCAATTCCAATTTTTTGGTACTGTTTTCAGATGTGGTGACACGAACGGATGTGGAAGCCGGCAAGGTGAAGTTATTCCGTACGTCTCTTGACGAGCTCGACCTGGCTCTCAATGGGATTGGAGTGCCAGCCTTATCAGCAACAATGAGCCCTTCAGAAGCAGCCTTGCTTAAAGGTACGGAGACAGATGGCGACACTCCTGGCGGTGTTGGAACAGGGCGAGTGGGAACAGGGGGGATCACGAGACCAGGGGGTAAGTGACGAGGTTTAGAAAAGCTCTTCTGTGTTGTCTTCAGGGTTTGGACATCAAGTCCTGAAGGAAAAGCAGGTGGGACCACAGGAGACGCGTTCGCAGCAGCGGAAGATTCAGCAACACTCTGCACGGGCGCTGTGGTCGCAACGTCAGATTCAACTTCCGCAGCTAGACCAGGTGCTTGGCGTTGCTGGATTTGAGGTTGACCGAGTCTGAGTTCTCGATCCACAGGAGGGGAAGGGGACCGCGATGGCGGCATTGAAACGGCAGGAGTAAACTGTTGTAATGGAGAATTGTCCGACTTTGGAGCAATGACGGGGGAAGGAAGGAGACTGGGCGAAGCTTGCGTTGAACCCGAAGGAATGGGAGGTGTTTCGAGCGGCGGAGTATTGGCGCCACTTCCACCACCTAAACCAACACTCGAAAGGCGAGAAATAAACGACGCTAGTCTGCTCCGCTTCTTATTAAGACCAGCTGATTCTTTCGACCAGGTGCCTTCCTCTTTCGAATCTCTGTCCTTGTCCTTGTCGCCAGAAATGACAAATGGAACGAAACTCCTCCTCCTTTTCTCTTTTTTCGGTTTGCTTTCTGCCGATAACCTCTTCTCGTCATCAATTGAGCTCGTTAAGCTCCATTTCGACATGGAAGGGGGAACGACTCTGCCATCGTGATCGTCCCCAGTGAAACAAAACCTAACATGACCCTCCTCGCCGTCCTTGAAATTCTCCTGCGAACGCATCTCCACTCCTGCATCACCACGACCCCCAACTGAAAGATACCTCCCGTAAGGCCCTGTCCCTCCACTCATCCTTTCGCTTCTCCTCGGTATTCCACCGAGGCCCACCATACCCACACCCATCTCCTCATCTTCCAACTCACCCCCATCATCCTCATACATTTCCAAGCTCCTCCTCCCCCAAACCATCCGATCATCAACAGCCAACTCACGAGCAAATGCGAGAACTTCATCCAACATTTCCTCGTCTTCCTCCTCGGAATCTTCCCGTTCCAGTTGTTGATCTACTGTCTGCAGAGGACGCGATTCGTTTCTGATACCAAGAGGCTCAAGCATATCCATTTTCGAAATCAATTCGACTGGGGCACCAGCTTTTCCGAATTGAACATTAACCATGTTCAGTGGAGGTGCAGGAGGGGGGCGGATCGGGGGTGTGAGTCTTTTCGTCGTCTCTGCTGTCCTCGCAACACCTTCGACAGAATAAGAAACCTCTTTCTCGTTCAGACCTTCTCGTGAATGTGTAAGGGGCGTTGTGTTGCTGCCCACATAAACTTGGGATGACCGGGAGACATATGATTCACCTTCGCTTGAATCCGTTTTGACATCGACCGTTTGAGCTGGAACAGACGCAGGCGAACCGAAATATCCCGTGACGGGTGTATTCGGTGGCGACCTCAACTGCGTGCTTACCCACCCATCTCCACTCCTACTCAACCCGGCAACCCACTGCTCTTCCTTGTTTTCTCCACTTCGGTTCACACACTCCACCGTTTTATCCCCTTCCTCACTTTCGTCAAAGTCCTCCTCATCTTCTCCGTCTTCAGCACGCCTCTCCATGTCTGCCTTCGCCAACAAAAGCAGTTCATCGAGCTTGAAATTTAAGTCATCGGAATCGATATACACTGCATTGCGTGACGATGCGGAAGACAGACTCGGCACACGCGAGTCGAGGATTTGACTCTTTTGACCCAGGGAACTCTTTTTCAGGTGAGACCGTCCGGGTGTGTCTTCTGCTCTTCCTTCTTCCTGCATATCGTTAAACATTGCAATAGAGGCCCTTGATGCGTACGAAGGTGAGTTTGAGTGCGTTCTCGATCTTACAGGAGTTATACTAGTGTTTGGTGACAAGACAACCTTGGAGGGTCGTCTCAACACTCTCTGCATTACTCCTGTAGTAGTTGCTAACAGAGAGACGAGAGACGACTTGGAGGATAGAGACGGATGGGTTTGAAGCTGGGATGCAGTAATTGAAACTTGGCCTTGCACTGGGACGTGAACTTGGGCCAGCGAAGAAGCGACTGGAGCCAAGGCCGTTGTCAGACCCCCGCCGACTCTCAACTGAGCATGGCTTTGAGATTTGTGCAGCATGCTTGTTGGAAGATGGAATTGGACTGGTGAGGTCGGCATCATCGCGTTCGACCGAGACCTCGTTCGGGTGGATGTACCCACTGCGACGTACCCCGCATTCGAGTCCGCTGTCATAGCGACTGGCGAACTTGTTGATGAAGCAACTTCTTGGACCGCTTTTGCGGTCAAGATGTTTTCCGCCCGCTTTTGCGCGTCTGTTTGGCCAGTATGACCCTCGACGTCTCCTAGAAGTGGTAGTGGCTTTAATAGGCTTGGACTGCGGACAGAGGCTGAAGTCTCTGTCATTCTTGTAGCCGAAGCTCCCGGAGAGAAAGAAGTGAATGACGTCCGGGAAAGACGCCGCGAGGGAACATTATGAGTGTCTGAAGGTTCAAAACCATTGGGTGCAGTGTCTGAACCAGCTGTCGTACTAAAAGGTGTAGGAGATTTGCCGGACATGGTTCGCGCATGGGCATGACGTGGGACATGGGAGTGTCCGACCCCAATAGGCAGATGAGTTGCGTATGAAAGAGAAACGCGTGAACGTTGCTGACCATATGAGTGGTGCGACGAGCTGGACGATGAGGAATAAGAATGTGTCGGCGAATGCCCCCATCCATATTTCGCATGTGGGGTTGAATGTGAGGCGGATATCGGCCCGGCTGAGGACAGTTCACCCGGCGGTGATGGGAATAATTCAACGGCGGCCGAAGACTCTACTGCAGAGGCCGCTGCCTCCAAATCCTCATTCATCGCTGCTGGTGGAGGCGACGGTGGAGGTGGTAGGGGCAATGGCTTATGCAGAAAAGAGCAATCAGTAAATTCGGTTAGAGCCCAAAAAAAAACCATCCGTTACCTTATCAACGTCCATCCCACTGTGTGTGTTTTTGCCATCAGTATTCGCAACAAACGAGCATGTGTGAGTGGCATCAGCTGCCGTAATTTCGTTGACTGTAAACCCGAGCAGGGGTGAATCGGCGCGAGCGACCTCAGGGTCATCCGACCGTGGGCGCGGCGTCGGTGTGTAAAGTTCGCAAGGGGGTTGGTTAGAAGGGGAAGGGCCGGTAACAGACGATGCTGCTGTGGACGACGGGAACAGTGGGTCACTCTCAGACGAAAAGCAAGTGCTTGTCGTCCTCGTCGTGACACTGTTGGTCGTCAGCAGTGTTCGTGACGATTCTTTATGCCTCAAAGGGGCCAAAAATCTTTCTTTGCTGAACATGTTTTGCTTCTCCTCTTCGTTTTCCCACGTGATGAATCCACCACAATGTTGTTCCAACCACTCTTCAATCCTTCCGTCTTTGCGTCCGTCAGGATTACTGTCGTCCGACTCGAAGTCTGAAACAATGGATATCCTTTTCGTAAGAGCAGAGGACCGTAATGTCTCGGTGGGCGTTGTGGATAATAAGGATTTCGATGAGGATGGTGGATGAGGGGTTGTCGGTGGTGGCATGTTAGATTCCTCAGTCATTTGTAGTCGCGTAAACGGTTACAATGTCAAAAAAAAAAAAGGAACTGGGATGGATGGAATGAAATGTAGACCCAATCTGGGCTGTCAAGAAAGTCAACATGAAAGGCAGGTCTTCTGAGACGCGTCAAAGACTCACATGGCACTTACGCCAAGTCCCTGACGAAGTTTTAGACGTTGAACAGAGGTAGTCGTCAAAGGACAGCAATCATGTGCAGCGACCAGGGAGAAGAAGCTGGGAGAGAAAGAAAATTTGTTGGGGGCTCTAATAACGGGTTTCTTGGTTTCCCCCTTTCGGCTTAGTTGACCATCGTGAGTACCTTGGGAGCCCTTTTCGACCGCACCTGCCTGGTTTGGCATAACCCCCGAACCCCGCACCACTAGATCCAGATCTTTCAAATTATAATTATTTATTTCCCTACCAAACAATTAAATAAATTAGATCGCTTTCTAAGTGCTTCGATAAATGGTGAATGGACAAAATTCTTTGAACCCACCTTCATAATATAATTTTTATTTGTTGCTACAAAGATGAAAACTTCAATATCAGGGATTTGTTCTATCTCTCCATAAGTTGCACTGTTTTATCTACATTACTTTTCGCATTTTTCTATAATTAATCCTCCGGGGAGGGGATCAAGTGCTGTACAGCACCTGCTACTGTACAGTACATTTCTGTATCCTATTATGTCATACACTCGACCACGTTTTTGTTCTTAATGCGCTCAATCAAAAACAAACGCCAGTTCTTAAATTCAAACTAGCGCCTCATTTGCCATCAGGATTCAGAATCGCATCAGATGCTTTAAGCGCCCAATCGCAGATATTCGATCCCTTACATCGCGTGTTTCCTTTTTCTTTCGTTAAGATAGAACCAAAACTCAAGTTTCACCATGATTTGTCTATATCACCCCTTTCACACCTCTTATCGTACAAGAAGTGCCTTATCTATAGAATGTCGTTCATCGCCGTCTAAATACAAATTTCTCATCCGTGTACAAACGTTCTTCCAAACACAGCTCCGTGGTGTATGTAGACCATTCCATATAATAGGTTTCCGTAGTTTTCACTGGCAACCTTTCTTCTTCCCCGCGGCCGCCCATTATATCGATGACTGGATCTCTTTGAATCTGCCTTGGATCCTCAGTTTCTCCCGGACTCGATACTTTATCGCAATAGAATTATCCCAAAGATAAGCGACAGGTTCAACCTTCAACTTCAAGATACCAACCGTTTAAGTAAGTATCGACCGGTCTTCCTGAATAATACACTTTAATCATGACGTTGGATGTCATATAGCGAACAAAAAGAACCATTCAATCCTCACACTTTACTCATGTCTTTCATTTAATCGCGCAATACGTTACTTTTCTGTTGTACAGAGATTTTACATATTCAAATGTTCCCTTATCTTGTTCTCATGCAATGCAACATTAACACCTACACAAATTGCAATACCTCGTTCTGCAGTAGTGCACTACAGTACTTTCCTAAGAAAGTATAACTTGAGGAGTCCGCTAACCTTTTCGATCTTGCATCATGATATCCCGACTTTTACTTCGAACGAGATGTGGGCGCAGATCCTTCGCGCCACGCGTGTCACACTGGCATATCAGGGTCTGATTATGTAACCGTTGAACATCAAATATCCACCACCCGCAATTCATCCGTTGTGGTGAACGTTAACTCCAAGTTCTTCCAAAATCCCCTCCTCTCAACGAACGTTTTTTTGATACACCTCACCCCATACGAAAATCCAGAGATTCTCTCAGAAATCCAGCAATCTGGCGGAACCCTGATTATGATTTCGCTTATGCAGACTTTTGATCTCGTGCTAAGGCTGCTAGCTCGATCAAATTATCGACCGATTCATATCTTGGCCAGGCTAATTTCTTGTTGTTTACTTCCTTTCATTCTCACTGGTACACGCTTACTATTTATCGAACTCTTTCCTATCGCTATGGTTAACCACATCCAAGTAATACTCTTATCTTTCTATCATTAGAACCTAAACTGACGAACTGGCATTCCAAAAAATATCCGTCAGTTTAGACTTACTGGCCAGAAAGGGTGATACTCTAACGTATAAAGCCCCATAACGACCAAAGGAAGTACATTATTCCATGATATTTTGGGCAGGTGACGCAGGTTTTTCCCGAATCGTTCCTGGAAGTCCTCTCGGTGTTTAGAAGTATTTCCATTTTCCAGGTGGGTGTGGAAAAACACATTGTGTGAAAGAAAAATAAATCTTTTTTTGAAGTTTTTCCTCTTTCGCAAACTGATTTCAACGATTGAACGGTAGTCCATTGACACCTATTTTTTACCTTCATCCTCAGTACCGCTTTCCTCCGACTGTCTTCCTGAGTGTAACTCAACTAACATGCGAGTCCGGCAATCCAAATATGTAGGCACATGTATGTTCTTTAAGAAGTACGCTGACGTTAAGTTCCGATCCCAGTGGCTCCTCCACCTTCTAATGATACCAAGTTATGCCTAGAATAAATATTTCGCATTCCATGCATATACAAACCCCGACTCACGCGACATCGGGAACAGATGTGGCGATTCATTTTAATCAAGCTCTTTTTTTACACATGTGTGCTCAAAGATCAGGGTCTGCGATGAGCGAACTTTAAGTTTTAACTATGAGGAATCGGCTGGAATCAGGACATCCGAAGTAAATGGATGATCCAAATCTGGAATTCTGGAGAACACTGGGCAGTGGAGATGGTTCCCTGAAATTTCCGATTCGACTGGGGAATGGACAACTGTTACGGTACGCGTGCTCGTATACACTGGCATGTGCCAGGTTTACTAAGGCCGCGTACCATCACCTTAGCATTTTGCTTCATTTAAGTATAGTAAACCACACGGAACAAAAAACCAGATTGAAATGTCATCTGGGCGGTAACTTATGTGTTGCATTAGCATTTGAGCGTAGTCTTTGCCAGAAACTACTTTATCAAATGTACTGAAGGATCCGTTGTGTTCGGATCACTGTCGCTTTCTACCCAGTGCTGGCTGAGACTGCGACCAGGAAAATGATGCTGGGCGGGCCAAGTAGCCTCCGATTTTGAGGAAATTGATCGACACAAAAAGAAAAGTATCACATTTAATAGCAATGTTCGAATTCATTCACTACTACGCATTTTGGAAATATTTAGAAGACCTGCCAATTCACCCTAAGGATCCCGAAGTCTAGAAGTAGTTGTAGGTCAATGGTAAGTCCAGGCGCCGGTTCAACAAATTTAAAGCGGGCTTCGAGCGCCATCATTCGTGGACTGCAAAGAGAGGAGTTAAACAGATATGGTGATAAGTTGTAACAGGACCTAACCCATTTAGACAATGTTTAGGACATTTTTAAATTTTGAGCGCATTGTTTCTTCCAAGTTTTTCCTAAAATGCGCAAACCTTTGTACGTTTCTCGAATTATCATAAAAGTTCGTGTTTAATAATACTACTCTGTCTTTCTTGGGATAAAAGACCAAGAACCCACCTGATGATGCCCTGAGAAACTGTTCTCTTTAAAAACATTTATTTTGCAATTTGGATGTGTTATCGTTCAGCCGAGTTCTCACCAGCCTTTCATCGATTGGAGCAATAAATTAATCAGTGCTGTCACAGAGTCTGTTCATTAGTGCAAGGAAATTAAGAGACGTGCATATTTACTAGGTGCCAAAGCCCCTTTATTCAGTGACCGCGCAGCACAAAAAAGTAGCGGATGGTCAAGATAGCTTTGCCTTGTCAAACGCCAGTAGTTAGTGAGCGCGTCCCGTGTACTGCAAATGTGTGGCGTTGTGCCCGCGTCCAATAACAGATAAATTCCAGGGACATTACCCCGACTGCCAACTAGTAGAATCAGCCCAGAATACGATAGCCGCTTTCAGTCTGTCCTACCTCAGCAATTAGTCGCCTCTATAGATTTCAACCACATACCGCAGGTTTTAGAGCTCTCATTAAAACCTTTCGAAATGTGTCCTAATTGGGAATCTACCATTTCCGGATTCATACTTCATGAAAAAAAATGCCAATGTCACTGTTGAGTTGGACGTTCCCTGTAGAATGCAATGGAAAACTAGTCCCTTTATCTCGCCCGTCGTTGGACTCGCGATTGAATCGGAGGAGAGTTTCTCCCTCATAAAAATCCTTTGAAGAGAAGAGTGTTCAATTTCCGTCCGTCAATCATGCGCACTCACACCAAATGATGATTTAACTCCAGAAAACCCGTTTGCGTCCTATTGGCCAACGATTCTTCGCCGCCTGACCAGTGACTAGCGCAAAAAGATAAAGATTAGCTACATGTGGGCGTTCCTTCGATTTATATGATCTCGCTGATGATCTTTTTTGAAGAAGGGCCGAAGGGCAAAGACCAGTTATTTAAAACTTAGCCATCTCGTCTTCCACAAGCAGGTGATTTTGCCCGAGAAAAAGAATGAAAGTTTAAAAGTATTTTGGGTGAGTGGTAGACCGCGGTGTGGCTGAATTGGTAAGGACGACCAATGGAGAGAGGTGGTGACCCTTCTTCGGAACTTGTCCAAGTTCTCTTTGGAAAATAGGGGACTATTTGAGATAATTGAAATGGGATCTGCGCGTAACCCATATGCATTTGCCAATGAGTGGACCCACTCCAGAAACATAGGGATCGTCACGGTGAGGGTCCTCACCAGTTGGTGGTAGTAGTGAGGCCCGTTCAAACTTGATGTCATCGCACGAAAGCAAAAGCGTGATGCAGGATCCTGAGACCAATATCGAAGCAGTGCTGACTTTAGAAAGTTTTCAGGTGAGTCTGTAAATGCTTCGAACAAAATTTAGTTTTTCAAGTGCGACTTTATTATCGGAATGAGAAAAGACATCGCTTATTGACAAAGGAGCACCTAAAGGGAGAGGAAACGACCGCAAACGACCACTTTAAGTACCCTGCTTTTTGCTCAAGAGTCGAAAGGAGGATTCTCTCAATGGGACATGGATTTCAGACGCCGGTTTGAACCTTGGATAACTAATCTTGGGTTCAACAACCACTTAGCTACAGTCGAACTTGTCTTAACCCATACTTCTGATAAGCCATAACCCCTTATAGCCCATAGCACCATGTGTCCACCAATTTGGTGGGCAGGGATTTCCGTATCATAACCCATATGTCACCTATACCCCATACCCCATACCCCCTCGCAGAAAAAACCCATAGATATTTGGTATTTGTAGACTTAACTTTGACGTGCCATCAGTCTCAATTGGGAACCGAACAGCATCCGAAAATCAACTAATTTATTTCAATCTACTTCTACATATCCTTTCATGTCTCCGAAGCCCCTTGATTCTGTCAAGAAAGGCTTTACAATCTTGTCAAAACAGATACAGAATCAAAAGGCAGAACTTACAGCAAAATTATCCCGGAATGAGACAATTTCTTCTGCAGATGAACATTGGTTGGACAACGAAGGAAACTTAATTGATGAGCAACAAGTTCTGGAAAGCTTGGAATCAGCCCCAGACTATGAGAAAGCAGTAGAGCAGTTGGACGAAGGTGGAAAGAAAATTGTGCAGAAATTGTTGGAGTTGGCAGGTTATTTGCCAAAGGTGGCAGGGGCTAAAAGAAAACGTACGTAAATTTGCAAGCCTACAAGTATCACTGCAACTATTGACCCAGGTTCTGAGTACGAGAAGAAAGCTAAAACACCTAAAGAGAAACCACAATTAGCTCAACCTTCCACAACAGTGTTCACGAAAAAGGAAAATGCAACATTGGCTCAGAGGATAGAAATCCTTGATTGGTTTCACAAGAATGGAGAAAACCAATCTGCGACGGCTCGACATTTCAGACCCATCTTTCCAAATCTTCAAATAAAGCAACCATTGATTTCTTCTTGGGTCAAAGAAGAAGCTAAGTGGCGGGACCTTTGGGAACAGGGTAATCAGAAAAGTGACCAGATGGCCAAACGAACTCGTCAGACTGAGCATCCTGAGGTTACAGAAATGATGTACCTCTGGGTCTCTAAAGCGATGGGTGATGGCATTTTACTTACTGGTGAAGTCCTTCGGCAAAAATGGAACAAGTTTGCTGATCTGGCAGGCATTCCGGAGGATGAAAGGCTTAAACTAAGCAATGGATGGTTGGACACATTCAAGGGACGGGTAGGTTTGAAGCAATCAAGGCGCCATGGAGAAGCGGGGTCAACGCCAGCAGACACAGTCGACGGGGAAAGGAAACGGATGCAGGAGTTAATAACGCAGACCGGCTATAAGCTTCGTGACATTTTTAATATGGACGAAACCGGTCTTTTCTATGGGTACGCATCTGTGTCTAATTTTGCGCTTATGCTTTCAAACGTCATACATAGAATGATACCAGACAAGGGCCTATCGAATTGTAAACGGTCAGGAGTTAAGGGCAAGAAAGTTCGGTTGACGTACGCATTCACAGAAAATGCGGATGGCTCTGAAAAACTTCCCGCATTTATTATCGGGAAGGCCGCACGGCCACGGCCATTCAACAAAAAGACAGGGGACCAACTTGGGTTCTATTATCGCAGTAATGCGAAGGCATGGATGACAGCGCACCTCTATCAAGATTGGCTTGAGCGCTGGGATATAGACCTCCAGAAAACAAAACGGAAAATACTTCTCCTCCAAGACAATTTCTCTGGTCACATCGTCCCTTCCAATCTGCAATGCATACGAGTCGAGAATTTCGAACCAAACCTCACAGCACATGTTCAGCCAAATGACCAAGGCATTATCCGGTGCTTCAAAGCCCACTACCGTAGGCGCTTCATCCATCGAGCGATTGACCGTTACGATGAAGGTATATCACCAAGCGAGATCTATGAAATCAACCAACTTCAAGCGATGAGAATTGCTGAAGCCGCGTGGCAAGATGTGGACACAACAACAATCAGAAAGTGCTGGCAAAAGGCAGGAATTGTACCAGACGTAGCTGCACCCTCAGCCTCTACCCAACCCACTATTCCTATCTCTGCCCTCCTCAACAACTCAGCTTCGCAGACGGACCCCATCGCCCATGCAGAGAGTCAAGTTGAACAGGCGCTTGACGACTTGGTTGCTACGGGTGTACTCCAGAAGGAAAATCGGATGGATATCAATTCATTACTCAATCCGGTGGGAGAATCTCACGTTTTGACAGAAACGTCAGACCAAGAGATTTACCAGGCAGTAATGGATGCAGTAGAGGCACGGGAAAACATCGAGATGAGTGGGGGAGACGACGGCGATGGCGATACTGTCGAGCCCAATCCAACCCGCCGTGATGTTCTCAAGGCGGCATCGACCATCAGCGATTACATCGGCACCATCAATGACCCTCTCGCACGCAAAATAGAAGTTCTATTGGGTTCATTCAAGAGGCAGCTCCACCTTCATGAGGCAAAGACCATGAAAGATACAGTTTTGACAGACTACTTCTCATAATTACGAACTTGAAGTAGAGATAGTATTGTTTTTAAATTTTACGACTACAGTAATCTACTTAATCTTTTTGTCAATCTATTTATAGCAACCTGTTCAACCCCATGACCCTCTATAACCCATAGCCTCGGCTGTCCACCAAGGGGTATGGGTTAAGACAAGTTCGACTGTATTCATTCTTATTTTCTGCCACTTTTCAAGCCAGGCCATACTGTCCTTCTTAGCTTGGTGCCCCTTTCAAAGTCCCAAGACCGGTCTTCTGGTTCATCCTTTGGGAAATCATACTTCTACCGGAGTTATACGGCCTTGGTGCTGTAAAATATAACTTTGTTCACGTCGCACTTGCTACGACTCACGAGATACACAGATGAACCAATCCTATTCAAAACTAATATGATACAATTCTCAGAGCATTATGTGGTGGAACACTATCTGAGCATCCCCGAGGACGAAATATTGCAGCCCATTCTGACAAGCTTCATATCTTACTTTGTTTTCTAAAGTATCTCATGATCCACTCTTTGTTCATCCATCCTATTCCCTGAGTGTAGACCACTGGCAGCGGTTTCTTCTGGACCAAGTTGCATTTCTTCTCCGTTTGCTCTAGCAGAGAGAGACAAACTCTACCAGCGTTATTTAAAAGGCTTGCTCTAGAGAACCTGTTACTTGAGAAGTGGGTACCACGAACAATGGCATATCATTCACCTTCTTTGCAATCAGAGTCTTCTTTTCAATTTTGACGCCGCTTTTTATACGAAGGCACAGCAGGATTCAATCGAAGAAAAAAAACCAAAGACGGAATGAAACTCTCTGTCTGGGAGTCGAACCCAGCTTTCGCGCGGTCAGGTTCAAAGTGACAGGCGCGTGTACTAACCGATATACTAACAGAGAACTGTCTAATACTGAATCATACAGTCTCAAAACAGATTGTAATCAATTTTTATATTGCAGGTTGTGTCGGGTAAGTTCGCAGGCCTTGACTCTGCTTTTCGATCCATTCAGCAGGATAATCAAACCCCTCGTCCTCATCGATGAGCTCCGTACCTTCCGGACCCAGCTTTCTCGTCTTTTTTTCCATCTGTTCAAAAAACACAGCCATTGCACGATCTCTCATCGCCTTGTTGAATCCCTGCTCACTGGTCGAATTCTCCCGTATCAACGCTTCCCTGTGCTTCTTCAGCTTCTTCATCTCTCTCTCGAAGATCTCATCCTCGTTTAGAGGTAGACATGAAGGCATAGGGTCATCCGAGTTATCTTCGTCGACGATAGGGATGAGTGAGCCATTCGTCCCCATTTTCCAGTGACAATGTCGGGTGCGTTTCAGCGCTTGTGCGCGTGCTTCTGGATGAGGACGTGACGATTTCGCTTCCCTGCGGGAGCGTAACGACGGGCTGGCAGGTGATGAGGTGAGGTCTGCGGCTGCTCTATCCGGAGGGCTGTGTTCCGTGTGCGTTGGATGTTGCGGGGTGCCAAACTCCCTTACATTATTCAATGCGTCGAACAGAGATGGACGTGGAATGATTGAGGAGATGCTCCCTCGGGGGCGTCGAGTGGAGAGATTGGATTTACTCGACTCAGGCTCTTCCCGGTGCTTTATGTCACCAAAGGAGTCCTCCATTAGAGACGGGAGGGGGGTCAACGGGCCGTCGAAAAGAGAGTCGAAAGAGTTGTCGATCGTCAGCTCCGGGGCGGATATCTGCCCGTCCTGATCGCGAGGTACAATGTCCATGTCATCGTTGGAAGAGAGCTCCATGTGCGAAGGCAGTGGTGTTAGTGGAGCGTCAAAGAGCGAGTAGAAAGTGTCTTCATGAAGCGTGTTCAGAGTCGATGGACCTGGCTGATTATTACTCAACGCCTCGTCTCCATCTGAGATGGTCGTAAGAGAACCGTCGAAGCACGAATCAAACAAGATCCTCGAGACATTTGGGTGAAGTGTAAGAAGATGCCGGTTGGAGGGGGTTGTGCCGGCATGAATGAACTCACTAAACTCACTGACATGTGGCATTTGCGGATTGGGAGTTTGGTGGTAGGTAGCGGCAAGTCGTCTGGTAACACTGCGGGTTTGTGGCATGTTGATCTAACGAAGGTGAGTAACGGGGTATTTCTTGGTCTTGAACCTCGTCGACTCAAATAAATACTTGTCGTCGAGACGACGCTTTGTTGTGCACAGGTAAGTTTTTAGTGGCATTTTTTTTTGTCCAAGGTCATTTTACATCTACGCGTTGGGCAGGTCGCTTGGCGGTGTATGCCCGACACAACAAGTCACCTTTTTGGGCAATTGACGCGATTTGGCTCATGATGCTGGTGAAATTTATGCTTGGTCCAGCTTTGTTGTCGCTCAGCGAGTCTTTTTGATTCGTTCTTTTGTCTTTTCGTGACATCATTCGTGTTAGTTGAGACCTCTTCCGGTGTTTCGGGAGTGAGACGCAAACTTCGAATATATGAGTGTTGGCAGAGGTCACCTGAAAGATTTGGTTGCCAGTAGGCTGCGTGAATGGTCATGTTACACTTGTAGGGCCATTCAAGGGTACAATTACCTTGGTTGAAGGCCGGGAGGGTCGCTGTTTTCGCTGGCCATGCTTTCGTCGAGCTCGAGGCATAAATGCATAACCGCTCGTGCGGAAAGTTTTCAATGAGGCAGCTTCGTCTTCTCTTCCTTTCACACATATTCAGAAAGCAGTACCTCGGTACGCTAGCAATTCCGTCTAGTATTGTTGATTCGAAAATGGGGTGGAATTTTGGAGTAAATTATTATTTTCTTTTTGTTCTGGTATTTGAATTGAAACAATAAGGAGACAATATAATTTGGATCTTCCATTGACAATAGACATCGACTCAATGCGGCTTAAGCCTTAAACCACACTAAAATCGGCCAGTCAGACTTAGTGTAACTCTCTGAATAACATTCTGTGCCCTAACCAGTGGTACGACATATGTGGTGATATTATGTAATTGGACACGTGTGAATTTTGGGGGAATACCCTGCTGATTTTTTCCCCGAAATCGGACCCATTTCCGGTGTGCCATTATTTTAGCAGGGTCCAAGTTTATAACAGCCCAATTTCTTGTCGTTCCCCATCCTTTCTTCTGTATAACTATGTCTTCCAAAGGTATGCACGGACCATCTTCAGCACTCATAACCGTTGCTGACAGTCCACATCAGCCATCCGTGAGTACGACGCAAAGCTTCTTCTCGCTTACTGGCTCGAACGCGCACCACCCGTCGCGCCTAACGCTGAGGTCAAAACAAAATTCAAGTATCCGTCCGTAAAGGTCGCTCAAATCTCTTGGGATGCCGAAACAGATTCCATTACACCAGACACTAAGCTTCCTGGATGGGTCTTCAATGCCAAGCTCGTAGCAAAGCCTGATCAGCTCATTAAACGTCGAGGGAAGGCTGGTCTACTTGCATTGAATAAGACATGGGACGAAGCAAAAGAGTGGATTGCCCAGCGCGCTGGAAAACCCCAAAAGGTGGGTCTCCCGTGCTCCATCATTCATTTTTTTTTGGCGTTCATGGCGCATATACACATCCCAATGGTCTGAAAACGTGGATCTTATCCATCCATCTATCATAGATGAAAATCTAACGATTATCCATTCTGATAATGCCTCAAGGCCTTTCTCACTTCTCAGTGGTTCCAATACGCGTTCAATTAATGCACGTGACTGATAGATTTCCCTGCAGGTTGAGAGTGTCACTGGCACTTTAAACAACTTCATCGTCGAACCCTTCCTACCCCATCCTTCTAACACAGAGTACTACGTTTGCATAAACTCCCAACGCGAAGGCGACGTTATTCTCTTCACTCATGAAGGCGGTGTCGATATTGGTGACGTCGATGCCAAAGCTCTTGTTCTCAACCTTCCTGTTACCGAGCCATTCCCTTCACGAGAAGTCATCGCCAGTACTCTGCTCAAGCATGTCCCCGCGGAGAAGAAAGAAACCTTGGTAGACTTTCTTATTCGTCTCTATAGCGTTTACGTCGACCTCCACTTTGCATACCTCGAAATCAACCCTCTCGTTGTACTAGATGGTGTCAACGGTGGTGAACCCCAAGTTTGCTATCTTGACATGGCTGCTAAGCTTGACCAGACTGCTGAGAGTATCTGTGGTCCCAAATGGGCTATTGCTCGCGACCTCTCTGTATATAATGCAAATGAAGGCGTTGCCACTAAGTTGACTTCAGCCAAGGGAGGTAAGGTCATGGCTGATCGCGGTCCTCCGATGGTATGTTTTTAATACTTATTGGCCTTTAATAGATTCCAACGTTAGTTTAGGTTTGGCCTGCTCCTTTCGGTCGTGATTTGACTAAGGAGGAAGCCTACATTCAAAAACTCGATGCTTCGACTGGTGCGTCTCTAAAGCTCACCGTCTTGAATCCCGAAGGGCGCATCTGGACCATGGTCGCCGGAGGTGGTGCAAGCGTTGTCTACTCTGATGCCATCGCCGCTCATGGTTTCGCGCATGAGCTGGCAAACTATGGTGAATATTCTGGTGCCCCTTCGGAGTCGCAAACATACGAATATGCGAAGACGATTAGTGCGTTCTGCTCATTTCTTGATGCATGATGGTGTCTGACGAAATTTGTAGTTGATCTTATCACTCGCGGCGCCCCCAATCCCAAGGGCAAGGTTCTCATCATCGGTGGTGGTATTGCCAACTTCACAAACGTTGCTGCTACCTTCAAGGGTATCATTCGTGCTTTGAAGGAATTCAAGAACCCATTGATTGCGCACCAGGTTAAAATCTTCGTCCGTCGTGGAGGTCCTAACTATCAGGAAGGTCTTAAGGCTATGCGACTACTTGGTGAGAGTTTGGGTGTTCCTATTCGCGTCTTCGGTCCAGATACCCACATCACGGAGATCGTTCCGCTTGCCCTTGGTGTTGATATCAAAAAGGCAAAAAACGACGTCGCGAATGGCCTCAAATCCGTTCAACTTGATTCTCCTCCAGCAGATGTCAAAGTTCCCCCAACTGCTGATCCTAGCGAGTCGATCGGTGCTATTCATCCAGACGGCGAACGCACTCAGCCTTCTGACCTCCTTGTCCATTTTGACACATCTTCAAGTGGGACTGCTCGACCTGCCTATCGCCCTTTTGATGCAAACACCCGTTCCTTCGTTTATGGTCTTCAACCTCGTGCCATCCAGGGCATGCTCGACTTTGACTACTCTTGTGGACGTCCAACACCTTCGGTTGCTGCTATGATCTACCCCTTCGGGGGAGACCACATACAGAAGTTCTACTGGGGCACCAGGGAGACTCTCCTTCCAGTTTATACCAGTTTCAAGGAAGCTGTTGCGAAGCACCCTGATGTCGATGTTGTAGTTAACTTTGCCAGCTCTCGCAGCGTGTACTCGAGCACCCTTGAATGCTTCCAATATCCTCAGCTCAAGGCCATTGCTCTGATCGCAGAAGGTGTTCCGGAGCGTCATGCTCGCGAGATTCTATGGAAGGCGAAGGAAAAGGGTGTCCTCATTATTGGTCCTGCTACTGTTGGTGGTATCAAGCCTGGATGTTTCAGGATTGGAAACTCGGGAGGGTGAGTGGTGTATCTTTAACTCCCTTCGAAGTCTGCGACTGAGACATCCCCAGTATGATGGACAACATCATTGCGTCTAAGCTGTACCGCCCAGGTTCCGTTGGATATGTATCGAAGTCTGGAGGCATGTCGAACGAACTCAACAACATTCTCTCTCTCGTCACCAATGGCACGTACGAAGGTATCGCCATTGGCGGTGACCGTTATCCAGGGTCTACATTCATTGACCACCTCCTCCGCTACGAGCAAGATCCCGACTGCAAGATGCTCGTCCTTCTCGGTGAAGTCGGTGGCATTGAAGAGTATCGCGTCATTGAGGCTGTAAAGAAGGGCATCATCCGCAAGCCGATAGTAGCATGGGCGATCGGAACCTGTGCCAAGATGTTTGCGACAGAAGTGCAGTTTGGCCATGCTGGCAGTATGGCCAACAGTGATATGGAGACTGCTGATGCGAAGAATGGAGCCATGAGGGATGCTGGATTCATCGTTCCTGATACGTTTGAGGAGTTACCTCAAGTTCTCAAGGCAACATATGAGTGGTTGGTAAAGAATGGCGCAATTAAACCCAAGTCCGACGTTGAACCACCTGTTATTCCTATGGACTATAAGTGGGCGCAAGAGCTTGGTTTAATTCGTAAGCCAGCTGCTTTCATCTCAACCATTTCGGATGAGCGTGGACAGGAGTTGTTGTACGCCGGTATGAGAATTTCTGATGTGTTCAAAGAGGAAATTGGTATTGGGGGTGTTGTCAGTCTCTTGTGGTTCAAGCGACGTATGTGGCCCTCCGTCCTTTATGCTCCTCGTCTCTTTGCTGACCATATTATTGATTTTCTTAGGTTTACCACCTTGGGCAACGAGATTTATTGAGATGGTTCTCATGCTCACTGCCGATCACGGTCCAGCCGTGTCGGGTGCCATGAATACCATCGTCGCCACGCGTGCTGGCAAGGACTTGATCTCATCTTTGGCTTCAGGTCTCTTGACCATCGGCAGCCGATTTGGTGGTGCTCTCGATGAGGCTGCATCGATGTTCTCGACGGCCCGTGACACTGGTCTGACGCCCCGTGAATTTGTCGATAATTCAAGGAAAGCGAACAAGCTCAGTAAATGAATTTTTTTTCTTTTTGGGAGACGTGGATGGACACTGAATGCCTCTCTGTAGTTTCTGGTATTGGTCACAAGATCAAGAGTGTGAACAACCCCGATCTTCGCGTTGAGCTTGTGAAGGAGTATGTGCACAAGCATTTCCCTAGCCACAGTTTGCTAGACTATGCTCTTGCTGTTGAGAAGGTGACGACTGCTAAGAAAGATACTGTACGCCCGTCCGTATTTTTATTTTAAACCCCTTGATCACCTTTTTTTGCCAGCTAATTCTGAATGTTGATGGTTGCATTGCTGTTTGCTTTGTTGATCTCCTCCGGGACAGCGGCGCCTTCACGTCCGAAGAAGCTGACGAGTACATTAAGATTGGCACGCTTAATGGCCTGTTTGTTCTCGGACGCAGTATTGGCTTCATCGGTCACCACCTCGATCAGAAACGTCTGCGTGCGCCTTTGTATCGCCATCCCGCCGATGATATTTTCATCAACATGGCAGATATCTCTCAACCTAGGGTCTTGGCTCGTACACAGTAATCTACCATCTGTTCTGTTTTTTCAATTCAAATGTCGGGTGTTGTGGTGATATAAGCAACGCTCTTCATATTACAAGTTCTCAACTCCAAGCATTAGATTTCCTTTTTACCGCTGTTCGTTTTAGACTATTACCATGCACTTAAAATCCTTGATACAAAGTGAATTAGGATTGATTTGAACTTGACCCAAGTTATTCAACTTCAAGACATTGTTTTAATTATTGATATCTCGGATATGGTGTAATGGTTAACATTGCCGCCTCTCACGCGGCAGCTCGGGGTTCGATTCCCCGTATCCGAATTTTTTTTCTCCCGGCAACACTGCGAAGAGCCCTTCGTTCTGTTCTTCTAATTGTTATTCCCACTGACATGACCATTGGAGAGGCCCACCGTTACAGCGCTTCCTGAAAGTAATGGGAATACATGATTTTTTCCCCATGCATGTCCTAAATTGGCAAGTGCACGCTTTCAGGAAGCGCTGTAGGGGTTTTATCAACGATGATCTCCAAATTTGGAAAGCGTACGATTCTGTGATTGACAGTCACCTTCCGAGTCCCCAACTTTTCTGTCTGCGGTCGAACGGCTTTCTTTTCTGCCAACTTTTGATACTTCTATCTTATGGGAGAATATGTCTACTGCTCTGGACAGCACACCCGGAAAAACAAGTGCTAGGCGAAGATAGATCTGTAGCGGTGCATTCAAATTGGAACGTGAACTGTCCCATTCGTGCACAGCCTGTCAGTTTCGGTCCTGAAGGTTGTTATCAAAGCCTCATGGTATATATAAATACTGACAGACCATTGCTTTTAGGCCTTCTAGTGCAAAGATGAACGTGGGTTCAACAGCGAATATTGCTGCAGCTTCAAAGTTGCACGCAACGCTCCTTTCTACTATCGAAGATCTCGAATACGTTCCCAAGGCGAAACAGGATCGAATGGTCCGCCTCATGGAATTCCACAGGGACATCGAATCTCGGAAAAAGAAGTTAGAATTATTGGCCGAGACGACGAAGAAAGAGAAGAAGGAGCACGAGTTGCTTCGAGCTTCAGCGTCGAGACGACTTTCGTATATTATACCGGGTCAAAAGGAGAAATGCACCCAACAACAAAGGTAGGACCGATACGATTAGGTTACAATGCTAGAACTCGTTGTTAATTGAGAGTCACCGTTTGCAGGAAGTATGAAGAAGCCTTGGAATGCGAAAAGACCGAGAAAAATGATCAGAACACACTTATTCATATGTATGACGAAGAAAATCGCGAGGTTACTAATTGATTTTATTTAAATTTTACCTCCCTTGACTCCACGTTCACCTTAGCTTGCAGGTTTGGTAGCAAGAGAGAAGAAATATAAATCAGCCCATGTTACATTGCAAGCATTATACGACCAGTTTGGTTATGACAGCACTACAGGAGGTCCGTTCCCTGATCATGATCAATTTCTCGTCCGTCTTATGCATATGCTTTATGCAGAAGATGTTCGACTTGAATACGAGTTACATGTCGCAACCAAGAGACATGACGATGCTCTAGAAATGGCCATTGCCGAAAGACGTGCCTCGGAACTTATCGCAAAGGCGACCAAAGCAATGGGCCTTTCGCATCAGCATGCGAGGGAGGCATACAAGTCCTCAAAACCTGGTACGTACTATGCCACTTCTACTTGGGGCTAGTTAAAAGGCTCGATTGTCTTCAGATATTGCAGGTGGAGGAATGTACGATTGCTTTAATTCACCAGTTCCGACACCGACTTACGCTTTGATGAATTCAATAGAGTTGGGGATATGATGGCGAGAAGTGCACTTCAACACGCTCAAGAGTATACAACTCAAGCAGAAACCCTTTCCGAACAAGCCCGACAATTTGTTCCTGAAATCAAGCCCATCCCTCCGGTCCATATTCCTAAAGGGTGAATACCCCCTCAAATTTTTCTCCAAGTTAGGGAATGAATCTTGCCTTAGGATATCTCTGTTAGGCGGTATAGTTGGTAATATCTTTACGGACACGGCTTTCCACAGTATGGCTTTCTTTTATTGGATACGATGTCATATGGTTTAACCCATGTTCACTTTAGGTAAAATCAGAGAGTCCGTTGCTCAAGCCCGTGTCGCAACTGAACGGGTAAAGATTTCTATCTTCACTCGGACGATTATCATCGTAACGTCATTCTTCTTAGCTTAAAGCGGAAAGAGAAGCATCAGGGAAACGAAAGAACGAAGCTGCTGCCCAGCTTGTCACTGCTTCAAAAGATCTGGAGACTCGAAGAAGGGATTTGTTTTCCTTTCGGAAATCAAATTTTGAGGAATATCTTGCTCAATATTCCACTTCACGGAATTCCAACGGTAAGATAGGAATGATCGGAGATGCGGGTGACGCAGATTTTCTTTTGCTTGGAGGAATGGTTGAAGAACTCCCTACCACCCAGCGCCAAGATTTTTCCAGCGGGTTCAGTTCAATGGTTGAGCGGAATCCCTCTACTTCAACCGAACAAGCAATGGTGGCATCAGTTATTCAGCCACAAATGGATGGGGCGTCTGATTCCGAGGGTGCTTTTCCATGGGGAAGTAGTATGTTATCTCAATTCATATTCTTTCTCGGTTTTGGTGCGATTTTCTTACATATCATTGTAGAGAATCCGTTCGCGTTTGCGTTGTGCGAAAGAACTTGTGGCTGATCGTCATGTTTCTCTTGCATTTCACCTGAATACCCTTCGGTTCATCACTTCTATCGTGTACACTAACTTGTCCCAGTCCCGTTCCGCGTCAGGCTTGTTCCGTAAAGGTTCAGGATTACCGTAAAACGAGTCAGACTCTTATTTTGGAATACAACGGACACAGACATTTGGAGTCTTCTACCCACGCACACCCTGTCACTTCCGGTTAGTGTTTGTTGTGTACGCCTCATGGTGTAAGGTAATATAAGCTTCTGGTCCCTGAAGCCCTTTCAAGCAAAGATGAACTTGGGCCCCGCAGCAAACTTAACTGCAACTGTAAACTACCATGCAAGGCTCCTTTCTACTATCGAAGAACTTGAGTATGTTCCCAAGGCGAAAAGGGATCAAATGGATTGCATAAATGAGCTCCAAAGGAAGATCGATTCCTGCAAAACGAAGATAGACACCTTGGCCGAGAAGACGATGAAAGAGCGGAAGGAGCATGAGTTGCTTCGCGATTCTGCAGCCAGGCGGTTTGCACACACCTTAGCGGGACACAAAGACAAATGTGCCCAACAGGAAAGGTGCGCCAATTGATGTCCTGTACAATGTTCTTATCTTGATAAAGACCTGTGATTTGCAGAAAGTTCCGAGGTGCTTTGGATTGTGAGATGACTGAGAGAAATAATCAAAGTAATGTTATTCAAATGCACGAGAGAGCAAGCAATGCGGTGAACGGTTTGTTTTCATATGTTAAAATACACTTACTTACTCTATCCCCACCTAGCTTGCAGACTTGGTTCAAAGGGAGCAGAGGTACGAATCAGCCAAAGCTGCACTGCAACGATTATACGACCAAATTAGTTTTGACAACTCCAAGTCCCCAGAAGGTGCATTTTACACTCGCTTTGCAACCATCTTAAATATATTCTTTTCGCGGAAGATGGTCGGCTCGTACACGAATTAGACTCTGCAATCAAGAAATATGACGAAGCGCAGGCAAAGGTGAATGCTGAGAATCGTGCCAAGGAACTCCTAACGAAAGCTGCAAGAGAGATGGGTCTCTCACTTCAGAATGCGACGGACGCTTTCCAGTCGTCAGCATCCGGTATGCTCTTAATGATGCTTGTCATTCTGAAGCCGATTGAAGTATTGGATGTCTTCAGATGTTCCCGGCAGGAAGATGTGTGTCCGAATTTTATTCACCATTTCCAATCCCGGCTAACAGTCATTTGGAACAGCGTTAGTACACTTCGGCGTGCTGAAGACTACGCAAGTCAAGCAATGACTTCCTTTGAACAAGCTCGGTGTCTCGTTTCCAGAATTCAGCCATTGCCAGTACCCCCAAGTACCCAGATTACTGAATTGTGGGCATCCAGCTCTTTTATTCTCAAACGACTCACAAAAGTGAATTAAATGACATTAGGACATCTCTTTATGATGGCTATTTCGATGTGATCTTCACGGATCTGGCTTTTCACAGTACAGCTCATTTTTGACCGATGCAGAGATACGGAATTTAACCCAATTTTCCGTCAGATAAAATCAAAGAGTCCGTTAACCAAGCACGTCTTACCAAAGGACTGGTAAATCCTCCAATCCTTCATTATGATGGATGTCGTAACCATCGTCCTCGATAGCTTGAAGCCGAAAGAGATACAGCGAAAACACAAACAGAAGCAGCTAATGCTCAGCTTATCGCCGCCGCACAGGACTTGGAAACTCAGAGAAATGGACTGTACGCCTTTCGGAAAGCAAATTTCAAAAGATATCTCGAGCAATATTCCGTCACCCCACTGAAATCCAGCAGTGGAGTTGTAAAGAAACGTGGACCTAGTAACATTCCAGGTTTTCTTCTGCTGGGTGATCCGGTTGAGGAGCCTCTGACTGTCGAGAATGGCGATGGATCCGATTCCACAATCTCAAGCGAGTCGAGGACATCAGTGAATCAGCGTGATGGATCGTTCAGAACTTTGGAATCCAATCGCTCTTCTGTTTCATGGGGAAGCAGTACGTTTGATCTTCTTCTTCAATCTAGTAGTTCTTATGTATCCCATAGACAATCCGTTTGTATTCGCGTTACACGGAGGAAGTTGTGATTGATCACCTTGTTCTATATTTGCCGTCATTCGAGTTGTCCTTTCAGTTTCATGCATCATGTCCCACATTTTTTTCTTTCTTGCTTAACTTTTGCGTTATCAAACGGATGTCGGCTGACCATACGATGTTATTTCAAAGTAAACTTGCTCGTTCTCCCACTGGAATATATTCCCGTCAGCCGATATGGCAAGTAGAAAGGAGTAAACAACGTCTTAGGCGAGATTAAAAACCCATAGCACTGCACAGATATGCTGTGACCAAGAACAGCTTGGCACATAATTTCCGATTCCCAAATCTTACAAGGGCTTGTGCCGACAATCGGAATTGCATAGCACGGGTGAAAACTTCCGTCACAAGTGTGGGTTTGGTAGTCGGACGAGAGGTCTTCTCAAAATCACTTTTTCGGCGCTCCCAGACTTGCCAGCCTAGCATCCTGCACGGCATTCCTAATCCCTTCCTTCCAAACAGCCAACTCTTTCTCCAAATTGGCTACCATGTTCCTTACACTCTTCCCAACCTCCCCACCTTCATTCCTCCTACCAAAACCAATCATTAATTCAGTTCTCGCCTGAATCAGTGTTTCATATGCCAGCTTCAGACGTTGCGGTCCGGAAGGGGGGTAGATTGAATGTTTGATTTCAGCGGTCCCAGACGGCATGGCTTGTTGTTCCAGGCCCTTAGGACACGGTTCGTCCACGCAAAGCAGTTTCCCTAACTCTGCGAGCGCAATGCCCCTCGCAGGATGGCCTTCCAGAAGCACGTGCCTTAAACCCGTACAAACGCGAGTGGCTGCTCTGATAGCTTCGTCCAAGGCTTCTTGACCTCCCTTCTGAGTGACCATATGCGAAGACTCAGGGAAGGACTCTTGTACCCCTGATGATCTCACCTCTTCAACGTCTGTCGTGAATGATAAATTTGTAATCAACAATGAAGCATTTAATCGGGACAGTGCGAGAAGAGGGTGGGCAGACGGGACAAGGCCAGCAGAAATTAGGATAGGAATGAACTTTGTTGTAAGTTGGATAGATTTTTTAACGTCTATGAATAGAGTCACGAGTAGGTTTGATAAAATGAGAACAATAAAAGGCGTACTGGAAAATTGTAAGGTTTCTGCTTTATCAAGGGCTTCTTGTCCAAGTCTAAGCGCATCAAGGAACGCATCAGAATTGTTCGCGACTGCGTTGCATCCGGCACAGCGAGTGAAGGCGTTGTCTTCGAAGAGTCAGTTTATCCTATTCCAGAGAGTTGAACATAGATGGGCTAACCTTCCGTTGGTGATGGACAGACTCCACCGCATTTCTTCGAGCAAAACATAGCGTGGCGTAAATCGACAAGACCGTTCGGTGGCGGTGTGCATAGCCGACATTGACAAGCGAGGTGATACGTCTCGCGAAGCTGTTTCTGTCGGATATCTCGAGAGAGCGCGGCGTCAATGTATGCGGTTAAAACCTTGAAGTCTAATAAAAATCTAAATAAAATAGAAAGAAAGGGTATACCTCTTCCTCGGGAGATATGTGTTTCAATGCCACAAGATACATCAACGGTTCTTGCTCCTTTTTGTCAACACGAGGAAACACAACAACAGCATTTGGGTCGCAAGAGTGATTTAAAAGAGCAACGATTGGTGAAACGCAAGCCCCAAGAGGCGCCAAAGCCGGAGTGGATATTGTGAACGTGTTGGTAGTAAACTTGAGAGATGCTAAGAAGGTTTAAAGAACGAGAATGCATGTCAACATACCCGAGAAATAAGATCAACAAGATCTGCAGCGCTGTCCATCCCATATTCTGTCATCTCTTGAAAAGAATTTAGACCGAGAAACCGAACAACCGCATGGGCCAGTTGTGCATGGACCTGAGAATCGCGCGAATCAGGGTCTTTACTAAGAGATGCGCGGTCTAAAAATGGGCTGGAAATTGCAATGCGAGTTGTGAAAGGATTGACATACGTGACTGCATGGCATCGATTTCCCTCGCCTACGAGCAGTGAGATCAAGACGTTTCCAAAGAAGAAGAACGAACCCATGCACTTCCACGTCCAAGTTTCTGCTTTCCCCATAAAATTCTTCCAAGACAACGGATAGCATCACCAGGTATGCTATGAGACCCTGGACTAGACCACTTCTGAATCGCTGCACACTCTTGTTTGTGCAACAACCAATCTGTGGTTTGGCATGCCTACACGTCTATGTTCAGAACAAGTGGCCTGGAGAGAAACGAGAACCCACAGAATCACAGTAGAACATAGCTTTGCAACCAGTACACCTTTGCAAGGAATCTCCAGGTGCAAAACAATTCGAGCAATAATCTTCGAGGCGATCATTCGACAAGGCCGCTACATGGGCGTTTATGGATAGGAGAACATCACCTAGTACACTTATTAAGAATGTATATACTCCAACGCTTTTACAAATGCCAGTGAATGACATACCCGGCTTCCTATGAACCCGATTGCAAATTCCCCTTCCTTTCCCTGCTGCCGTATTGACACGGATTTCTAGATCTTGTGGCAAAGACACGTAAAGTCCTTCAAGATTGTATGGCATCGATCTCATTGGGCCAGGCTTTAATTCTACACAGGTGACATCCTGAACTTGGTCAATATCCATTGAAGTTAATTCAGGTGGAAGGTCCACAGGTGCATGAGTCGACAAGTATGATCTTGTATCTTTGGTTGAACGCTTTTGTTTTAACTGAGAGAAACTGAACATGTTAAAATCTGGGTAAAAGTTGAGAACCGTTATGTTGAAGCTGATGATGGCTGTTGTTCTGAATCACCTTCATCGGCGTCATCGTATCTTTAATTTGTTTGCAATTGCTATTCTATGATAATTCCTCCTGACGTTGGTTCGATGTCAGATGTTCTTTGTGTGAGGACGTCACGAACTCAACACCAGATCCTCTGGGACCACCTAAATCCTTTTACATACCAAACCCACCTTTCGTTCGCTGTATAAGAAGCTTTAGGGGCATGACGCAGAACCTATAGAATTCCACCAAGTCGACCCTCAACTTGGGCATTAATTAAGGTACGAAAAAATTGAAGCAAGTAAAGAATACTACCCTGACACTGATCACTTAGGATCCGAAAGGGGGAAGAAGCTCCAAATTAGGTACAAGCTCTCGGCACATCTGCTCAACATGTTCTGCGACCTCTTCGAAGCGTCTGGCCCCGCTCTCCGTCGCTAGATTCAGGTCAAAATGCACCTGTCCTTGAGGCTCGGGCAAAACAACTTGTCGTTCGCGGTCATATTGGTAGAAGGAAGCTTGAGATCCACAAACACACACTCCATGGATCACTTTGATATCAGGTGCATCAGCTTCTTTCAAGAGCTCCAGCATGGCAACCTCGGCGTCTTTAGAGGTGACAGAAGTGTTGTTTGGTGCGATGAGGAGGATGAAGACCGGGAATTGGGTTGTGGGAGTGGTTTTGAGATGGATGGCCATCGTATGGAGATTATGATCCAGGAAAGCAATGCTAGGAAAAAATTGGATCATAGGGAACGCCTTAGAGAGTAGCTTGTTGTAGTGGCCATCGTACGGATATTTGGCTTCGAGAGGGGCTTTATCAAAGATAGAGCGAATAACGTTGGGACTCAACATGCTAGAGGTTTGGTGGTGAGCCAGGGTATAAGTAATACACATTTGTGACATACATCTTTGTAGAGGTACGATGGCAGCTTCGCTTGGTCGTGGTTATCGCGTTCTTCAGCATTGTGTGACTGAGACACCGCGACATGTTGGGACATGTGATCTGTCTCAGATTTCAGTAGGTCACCACATCACATAATTGAATCCTGGGCAATTATCTCATTAGACTTCAGGCAGGAAACGAACCAAATATTTATGGGCCTCATGGCCGACACCAAGTTGCCGTCCGTTTAGATATCAAATACACTGACAGCCACAAATTGCATTTGACCATTCATTCATACTGCCAAGCATACCACCGGATACTTTTTACTTATCCAAAGCCCATGACAGAAAAGGGAACCCTTGCCGTCATGTTAAAAAACGAGCCCTCCTCGTCACATTGCGACGGAAGATCAGGCATGAGTTAGAATCATAACAGAATAAATGAAGTCTAAAATTGAGCCGTTAGTATCTTAAAACAAATCACAGAAAAAAGATCAAACATGTAAACATCCACAATTCCCAACGCAACAGGTGGTAGTGCATCTACAACTCCACAAACTGGAACTCTACGGAAATACATGCCGTCGGTCCTGCAAGTAAGCAAAATGCATCAAGGGATAAAAATAAGTACTTGCGTCACGTATTTTTGATCTGGGGACAATTCTCGCGAACGATTCGAAAGTCAACTTGGATTCTAACATCATTACCATTAGAAGTCACAGGGGGGTCGGACGTAAGAGGAGATGGAGGGCGGTAAATATTAACCACTGTGTTTCCTTCCTGAAGAACTTGGAGAGGAGTGGAGGTGTTTGCATGACTCTTGACGTCCTCGTCCCGATCGAATGCAGGAATAATCCGCGAACGCCCTGGCGATGGATAGCTAGCAGCACCGTGCTCAAGAGCAGGAGAAAGCTTTCTCTTATCTTGAACTTTTGTAGGTTTCTCTCTGACTCCCGTTTCGAGCGGCGCAGAACAGTACAATGGACTTGTTGGAACCCGACTACCCTCCTCGGGCCGAAGGATTGACAGAGCCAACTCAGAAGAAATTGGTGGAGGAAGATAGTTCATAACCCTCTTGCCAGAAGTGATGCAAGCCTCTGTATTAGCGACGTTCGGCGGAGGTAAAAGTCCAGGCAAGCGAAATGATTTCGTTAAAATTAACGATGACATTGACTTGTTGCTAAACAAACATCAGATAATGAAGAGAAAAAGTGATCGATAAGGAGAAAAGGACTTGGACTTGGACTTCTTTCGGGATGGAAGGGTGCTCCAGTTTTCATCTGGATCATTGGCGCAGAAATCGTAAGCATCCCTAGTGGATCGTTTGTGGGGTATAACTGGTGTCATTCTTCGTGTGGCATTCACGAACTCCCGTCTGGGTAATTCGACTTGCGACGCTGTTGGAGGGGCTACAGTCATGGAAGAATCGGAATAACTCGGATCGGACAATCGTGGAGCGGAGTGAGCTAGTGGGATGACGCTTTCTATCTGAGGGTGAGGACTCGGAATATCCACGAATTGTGTTCCGTGCAGACCGATGTCTAGTTTATGTAAGCCACCTTCGTTTTTAACAGTGTTTTGAGAGACGGATGGCACTCTGAACTGGGATATTGAGCCGAGAACTAACAGGATGGAAAGAAGAACCTTGTATATGCGTCTGATCTTCCATGGAAACATTCTGCTTCACGAGCCTGGAGAACGGAACACTACAATGGCCAGCTCGAGTGAGTGTGGTAGGACGCGATTCAACATCTTTGAATGTAGATTGCCGAGGGGGCGATCTAAGAGGTGACGAGTCGTGTTTCGACAACAGTTTCCTACCTCTAAAAGCGGCTATAGGCTCTGGTAAAGGGGAAGAACGCGAAGGGAAACTTTCCAGTTGAAGTCTGCTTCGAAAAAGACCAGAAGTTATCTGGTCCTTCCTGGTGATCCCCATAGGAGAAGTTGATGCAGACGTTTTTTTGCACGAGTCGATCACATCGGGAGAAGCAGTTAGAGCTGATTGGGTCATCATATGCGCAGAGATAGAAGGAAAGAACGGGTTCAAAGGACGACCAGCCGCAAAGCGAGCATTAGTATGCAGGTAATCCTGGTCGGGTGAAGCGTGTTGTACTTTGACTTCTTGTGGTGAATTATGTACAGTTTTAGGACTGGAACGTGTCGTATGGACGAGAGACGTCCGAGCGACCGAAGGAGACGTTCCAGGGAGCGTCTTCTTCTGCTGGTTCGAGAAAGCCATGCGTTTTGACGCCTGAACCTTGAATCCATCGGTAATTTTACTTTGCGTAAGAACTCCACTACTGGACGTGGTATTAACCGAGGTACCAGATGGCTTTGCACCTTTCTTGGCAGACCGATACGCAGCGTTGACCTTGGCAATGGTGAAAGGGTTCGACTTATAGGATACAAACTCCTCTCGTGAAGAAAGGTCAAACTCTTTCATTAGCATGGAGTTATCAGCCGTTGCATTTGGTGGATGTGGTGGAACGTCATCTTCTGATTCCTCCGAATCATAAAACTGAGCTCTGAGATCGAAAGCCCAGTCACAGTCCTTGTTTTTACGAGCACCAGTACAAGAACTGTCGGCAGCCATGTCACTTCAGAAAACCCAGGTAAGGTACAAGAAGACACAATCTTCGAACGACAGTAACTTAGGTGGCGTTCCAAGTCCAAGTTGGTCACGAGTTCCAAAAGGGAAGTCACACGTGATTTCACATAAGCATCCCCTAATCTCATTCGGCCCGATACTAAATCAGGTCTGAGTCGCATTGCTAGGCTCTAGCGCAGCGTTTGCCCGCCGTCATGTCAAGCAAAGTCGGGCTAAAATCGTTTTCGTTGACAAACAAAATCCTTGATGTCTCCCCTCAAGATGAGATATACCGTTTTGATGCCGAGGCGAATAAGAAGCTGAACCGAGAGTCGCCGTGGACTAAAGAGTGGGTTTCTTTCTGCATTGAGTTGTTATCCTCTGGACATGTCATTTCTTGCAGTCCACATTACTTCAAATCATGCAAGATTTCGGCTATTGCTTTGATCAAGATGGTATGTCCTGTTTATGCAGTGAATGTGGACTTCGTCTTCATCGCTTAAAGGTCATTCACGCTCGGTCTGGTGTACCATACGAAATTATGGGCCTTATGCAAGGAAAGGTGGTGGGAACCTCAATCGTCATCATGGATTCATTTGCCCTGCCTGTGCAAGGAACAGAAACAAGAGTGAACGCTGCCAATGAGGCAAACGAATACATGGTGGAATATATTGGCAAGAGTGAGAAGGTGTGTGTCCGATTCCTACACAAGTAAAAATGTGTTAAGTGTCGCGAATAAAAAAGGCCGGAAGATTGGAGCATGCGATCGGGTGGTACCACTCACATCCAGGTTATGGATGCTGGTTATCAGGAATCGACGTCAGTACCCAGTTGAACAATCAAAAGTTCCAAGACCCGTTTGTTGCCGTCGTCGTAAGTTCTTTTTTTTCTGACTTTTATTGTCACATTGAAAAATGGAAAAATTCTCCCGAGATCGACCCTAATCGCACCATTTCTGCTGGCAAAGTCGACATTGGCGCCTTCCGGACGTATCCGGAAAACTATACGCCCCCCAACGTGTCTCAATCAGAGTATCAATCAATACCTCTGAATAAGATTGAAGATTTCGGTGTCCATGCAAATCAATATTACCAGCTTGATGTCGAGATTTTCAAGTCATCATTGGACAATGACCTGTTGGCGATGCTCTGGAATAAATACTGGGTCAACACTCTGAGTCAGAGTCCCTTGGTCTCAGTAGGATCACCACCTCATTACGCCCTCTGGCACTTTCACTAACTATATGCTCAGAATAGGGCATACGCAGTGTCGCAGCTGTCGGATCTCCATCAGAAGTTGTCAAAGGCGCAAAATTCTGTCGGCTCAACAAGGGCAGTGGCCCCAACTCTGAAAGACAAAGATGGCGCTACTGGTAAGGTCTGTATTTGCCCAATATTTTATGCATTTAATCTCTATAATGATGTTGTGCAATAGCAAAAAGAGAAGGAAGAAAAAAAGCGTGAGGACAACCAGCTGACGAAGAGCGTGAAAGACAGGTATGTTTTCTCGCATTTCTTAGTTTCCTTATTAAAACTCTCAATTCCAGCAAGAAAATTGCAATCGAGGCTCAACACGGTCTTATCGCACAAGTTATCAAGGACATCACCTTCTCCATGCGTCCACGTGTGGGGGACTCGACGCTGGTTAAGTTGACCGAAATGGTCACTGACTAATTTCCGATATCGTCATTCGCGTTTAACAATCTTACTGTTGTACTTAAACATGTTCATTCCAATTGACGTTCGCGAAATCAATCATCACATTGCTAAGAGCCTGTTCGGGTACCACAATTTGTGGGAATGTTGGCAAAATCCACACAATGGCATGCACCGGCACAGGGTGG
>QDKV01005284.1_pt1 | contig 44645 bp, 61 predicted proteins | sample 1861101 | NCBI WGS metagenome assembly QDKV01 (sample SAMN04275158, study PRJNA302643) | Fungus metagenome, whole genome shotgun sequencing project. | isolation source: fruitbody | host: Mallocybe terrigena | place: Sweden | collected 2013
AAAGCATCATTGCAGCACATTTAAACCCGTCTAAAACCTCCATTGCGCCATTCAACATCTCAAACCAAATCGACAATCCTTATTTCAAAGAGGAGGTAACAAAGAATTTGCTCGAGATAATAGGATTACGATAGAGGCTGTTGTTGAAGATGTATGGGTCAGATCCAAAGGGTGCGTTACATTGCTTGCATTAATCCACCACTGCTCATATTTGGATATACGTATGATCTGTCTTTGTGGACGCACAATCCACAAAAACCTGCCATTATTGCTAAACCACTCCTTGACATTGTCACACACAAGCTGGCAGCAGTTTCTCATAAAGGATCTGTATCACGAAGTCGCTAGCCATCCTACATTTAATTCTCTGGAGAGTCCCTCATGAAAAGGCCGCATTAAGCCGGCCGTCTCTCGTTCTTACAAAGCAGCACTCGTTAAAGTAGGAGGGTTATCCCCCCAAGAGCGTTTATAGGGTGTTTAATTCCTTCCATCATCCTTTGAATCCAAATCGAACACACCTAGGCGATTCAGTGATTGTATCCCAATGAACGCGCCTTGATGGAAATATCCGAGGTCGACGAGAGTCATGAGAAGTTGGCAAACTAGTGTTGCTACGAGCCGAGTTGAGCTGAACTCAAGTCCGGAGCTAACCGGCTCAAGCGGACTCGAGCAAAACTCAAGTGGACTTGAACCCAATTACCAGATTTGGATAGCACTATTAGCACAACTCTGTTTCTTTCTTTCTATGAAAAATTAGGCCCGTGTTATGTTATATAGTATGGATAGCTCTTGGGTGGTACACAAGTATGTATGTTTGAATTGGTATTCACGACAATGGCAATTCTGAAAGACTAAACTTGAAGTTTAACTGTTAACACTCTTCGATGAGGCCTGTCACGTGCCTGACATTTGGCGTGTGAACAGGATGGTATCTCGAAAAGGGAGCTCCATGACACACGCGGCTTGAGTTGGACTTGAACCTGTCAAGCTCAAGCGGGCTTGAGCTTCCCAATCAGGTTAGACTGCAGCTCAAGCCCGCTCAAGCTTCGAGCGCGCTCGGTTCGTAGCAGCATCGTTTAGCGAGATCCTTGCTGATCCTTGCTCAAAGCACGTTGGATTGACAACAATACACGTATTTATAACGGAGTTTTCAAAATACTACTTTATAAATAGATTTCACCTTATTATTAAAACCTCTCAACATTGGCTTGGTAGGATAAGCATAACACTTTCTAGGAAGGATAATATAAGGAAGGTTTCTTATTGCATGTAAGATAGATGCTTAGCAAGCAAGCAACGTCATTATTTTTCTCGGCAACTTTAAGCCGACTGATCATCAGATTACAGTGCTGCTTGCTCGTGTTTATTTCTGTTCGACTTCAATTCACCACTATGAAGAAGAGGTTCGGCCAACCATCTTTTCCAACGTTATATTTCAAGGATGGTATCCTATTGATTCCGGGATATACCTTCGAAAAAGTCAGTTATGAGCCGGGGAAACTAGCTATCATCTAATTTCGTCAATAGGCGGTGCCTTGGCATGATACGGGCAGTATGACTATTATCGCAGAGGGAAACAGTCTCAAAGACGGATCCAATGTTCTTGCCAAAATTGCTCCTGCACAATCCAATGGATCACTTTGCCTTGAGAGAGAAGCTCATATGTGCGTTCAAAGACTTTCTTGCTTTTTGCTGGCTTCCATGCTCTCTGTATCAGCTTGGGCAATATGTCCAGTTCACCAGACAGATATAGTACAACCCTCCGAATGATCGATTTCATCAAAATACCTCGAGAAAGCGGTGACAGTGTCGTCCTTTTACTCTTTCATCCCGGTTTGAACCTTCTTGGGCGGTACCTACCACCCGTGAAAGTGAACGACCTCCTCCTCGCGGATTCCAACTGGACAAGACCCAGTTCTGCACACGGGGATGTGTACATGATGGAGCCCGGAGAACCTGGCCTGACAGAGGAGATGGAAGGTTTTGATATTATGGATCTGGCCTCGTTCATTGAGCAAGGGTTTTGCTTCCTCGAATTTGATTTATGCCTTAACGCTTGTCATAGGTTCGCCATTCATGCAACACACTGTTTAGAAGTTTTGAACCAGTACGCTTCTCCTTCACTTCTGCCAAAGTGACGCTGACATTTTGCAGAGCTGGGATAGTCCATCGTGAAGGTATGCATCTCATTAATCAGGTAGAATGATTTTCCTTAGTTTTACAGTGAGAGCGAATGCGTTCCACATGAATTCCCACTCAGGATTCGTTCGCCTTGTCCACTTTGGAAATCGTGCTGTTTCCTTGGAGAATTTTGGCTCCCCTTCTTCGCTTGTGCTGCGTGCGTATGATGAAGCAGTTAAGCTCAAGGTCAAGGAGGCCTTGTGCTACTTGGCTCCTGAACAGACGGGTAGTGTTGAGACTATGACTCAAGACCATCGAACGGACTTATATTCTCTCGGAATAATGTTCTGGACACTCCTTGTCGGCAGAGGGCAAATGCCGTTTGAAGGAGGAGCGCTTGAATTGTTGCATTCTATTGTCCAAAAGCGACCTATGCCAGTGCACGAAGTAAGACGGGATGTTCCCCAGGTTTTAGCAAATATAATTGACAAGGTGAAATTATGAAGGTTTGATAACTTGCTCGAAAATGACCTACAATGAATAGCTCCTCGCTAAAAATCCCGACATGAGATACCAAAGTGCTTATGGTCTCAAAAAAGATCTTATAGAATGCCAACGGAGACTACTCGCAACTGTGCTGTCCAACTCAGATGACTCTGCAGAACTGATCTCCCCTTTCGAAATTGCACTGGAAGATCGATTTATGGTCAGCAAACACCTTTTTAAATTTCGGCGAGGCAACTAAACCATTTTAGGAATTCACGATGCCAATAGCTTTAGTAGGCCGCATCCGTTGCTTTATATTTCACATTTTTCTTACGATTAATTAGTTCGGTCGCGAGAAGGAACTTGAATTAATTCGTAACGTCGGTAAGTATTTTATCTGTACATTTTCATTCGATTCGTTATCCTTAAGATGTCTACATAGTTCGGAATGTCTCCACAAGCTTCTCACGACACTACGCCACAAGCAAGGGTTGCGTTGCATTTTCAGCAACAGGGTCTTCACAACAAATGGAGGAAGTGACTGATTCTTGGTCCTCAGAAAGCGATTCTCCTCGCCACGCCTCAGTAATATCTGAATCGGGTCCCATGATTCTGCAGTCAACAGAGTCAACAGCGTATGAACTCCAGTCCCCGACACCATTCAACCATTCTGGAGATGGCTTACGAAGGAATATGTTGCGGGGTCGGAACCACCTTTCAAGAACCCACGCTGTTATTGTTGTTGGTGCTCCAGGGTAAGTTGTTTTGATTTCGGCCATCCCTGAGCTAACCAATATTTCAGCATCGGAAAAAGCTCGATTGTTCTCGCGAACCAAGCGAAGTGGCGAAGTATTTTTTCCGTCTTTATAGCTTAATTTCTGGAGTTGATCACCATTATTTTGCAGCCCACGGTCTCTGGGGACAGGCGAAATTTCAGGGTGCTGAATCCGCACCTTTCGCCGCATTGGTGAGATGCAGTCAAGAGGTTCATATTCACCTTACGCATACATATTATAGTTAAGTTGTTTATCTGCCGTGCTCAGGCAGTTGATGGTCTTCCATACAGACCTTCATCGTTTCGTAAACGCGCTGCGTGAGCGTCTCGGTCCGCAGTTGCAGAATGTTCCTCTTCTTTATCAAGGCACACCGGAATTGAAAGATGTTTTAGCCCTGTTCGACATTCACTTGGAACATCCTGAAGAACATTCAAATACTCGTGAACTGCGTGCTCGTTTCCAATCTTTGGTGGAGAATGTTTTCGCAGTCATTGCTGAAACACGATTGTTTGCGCTGTTTTTAGATGATTTACATGAAGCGGATGCTTCGTATGTGAATTTCGTGTGAGCTTATCCCGATCTCAACTGTTTTCCAGAACACTGGATTTGGTCTCTACACTATTGAACTCAAGGAGCCGTCTGGTGGGTTTAACGATTAATGTCGTGGCGGCACCAAATAACATTCGTAATTAGCTCATTCTTGCGACATTGCGGTCGGATAGAATGTATGATCTTCCCCCCTTTGCTTCTGCAGCCTGTTCACGTCTTAACAGTGAAGTAGTGCAACGTGTTCGAGACATGTTTAGCAGCCGATCGCGGCCTACATGGATTGATATGGAACCACTCAACTTCTCAGCTGTGTCTTCACTGGTGTTCAAGACGTTGCATCGTTCCGAAGAAGACTGTGTACCCTTGTCCCAGTTTATTTATGCAGCATCATCGGGAAATGCATTTTCTGCAAGGAGCGTCTTGACGACGCTACATCGTCAACACCAGGTTGGTGGTTCGCCTCTTTATTCGTCTACATTTATCTAAAGCCCTATAGATCAGATTCGATTTGGAACACAATTATTGGGTGTGAGTGTCCTCTAAATACCTTTAGTGCAATGAATGTTTACGCATCGAAACTAGATACGATATGGCTGCCATCGAAGGTAGCCTTGCAGACCAGAAGATATCTGACCCTAATGATCTCACGTTTCTCATCAACCACATGCGGCAGCTTCCTGATGAAGTCCGAAAGTATTTGCTCTGGGCGGCGTTTTTTGGGGAGACGTGAGAATGACATCATTGTGTGGATCATTGTACTGAGTCAGCTTTTCAGATTCAAAGTCACTGAAATCGCTCTCATGATGGACTGGGAAGACGCTACTGGGGGAAGTGGAAGCGAGGACGAGAGTGACGACATGTGGAATCTTCACAAAGCTGTGTCAAATCTTCGGGATTCTGGAAGTAACCCGACGCATGTAGCAATGCGCGGACTTCAGGTAGCAGTTACAGAAGGTTGGTTGATAACTCGCGCACGCGACATGTGCAGCTTTGCCCATGATCGCTATCGCCAAGCTGCCCAGGCAGAAGCTGAAAAACTCCCACCTGAGACAATTGCAAAAATGTCCTTTAGGGTACGTACCGATTTTTATTACATCACGTTCCTAAACCATTCTTTAGATTATTCTGATGATGATGCATGAGGATCCTATCGATGTCTATCGAGTTGCAGAACATGCCAAGAGGTATTATGATCACTTCTTCTGACTTTTACTACTCGGATTTAGCCCATTATAGATGCTTAAGTCTTCTGCAGGAACATCCCAAACGAGATGAACTGCTAGATGTACTCATTGAGGCCGGAGAGTCTGCGTGGGCTCGCGGAGCTCATGAGGTAATTGATTACTCATGCGTTGAGTGATTCCCTTTCATCAACCAATCCGCAGCTCGCAATTCAGTCGTTCGAGAACGCCAGAACACTCTTGGGCCGTGATTCTTGGTTTGAAAAGCCTGTCAGAACTTTTAATCTTCTCTCTCGACTTTCTGCGTATGCATTTGGTTGTATATCATTAATTATGTCTGACTGATCTGCCGAGTCTAGTTTGTTCACTTGGAGAGGTGGTTGTGATTGTGATAACAGGAGCACAACTGACTTATGTTTCTTCCAGGTAATTTGGAAGCGTCGGACTCCGTTCTCCATGACTGTCTATGCCACTGCAGGCAGCCTGAGGACAAGAGCAACTTGCTTCGTTTGCGGTCTCACAATCGTTGGCTACAAGGGCGCTATGGCGAGGCATTGAGTGATATCTTATCTGCTCTCAAGGTTCTAGGCATTGACGTCAATCCATGTCCTACACAAAAACTGGTGGATACAACGTTCGAGGAAGTCAAAAATGAAATATTGGCTGTGGGGTTTGACAGTATTTTGACGATCCCTCGCACCACAGATCCCAAGATTGAGCTTGCCATCTCTTTGTTAAACGATGCTGGTTGGTCTAAATTTCCAAGTAACACATCTCTGCAACCTTAAAACGCAATCTAGGTATCAACGCGTATTGGAGTTCATCTCCCTACTTCTTTGCAGATCTCATCGGTCTGACAGTACGTCATTCTCCTGGAATTTGGGCCGGTGGTATTTTCTAATAAAGACGGAAGAGTGTGCAGTTGGCTCTTAGGTCATTCAATTTTTGATGTCTGTCCTGATGACTGATGACTTCCTTAGGTTTGGAATGGCAAGAGGTACAGCTCTCGGTTTCTTCTGGGCTCTTGGAGGTTTGCCCTGAGTTCTGCGAAGTTTTTTATTTCATTGAAAAGAGCAGTTGCAGCGGAGCGCAAAGAAATGTATCGTTTTTCGGTTGATATGGCTAAGTTGGCTCTACGGATTGCAGATAAATATGGTGGTTCTGGTGAGAAATGGTACGCTTTTCCCTGCAGAATAGGATGAGGGGTTTGTGATTCTTCCAATATAGCCGAGCCCAAGTTCTGTATTGTTCACTGGTGTCGGGTTTCGACAACGTGCATCTTCGAGCTAATCTTCCTCTGCTTCAAAGGGCTACTAAATATGGGAACAGCGCTGGAGATCGGTATGCTAATTCTCCCGTCAAGACGCCTGGTAAATTGCTCACTGTTTCTCAGCATTTATACCAGTTTTGCTATGATACACTCAATTCTTACTAGACTCTATGTCTGTGATCATCGTAAGTCTTCCCTTGGATTCTACCTACCCTTTTGGACATTGACCGTGACTGGCAGTCGACGAACTCGCTGCATATGCCGAAGAGGTTTGTACTGGCGTATTTTCTTTAAAAAAAAACCAAATCTCAGAAAGGAACAGTCCACAAACGACGTGAAACAGCTGACGCTTGCTAAGGAACCAATTATTTTGGCAACCGGTATTTATTGTACTCGCTTTTCTAAGCTGTACCAAAATCTAAATCTCACTTGTCCAGCTATTCTCAGTTGCATCCGTGTCCTTGGCGGGTACACTAAAGCGGAGTCCTCCAACACCGTATTTGACACAGATAGCTTTACTGAAAAAAAATATGTTGATTATATTCATGAAACCTCTGGAAATGTCTCCCTTGCTCTAAGCTGGTATGTTGATACAAACTGATTTTGCAGGTGGATGTTAAAAAACTCATCTCGGCAGGTATAACTCTTTCAAAGTTAGTTTAAACTTTATCTTATGGGGAAAGGACAGACTTTGACCATTTATCGAAGGTCGTCGGCTATTATTCGGTTGGCTATGTCCAGGAAGCTGCCAAACTTGGATTTAGTGTTTATGAAAGTCGAGGGTCGCATCCGAAGTTAGTCTTTCACGGTCACCATGGTTGATTTAATTCTAATGTTAGTTCAGCCATCGACATGTTCGTTATGCCCTTTTTTTCCACAGTCTTGCTCTGCTAGCCTGCTTGCGCAGTGGATTGGTTTCAGGCGAGGAGCAGGTGACGTACCTCTCACAGGTCAAGGCGAACCACGCTTACATCCGGAAGTAAGTTCCTTCTGCAGCCATTGTCGATGCAGATTCTGATTTCAATAGATGGTTGTCTCCTAGTCCGGTGAATGCCAGTGCTTGGGTTGCAATTATAGTATGCGTCATTGGATTAAGCTTGGATTTACTTGACATTTCATTTTTATTAGGATGCGGAGTTGGCCTCCTTGGCGGGTTCCCCAGAAGCCTTTCGATTATACGATATAGCTGCTAAGTGAGAAATTTTTGTACTTGCGTTATCACTTAAAAACCTGTTTGTTAAGGCTTTCTGTCAATAATAACTGGCTGGCAGAGGAAGGATGGGCTTTATTTCTTGTATGTTGGTCAAGATCTTGACGTATCTGAGTCTTCACTTGACAATTATAAAGCAAGGCTCACATTTCATGAAATGCGGTGTTGAAGGACTGGGAAGTGAACTGCAACAGCGAGGAATCTCTAGATTCTCACAGTGGGGTGCCCAGGGAATTGTGTAAGTCTTACCGTGTCGCTTTAGGTGTTGCTCAATATTTATTAGCAAATATCTGACTGCGTCGATCACTCCCCAATCTCAACATCCTTTGAAGAGGGCAATTTTTTCATCTGATGCCGCTGTCCAAACGGAAGCCTTACCATTGACTCTATCTTCAACTAGAGACGTACACGACGGTCGGACAGACTTTCACGATGCTCAAGAGTCTAGCCTGAGTGCTACTGATCTGGCTTCCATTCTTAAATGGAGTAAAGATATCTCTCGCGATATAAATCTTTCATCAGGTAATGATGTATGCCTTTTGTTTCATTTCAAACAACACTCAGTTTCTCACACAGCGTTACAAAGATTAACGGAGATTGTGACAGGTATTTTTGTTCATGATCAAAAGATTTTTTAGTTGATTTTATACTTTAGAAACTTCGGGTTCACAAAATACTTGTGGTTTGTATCTTATCCAACCAGGTATTGAGACCATTGTTTATGGATCTTTTAAGTTGTCATTGCGAGGGAAGCTGGCGACTATACAGTGGCTACAAGTATGACGCCGCCAGAGCAGTGCCAGGTTCATGAGTTCGTTGTTTTATCACTATTCAAAAGGGAAACTTGACTAAGATATTCTCACCCTGTAGAAACCCAAAATCTGTCCGGATGGTCAGCGATCCCCTTCAAAAGGCCATCATACAACATAGTGCGTTTCGATAATTGGGGGGAAATGACTTCAATTTTTCACAAGTTTTGTTCAGCCCTGAATTTGAAGGAAAAGATTTATTACGCTGATGCCTCCTTGGATTCTCGGTTTTCTTCTGAAGCAGGTCAAACTCCTCATCGTTCTGTCGTATGTCTTCCCATTTTCAGTAATCGTGGGCAGACATTTGGTGCAGTTTATTGCGCCTCAAAATATCCCTTCTCCAAAAACACAGTCACCATTTTGACTCTCCTATGCCAACAAGCTAGCATCAGCATTTCAAATGCGCTTCTATTCCGCTCTGTACAGGCAGGAACCAGAGAAAATCTGAAAATGATTTCTGCCCAACGAGAAGCTTTGGAAGCTGCAAGAAAGAGCCGCGAAGACGCTTTGAAAGCGACAAAGGCAAGACTTGTACTTTTTAAATGCTTACCGTTTTAACACTTTGAGTGCAGATCAAGAGCAACTTCCTAGCGTCCATGAGCCACGAACTGAGAACTCCCTTTAGGTGAGGCGACCTTATCAGTCATGAATATTGACTTACCCACCTCTTAGCTCCTTCTACGGGTTGCTGGATTTACTAAGCGGAACGGAACTCGATTCTGGTCAAAGTGAAATAGGCAAGGGAAATACAAACATTCAAGGATCGTGCTGATATGTACTTCAGTACAAACTGCAAAACAGTCTTGCGAACTACTCCTCAAGGTATTTTTCTACCCAAATCATCATGTGCAATTCTATTAAGATTTGCAGATCATTGATTCCATCCTCGATTACAGCAAGCTGGAGGCATTAGGTGAGCGGCAAATGTTCAAAGCTGCAATTATTTACTGAATCTATTCTAGCCGTTAAGCTGGAACCAAGTGGCTTCTTAGTCGAGGTGAGTTAGGACTACTGCATCGGAAGCCGAGCTTGATGGGTTTCTCTGTTCAGAATATCCTTGCAGTATTTAATTCTCTTAGCATCGCGCGACATGTTCCTGTTAACACATCAAAAAGGACTGTATGGAACTTCTACTACCGATGGCGGCCAAGAAACTTGACTTATCATTCAATATCGAACCTGAAGTTCCACCCTGTATGTCCAAGCTATACCCTAACAGCTAACATTTATTTTGACATTATCTGCAGGGGTCTTTGCAGATTATGCGCGCATTCGACAAGGTTTGAATATTTTGTTTTGCCTACACTGTCGTTTCTGCGAATGACCTCGTTATCGTGCAGTATTGATGAACCTTATTGGAAATGCTGTCAAATTCACATCAGCAGGATCGGTCAAAGTTCTTTGCTATGTCGACAACATCCCCAGCTCATCTCCTGGAGAAGTCCATCTCAAATTTGAAATTCAGTACGTTTCATATACGCCTGTTTACTGGAGCTAATTGCTTTCGAACAGCGACACAGGCATAGGCCTTTCCGCAAGCGACGTTGACCAATTATTTGTTCCCTTCCAGCAAGCAGATGTATGTGCAAGGTCTAGAGACATTATTATTCTATTCACAAATAAGATTTCAAGAATTCATCTACTCGCCGTTTTGGGGGCACTGGATTGGGTTTGTCCATATCGCGTCAACTGGTGAAGTTGATGGGAGGAGCAATTGGTGTCACATCTGAGCTAGACAAAGGGTCCATGTTTTGGTTCACCATTCCTGTCAAAATTCAGAACAGCGAAGATTCAGAAAAGGTTTTAGGTTATTTTCGCTATCACGCTTAATTCTGACAGTATTCTCATTAGTATGCAATTGAAATCGAGACGATGGTAGCTGCTTTGTCCTCCCCCCGACCGCTTCGAATTCTTGCGAACTCCACATCAGACGCAACCTTAGCCCTCCTAAAAACGATGCTCCAAAAATTTCATGTCAAGGCCGTTTCAAGTTTTGATGACGCCTGGCATTATCTGCAGGCATATAACAAAGTTGGTTCACCACTCGACTTTATAATCCTGGACGATCAGTCAGGGGCCAATGCAGACAATCTTGCTCAGCAGCTGCAGGCGTCCGAGATCCCACATTTTAAAGAGACAAAGGTCATCCATCTGTACACACCGACCAGCACCTTTGGACAAGCAGTTTTTGCCAATAGTTCGATTGCTGGCGTCATCAAAATGACAAAGCCTCCTAGGCTGGCTCGGTTGTTACAGACCCTGGCCATTTCGAAAGATATATCATTTACGATAGCAACACATCAAACGTCCGGGGTATCAAGACAAGCAGAGGAGCAGGCGACATTGCAGAGAACTGTTTATGGAAACGTCCTTATCGCAGAAGGTTAGCCTTTACTCGAGTCTATACCACGTTTGTTGACAAAAAATGTAGATAACTCAATCGCACAAAATCTTCTCGTCAAACAACTACAACGGTTTGATCTGAAGGTTTATGCTACAAGCAATGGGGAAGAAGCTATTGCTGGTATGTCCGTTGACTTAATGGGTTTTATTTCTTCTAACTGCACCGAACTTATAGAATGGGAGGCGCACGACCCTGGTTTCTTTAGTGTTGCTCTGTTTGATCACCGTTTGTCAATAATGTTCCGTGAAGTTGTATTCTCAGCTTATGCGTTCCCCGACAGACATGCCGATTTGTGACGGAGTAGAAGCAGCAAAACGACTAAGACATCTAGAGAGCAAACGGAAAGCTTCACTTCTCCTCCCAATCGTCGCCCTCAGCGCCGATTGCCAGGAGAGCACTAAACAACTTTGTCTGAGTGCAGGGATGAACGCCTTCTTCAGCAAACCTTTGAAAAAAAGTGAGTCTCTAGTCAGTCTGCGCCTGCCAGACGTTTACGAGTATAATCTAGATGATTTGATAAATTTGTTATCTATGTTCGGAACCCCGAGTACAACTTAATACGTTGTAACCTCTCATATCATCTACATTACATTGATTCTCGTTTTGATGCAGTATACACGAATGTGCAAAATCCAGTAAGCTCTTTGTATATGGTTCGATGCTCTGATATCGCATTTCTTGTACTCTATTTTCAGTGTATTACTATTAGGGACTTCGATATATACAATTCATACACGGGATATAAATTACACCTATTGACGAACAGAATAAAAGGGCATGTGGGAGGTGAAGGGGACGAACGATGAGACAGATTCGACTTTTTATCGCCCACCTGGATTGTAATTTGGTGGATAGTTAGTATGACCAAATTGTACAGGCGCTTGTTGTCCTTGAGTTCCCGTTACAGGATATCGAACATGCATCATCTGTTGACCAGGTGGTGGTTGTGGTCCAGCAAGCGGTACAAGATACTGGCCCTGTTGTTGGACATGGTTTTGCTGCATTGGGTGCCATTGTTGGCCTTGTTGTTGCTGCTGCTGTTGTGAATATTGTTGCTGTGCAGGGTGGGCATGTGCATGAGAGTAAGTATATGCAGGTGGTGGCATAGCTGCGTTTGCTGTATTCAACCCGAAAGGTGTCGGCGTTGGAGGAATTGCGGTTGTAAAGTAAGGATGTTGAAGAGCTTCGGCCGCAGAAATTCGTTCAGATGGATCGAACTTTAAGAGTCGTTCGAGGAGATCAATGGCTAAACGCCACAGGTTAATGCGCTTATTGTGTTAAGAATGAAAGAATTTTGCAGCACCTTGCGGCGATGCTTTCGGCAGCACTTGTTGGAATGGCATTTTGGCGTATCTTGGGAACTGCTTGATCGTAATTTCGGGCTAATGGACAAGATACTTATAGAAAGAGTACAACAAAATTTGTGGAAGACCTACGGTTTCTTTGCAGATTTTTTGAAACTGGGTTTCGGTCGGTGTACCAATAATGCGCATAATATGTAACAGTTGGTCATTGTTATCACGTCCTCTGAACAACGGTGATCCCGAAATCATTTCCGCAAAAATGCAACCGCACGACCATACATCAATCGAAGTGCTATATGTCCTGGAGCCTAGTAGAACATCTGGGGCCCGGTACCACAGTGTAACCACCTTCATGATTTCGTCAGAGGTTTAAAATCGACTTGATTGACTGACTGACCTCGTTTGAGAAAGTATTCACAGGAACACCAAACGCCCTGGCCAACCCAAAATCTCCTAATTTCAACTCCCCTTTCCGGTTGATTAAAAGGTTTTGAGGTTTTAGATCCCTGTGAAGAACTTGGTTCTCGTGACAAAACGCGGTGCCCTTGAGAAGTTGGAACATGAAGCTTCGGACAGTGTTGGGGTCAAGAGCGCCACGATCGCCGTGTTGGTCCATATATTTCTTCAGATCCTGCTCGCAATATTCAAAGATAAGAACAAGTTTGGTCTCTGTGTGAATAACGTCGTGCAATCGAACGATGTTAACGTGCTTGAGTTCTTTCATGAGAGAGATTTCGCGAATTGCCGTGGAAGGCGTTCCTTCCTCAGCGTCCAGGTGGATCTCCTTCAGAGCAACAATCTCATTTGTTGTTCGAGATCGGCCCTTATAATAAGGCGTAAGAATGGACATAGTCTCTAAACAAAGTAACAACCTTATAGACTGTAGCATAAGTCCCTTCACCTTTGATAAAGGTTAGGATACAGCGGTTGACTGCGAATTTCCGCATAGCACACCTAGTTTCTCCAACTTAAAGCAACAGTAAAAAAAAGGTATTTGCGAAGGGTTGAGCACTTACTTGGATATAGTTCATAGTATTGTATAAATCGGAAAAGGCGGGTAGAAAAGGAGAACAAGATAGCTGTACGACGGTACCGGAAAGTTGAGCCAACCGCGACTAATCAGATTAGATGTCTGAATCACGTGTATCAGATTAAGGAAAAACAGGCGGTAAGTTTGGGCACCAGCTTTGCCATGACTCCTAAAAAGTTTATTCAGCAAAAAACACCAAAGGGTCGGCCGACGTCTACCTCTGCAATCCTGCAACCCTTGCCCCCAGAGAATTTACCATTTATTTCGTCTTTCTCACAAGATGGCAATCTTTTTGCATTGGTTACACTGGCAATAGACAAGCACCGGATACGTGTTTTTAATGCCGTTTCAGGCCGTGCAACGGCAGAGTATACGATTCAAGCTGGACGTGTCTCTTCTCTGACTTGGGGCACTACGATTTTTGGAGTTGATGCTGTGTTGGAAGAGGCTAGGTCTCCAAACAAGAAACGAAAGAAGAGGAAAACTGAGGACGATACACAGAAAGATCAAAGAAACACGGAAGCTTTGGCCGTTATTATTGGCCTTTCGGACGGGACAATTCTTTTTTTTTCCCCCTCGCACGAGAAGGTTGTCCAGACATTGTCGCACCCATCAAGTACTTCCGCAATCACGTCCCTAGCAACCTCAGTATCTAACAGATCTCTGTTATGGACTTCGAATGCAGACAGCTCTGTACAACTCTGGGATGTGCAAAAAAATTTAATTTGGAGGAGCTGGAAAAACGAAGATCGTATACCGTATACTTCTCTTGCCATCCGACCAACAAATGCTGACGAGCTGCAGATGGGTCTCCTTGGAGCGCATCACCAAATTCGCCTTTTCACAGATATTTCCCTTACACAAGAAAATTCGTCCAGAAAACCAAAGCAAATTGCTTCATTTACAGGTCATGCCTCGTCCATCAAAGAGTTACGGTGGGATATGGTAACACCGCACAGATTCTTCTCTGTAGCGGAAAGTGATCGTTTTGTTTACCTTTGGGAGACAGAAGGTGCCTTGTCGAACGAAAGGCCAATAGCATCTACCTCACTCGATTCAGATGTCAGGACCATTGGGCTTGATATTTCAGAACCACTCAGAGAAACCCTTGTGGCCCTTTCCTCATCAGGGAAATTGTATTTCATCCCCATTCCTACAGAATTCCCTTCGTCCCAGAGCACAAGCGATAAGCCCACTCAAATCCATACCATATTACCGCGTTCAACGCTTACAAGTGGTTTGAACAGCAAGGCCGGCTCTCCGGTGATCGATTTTGTTCCCATTCCGGGAGATACGGGTGTAGTACGCATAGTGAGACTTTTAAATGGAGTCAGACCCGTCTTCGACATTGTCGTGAGTTATTCTCTACTATTGACGAGCTTCCGATCATTCTGTATTAGCGATACATAGATGACAGGGGAAACTTTGAACAAAATCTGACATTGAGTGAAATTAGTGACCATGCCGTCGAGGAAGGTCCACAGGTACGTAGCCGTTATCAAACCATCGTAATAGAAAATCTTAACGTCATATCTCCAGACCGCGCCAATGAAACGCTACGTAGAACCTTCCTTGCTGAGAGTGGGATCTGGAGCAGACCCGGAACAGGCCGACGGAATTCAGGACTCGGAGACTCAGCGCGAGGTTGACGGGACGCTACAAGCAGATCTGGCCGAACTATCACTGGGACAGAGATTAGCAGTAGTCACGGCGGTCGATGTTGATTCTGGTTCTGAGAGCGGTGAGAATGAAGTCGAGGGTGCGACACAGAAAAGGAGAAAGAAGAAGGCAGCCGGCAACATATCAATAATTCCTGTGAATTCTCTGACACGGACGTTGATACAAGCATTACACTCTTCGGATAGCCGACTATTGGAAATGTGCCTGGCTCATTCAGATCCCGCATTGATACGAAACACGGTTCGTAGGTTGCCTCCGCAGTTGGCGATACCCCTCGTAAACGCATGTGTAGAGCGGCTAGGAAGGGGTGCGCGGGGAGGTAATATGAAAGGTGGAGGAGGAGGAGCTAGTTCGCAACGTGGAATGGTGCTTGTTACTTGGGTGAATACTGTGCTTGCTGTTCATACGGGCCATCTGATGACCGTGAGTTTTTCATATTTTCATTAGAGCCATACTGTAAAATTAATTGTTATCAGATACCAGACATTGTAGCGCGTCTGTCCGGCCTGTATGCAACGCTAACGGCGAGATTGAGTCTACATGAAAGTCTACTCTCATTAAGTGGGCGACTCGATACAGTGTTATCGCAGGTCGAATATAGGGCCAGTAGAGCCCCCACAACATTTAATCACGAAAAGGCTGCGAAAGCTGAGCAAGAGGCTACTGTCAGGCGATACGTTGAAGGTGAAAGCGAGTCCGATGAGGAAGAAGGTCGAGAGATGGACGTAGAGGTCGAAGATGGTGAAGAAGATGAAGGCAGCGTAGAAGATATCGAACTTGGAGGGGATAGCGGAAGCAACGAGGAAGATAGCGATGACAGCGACCAAAACGAGTTTATTGACGATGAAGCGGAAGAAGATGAGGAAGAGTATACGGATGAAGAAGGTGAGGAAGATAGTGAATGAATAGGACACCTATTAGTAGAGCACCTTCATTAGCACGTGATTTGGGTCTTTTGAACAGAAAAGTCCCACGTTTTCACCGTTCACCCAGACGGCCTCGCTCTTCGACTTTCTCCTTCTCCAGCCCGCCACTTACAAGTCTCGGTCAGGAATGGGTAGCGTTGCAAGCTGTTGTGAATCTTGCTGTATGTCTATTGCGTTGTCAAAGTTGTTAGCTTTTGCTTAGTGACGCCATCAAGTCCAAGGGCGCAAGTCGCAATCATACGAACCGTTGTTGCTGGAGAATGAACGAGAGGCAGTAGCGGACCTGCTACAATATTTAGAAAGTATGATTATGAAAATGAGTTATCAAATTTCGGATTTGTACCCACTTATTGGCAATGAACAGACAGGACGACCACAAATTTCTTCACAGGTTCCCCCCTTGCCGCTTTAACAACACTCTCCTTTTCAGATAATGTAGACTTGCAACGGAGCGCTGCTCTTGCCTTTGCAGAAATTACGGAGAAAGAAGTTCGCCCTGTTGGTCGAGACACTTTAGACCCGATCCTCTTCCTCCTCAGCAGCCACGATACAGAAGTGCAGCGGGCTGCTAGCGCCGCTCTGGGAAATCTCGCAGTCAACAGTCTGTTTCTTTTATTACGTTGTTTATTCATATTGAATATCTGGATACGTCTCTTTTAGCGGACAACAAGCTTCTCATTGTAAAGTTGGGAGGACTGGAGCCTCTGATCCGCCAAATGCTCAGTCCGAACGTAGAAGTGCAATGCAATGCAGTTGGGTGTGTAACGAATCTTGCCACGCATGGTAAGTCCTTATTCTGTATTTGTGTTGTGAATTTTCCCAACTTTTGCCTTTAGATGACAACAAGACCAAGATCGCTAAGTCAGGCGCCTTGGTTCCCTTAACACGACTTGCACGATCGAAGGATATGAGGGTACAGCGCAACGCGACTGGTGCTTTACTCAACATGACGCATTCTGGTTGGTCTATTCAGACATTTCGTCTTCTAAATGCTCACGCCAGCAAAGATGAGAACCGGCAACAGCTTGTTAATGCGGGAGCTATACCAGTCCTCGTAAGCCTCCTCAACTCCCCAGATACTGACGTGCAATATTATTGCACGACGGCGTTGAGCAACATTGCAGTGGATGGTTCGCACTATTTTCTTAATTTCGACCGTACCTGGTTCTAATTTTATTCACAGGTACCAACAGGAAGAAGCTCGCACAAAGCGAACCGAAACTTGTTGCAAGTCTTGTTGCTCTCATGGATAGTCCAAGTCTGAAAGTTCAATGCCAAGCGGCCTTGGCCCTGCGGAATCTTGCTAGCGACGGTTAGTTCATGAATGCCTGGCGTGCACCCAACTTTGACATTGTTGTGACCCTATAGAAAAATACCAACTGGAGATAGTCAAAGCAGATGGCCTCCAATCATTGCTTCGCCTTCTACAGTCCACTTATCTCCCTCTTATCTTGTCTTCCGCTGCATGCGTTCGCAATGTGTCCATTCATCCACAAAATGAATCACCTATTATCGAGTCTGGATTTCTGCAACCTTTAATCAACCTCTTATCGTTCAAGGATAATGAAGAAGTTCAATGTCATGCCATATCCACGTTAAGAAACCTTGCGGCGAGCTCAGAGAAGAACAAGAAGGCGATTGTGAAAGCAGGCGCTGTGCAATCGATCAAGGAACTCGTATTGGAAGTCCCCCTCAGTGTGCAAAGTGAAATGACAGCATGTGTAGCGGTTCTAGCTTTAAGTGGTGTGTTTGACTCTATCAATCACGGCATCACACCCTAATACCATGATAGATGAATTAAAGGGACAGCTTTTGGAAATGGGAATTTGTGAAGTTTTGATTCCTTTGACCAATTCTCCTAGCTCGGAAGTCCAAGGTAATAGTGCAGCAGCTCTCGGTAACTTATCATCAAAGGGTAAGCCATCGCTACTAATTTTCATAGACATTTCATCGACTTTTGATATTCTAGACGGACGATCTCCCACTGATGACTACTCCGCCTTCAACGATGTTTGGGATAAGCCTGAGGGTGGCATGCACAAGTACTTGTACCGCTTCTTGACAAGTCCAGATACAACATTCCAGCATATTGCCGTTTGGACCATTGTTCAGCTGCTGGAGTCTGCTGGTATGCAAGGATCACACCGTCTTTAAATGCCTGACACTTTACCATAGACCCTCAACTTATCAGCAATATTCGCAGCTCAAATTTGCTGATTCCTAACATCAAAACTCTGGCAGCCACACGAACGAACTCGCCGTCTTCATCTGTGGGAACACCACGTTCACATCACTCCCAGCAGTCGTATCAGGAGACAGACACCAACGACGGTCAAGGCGAAATTCAAATTCTTTCTCGAAGAATCATGGAGTTCATGGAGCTTGACATCGATGGTCTCGTATCCTCAAGCGTTCCTGGTTCTCAGGTCCAGCCTGGTTCTTCACTGGCCAGTTCGAATCGTGAACACGAAGAACTCCGACGGAGTGTGAGGGAAGCATTTGCGCCTGGATCACATCGTTGACGATCTGGACATTCGTCTCATGAACTGTATCTTCGATTTCTTGCAATTTTCGTTTCGAGTGGTCTATCTATCATGTTCGGCCGTATTTAGTTTTCTTTTTTCTGGTAGATTATACTCTTGAACTTCGTTTTTTTATTCTTCTTTTGTCTAAGGAATACAGCAATATGCTTCTATGAGTACTGTGACTAAATTGAATCACACCAAGTCCGGTTACCGGGTGGCATGTGGCCAAGAACCCAAATTTAGGCATGACAAGGCGGTTTCCTGCAGGTCAGAGACTTTAAGTGCATTTGTCTTTCTCCTGTCCTCCGTCTGACCCTTCCTCCATCTTTTATCCTCCAGGGCTGAGCCCACCTCTTTTCCACTCTAGATTCGTATATATTCACCGTCAGACCACTTCAATCCCTGCCCATCCCGCGACACCTGCTTACCGCTACCATTTGTCTCTTCTTTGTGTCTTTCTCTGCACAATGGTTGCTTTAAACTCGTTCCTTCAGATCGGCGCAATCCTGCTGGCAATTGATAAGGCACACGCATCTCATCAGACACTCGTTCGTCGTGTCGTCGATGATCTTCAAATTACAGCAACTCGGAAAACGCACAATCTAGCGAAAGACTTGCGTGTTGCTTTTAACAGCATCCTTCCTCGTGCAGTGTCCTCGAGTCAACCGAGACATGTGGTGTATTGTAAGCCGGCAAGGCAGGCTCCTTTTAGCGCGGGATCGAGCGGGGGAGGCACGAACAATACCTCGGTGTCGATCACTCGAACTGGTTCTGCAACACGTCGTCCCACGTCCACGAAAGTTGGGAGCAGTCCTACACCAACTGCTACGTCTTCATGGAGGTTACTCGAGTCCCATGTGTGTCTTTCAGAATTCTGTCTAACCCTTGTGTATTTAACCCGATCATTTTGCAGATTGGATCCAATTTTTTCGATGCTTGGGACTTCTTTACTGGTGCAGATCCAACACATGGTTTGTAACGGACATCGTCTTTTTTTGGTCATTGTATACTGACAGTATTCTAGGTATCGTAGACTTCATCGATCAGAATGCCGCGGTACTTGTTCTCCGTTTATCTCTGCCAATATGTTCTAATCGACTGGGGGTTGTAGCGATCTTCAGGACTTCTAGAAGTGAACGCTGCGGGGAATGCCATTATGCGTGTCGAGACCACACCGAATGTCGCAGCAAATCGCAGGAGCATTCGGATATCAACAAAGACCAGCTTCAATGGTGGGTTGGTTATTATGGATTCGGTTCACATGCCGACTGGATGTGGCATCTGGCCGTATGTTGCTTCTTTCGATGGAATTTTTTCCCTCTAAAACTCATTGATCTTGCATCAGAGCCTTCTGGACAAACGGACCAAACTGGCCAGCTGGTGGAGAGATCGATATCCTCGAAGGCGTGCATGATTATACGAACAATCAAGCGACGGTGCATACCAACCCTGGGTGCACACTAGCGAGCTCGAATGCTAATTCTCTCGCGATCTCAGGGAGTGTCATCGGTGGAACGGACTGTTCAGCGTTAAACACGGGCAATCAAGGATGCGGTATCCGTGCAAGCACAAGTAACTCCTTCGGAGCTGGGTTCAACTCAAATGGAGGCGGTGTCTATGCCAGTGAGTACACGAGGAAGTTAGTTTCCCCCTTTTTCTGTTCTAAACACCTTGAATAGTGAAATGGGATACTACCGGCGTCTCTGTGTATTTTTTCCCTCGTGGTTCCATTCCAGACGATATCACAGCCGAAGCACCACTGCCAGATACTTGGGGACGTGCCCAGGCTCGGTGGCCTGCAGCATCCTGTGATCCGTTTAGATTCTTCAACAATCACCACGCCATTTTCGATACAACCTTGTGGTGCGTGGATTGAAATTCTTTTTTTCCATATCACGATTATTGGCCGTTTTGACGTGGCCTGTTTTATAGTGGAGATTGGGCTTCTGCTGTCTGGGGTTCTTCCGGCATTCCTGGCCAGGAACAAAGCTGTGCGCAGAAGACAGGTGTCTCGACATGTGAGGCCTTTGTGAGAGCAAATGGAGGGTCGATGAGCGAAGCCTGTATGTTCTCGCGTTTTTATTCTCGTCTTTCTGACCTTCATTTTACTGCAGATTGGGAAGTGAAGAGCGTCAAGATCTATCAGACAAGAAATTGAGAGTGCAATTGCACAGTTCATTGCTTACTTTTTTTATATACTACATATGTATTGGGTTTTATCCACTGTTGTCCAATTTTATGGGAAATGATCCCAATAATTGTAACACTATTTTTCTGTATCATATTATGTATTTAAGACCATGCCTTACGGCACGACACCCATTTATTTAGATATACTTACTCTCACTCGTTGATGTAATAGACAATGTGGCACATGCTTATGAACATTTCGGATCATTGTGGCTAAATCCTTATGGTTGGTGTATGCTAGAAAGTCAAGATTCATTCATATGGTGTGAAGGGTGAAGCCTGCAAGTATGTCAACGAAAACACCTCAAACATAAACGTGGATACATTGTACATGTGGAGTTGCAAAGAAAAGCAATTAGGCAAACCAAGACAACAGAGAGAGAAAAAATACATAGCAGTACACAGCTCGTGGCGATGAGTGGTTGAGACAGTTCCACGACCATCTACACAATTTCTACAAAATTAGCAGGGAATATTCCTTGGCGATTGCCAACCTTTCCGGTCCACCTAAAGGAGGAAAGAAACGAGGTGTCAAAACAGGCGCAGAGACAAAATAGCTAGATCCGTACCAATCATCAGTGCTATCGCTCATCTTCGTAATAACGATGACGTCGCCTGTCTTGAATGATATATCACCATCTTCAACTGCTTCGAATTTAAACAAAGCGACTGCACGCGCCACTCCTTCGTGAGGAAGTAGAGGCCTTGTTAGTTCTTCGCGAGGTTTTATTTTGGAAAGCGGGCTATTAGACGTAGTCATCTCTGGTGATGCATAGATATCATCGAAGTCGTCTCGTGGATGGTTGGTAGTAAAGTTGGGATTCAAGGATAAATTTCGACGATGTTCCGAAGGTGTCCTCTCGAATCTTGAAGAACTAGGCCCAGCAGATGAAAATGGGTTACTAGGGCCATACTGAGCTAGAGTTGACTTTGGTTGTATGGGTTTTTTATCGCAGGTCGACGACGAGGACGATAACCCAGAGTCAAAATTTGATTTAAATTTTGTGGGTGTAGAAGTAGCACTCGTTCCATTCCAACTCATATTTCGCGAGTGTGAATGTGGAGCCGTATCGGTGAAGTATGAGTCTGTGTCCGTTTCGACACCCCATGACGTCGGTGGAAATTGGATATTATCCTGCTTTTTTCTTCCGAAGAAGAATGGGGCCGACTTTGCTCTCGACCCAGGGCTAGACACTCCTCCGAATACATAAGAACCACCTGGTGAACGATTTCTTTCGTCATTGATCCATTGTCGATTGCCGGGAAGTCCGGTGCATGACTCCAAAGTCTTGATCAAAGGCGTTGCCCACGCAGGAGGTTCGACAAGTCCACCAAGGAGTAGTTTAACTGTGACTGGGGAATTGTAAGCTAGTATGTTCGCGTCTTGACGCTCCACAATGACAGAGCCTTCGATGGAGATTCCGCCGAATAAACCACGGGAACGAGAGTAGCTATACCTAATTCAAAGAGTCAAGTCGGGCGTAATTTTGGAGACAATTATCTGCTTGCATTGCTGCGATTTTCCCATTAGTGTTGAGTGCCCCAGCAGCTTCACTATTCCGACCTAATGGACCAATTGCAAGACTCATATTACCTCCGAGGGTCAGAGACCCAGCAGACATGAATGATTGCTATGATGTACATTCCAGTGAGATCTGAGCAAAGTGGGAGAGTATCGAAGTGAACGCACGATGGCCTAACAAAGGAGAGGGATGAACAATTCCTGAGAATACACCAAAAAAAAGAACTTACAGAACGAGAGTTCAGAACAACCAGAAAATCCGTCATTTCTGCGCCAAGTTGACCCCCAAATCCAACTCCTGCGATTCCAATAGCACTCGGGGCAGACCACGCTGCAATATAATACGCCGAGTTTCAGATTGAGCAAGCAGGCAAGCTATGTCGTAGTACGCACTTCCATTGTCCAGTTTCGCGATGACTATCCCACTACCCGCCCGCGCAGAGAAGACGAGTCCTGCCTTAACTATTGTAAAGATAGCAAAACCTTTGGCATTCCGAAGAACCTCGCGTGGGATGACACCATCAAGGCCATTATTGCTATTGTCAACAAAAGATTGAACTGCATCATGATTAAAAACATTCAGTAGGACACCACCAAGTTCACTGACATATTTTTGCGGCTTTCAAGCACTCCTTTTGTAGAGATTGAGGTAGAGGATTCGGAAGCTTCATCAAGTGACAGACTCGACTGCGGTCCTTCGCAAAACCACAAATTATCTTATCTATACTATTAGTACGCTTTCCTCCAACGTCACATGACGGCTGTGATTCCTCATCACAAAAAACATGCTTTTACTTTTCGTAGCCAGGCTGAGGAGAGTAGTTGTAGAAGAAGATATTTTTTTTATGAAGAATTATGGCAAACACCTCCTCTCCGAAAATATGTATCAATACACACGAGAATTTTAAATCTGCAATTTGGACTGCTCACATTTAACTTTGATAACAGATCTTACTACACTATTTCAAAAATTTGTCATAAGCAAGACATTGCCTATGTTAACAATCCTCAGGGAGCTGATTTTCTTGTTCATTTACGAAGTTATGTAATTGATTGTTACAATGTCACAATTCGCTACCTTATTGGACAAGTCCCCTGAGGCTGTCCAGACTCCAGCGCCCAGGAAACGCCACTCTGAGTCCGAGTTCTGAAGTGAAGTGAAATCCACGCTCTTTAGATTGTTTTCTTTCTTACAGAAACATTGCAGAAACACGGATTTAACCCCCCCCCCCCCAAAGTTGCAAATTTCAATTCAACGCTTTTTGGTGATCGATCGGGTCGGACCGACCTCAGGAACGTGAAGTGTCGCACGCTTGTTGAAGCCAATTTGGGTCTTTTGAGACCTTGTCCAGTGTCGTGCCTTCTTTCCTTCAACTCCTTCCATCATTGGGGAGCTGTAGGGTCGATACCCAAAGTTTACCTCGAATTTCCTTTATCAATCCCTGCTTCATCCCTCCAGTTCCGATTAGGCCCATTCGTTCTTTACCTGTTTCTTTACCTGTTGACAAGCTATGTGGAGGAAACATTTGCCGAAATTCGTCGCTGTCTGTATAGTGGGCGCGTCGTATGTGGGCAGCTCGTTTACCCCCCACTTGGAGCAGGTGCGTCAAGGTCTATACAATTTACGAGCCGAATACTTATCAAACTACCTTAGTCCTTCCTCTTTGATTGGACCCCGCAGGATCAGCCTCTCCCGATACCAGTAACAGGTTAGAATTCGTGCTGGAGATGCATGAAGATTTTCTAATTTTTCCAATAGTACAATGCGAGCAAATACACATTAAGTGGTCACGACAAGCAGCGACAGGGTGTGTTGTCACTGAGAAGTCATTGTCGTATTTCGACTGACCAATTGCAGCCCAAACAACGTCGCTCCTTACTATCTGCAAATTTACACGTCGTCAGTACCCTTTTTTCCCCCACAAAAATCCCTTTTCATGCTGCGACAGAAAATCGTTAACTCCTTTCATAATTCCTGCCGGAGATGGTCCTTCATTTGTATGCCCAGTTTCATCCAAATAACACGATGTATATTGAACACTTGTATCAGGATTGGCAAGTGCCTTTCTCACCGGGAACTCAAGTGAGTCAACTTTCTCGAGTTGGGTTAGAACAGACATTGATCTCTTTACAAAGTACCAAATCTGCATGGTAAGCCATTCTCCTGTCCGTTAATCTAAGTTACTCGACCTTGCTCCCCAGTTTGATAAAAATGGTAACACTGGGGGCTGTCAAGCACCATACACTGTGATACCAGCAACGTCAACTCCTACTTGTGCTAACGTAACATCTCCTCCGACTCTCGATGTTCAAGGTCTCGTTTGGAATGGTCCAATTTCACGGTACGGCTGGATAAATCAATGTACCGATATTTCTGTTGTTCCAAAGAATGGAACACCTCCATACACTTTTACTGTAGGATTCATGTCGATATCTCATTTGTGACCCATCTGAATCTTCTTTAGGTTGCACCAGCACTGCATCCTCCGTATAATATCACGTCCGAGGGTCCTGCACTCAATTGGACAGTCAGCCTTTCTTGGGCCTCAACCTTCTTTATCAGTGTTGTAGATGCTAGTGGTAACATATGGGCCAATGGACCTTTACATTCTGGCGGTGGCTCTGGAACTACTACAGAATGTCTCGCAGGCATTATCAAGTTTGTCATCCCTGATGTATAACGTTGTCGTTTTTCACACCGGTATTATTAGGAAGCCCAATTTGATTCAACCTTATATTGCTATTGGATCAGGTGCAGGAGGACTGGTACTTGGACTTGTTTTGGGAGGGTTGATTGCATGGCTTGTCTTGAGATGGTCATTCAAAAAGAAAAGGGAATCTGCGCAATCTAGTGGTACCAGAGTCGAGACCTTAAATGGTTCAGCGACTGACTCATATAGGCCCTTGCTGGCTACATCTCCAATTCCGCGCACTCACTCCCCATTCCCTCCTCCGCGCACTCACTCTCCATTCCCTCCTTCGAGAGCGGGACATGGGATGCCCTATCAAGTGGAGCCGTTCCATATGCCAGACGAAGTTGGACAACTTTACCACGCCCCCCCGTCCCAATCGCATGCCAGTGCATCCGGTTACACTGCTAGTTACACTGCTAGTCTAACTGGTGTCCAACCACCCACAACTGTCGGGCATCATGATCCACTTCCCCCATCGACACCACCACCACCCTTGCCATCCGTCCAATCGTCTGCCGAATCTCCCAATGCCCGTCCACGTCAAGTATACGTGATGCATCACGACAGCGGATTGCCGCCTGTGACGATTTATCACCAAGAAGGTACGGAAGTGGTCGAATTGCCACCTCGTTGGTCTCCCCCAACGGCGACGGATGAGTGGCAGAGTTCAAGTGATGCAAGGAGTGCGAGCGGGAGTGTGAGCGTGAGTGCGAGCCAGACTCAGTCCCAAACCGAAAAGAGTGATACGAGCAAGAACGTGAGGTCACCTGGCCTTTCTTTGCATCAACCTAGAAGACAACCAGGGTCAATCCGAAAGTTACCTGGTACACCAGAATAGCTGCTTGGTGGGAGTGTATTTATCCAATTTCTTGTTTTCATTATGGGTAGTTGTCACGATAACAGTTCAAAGGTTCTACTTTCGTTTGTCTAGCTTTCCAGCTCCTCACCTTCTTTTTATTTTACCCTATTATGTTTTACACCAGTCCCCTTTGCAACATTCCTATATACCTTACACCAAACTTCTAACAGGTTCTTGCAAGTAGTAGACACCAATTGGACATGGTTTCCAATTTAGTGGAACAGCAAGGATGCGCCAGCCAGTAATATCAAGCCTATCCATTTCGGCTTCTTGCTCTGAGGACATGTCGAGTACCTTGATAGAATCGTGTGCAAGTTGAAGTAGACGATGACGTTCGTTCATGATATCCAGATAATGTGGGCTCCAAACCTTGAATTCCAATTCATTGTTAAGAAACGGAAAAGAACTGGGGATAACGTACATTCTTTGGAGATTGCGACTGTGGTCTTGGAAGCAGTGCAATGAGTGTTTCGTATTCTTCTGGGCCAGCAGACAGTGCTTCCAAAAGCTCCAAGAGTCTACCACGCGCTCGTCAGTTTTTTCCCAGTTACAGTATCGTTCGGGTACTCACGCTGACCGCGTTTGAAGCGGTGATGAAGAATTTGACAGTCCCTTTAATAAGAGAGATAAGATATTTTTCTTGAGGTCATAATATTCTGGGGAGGTATCGCCCCATGTTGTCACAGTCCACTTCACCCAACATGCTAAATAAGTGTCGTAGGATAGGTTCAGCCCCTCGCTTGGGTCCTCTGTGGTGGGCACGGATGAGAGTAAAATTGATAAGAGTCGACGGCATAGCACATAAGGAAATTCAACGTGAATGGACTGCACATGTCGTAATAACAGCTCCCAGAAAGAGATGGAAGTCTTGCTAGGCTGAAAAGAATCGGAGCGTTGACGCTTTCTGTTAAAAAATGAATGTCAGAGTCGGATCAGAAGCAAAGCGCAAATAAAAGGGAAGGAGGAACAAACTTTTTTGAGAGGGGAACCAACATGCCCTTTTCCGCAAGACCATCACAGAACCTTTCCAACGCCCATATTTCCTTGACGTCCGTGTCAACCGTACCACTCTCACTCGTCCATCCAACCTCGCCAATAGCCACATTCGCAGCAACCTTGCACTCTGCTATCCAGCGTTCGAGATCCCTCAACACTGTAACTAGCATAGACCTATGCCTTGGAACAAGCGAGACGTCGCGCGTAGTCGTCTTCATCGTTCCTTTGTAAGATTTGAGGACAGGTAGCAGTGGACGCAGTGGAGTTGCTTCTATTTCTTGGGTGTTAAGTGGTGGGTTGAGAATGGGGAGGTAATAGTTATGGAACAGCCAAGCCATTGACTTTATGGGATGAGAAGAAGGTGATAGAGATTTGAAAGCAACAACGCACTTGTCCCGCTGCCTCTCTCAAAAGGTCAATACTCGGCAAGTCTTCGTGTGTCGCGGCATGGCGAAGCTCAACGAGCCAACTTGGAAGACCCAACTGCTGCGCTATGGAACTAATAGACCGGGCGTATGTCCCCACCTGCAAAGGATCGACGAGTCCATTAACAAGCCTGAGGATAGCTGTCGCATAACTCTGCCTTAAAAGTAGGACGGGATTGGGTCCCTGTTTCTCAGAGTCTTGAACAATGACAACCAACAATGCAAGTGTGGACTCCACAGCATGAGGAAGAGCTGTGATCGTCCTCCACGCTGATATCTATCCAAAGAATTAAATATGTCGCCAGTCCTTAGACATACAAAAAATCTCACCCTGTTAATCGCAAATATTTTTGCGTCTATATCATTTTCATCGGCATAAATGCTCGAGCAAACATGCTCCAACTCTGCGAGAGATGCCCAGGGTACACGCCGTGGCAGTCTCATGAGGACAAATGTCAAGGGCCGCGATTCCTTATCTAATCTACAGCATCAAACTGTGGCTGTGCGACCACTGTTCAACGAAAACCCGGAGTGTGAAAGGGTGTGGATAGTCGAGTTCCGAACACACGACTCTCTTACGACAATCCCTGGGCAAATCTGGGCAAAGATTTGAGCCTACATGAATAATGCCTTTAGATACCATCGGAAAAATCGCAGCTGCTGAGATAGCATTCTATACCCCAATCGCCGTTCTCGCTTTATTGCTGGTCGTCCGTTATGCCTTTAGACGAGATGCTGGATGGTTCTTCTTGTTAATCTTCTCTTTGTGTGAGTTAGCACATTGTGAATAACATTTTACTAAATGTCCACTTTTTTTCCCTTCGCAGCACGGATAGCCGAAGGCGCAGTCTTTATTACAGGGCAGTTGAAGAACAAACCACACCTTTTGGGCGTTGCACGCATCATGGATTATTCATGTCTGTTTGCTTTGCTATTCTCGACATTGGGCTTCCTTGGAATGGCGTACGTTGTCCTTTGTTTTCGTCTTCCTTACCCTGATACCATCGTTATCCCCCCATACATCAGTGGGCAACATACATACAGTGAAAATCCACGGGTTACCATGATCCTACGAGTTGTAGGTTTTCTAGGTTTGGTAGGACTGGCATTATGCCTCGCAGGAGGTATTCTGGGTATGCAAAACACAGATCAAAAAATGGCAATGATCCTACGCCGTGCGGGTGTCTGTATCTACGCAGCCATGTACGCCATCATAGTGCCAGTCCATATTGGTACATGGTCCTATCGCTGGCATCTTCGAAGCTACCGCCGAAACGTGAGTGTGTTTGCAGTCGGTTTTTACCGCGCTTGATATCTACATTTATTCTTACGAACATTCTGTTGTAGCTACTGCTTGGTATCACCCTTGCTCTACCCTTTCTGGGTGCTCGAATAGCTTACGCCGTCATCGTCGCCTGGTCTTCTTCGGATCTCTATGGTGCAATCCCATCCTCTAACCCCAGCCTTAGAAAACTCAATCCCAACATTCAATCCGGCGGCGATTGGAAATTCTACCTTGTCCTTGGCCCCGTTATGGAGTACGCTGTGGTTCTAATGTACATGTTTGCAAGTACAATTCTTGCCCAGAGGCATGAGTATTTCTAGTCGATGTCGATGATGCCCATTATCTTTGACATATTTTAACAAAACCTTTACAGCCTGTTGTTGTTATGCCTCGCATGAAACTGGACAAATTAGATCAAGCATGTAGTTGTACCGCCAGTTATAACAAACTAGTCTCGTTAATCGAATAGCTACCTGCTTCTATAAATTTCTTGTTAAGAGAACTATAGGCTCAACGTGAGGACGCGCTGTACGATATACATCCAGTGGACATGGCGCATGCACTTTAGTTACAAAAGAAACGACTTATGAAAGCTCACTTGTGTATGCGATCCACTTAGTCCATCTCCGACACGAATCCACGATGAAGCGACATGAACGGGAATCGCATTAGTATTTAGGATCGACAGGAAAATGCTAAACTTGAGTGCACTGCATCTGATAAACCTATGAGCTAGAGATCTAGACAACCCTTGTATTCTTGATTTGCTGGGCGAGAGAAGTTTGTGCCAATGTCTGGGCTCTGATTCATTACTTGCTCTCATCGCCTGCCATGACCTTTACTACAATCACGGAAGCTCTCAAGAGAACACTTATTGTGAACCCTAAATCCGAAGAAATTTCCCACCTGCTCTCCTACATTTGTATGTAGCCGGACTCGGAAATCCAACGACGGTTTTCGTTCAACACCGCCAATCATATGCTGAACGTCGACTTAAGGTGACAACTCGCTGGGTGTGTGGTATGTGTATACTAATTCTACGAAGCAACTGAATGCCGAAATTCAAGGCTTTCATTCCGACATTGATGAACTTCATCAGAGTGTTCTGAGTGCAGGTTGCCCATTTCTCACATAGACCGTCGACCAAGCGACCCAGATCATAAATTCTCTTTATCCAGCTGAGAAGAGTGTCGCAAGACTACCTTCCACATGCTGTGGACAGGCACAACGAAGCTGTTTAAACCTACTGGTATGTAGCTGGTACTGTGGATTGGATTTGACTCCATTAGTCCTTGAAAATAGGTAGGATGAACAGACCTATCAGATAATCAGTGGCACTTGCGCACCAATTATGAATCGGTGATCGTTGATCAAGAATACACTTCGGGCCGGATGGACCTCGGTCTCCGACATGGCTTCAGCTGCGAAGCTTCCGCCAGTCCTTGTACATTTCTTCAAGCATCCGCTGCCCTACACCTCTACCTGGAATCTTCAAGAAAAAATACACGAAATACAGCTTGCTCTTCGAAATTCTGGCGATCACCCGGATATTTTGCTTTTGCTACAGCATCGGCCGATATACACTGCTGGTCGACGTCAGTCTGAAACCGGTATTCGTGATGAACGCGTTAGGCTGCAAAATTTGGGCGCAGACTTTGTTTCTTCTACTAGGGGTGGGCAACTTACGTATCATGGACCAGGCCAAATTGTTGGATACCCTCTAATAGACCTCTCCCGGTACACCCCAACCATGGGCACCAAAGACTATGTCTGTCGAATCCAGAAATTGTTGAAGTATCACCTTCATGAGTCGCACAACATTTTCTCCTCGTTCTCAGAGCATACAGGCGTCTTCCTTGACGCTACGACGAAAATTGCAAGCATTGGTGTGCAAGTGCGACACGGATTGACATCTCACGGCTTCGCGATAAATATCACAGCTGAACCGTTGTCTTGGTTCGACCAGATCGTAGCCTGTGGACTTGATGATGTCCGTGCTGGATCTATTGAGTCAAAGCTGAATAAGCTCATTGCGGTGGAAAAGGAGATACCGGGGATTGTGCAGCAGTTCGGGAAACTATTTGAGAGGGAGATGAAGGTAGCGGATTTGGGAAAAGAAGGTCAGATTGGCGAAGCTATTGTTGCGTTGGAAAAGGAGGCAGAGGAAGCAGGAGATTGGCCAAAGGCGCCTGTGCTATAATACAACGATAGCAGCATCTACACACTCTAATGTATCCTATTCTAACTTCTATATATTAGGCGGTAGGGTTTGAGAACTTCAGTAAATCCTTCCACTCGAATTCCTGTGGCTTCTCGTGAAATGCCATCAACAATTCCATCCCCTCCTTTCCAGATTCCTTACTCTCAGTCCACAAGTAGAATCTCTGGAGCGCTATCACGAGTAATTGTGCATCTTCTTGGGACATCATATACCTGCCCTTCGAAGCACTATGGCCAGTACCCGTAGGTGTAATTTCACCGCGTAGGAGGACAATACCATGAGTAGCCGCGAGGTCGGTGTACATTGTCAACACAAGGTAGGGCGTAGCGAATGTTTGACGTAGTTTATATTCTTGCAATGGTGTATAGAGGACCATTGACGTTGGTGGGTTGGACAGGCCTGAGGGAGTAGTATAGGTAGGTTTGGTGAAAGGGTCATCTGTTGCAGAGGGTATTGGCGGAGGAGGATTGAAATCCCACTGGAGGTAGTAAAACTCATGAGCCGTGTTATCTTCAGAGGCTTCAGACACTGATGTCTGTTGCTGTGCACGAGGAACAGGAACTACAAACGAGGGGTATTCGCGTCCATTCTTCACCATCTTCTCATATATGGTTAACGGAATAGATGCACAGACAAATCCTCGTCCTGTCCCACCGGAGCGTGAAGCATGATATGCCGCCCACAAAGCAGATATCTGTTGTGCCGTATGTGGCGTTGAGAGCAGTCGTTGCAAGTTTAAAATGCTGGATAATTCCTGAAAGTCTGTCACTAAATTACAGCACTTTATTGAACAAAGGCATATCACAGCGCACCTTGTACGGAGGTGCATCTTTCCTCTCTTGTTTCTGCCCATTCACTCTCTTCTCATCCCTAGGAGGAAGGTCGCTCTGCTTCCTTATGTTTTCAGCTGCTTTCTTCAGTTCCTCGATGTCCGCTTTCCATCGTTCCTCTTTGACAACTTCAGCCTTCTTAAGGAGTTCACCCACGGTTAATCCTGTTCTGGCAGACGTTAAAAGATTCAGGCAAAAAAATACAAAGACTAACACACTCATTCGACTTCTGCTCCAGCTTTTTTGCGTACTTCGACTCAATGCCTGTCGATTGCGTAGCAATTTGTCGTCTGAAAACACGTGTATAATGTCTGCATATGCATCCTGTGCATGCAGTTCTGATTGTCCCCTTAAAGGACGAAACAAAGCGCTGGACATTCATTTGTAGAAGAGAAAGGCAAGGGTTTCTCAGTCGGCCCGGAAAGCGCTCGAAAGGTAACTATGTTGGAATAAATTATAGTTATACAGATTGGTATACGTAACACATTTGCAAAGGACCCAATGTAAAGCAGTGTGGGTGTGTGGTTCCGGGTACTGAGGTACTTATCAGGAGAAAACGTTGGCAACTTATGTCAGTGACCGGAGTTCTGCAAGTCTTGCCCTCATCTTAGGGCTATGCCGCCGCAAATTGATCAGCACATTCAAAAATACAGACAACAAGGCAATACTGACACTTCAAGCAACTTGGTTTCCAGTGCCTGCTTCTCTTCTTGAAGAGTCAAACGCTTCTCTGCATCCAACTTCGTGCTGCAAATCGGTTTTCACCAAGGCAAGATACGAGAAGAAAAGAAAAGAACATACAAGACATATCCACCTGTTCCATCGTAATGCAGAATAAGTGCATGATACTTCCACAGCGATGGGCGATGAGAAACTGTCAAGAGGGTGATATTAAGTTTTGTGGCGTATTCCATCATCATGCCCTCAACCTCGGTAGGAACCAAGGATGTTGCCTCATCCAAGACGGCGTACTAGAAATGTAAGCCTTTTTTCACTAAAGTTGGAGAGGCGATTCTTACTCTGGGTTTATGATAGAACAGCCTCGCCCATGCAATTTTTTGCTGATCACCACCACTCAAAGCCTCTCTCCATTCCTTTGTAACATCCCATCCACCGTCCCTTTCAACAATGTGGTCCATTTGTACAACAGACAAAATGTGTAGCAGCTGTTCGTCGATTGTACCACCTTTACAAATGTCAGCCAACCCTAACTCATGTTCTATGTACAGGACGCACGTCGATCCATATCAGCTTTCGAATCAGGATAGATGACTTGATCTCTTAGCGTGCCAAGAGGAAGGTATGGCCGTTGAGGAATTAGGATAAATTGAGAAGCGTCTGGTTTGTGCACCACTCCCCCGTAAACTGGCCACAAACCACCCAAGATGCGGAACAATGATGACTTTCCACAACCATTTGGCCCGACAATGAGAAGATTTTGCTGTATGATGATTAAACACTTCTACCAATCGAAGAGGGACATAACCCTTTGACTTACTCCGGGCTTGATGTGGAAACTCAGGCTTCTGAGCAATACATCTCCGTTGGGCGTAATAATGGGCACATTTTCGAAGCGAATGTCTTTCGACTCAATGACCTGACCACACCCCTTGAGAACTGAAAACCGCCCTTAAATATTGAAAGAATGGGAAAATATAAATATGGAAGGCTCACGCTCAGCACTGTCTCCCTTGTTCGTGCTGTTGATCAGAGCCTTATCAAACTTTCCGTTACGAGCATCTTTCATTGTGTCGAGGAGGAGAGACACTCGAGCAGTGTAGCCCGCTAACTCTTCCAAATCCTTATAAGAGTACATCACTCGACCGAATGCATCGGATGCAGAAAGCAAGAGCCGTCGATTGGTTACGAAACCTTACATATCACTTAGCCTTTAGTTCAAGAATCAAAGTGGATGGCTCACCTTCTGTACGTCGTCCTAAATCGATGTATTCTGCACCGGGTATTTTGAAGAAGGCAGGAATGGCACAAAGAACAAGCTGAAGTCATTTATATGAAGATCACCATGCGAGGTTGGTAGGGTGACACTCACACCGAAGCTACCCCACAACCACTTGATAATGCCTTCTTCCACACATCCGTGCCACCAACGTTTCTGTAACACTCTGTTTTCGTGTTCTATAATCGCCGCGTATTCTCGTTCAATGAGCATCTTTTCTATTTCCTCGCCCTTCATGAAAGCAACTTCCTCAGCGAACTCGACCAGGCGAGAATGAGAATGGCGCAAGGAGCCAGCCATCTGTGCAGAAAGTGCAGCGTACATGCCAAATGGTGGTGTCATGTATCTTACTGATTAGTTGAGAACTATGAACATTAAATATGATGATTTTTAGCTAGACTTACGAAGAGAGGCAGACAATTGAACAAAAAATGTCAGACCAACGATGCCCTCTGCACCAACATTTTGCGATAGTTGATAGTTGTAGAGGATGACGTCAAGGATCGGTTTCGCCAGGTTGGAATAGATGGCTGCCAAGTGAGTTGAAAAGCGCTGGATGTCATGGGTAATCATCCTGTTAAAAAGAAACGTACATAACACCGTCAGAGATCGATTTTTATACGAACTTACTGGTCTGCATTCTTGATCCGATCATCCAAGTTCGCTAGACGCATGAAATCAAACATTCAGCCAAGAATATAGAAAAACAAAGTTAATTATACCAATCTTATAGTAAACCTTTCCGTTTGGACCGTCTCCTTGCTCGCCCAAATATTGTCGCATGACCTCTTGAGTCAGCCGGGTACGGTAAGCAATAGCTAACTTATTCTGGATGTAGGAGAGCCAACTGTTTGTCCATGTCGCCGGGATGGCGACCAGCAGCCAACGAACGATATTACGGGAGAACTGAAGAGGACGAGCTCGTACCAAACTTGCTACGATCCTAAATAATTGTTGGACGCCAATATCGGAAGAGTAAGAAGAGGTCCATACCGTCCGTCAAGGGCGGCAACATAGAGAGAGATTGCCGTTCTAAGGATCAATAAGCTGGAGTGCATAATAAGAAGCAGGGCCTCTTTCGAGTGTAGACCAGGTATTACAATGCGTAATATCGTCTTTAGCCGTTGGAAGAAGATAGCATCGACCTGTAAATGGTTAAAGAACACATAGATTACCAGAATGACGGCGACATACAGCAACTTTTTCTGGTTTCCCCTTTCTGCTATCCTTCTTGCTCTTCTTCGAACGGTCTCTACCCACGCGACCAGCACCACCAACAATACTCGTATAAGTAGCACACAGAACATAAATAATAAACGAGGTATTCAAGATCCGTTGGATTACTGGTCTATGGGCTGCATAGAACTCGAAGAAGCGTGCCAGCTTCTTATTTGCGACGGCTAATGAACGTAGAGGGAGAATAGAGACCATCACAGAAAACGGCTATGGGTTTAGAGGTAGTTTGGAGATGGTAGATTCACGGGGAATCCTTGAGATATTTCTGCAATGGTTGCTGAAATGGCCGAATGCCATGTGATAAAATCTGACTGATAGCTTTAAATAACAGCTCTTGTTTTTTTCCATTATAAACTAGGTACTCACCAATTGCAATAAAAGGCTACTATAATTTGGTCCATCCCCCTGTGCTCCTGCACGGGTTAAAAAGTAGGTTTCCGCTGCCAAAAGTCATTTTGAAATTCGCACTGAAAGTTAGGGGCAACCCACAAATGGGAGGCGCTGACATAAGCACGGTCTAAGAATTCCGGACACGTGTCACCAGGTGTCACTGTCTTCTCCATCCCGAAATTCATACATCACATACTCTCCGAGAATCTAACTACACCAGCCTGGACTATTTGGCAATTAGAGAAGAGGCGGAAGGCCTTTCGTCAAAAACATTTGGCTGCTCTCTGGGGCTATGAGATTCTTTTCTCAGTCATATCTCTATGAGTATGTCGCGCATATTTTTGTGTTTCTATTACTCATTTTCTCAGCGATTCTTGGCCAATCGTCACTTTGGCTTTCTTTCTTCGATATCCCAACCCCTATGCGGCTCATGTCATTTCGTGCGATGTCATCTCGAGGGAATGCACGTCTTCTGGCACTCTGGTGACCAAAAGGCTCATTTTAAAGCAAGGTAACCTGCCAAGATGGTTTCCAAAGGGCATGGTATCCAGAGCGGAGTCATGGATTGTTGAGGAGTGTGAAGTTGATCCATATGACAAAGTGGTTAACTGCGTGACGAAGAATTTGGATCATGTCAAAATTATGCAGGTGGAAGAATCGGTCAAGTTTGCTCAAACACCTGACGGGCAGGTTCTCTTGTTTCGTTAATGAATTTTATCTCATTTCTATTACAGGAGAACTTTGCAACACACAGAGGCAAGGATCTTCTCTAGGTTTGGGTGGGGTTTAACTAAGAAAATTGAGAACCATGGTTTACATAAATTCAAGGCAAATTTTCAACGAGTAAGTTTCAGGTTCATTGTCGCGTTAACATTATCTCATACATTTTCAAGTCTCGTGAGGGTGTGAGCGTCGTTCTCAGCCTACTGAGACAGTCACGCCTTCAACCCATAACCTTGGGAGCTGGCGCTGAGACTCCGCACGATATGCCTTCAGTGTTCGAAGAGAGTCCTCCTGGTGTTGAGGAAAACAAAGATCAGTCTTCCTCGTGGAGAAAGTTCAAATTATGGCTATTCCAATCTCCACCTTCATCGACCCAGAATTGAATTTGTTCACCTTTCCAATCCTTCGCACGTGTAATATTAGTACACCCATTTATGTTTTGACCTGCTATTCTAATCTGTACATACTGTAGCAATGAAACTCCTCAGTTTGCAAGATCTCTCAAAATAGACATTTCTATTGACATTGGACAAGTGCCTTTGATATGCGCCACATTCTAATTCTCAATAGCACCGTGAGAAAAATCCCCTAGTATGAGCGGCCTGTGGACATCATCTTTCAATTCTAGAATACAATGTACTTCCCAACCGCATCAGCCAGGAGGCTTGCCACCACCCCTGGCCTACCTAATATTCCTCCGGAGCAGGTTATTGCCCTTGAACCCAGCCCCAGGAAGCTGCTTTTCTGTACTCTTACAAGGACCACTGTTGCTGTATGGTCTGGCAGAGTGCGTTCATTGCTATTCATAAAAGTTTTCCAAACAGAAGTGTCTCCCTTTAGCCTTCTGCACTTCTTGCGCTTTTAACCCGAACGCCGACCTCTATCTTGACTCATGGAGACAGTGTAGATGTATGGTGGTCTCCGAATGGGAATAGGGTTGTCATCAAGGTACGCTAATCATCGTTTGTATCAAAGGTCACAGACTGATTCTGAATAAAAAGACCTCGGAATCTTACCTGGTGCTGGTTTCTGTGGTGTACAATCCAGATGAATCAGTGTACAACTCCGCACCTTTGCCGCTAAACGCACAACGGAACTTCCTCGAAGGAGCAGGAGAAGGATTACCCTTACACGCCGTTCATTTACAGCTCGAAGGTGTTATCAAGGTAGAAGGGACCCTTACAAGGCTAGTAAACATCGTATATCTGACTTCTTGCTCGTTAAATCCAGTGATTTTGGGCAGTGTATCACCAAGGATGGACTTTGTCATGTTCTCGACCCAAAACCCGCCAACGGTTCAACAAATGCCGTGGCCAGTCCGAGAAGATGATAATGAACAACAAGATGCAGACTATGACACATGGTTGCTCAACGACCTGGACTTTCCTTGGCTCCTTGAATCCGACGGTTGGTTTGTGGCTTTCAGTATTTCTGTCCTATATATGAAATAAAATTACTAGTCGTTGTAAAGCAGATTATTGCAAAAGCCATGGATGGCGAGATTTGGATTACGTCGGATGGGAGGGTGTATCTCGTTAGCCTCCAAGGCGATTCTGACCCTGAAAACGATAGTTCTACGGAAGATCGTTTCTCGGAGGTAATGTACCTACCATTCCCTAATCTAATTCATATTCGCTTATCTTTCAGCTCAGGATGTTGACGTAGAGGGTGACGTCCATTACGGAGAGTCAAGATGGATTGGAACCTGCATCCATGACTTTCAAACACCGAAGTGGGTTCAAAAACAACGCAGTGTTGATCCCGGCTTAGGGAATCCAACCCTTACAAAACCTTATTTTGAACCTCGACAAGCAAGCTGTGTCGCTGTCAACAATAAGTTCTCTCTCATCACCGTCGGGACGTACGCTGGTACAATTCATTTCACCAATTTCCCTTCTGAACTAGGGGTCGTGCCCAAGTCGCAAAAGATTGAGGTGCCGAATATCTTCAATAAACAAACTGGGGAGGTAACTTCGCTAGAGTGGACCTCAGATGGGTACGTCCTCGCTGTGGGGTGGAAGCATGGATGGGGGATTTTTAGCGTGGGTGGAAAATGTCTAGCTTTCAGTGTCGGTGTCAATGACGTTGTTGATGAGGAAAGGTAACATTAAGTCATTATCTATAATTGCAGATGTTTTAATCTGCGCATAGATTCCAGGACACATTCATGTATGGAATCAAGGACCTGGTGAGGGTGGTAATGATTTTGTTTCATCCTCGGATTCATTTATCTTGCCAGTTTTGGGGCCCTGGGAACTTCGAGCTCTTTGTCCTGTCCCCCAGTGTTTCCCAAAAACATGACTGTCAGTTATTTGTGATTCCTTTTGCAAAGAGTGCTACCACAGGACAACACCCTCCGGTAAACGGTTACCTTGGCTGGAAAAAGTATGCTTACAAATTTGCTGATACGGCTTCCAGGACAACACGCGCTATGCCTTCCTGCAGTTGGACGACCGTGTACTTGTTTACAGAGGGGTCGATCAACCTGATATGAGCGTAATTAATCCAGAATCGGATGTTTGGCAACATATCAAGGTCGGGTTGAGTTCATGACTCTATTTGCAACTTTTATTGAGCGATTGCGTAGATTCCGCAAAGATACCTAGCTCTTAATTGGCCCATTCGCTACTCGTCATTGAGCAGTGATGGAAGACTCATTGCTGTAGCCGGTAGAAGAGGACTGACCCACTACAGTTCGTCTTCGGGAAGATGGAAAATGTTTGCTGATGAAGAGCAGGAGCAAATTTTCACAGTTAGAGGGGGTCTACTCTGGTTCCACCACGTCTTAATTGCAGCCGTAGAGATGTCCAAGTCATACCAGGTGAAAACTTTTTATCTCTTGAAGTCGTCCCCTATTAATAAATATGCTTTAGATTCGACTCTACTCTCGTGATCTGGACCTAAGCACCCAAAACGTTCTACACCGCGAAATTACGTCTTCACCAGTCATAATCATGTCCATCGTCGATAATTCATTGTTGGCATATATGTCCGACAATACGTTGCACCATTATCTAGTTGTCCCGACAACGGACTCTATAAAGCTTCATGTGTGCGGAAGTATAAATTTTTCTGGGATTATCTCCGCACCTAGCGCGGTTAGAATGTTGGGCTGGATGATACCTTCTGCGCAGAAACGTTTGTACTCCACAACTTGCGACTTGCCTTGTTCTAAACTTGTAAAACCAGAAATCGGAGATCCTGTGGATGATCTTGCAGTTGCTACTGTCTTGATGGTTGTGGGTGGGCAACTAATTCTTCTCCGCCCGCGAAAGGTGCAGTCGTTTTACGAATGTATCACGAAAGCATTTATCTCATGTAAGGGACATTAGACTGCCAATGAAGAGGTTAATTATGACATCCAAGTTCTCGCCGAGCGTATAGAGTTCTGTTGGATCCATTTAAGAGGAGTGGGGGCCTTGGAGAATTCATTGTGGGCGTATGATGCCCAAGGCATCAGGGTCTGGTTGAATGCGCTATCCTTAGAACTTCATGAGACCCGTGACACCAGCGTGGAAGATGTAAAGGAGAATGTGAGGATTCCACTGGATTTCTATCCGCTGTGTAGGGAACCGATCATTAATTGGTGTTGCGATTTGTCTGACTTGTCTATCACTCTCCCAGCTGTCCTCATGGACAAAGGCATTATAATCGGAGTTGAACATGAACTAGCGATTCGGTCCAATCTGCCATTCGTGTTATTCCGACACGCGACAAGCGTAAGATACCAGCAACAAAAGATTGTAAAGTAATACTAATTTTTTTTTAAGTCCCAGCTTTTTCTGCAACACATCTTATTGTATCATCTCGAAAATCGACAAATCAATGAGGCGGTGGCCATCGCTTCTCATTATAAGAATTTGGTGTTCTTCGCCCATGCCCTAGAAATGCTTTTGCATGCTGTCGTTGAATCGGACATAGCATTGACGAACGAAGACGATGAAGGATTGCCTGACCACCCAAACGCAGTTCTACCGACAGTGGTGGAGTTTCTGGATCACTTCGACGCATCTCTTGACGTCGTTGTTGGTTGTGCGCGAAAGACGGAGCTGACACGCTGGCAATATCTGTTCAATGTCGTTGGAAATCCAAAGGGCTTGTTTGAGGTCAGGCGCTCCAACTATCCCTGCTCAGAATAATCGTGATTGACTTTATACAGACTTGTCTTTCCTTGAAGCGTTTCAAGACTGCTGGATCATATTTATTGGTACTGCATAATTTGGAACAGTTGGATGAAAACAGCTCAGAAGCCGTGCGGCTTCTGAGTAACGCTCTCGATGCAAAGGAGTGGCAACTGTGCAGGGAATTACTTCGATTCCTTCAATCTATTGACGACACTGGACAGGCTCTTCGAAGTGCACTGTCTTCTATTAATTTCGGACTTCATGACACCGGACCTGTGGGACGGTGAATTACAGCTGGTTTGATTATTTCCTTCTACGTGCTCAACGGTTGTTGTTCGAGTTGACACAAAAAATGGGCTGATACTGCTGCTAACATGAACCCTACAAGGCTCTTAAAATGTCTTTTATTCTGATCAGATACAACAGTCCATGGAAATACAATACAGGAACAAGAGTACAAACACCTTCATACATTATTTACTAGAATTAACTACCTTCCCAGGTTTACTCACCTGGCAGGGTTCCACGGTTTTGATTCTGTTCCTCTAATGCTACACTCTGAGGAAACATCACTGAATTTCGTCCCTCTGATACTGGTGAGAACGAATGAGTATTCTCAACTTGGGGTTGCTCCGAAGCGATGACTGGCAAAGATTTTTCAGGATGGGCTTTAAATTTGCTAGGAGACGTGAAGGCTCTTGATGACGGGTGTAAGCTATCATTTGGGCGGGACGGAAGGGTTGGTGTAAAGTCCTGAGACTGAGATGATGCGAAGCCGTCTGGTGGCAGAGTAGTAACTTTTGTTGTCTTCGAGCCATAAGTGACAACTGGTACAGGCTCTCCTGCAGGTGTCGGCGGTAAAGGAGGAGAATGTGGTGGTCCTGGTTGATCGTATAATACATGTGCATAAGTGATGAGATCTTCCATCAAAGTATCCTGCGTTTTCGAAATCTCAATCTTTAGTATTTGACACAACGGGATTTTAAAGTACCTTCGATGTTTGCACGCTCAAGAGGTCGCCTCCTTTCGGTATCTCGTCGTCGCCAAATATTACTCCTCCGAATACGATTGCCAGATTTTTTGGATCCATCTTATTCTTCTCACTTTTGGCGGCTACCCGCGCGAGGTGCTCAAGGAGAGCCCTTAGTGTTGCCTGATGCACCGGAGGCAGCCGTCGAATTTTTGACCGTAAGAGCAAAAAGTTATTGGCAATGTGCTCCTCTACAGCATGGTCAGAACGTGTCAAACAAGGTAAGACCACAAAAGTGAAATTACCTCGATCTTCCGAGTGCTGTATTCGGTCTTGCAAAGAGAACCTGAAAACGGGTTCTGGGAGTTCTCGGAGGTAAAACTAAGGAACCAATGAGCAACAATTGATCTGAACAACAATTAACGCACCTTTAGAAGTGATGCTACTGCACAGCTGTCCTCCTTCTGTGTAAATTCGAATGAATACTCGTCCTTTTCAATCTCGAGCCGAAACTAAGTCAACAAAATCAGCTTTTACACACAAAATTTTTGCTGTAATATTTACTTTTTGCACGGCTGCATGGCGACCCGAAACCTAAACAATCTATTAGCTGCAATGGGAGCAAAAAAAAATGCAGCACTAGCCCTATAAATTCCTTCGCACTCAAGCCCACGCTTATCAATTTCGTCAATACATATACGGAGAATCTTGGGAACAGCTCCTTCTGGTAAACCCTTGGCAGTTGCATAACCGACGAGACTAAAGCCAAAAATAAGATCATTGCATTCGCCGACTAGTCCGTGTTCATAAAGAATTGGATCTGGTATCGCAGATGCAAGCGAACGGGGAATCTGGGATTTAAGTTTATCAACGTCCTTCTCTGGAGAAATTCGATCTATGATTGAGCGCAGATGTGACGACAGTTGAGTCATGGTGGATGAAGTGGCACTTAGGTATGAATGAATGAATGGTTATCATGACAGATTATTCAAGGTCAAAATACCTACACCATGTTGTCTGTATACTTCACCAGGACTTTCTTCATGGTTTCCGCCGACTCTGCTACAAACATTTCCAGACTCTGACGGAAAAATTGACTTCTCAATGTGGCATAGGCACAAGCAGACATACTCACCATATAGCCATTTTTAAGTATTTTCGTTCGACGAAGTCTTAAGGTCTCCAACCAGTGTACACCCTTCCGATACTCCTTATCTTTTTCAACGCATAAAAATTCACCCACAACTGAAAGTAGTATAAACGATACGAACCCGCTTCATCCGCATCTCGTTTAGCACGGACCGTTCGTAGGGCTTGACTCTCACGACTACCAAGACCATCCTTGATGGCACCACCGAATCCGATCAATTGGTTGAGTTGTTTGTTGGCTGAAACATGAATTAGACCAAAATTGTTGATCTTCCAAGATCGATTTTACCTTGATGGGCCAGATCTGAAAATGCTATACCAGAAGACGGATGACTTCCAGATGGGCGCCTATCTAACGAGCGTAACGGCTGTGGAGCTGCCACCTGTGGACGTGACACATTCGATGAAAGTACTTTCGACATATCACCCTCCACATTCAGCGATGGTGACGAAAGAATCGTATTGGGTGGAACGGAAGCTGCAGACCGCTTTTGCTCCTGGTGAACAATAAATGTGGTTTGACGGAGACAAAAAAAACTGAACGAACGTCGACCTCTGAGTATTTCTTTGCATAACGACTCTTAAGCCGAGGAAGCACAACTTCCGCATATTCGTTGTAAGCTACCGTCGAGTCTTTCACGTCTTCTTTTATTCGTTTGCGTGTCCGTTCTTGACTCTCCTATATATATAAAAAGGAAAGTCAAAGAGAGATACGGTGACAAACGCAATATCCATACCTTTATCGCAGTCAACGGCACAATCGCGTCTGTAGTTAGTGTAGCCAAGAACGCCTGTCTTGAATGTGCCTCTGAAAGTACCGACGCTATAAGCGAAAATCGACAGTCATTGACGGATGCTCACCCCTGTCCAAGTTCTCCACCACTTCTGACCAGACTATTCGAAGAGTGTTGAGATCTCCTTTGTCGTCCAAAGATTCATCAATTGCCTTCAACTTGCGATACAATTTTCGCAAGGCTTCGACACTGTGAAAATGCGTTATAAGAAACACACAGAACAGCAAACATAGTACACACTACGTCTCTTCGACCTTTCTCCTAAGGTGATTTGTAGACGATGAGTAAGACAGTTTACAAATGGAAATGATTTTACCTTTCCTGGAAGAAACTAAGATAAGAGTCCGTCAAATGCTTGAGACAGGTATCGAAGAGGGGAATGGGCCCTTGCGACGTCTGGATCGGTTCGTTTAATGAGGATCGAGATGATTGAGGAACTTGATCCATGGTAAACAGCTGAATGTGCTTGTGTCAGTTCAGAAGCCCTTTGATAAAAGACCTTTGACTTCGTATCGACGTGTTAAAAAAAGAAATTTTAAAAAATAAGCTTTAAAGAGAAATCAATGATGCCCAGAGAGTGAGCGCCCTTGAAAATGTACTTCGACAATACACTCAAAGTGGACAACGTAAGCATAAATATCACGTGATGACTTTGTTTGCATCGCCGTTTCTCCAACCCGCCGACATTAACTATACAGTTGACAACCGGCATCATTCTTTATTGCTGTATTCTTCAGCGTTTCTTCCACCTTGATGGACCGTCCTGAAAAAAACAAAAAAGGTGATAAAGATGGAAAAGGCCCCTTTTCTTTTATGAGTCTCAGGGGGAAGTCACCCAAACAAACACGTCCAACGGAGGTAAAAGGCCCTATCGCCGAACACTCTTCGCAGGCTCCTAAACAGGCAGAGCGTACCACCGAACCAGGAACCTCTTTGCAGGCACCCAAGATGTCCTCTCTTTGTCTATCTTGCGTAATCGAGGATGAAGATATCGTATTTCTGGTTGATGTCCCTGCCCAGGCCCGTGTTACTGTCCTGAAAAAGGAGATTCAGCGTGAGCGAGCTATGGATACCCTCCAAGGTGTTGGTCCTCACATGTTGGAATTATGGAAGGTATGTGTCTTGAATGAGTAGCATAGTCTTTCGGAGTTTGCGGAAAAGTTGGAGCCATTGGACAGCCTCTCAGACATCTTTTCGACCCAACCCTCCATGGATCATATCCAGATAGTAGTGAAGATTGCGGGTATGTAAACTAATCTCGTTTGTTCCAAGCTTGTCTCACAACGAATTCATCTTGTTTCGCAATTGTAATGTCTTGTTCATCTCGTCATATGATAGCTGATCGCGTGGAGAAGCGCCTTCGTGAGGAAGACGACGTGCCAGAGGCAGTCAAGCGACTGAAGCTTGAAATTGGGAAGGCGTCTCCATCAACCCTAGCTCTGCCTGACCAGTTCCAAAAGATTACGGGACCAGACCATGCCATTTGTTGCAACCGCCCTTTCGAGATCGCCACAATCCCTCTTGTGTTACTTCATGAAGCCTTCGGAATTTTCAAAGATCGATGTTTACAACGCCCTTCAAAGGCTGCAATCGCATGCCTTAATGAACTTGCGCCTACAGCATGCATGTGGTATGGGAGAGAGATGCAACGGAGAGACGCAGTTATAAATGTGCTCAGAAAGCATCTTCGCCTCGTGTTTCATGCAGAGAAGGTTCCGGGCACAGAATACATAACTGATGGAAATCTTACTGTTGTCATCATGCCGTCCTCTGTTCGAGAGTGCAAGAATGAGGATGGCAATCCCCTTAACCAGGCCACATTATACTATTCAAACTTTCTCAAATATGCTTTCGATCGCCCTGAAAACTTTTACAACTTCAACACATGTTTTCCGTGCATTCTCCTTGTTGACATGGGTATGTCTGCACCGTTATCAACTTCTCACTTGTTAATGATATATTCAGGTTCGTATTTCGCATTCTATGGTGCTCTATGGGATGGTGATCGTG
>QDKV01005283.1_pt1 | contig 44403 bp, 62 predicted proteins | sample 1861101 | NCBI WGS metagenome assembly QDKV01 (sample SAMN04275158, study PRJNA302643) | Fungus metagenome, whole genome shotgun sequencing project. | isolation source: fruitbody | host: Mallocybe terrigena | place: Sweden | collected 2013
GGTTTCGGCGGCCACCAGCTGCGAAACCGCCTTTCGCCTATTTCTATGTGTGACCATCACACCTGATTGCACCTTGGAAGCTTTTTCATCGTCGGACGCTCGGTCCGCGCGTAAATTCACCTGTGACATGGGACGTGACGGCCGAATCGATTGAAATGGTACAGTAGTACCAACGGAATGACAAACCACGAAGCGAAACAAAGGCTACTGCAGGTGGCAGTACTACTAACTTTTTAGTTTTTTTCTCTCTTCGTGACAACAACCACATAGACAAATGCGTTTATGTCATTATATGTACAGTGTTTTTCGATGAACTGTACTTATCTTTATTGTTAAGTCACAGCTATATAAAAGGTCCGGAGAGATAACGTGACTTGATGGACGCGTATGCGCCTCTCGACCTTCAATCGCTAAAACAACCCCTCACAATGCCAACTCCAGGAACGCTACCTGTTGCCCCCGGAGGGATTAAATCATATTACCAAGCCAAAATTGAATCCGCAGAAATTTTAATAAACCAGAAAACCCAGAACCTGCGAAGATTGGAGGCACAGCGAAATGCCCTGAACACAAGAGGCGAGTCTTTCTCATCGCTGCTGGACGACCAATGTAATAATTGTGACCCAACTCAATAGTACGCCTTCTACGAGAGGAGCTTCAATTGCTGCACGAACCTGGCAGTTACGTTGGTGAAGTGGCCAAAGTGATGGGCAAGACCAAAGTTTTGGTTAAGGTGCAACCTGAAGGGAAATATAGTACGTTTCCTTCAATTGTGTTATACTTCATAAAAGCTAATACTCTACACTAAAGTTGTTGACATCGACTCAGAAATCGACATCAATGCCTTGAAACCGACATTACGCGTCGCCCTTCGTTCAGATTCATACACTTTACATAAAATTCTTCCCAACAAAGTCGATCCTCTAGTTTCTCTCATGATGGTTGAAAAGGTTCCGGATAGCACGTATGAAATGGTGGGGGGTCTCGACAAACAGATCAAAGAGATTAAGGAAGTCATCGAACTTCCTGTGAAGCATCCTGAATTGTTTGAAGCCCTCGGAATCGCACAGCCAAAGGGCGTCCTTCTGTACGGTCCTCCAGGAACGGGAAAGACTTTGCTCGCACGTGCTGTCGCTCATCATACCGATTGTAAATTTATCCGAGTGTCTGGAAGCGAGTTGGTGCAGAAGTATATTGGAGAAGGCAGTCGGATGGTTCGTGAATTGTTCGTCATGGCGAGGGAACACGCACCGAGCATCATCTTTATGGATGAGATTGATTCTATCGGTAGCTCACGAGGCGAGAGTGGAAGTGGAGGAGGGGATTCGGAGGTGCAGAGGACGATGTTGGAGTTGTTGAACCAGCTAGATGGATTCGAGTCGACAAAGAATATCAAGGTAATTATGGCCACGAATCGTATCGGTAAGTTACATGATTTTCCAGAGTTAGCACATGAGTTAACACATGTTTTCAGATATTCTCGACGCTGCTCTCTTGCGGCCCGGTCGAATTGATCGTAAGATTGAATTTCCTCCACCGGGTCCTGAAGCTCGTGTAGCCATCCTGCGCATCCACTCGCGTAAGGTATGTCATCTCAATTTTTTTCGATATTAAACTTGATATCCCTCTTCCTGTAGATGTCCTTACAACGAGGTATTAATCTTCGTGCACTCGCGGAGAAAATGGGACAGTGTTCTGGAGCTGAAGTTCGCGGTATCTGTACGGAAGCAGGCATGTATGCGCTTCGTGAACGGAGACAACATGTCACACAAGAAGACTTCGAATTTGCAGTTGCCAAGGTTTGGCTTTTTTTTCTGGATGCTGAAACGATTCTGACTGCTCAAGTAGGTGTTGAAGAAGAACCAAGAAGGCAATACTTCGGTTAACAAACTCTTCTCATAGTATCACGCTATTTTGTAGAATTTCCCTTCATATATTTTATTTCCTGATCTGTGCCTTTTTTTCACCTCCTGATTATGGTCTTCAAAGATGTTGGTATTTGCACCCATTGGACCGGCCACTGGCTTTTTCTCCCCTTCCAAATCCTTATCGACGTCAAACTACTTATGGTTGACTAGATTGGTGTCCAATACAGCATTTCCTGAGGTGCTGTTACGAAATCCCTGTCCGATTGTCTTCAAGTTTGACCTTATCACACCTTGCTCTGATCTCCCAATCCGAGCCAGTTCAAGCAGATAAATTCTCGCATTCGGGCCAACAAGACAATCTTCTTTCATCGTCTAAACCAGCCCTGGGATGCTCGATTCGGTATGAACCCTGAGAAAAGGTGTTCAGTATGACTAACACGGGCGCTTAAAATTTACTCACCTTATCTGCGGAAATTTTCTTCCAGGCCTCTTCCTTCCAAACACAATAATCCAAATCACTTGCGTTCATGGGGAATTGTCCCAACATTATTGCAAATGGAACCTGCTTGGTCCCTTCATGCCCACATGAACACAACATTACGGTTTGCGAGCCTTGCGGGCGGGTCTTCTCAAGTGTGCATGGCTTTCAAATGCACATTACAAGCAAACAGCATAGGAAAGGGTCTTCCAAGTCTCAAGTCGTATCCTGCCCACTTTGCGGCCTCAACGTCCATGGCGGTCCCGCAGGCTGGAATCAACATTTAACAACCAAAAGGCACAAGAAAAATGTGCAAGCGAGTGCAGTGCCGCTTGCCTTTGAACCACAACCAGGGATTACGACTGCCCATGCCCAGTTCTGCGATTTTTGCCAAATTACGATCCTTCCGACCCAGTGGGACCACCACGTGAATACCAGCAAACACAAGTCGAAGGTGAATTATGTGAAGTATCGCTCAGCTGTAGAGGGTGCAGAGAAAGACAAGAATGGCGTAGCCATAATTGGTGAATTCAATTTTGGCTTTGTTGGTCCTGAGGTAGCAAAAGCTGGAAAAAAAGCCTCAGCGTCAATTACTACGACTCGGCCGTTCTCTCACTCGAAATTGGTGAAAATTCAACTAGCCTCTTCCCTAGGTTCTAATGCAAAACAATCGGCGTAAGTCTCTTGAATTTTCATCTTGTAAATTGGTGTTAAGATCGTTTGTACAGGTGGTCGGTGGCTACGACGTCCGGGCCTAGTCCCCTCAAGATCAACATGACACGCCCGCTGTCCATCGTGATGGAACTTAAGCAGAGCTTTATCGGACGCTACGAGGATCGTGTAGAGTTTGTTTTTGAGGACTCGCAACTGAAGCAGCGTTTCATCATAAGCCGGACGCTCCGGGCCATAGTGGGCAATGCCACCGAACACGAAGCCCTTGCACCAAAAGTGCCGTATACCCCTCGAGTCAGATCTACGCGCAAACCCATTCAAAAGGTCGTTGAAGGTGTCAAGCCGCCTGCGCTGAATGCAATTCCTTATACTAGAAAATTACCAGAAGCCGCCATCCCTTCACATCTTGCGTCTGTCCTTTCCAGTCCGGAAGGAACAGCTAAGATTGTCTCTCAAATAAGAAAGAGATTCTTGCCAGCTGCTCTTAACTCTAAGACATATGGGCCATACTTTAAACAATTGCTGTGGGCAGAGGAACACCAAGCTGAGTGCGTCATCTTACGTATAAAGATTTTCAACCAACTTAGGTTTTTCTTATCTTGTAGAGTGGATTTAGAACGTTATGATATTCCTGACGCCATACTCACACGGAATAACAATTATTTCTAGTGAGTGTATGCTTGCCACAGGTCGGCTATTTGATTGACATTCTTTGTCCTAGCCTTCGTGTACCTGGCTTGGCTGAAAAACGGCCGAGCGTCTTGATGGGTAAGGCGACCTAGCATCTATTCATCTAACGTTAACAAACCCTGGCACAGGTGATCGCATGCTCGTCCAGGAGAACGGCGCAACAGACGACAAATGGTTCGAAGGACATGTTCACGCCGTGCAACGGGACCAAGTTGGTCTTTGCTTCCACGGGAGCTTCGCTCGGAAGCATACACCCGAGAGAAGGTATCATGTCAGGTTCAAGTTAAATCGTATTCCACTGTGCCGGCAACATATGGCCATGGATACCGTGTTCACTGAAGATCGTGTCTTGTTCCCGTTGATCAAACACCTCTCGACTTCTCCAGTCAAGACTCAGAAGGATGTTTCAGTTCGGGTTTACAACTCTTTGATCTCTTCTAATGGTCCTCAGCTCCAGGCTGTGATATCGATCCTAGCTGCACCTCCTGGATCTCCGCCCTTTATTGTATTTGGCCCGTATGACAAAATATACTTTAATTTTTTAAGTGTTTCTTCTAACCTTTCTCTCATAGTCCGGGAACAGGCAAAACTGTGACTATTGTAGAGGCTATCAGACAGATCTTGGCGAGAGACGATCAGGCAAAAATACTCGCTTGTGCGCCAAGCAACTCTGCTGCAGACCTGATTGCATCTCGCTTGGTTGGCACTCGTACTGATCCTGGTCTCAACGTGGACGAACTCTTCCGCTTTTATGCGCCTTCAAGGTTTAAAGAACAGGTTCCAGACGAACTCAAAGGCTTTTCTTATGCCAATCCCGATGGTCATATGTCTGTACCACCTATGGCTAGGATGAAGGGATTCCGTGTTATTGTCACAACAGCTGTTTCCGCATCTGTCACGCATGGCATTGGAATGTCGCGAGGCCATTTCAGCCATATCTTCATCGATGAGGCTGGATACGCCACAGAACCCGAGGCTTTTGTCTCTATAAAACTGATGGCAGATTCCAGAACCAACGTCATTCTTTCTGGTGATCCAAAACAACTTGGACCGATTATTCGTTCCGGAGTTGCGAGGGATTTGGGTTTTGAGACTAGTTACCTTGAAAGGCTCATGGAACGGGATGCATACAACTCGACAACTGGTCATGGCAAGAGGTTGTTATTTTCTTTTATCGCTGTTTTCTGCTCTCTGAATCATTCTCTCTTTCCGCAGTGTTGTCAAGTTGACTAAAAATTTCCGATCGCACCCCTCTATTTTGAAATTCCCTAACGAACGATTCTACGGAAACGACCTGGAACCCTGTGGTGAAACCTCCACTATTAATTACTACGTCCACTTCCCTCATTTGCCGAAAAAGATGTTTCCTATCATTTTTCATTCGGTTTCTGGCAAAGATGACCGAGAAGCATCTTCTCCCTCGTTCTTCAATGTCGACGAAGTTTTGCAAGTCAAATGGTACGTCCAGCGATTGAAGGAAGACAAACGCTTCAAGACTGGTACGCTTTTAATGCATTCCCCGACATTGTATTTATCCAAACGTTGCAGTTGATTCCGACATTGGCATCATAACCCCTTATAATGCACAATGCCGCAAGCTGAGGGCAGGACTGCAGGGTGTTTCTAAAGGGATTAAGGTTGGATCTGTGGAAGAATTCCAAGGGCAGGTTTGTTTTCGTTTTTTGTTTAGACAATGAATAATGTATTCATATCACATCAGGAACGCAAAGTCATCATTCTTTCGACAGTAAGAAGCTCCAAAGAATTTGTCTCGTATGATGTACGCCACACTTTGGGTTTTGTTGCCAATCCTCGTCGGTTTAATGGTATGTTGCAAGCCTTTCGATAAGGTTCATGAACGTGCTAATTTTGGCACCTCCTACAGTTGCTGTTACGAGGGCGAAAGCCCTCCTTATCGTGGTTGGAGACCCTCAAGTACTTTCTCTTGACCCACTCTGGCGTTCATTTCTTAATTACGTGTATCTGAATGGCGGTTGGACTGGACCTGATATCAACTGGGATCCAAAACTTCCGGTCGACGAGAAGGGTGGCTATGACAAGGCGATCAGACAAACAACGAACTTGGATATGAACGAATTTACAAGGCGGATGGAGAAATCGACAGCGGCCCAGATTGAAGATGATATTGATGCGAATGTTGACCGTCCATGGCATGAGCCCGAGTAGGTAATGAGGCAGCATGTCAAGACACGATAAAACCAATACACCAAAGAAAACTCAAGAGAGATATCGAAATTGATCAATGTGTTCTTTCCCTTTTCCCCGTTCTAGTAAAATACGTCTATGTCGAAATTGATCTTAAACCGATGGTGTTGCGAATGCAATACCATCGCGAGTTAGAATGTTCTTGTACATTATATTTATCTGACAATAACACAGATCCCGGGCCCTTCACGGGCAGCCGGATGGTTGGTAACGTGGTCCCTCTAATTTATTGAATTTTTCGTTATACGCACTCGGAACAAGAAAAGACTGTATTGTCCAAACCATCCCTTCCCATCGACACTCGGAGTTTGCTCATTGAAATACTTGATGGTGTTGTATGAAACTTCATTGAAGGACACCCTTGTATAGGATTTATTTTGGAAAGTGTAATTGAAGCCATAATAGACGTAAGAAGTCTGAAAGCGGCATGAAAGTGAACTTGAAAGCGGTTCGAAAAGGGGGTGTAATTTTGCTGATGGAAGCCATTAAGTGATTTCCCAGCGTAAGATAATAGTACGTTTTAATCATATCCCAAAATGAACATATGGCACCCAGGCCAACAAAGATTTGTCCGTATCCCCAAGTTTCTTTCGAAGGCGCTGAGTCGCATGATGAATCGCATGAGCAGCACTGGCACTATCCTCGCCTCTTCTCTTCAGAAGATATGAATAAAATGATTCCGCCACTTCCGGACCGTATTCGTCCTGGATCGACCACATCGTTGAGATGACGGTCCCGTATCCTGCAGCCAACATGCCAGCGGCAAGATGCACGGCTTCGTTTGGAAGCTCCGAGTCTCCTGTGCTCGTTTGGCACGCGGAAAGGAAGGCCAGATCAGCGTTTGGAAGTTGCAGTTTGATTATTTCTGAAACATCAAGTTGTCCATCAAGCAGATGAAATGAACTCTTCAGAGGTCTCGACAGGTGCTGCGTCGCGTGGCAGGCAAGGTGAATCCAACTATAGGAAGACATTTCCTCCTTCATGCCTTTTATGGTAGCGTCTTTTCCAGCGAGGCGCTGTGCTTCCAGGCCAAATCCCTGCACTAGCCCCAAGAGGCTCTCTGTCTCTGTATCAGCTCCCGGAATTAGAGGCAGTTCGGGAGCCTCCGCTTGACTAACAAGTAAAATACGAGGAGCTGCTTCTGAAGTCTTTTTGGTTTTTTCAATGAGTGTAGCAATTTTGGGAATGTAGGACGATATTGCGAAGTCAGAGACACAGACGCCACCTTCTCCATAGATCCCTGCTGCGTGAATGGGAAGAAAGGCAAGGGGGCCAGTTGCACACCACCTAATGCGACGATGATTCTGTGAAGGTTCCTGCAATGTGTGTCGGTGTTGTTAGTGATCGAGCATGGCAAGACAACATACATGAAATCCGATAACATCAAATATGGGTTTAACGAGATCTATCCAAAGTGCGCGAAGGATGTCCCGAATACTTACAGAATTATTTATTCTCTGGCGTCCGGCTCGATATACTTCTCGACCAACACCGGCGGCCGATAGACAGACCATCAAGCGAGACTGGAGGTCCACAGCCCACTTGTGGCTGACACGTTGAAGCTGGATAGCAACAGGAGCTTTACAGGGAGGTATGAGCACTAGTACATGACATTGATGTTCATGAACATTGATGAGAACTACTGGGCCATCTAGGGGTAGTAGTGACAGGATCTCCGAAGATTTACGAGCCCTAAGAAAATTGCTGAACTCTGGCTCACAGCGTATTTCTTCCAATAGTTGATTCCATTCATTCGCATGTTTTATATGCTCGATTGCCTCTTCTTCCAATGATATTTTCTTCTCCGGGCAATCTGTCATCGCCAGTGCGCCAAGATCACAGGACCCTGACTTTTCTAACTTGCTCGATACCAGCTGAAGTCGTTCAGCAAGATCTGGGCGTTTTGCGCGAAGATCATGTAGGGGATTGCGAAGTTGACTGAGCTGCGTCCAGACAATACAACGGCCTTGTTCGAGCCACTCGAAAGCCAATTCCACTCTTCCAAGAGAGAAGGCAGCAGCAGCAGCAGCAGATGCTAAATTGGACACATTGAGCTTCCACTGGCATATTCATGCTTGCAGTTTCGGAAAGGAGATTGATTGCAGTACCGTAAGCCTCCAATGTTTGTGATGAATCGTGTTGCTGGGAACATTGCGCCCATTTCCGAGCGGCAGTTAGGCGAGTAGATGGAACTCCGGTATTTAAGACAGCTGCTTGGCGATAATGAGAGATGGCAGATGCGATATGCGCCTTATCATTTGTGTGCGTGTAGAGAGCCTGCACAGACCGTCCAAGACTGTCGTGCCAACGACATAAATCTGAATGCCCCTCTGGGGTGAGCCGAATGACCTCCTCCTGCGACGAAATCGCTTCTGATAAGTCCGCGACGTTCCCAGTAAGTTCAAAGCGCTTCCGGAATGCAATAGCAAGGTTATTGAGCCACGCAGGTAGCGAAGAACGACCATGAGAGAGCCGAACTGCCTCCTGAAATGAGGTTATTGCCTCGGATACATCTTTCAAGTCCTTGCTGTGGTCAAAGCGGTTGAGTAGGAGGAGGCCAAGGTTGTCTACTTGTGATGGTAGGTAAGCATGTCCAGGTGGTGTGAGCTCAATGGCCTTATGTTGTTGTGTTATTGCCTCGAATATATCCGCGGTGTCTCCGGTAAGTTCAAAGCGTTCTTGCAGTGCAAGGGCGAGGTTATTAATGAATGCAGCCACATGGAAACGGGCGTAAGTGTCAGAGGGACTCTCAGTCGCTTCTCGTAACAACGTTATTGCCTCCGATAAATCCTCAAGAACTCCATTGCGTTTGAAGCGACGTAGCAGTGTATACCCTAAATTGTTCAATCGGCGAAGAAAACAAGGATCGTTACGGGGAGTGAGCATGACAGCCTTCCGAAATGACGATACTGCTTCAGATAATTCACCAATGTCCCCGCTCCACTCGAAGCAGCCAATCAACGCAACTCCCAAGTTTGTGAGCCACGAATGCAAGTTCTTGCCGTTGGCCGTCGAGAGTTCAATTGCCCTTCGATGTAGCGATACCGCTTTCGACAAATCTTCTGGATTTGTGCTGCGGTCAAACCGGTGCCGCAAAGCATTTCCGAGATTGTTTAATCGAGCTGGTAAAATTGAATCCCCATCGGGTGTTAAGTCAATGGCTTGTTGGAACGACGATATTGCCCTAGACAGATCTGCGATTTGTCCACCGGTAGCATGCTCAAAGCGGGAAAGCATGGCGAGTCCTAGATTGCCCAGCCGGACAGATAATTCATCACGGCCTTCGGGTGTGAGCTTGATAACTGTCTCGAGGAGCAAAATAGCTTCTAAGATATCGGTATTTTCATCACTATTTTCGAAGCGCATTTTTAAGGCGACTGCAAGACTAGTCTGCCATTCCAGTAGCTGTTCTGTATCGGCTGCTGGAGTGAGTTTGATAGCGTCTCGAAAAGAGGATATAGCCCCTGATAAATCTGTGATATCTCCACCCTGTTCAAAGCGCAGCTGCAAGAAGAGACCAAGATTACCCAATATTGCAGGTAACGCACCAGCACCAGCAGTTAACAGTCGAATGGCCCTCCTGTTTAGAGATATCGATTCAGAAATATCAACAATGTCTCCGTTCTGTTCAAAGCGATTCTTCAAAGATAATCCGAGGTTGTTGAGATGTGCAGGGAGATCGGCGTCACTCTCTGGAAGCAACTCGATTAGCTTTCGATGAGAAGATATTGCACTGGATAAATCTCCAAGGTATTTCGTGTACTCGAAGCGAGCTTGATATGCAAGAACTTGTATCCACACCCGGGAAGGTAATTTGGGATGTCCTTCTGGTGTTCTGTTGATCGCGGACTCGAACATCGATTGCGCCCGATCGATGTCAGAAAATTTCTCGAATAACTGGAATCGGTTATAATAGCCGGTTGCAGCGTCGAACTGGTAATCCAGATAGTCGGGGTGATTGGTCGGTATCATTTGAGCAGCAAGGTCGTAGGATCTTAAGGAGCAATCGAGGTCGTGTTGATCCCTCCTCTCGGTAAAACGTTCTAAGAAGATATCTCCACATTTATTAAGGAGTTTATGGCCCAAGAGGTCTCGATCTGTATCGCCCACTGAAGTCGTTAATTCAATGTACTACAGGGAGCTGTTACGAAGTGGGCATCCTTACCAAGAAGAAATATCCCAAGGGCCAACTGTTTAGACGGGTTCGTTTCTGCGGAAACAATGGTATCGTCATCTGCATTTTATATACATATGAATTTTGCAAATTGTATAGAAAGCACGATTGGCTAACCTCCACATTGCGGCTCAGCTTTGTCTATGGTAACCGTGAATGTTATCGAATGAGATGGAAGGTCGTTTGCCATCGTCATCTGCTTTTCAAATCCTTTGATTTGCAGTTCTGGGTTAGCTTTCAAGGAATGAGATAGGAATTCACTTACGGTGTTTTGACTTACGTTCGCTTGTAAAACCATCCAGATCGGCTCTCGTGATAAAGGTATGCCCCATGTAATGCTCATCTGTGCCGATGCTAAGGACACATTTCACGGTGCCAAATGGCCTGGTAAGTTGGTGCTCTGTAAGAGGAAGATCAACATATTGTACTGTCGTGACGTACAGTTCAACAAGGCCATTCTGCCTGCCAATATTGGGAGGTATAGTTTCCACGCGCAAACGGTTACCCTGTTCAATCTTCAGAACTATTGCTGGCAGAGCGTTCAGGCAGATATCCTTGGCATCTTGCGCAGCATGCTTAATGGTAAAGTCTCATACGTGTTTTTGTGAATGAGCAAGCGCACTCAGATCGGAGCTCTTACCAGTCATGTAGAGCGCCCCCTTCCCAAAAACCTATAAAAATAGTTAGATATAAGACCTTAGTATACAATCAACTGCAACCTCAGACTCAGCCTCTTTATTCAGTGCCTCCAAGTGCGGTACGTTGTGATCTATTCCAATGTCCTGCAATTGAGATGTGTCAGTGGTATGTTTTCTCAATTAATGATATGCCAGCAAAGTCCTTACGCGGTCCATTCTCTGGTGATCCTGTGGAATATCTTGCAGATAGTGACGATAAACAACCCGCCTTGATTTACGCCCGATAAGGCAATTTTGTCACGCCCCGTAAGGATTCAGATAGCGATACAAACGATTTAGAAGCAATGGATGATCTCAACCCTCCCTGTCCTTTGGACAGAGTCGGGAGCGCTTACAACCCCTTCCGATTTTGGCTTCTCCAATCTTTGAAGGGCAGCTTGAACAGAAATTCGAACCGTGACGTATAGTATGAAGGGATTAGCTAGCTTCCGCTTTGGAACAGGTAACTTCCATTGAACTTGTCGACTGACCCCACACCGGTGCAGATAGAAAGATAGTCATCAAAGCTTGAAATGTTATTCTTGTAGCACCTACTTTGGGCATAGGAAGATCGCACAGTTATGTTTATTTGATTACCCAGAGAATCAAGTGTGGTGATAGATCTAGAGTAGAGTGAATAATAAATACTAAGGGTCTTTCAGTATAGCCCCTCATAGTTACTACAGCAATTGTCTCTTACCTGGCAATTCTTCTTTTTCGCAATATGTCATCTTAAAGGATCCACTGCATACATTTGTCTCATCTCAGGATGCTGCTGGCCATAAGAAGCTCGAAAGTGGCAGTGCAAAAAGCTCTCCAACAAGAATCCAGGAGACGCGGCCAAGACGGTATCGACGAGTTACCTAACGCACAGGAACCACAGTGCAATAGGGTCTCCAACAGGGTCTCCAACTAGAAGCCTTCAGTCAGATAATAATACCGAAAAGCAGTGGGAAAGCACCGACAAGTTACCCGACGTTACCAACAGCCAGCCCGAAAACATTAGCCAGACAGACGATACGGATGACCAGCCACCAGAAACCAAAATCGATTTCCCGAGGATCTTAACAAAAAAAAATCGTCATCATCGCCAGCAACGACGTTTGATAATTCGACGACAACTCAGAACTCCACAAGAACCTCGACATTGATCAGTGCCTCCAAAATGTTGACAGTTAGTAATGGCCAGACAACCAGCGCCCAAGTAGGATGGGTAGTTGTCGGTGTTGGTGTCGGCGGATCTGCAGGTAATATCTTCCCTGTTGCAGGGTGCACGACAGGGGTTACCGTAGAGAACAGTTCTGGGCAGGATGAGCTAGATCCAATCGACACCTCAACCACTCCAACTACAAGCAAGACACCGAGCTCAACATCACGCTCGAAGTCAAGAGTTTGGGATAAACTGCTGTTGTGGGAACTTGTGTCGCCTCAAAAGGAGGGGCAAAGAGTGCTTGTTGTAGTGGGAATGGACAGCGATGGCTATGTCTCGTTATATCGCCGGTTTTGCGGTTATATTTCTTCAAAAAACATGAGAGGAAAGGTTGTTGTCTGTACTACAATGAGCGGTGAGCAATCAATATTAGGAACCTAGAATTACAAACGTTTAATCCAGTGTGCCAGATTTAGTTTCCCAAATGTGAGCGGACAAGATCCCAATTGATCAAATCTCCCACAGTTGTATGTCTGCTGGTAATCTATTTACTTAAAAAGAAACTATATATCTCTTCCTGACTTCTGCTCACATATTACTCCCATTCACTCGACTGAAATAGGTAAAGAGGTGACTTGAAATTGACGTTCGGGTCATGGAATGAAAATCAGAAATGCAGAGTACCTACAAAGACTACAACAGTGTTGAACCTGAAGTAATTGATGCTAACCAGGGATTTGCCAGTAACTCTGACGCAGTGGCCCATTTTTCTGGTTCCAAAAGAATGCGTCCCATAAACTGCAGAAAAGGGTCACTATTAACACCAGCATTCTTTAATACTTTCTCCTCTTCTTCCAACTTAAGGTGGGGCACCTTTATCTTGATGACCACAACACCATTCTCCGGCATCATTACTAACTTAACTCAACCCTGACACATCTCGGTGGTGCCAGTTAGTGTTTGAAGGTCCAGTTAGTTAACCAGAAATTAACCACAAAATAACCAGACCTAACTGCAAAATAACTGGTCCAGTTAGTTAACCGGAAATTAACCGCAAAATAACCGGACCTAACTGCAAAATAACTGGACCGCGGTTAGGGTTAGTCAATCTTGAGGATACACTAACCGCAAAATAACCGGTTAACTAACCGTCAAATAACCGGTTATAACCGGTTATAAACAGCCCTATAATACCCCTCCAAAACGCACCAACAAACGTTCAAAACGGTTGAGAATTGACCAAGTTATTGTCAAATTTATGAAATGCGGGTCAAAAGAGTAGAACTTTGAGAATATTATCATAAATATGTCAATTCTTAACCATATTTTACGTTCTTGGGCTCGTTTTGATGGGAAGATATGTGGCAATCATGAATACTGTGACATAAATATGCGGTTATTACAGGTTATGTCCAGATGATTGAATCTAAGTAAAAAGCATGGTCTGTTAGCTTTCAATCAGTGTCAACAATCACTTACCTTGATAGCAAGAGTACAGATGACCTTTCCTTCATCGCTCAAAACATGAGGAGAGGCACAAGTGGAGGGGTTTTCTCATCACCCGCACGCCCTTTGCCTTCCACCAACCCCTCTCCGTCGCTCAAAACACGAGCGGAGGAGTTTTCTTGTCGTTGTCTTCCTGCCCCTTCGTAGCTCAAAAGGCGAGTGGAGGGGTTTTTTTGTCACCCACATGCCATCTTCCCTGTCACCAACCCCCTCCACCACCTGTGTTTTTGAGCAGAGGAGTTTTCTCATCACCCACATGCCTTTGGCCTGCTGCCAACCCCTCTCCGTCGCTTGAAACTTGAGCAGAGGGGTTTTCTCGTCACCCACATGGCCTTTTCCTGCCACCAACCACCCTCCATTGCTTGATAACAGAGCAGAGGGGTTTTTCTTGTTGATATTTAGTATATTATCTAGTTCTTTAGTTATTGAGTCATTTAATTATATTAGTTTTGTATTTAATATATATATTTATTCACATATCCTGTCAAGTAGCTACCATACCCAACATACTCCCCTACCCATACCCACTCAAACCCATACCCCTCGTTTACGGGTATGGGTATAGGCAGGTATAGGTACGGGTCAAGATTTTTTACTCGGGGGTTACCTGGGTCATTCACTAGTAGTGACCATGTCAAGGGAGCCACATAAAATGCAGTTGTGCGCCAGTATAAAACCCAGGACTGCTCACCGACCTACATAACTGTATCATCTTAGTCACTGACTAAGAGCATTGGATTGTTCTCAGCCACTGTGACTTGGACATCCCAACCCAGGTCAACTGTTCGCAATGACTTTCCATCCGTGTTCTCCAGGTGCTTCAACCCTCTTTGAAATCTATCATTGGCTCTTCTGTTTCTGAACTTTCAAAATATCTAATGATTCCATTGTTTGATGTCTCTGCCCTTTTTCTGTAAATACCTCAGCTCAGAAACCCCAACTCGCTTGCTCATATTCCCATCTCTTAAACTCATGCTTTCCCCCACTCAAATTACTGCCCATCATACCCAACATACCCCTATCTGTACCCCCTCAAACCCATACCCCTCATTTACAGGTACGAGTATAGGCAGATATGGGTACAGGTCAAGATTATTTACCCAGGGGTTACCCAGGTCATTCACTAGTGACCATGTCAAGGGAGCCACCCAAAATGCAGTTGTGCACCAGTATAAAATCCAGGACTGCTCACTGACCTAGTACACAACTGCTGTATTATCTTAGTCACTGACTAAGAGCATCGGATTGTCCTCAGTCACTGTGACTTGGACATCCCAGCCCAGGTCAACTGTTCGCAATGACTTTCCATCCGCATTCTCCAGGTGCTTCAACCAATTTCTCTGACTCTTTGAAATCTATCATTGGCTCTTCTGTTTCTGAACTTTTCGAAATATCTAATGATTGCATTGTTTGACGTCTCTGCCCTTTTTCTGTAAATCCCTCAGCTCAGAAACCCCAACTCGCTTGCTCATATTCCCATCTCTTAAACTCATACTTTCCTCCCACTCAAATTACTGCCCATTGGGCCCAATTCACTTCCAGATCAAAGTCTTGCTGGCAACCTTATCTCACTCTCCCCCAAACTACCATTGTCCTTGGAGAGCCAGATTTCTCTCTGATCACAACCAGCAACACCATCAATAACCAGTCCATCGTGCACACCGTCATTGTGTATAGAGTTGTACTCCCAATGTTGCCAAGATTGACAATGTGCACCAGGCAGCTGTAGGCAGATTGTCAAGACTCACATTTGAAGCGATGGAGGGGGAATGGGCGGTGGTGTGGTGGGTCAAAACTTAAAATGCCCCCTCTGACTCGCAATTGAAGCGAGGGAGGGGGAACAGCTGATGATGTGGTGGGTCGAGACTATATATAACAATAACAATAACAACCAACAAATTTACGACCCTCCAACTCATGTTTGAAACAAGAAAGGGGAAATGGGTGGTGATGTGGCGCTTGCGTTTGAAGTGAGGATGGGGAAATGGGTGTGACATGGTGGATCAAGACTGAAAACACTCTCTCCAATTCATGTTTGAAGCAAGGGAGGGGGGCCCTGGGAGACAAATGCCCTCCTCCATCTTGCATTCCAAGCAAGGGAGGGGTTGGGGTGGTAGATAAAACCACAAACTAATAACAAAGTCAATATTGAATACTGAGAAACTACCTTGGGTGGTCAAAACACCCCCTCCATCTTGCAATTGAGGTGAGGAGGAAAAGAGTGTGAAGAAATAACCCCTTTTGACTTGTGTTTGAAATGAGGAAGGGAGGTGGCAAGGCAATAGTGGTGAGTTGGGTGAAAGGAGGCGGTATGACTAGTGACACCATAAACCCATGGTTACGGGTACAGTTTTTGCCCATGTATTTGTGACTGGAAACTCACAGCATTATTTATATCCATGTCACACCCTAGCAATTGTATGAGCAGAGGAGACAAGCAGGTTCAAAAAGTGGATGGCTATAATTACACAGCTACTGAATATTAGAAGGCTATCTCGAATGCATGGTGATCTATATATTTGTTGACATAGAAGATTTTAAAATAATTGAGGGTGTCTGTGAATGAAAGAGTCCTTGGGACATGTTGAGTGCCAAACACTGGTAGAAGATGTGATGCTCGAACAATGGTGTCAAGACGAATAATTGAGGTAGAGATTTCACCATCCAATATATCTGGCTTGACCACCCACATGCCTGTGTCGTCATCAGGTGAATCCCCCACACATGAGAACCAATGAACAAGAGCACAAGGATATTCAACACCATCATGAGAGAATAAAAAAAAGAGTCGCACATGAGCAATTTCAAGGCCTCGCATACCTTCCACAGAAGGATCAATGTTGACAAAGATGGTGTCATAACGACCAGGCCCTTTCCTCCAAGATTTCACAGCACGAATACGCTCGCGACGCATGCCACCAATACCCGATATATCACTAGGTGCATGGAATATGGCAACAGCAGAAGAATAGATAGTTATCTTGCCATAAAATGTGGGAAGAGATGAAACACTGGTATCAGAATGTGAGTCAGAATGTTGCTGATTGTAGATAAATTGCTGTATGAGATTGGATAGGTTGGGTTGTTCAATTTCAGTAGAAATATCTTCTGGATACACTTTGCATACTGTAATGTAGTTTAGTACTATATTTTAGTGATATAAGTTAGGCTGTACTTACATGCTGTTTTCGATAGTTCAACACGAGCCTCCACTGTTGGACCATCAACATCACCATCATCTTCATCAACATCACCATCACCAACATCATTGTTTGAAGGGTCTTCATTCAGGTTGGTGTAAATGTGTGGTAGATCTGGGTCAGAATGAGCTTCATTCACGTCTGTACTCACATATAACATTAGTTTAAAAAAATATCATGATTGAAACACATACGAAGGATGTGATCCAAAGCTGATAAACATGTTCCTTCCAGCATTCCACGGTTAGCAAAATCAGCACGAGCAGCAGCAAGTTTGTCCAGGCGTTGATTGGTAAGAAGCATCTGACCAAGTGCCTCAAAACGGTTTGAGCGCCGCCATGGCTCCTTCACAGCCTTGATATGTTTAGATTCTGTGATGGAGGAGCAAAGACCATTAGGAGAACCAAAGGCACGAATGAGTTTGACATAGTGGTTGAGAGAATGCTGCCTAGGAAGATTGAAATTGAAACGAATACCAGTTGTACGGAAGATTTCGCGATGATGATGAAACTGCTGAAGGGCATTGTCTAAAGCTGTGAGACTGTGTGTGTCATGTATATTATGTCGGGCAATGTAGCAAAATTCCAGAAATGCACGCATCGCCTGCACCATTTTGTTTGGTACATGACCTTGAATTGCTGGTAGATAAACCTATGCACAAACTCACTAAACTTATATGGTAATCAATACAAAGAAATCACACACCTTCATGAGTGCCTTTGAATCATCACCAGTCCATTGCTTAAAGTCTCGGCCTTCAGGAAAGCGTCGAAGCCCAGCAAAAGATGGAGCAAGAGCTATGCTAGAAAGTGATTTAATAATTTTAACTATGTCATGACAAAGACACAACTTGAAACATACCGACAATCAATATCATCAAGAATTCTCTGTGCTTCTGATGCTGAGTGTTTGGCTATGATGTAATTGTTCACCCATGTAATAAGGTGGTCTTTGAAAGTGCCTTTGATTAATTGATGTAATAAATCAGGTGACAAAAGCTCATGAATATCAGCTCGAGGAAAGTCATTAGTAAATGGCTAAAAATTTGATGAGAAATGCAGGTACAATGAGATAAAAGAGAACACAAACAACAATATCTCCAACAAGTCCATACTCATCCCATAGAATACCTAGTTCAAATTCCTCAACCACCAATTCAGTGTGTGGCCGAGAGCGGCGCACATGCTGACCAGAGTCAAGGTCATTCACAGGGGCAGTACATCTGAAAATTCATTGGCAATGCATATTATCTTTCAAGTAGATATACATACTTTGGACACCAGCCCTGGACAATACACGCAAGGAGTGCCTGTTCTGGATAGTCTGCAATATAGGGGCCAAGCCCATAAATGACCTTTCTAAAGTGGCCATCAGGGAACTGAACAACTTCGGGTGTTGTCATACCAGCTTTGAGGGTTTCAAGAATTTTGGCAAGTGATGAATGCAGGAGTTGACGACGGAATTTACGAAAGCTGGCATCATCACGAAATTCATGAGTTGCTAAATGAGTCACATGTTAACAAATATATTGAGGTTTGAAACTTGAATTGTATTTACATTTGGGAATGGCAAGAAAACCTAGAAGCACAACACCGTTGCGATGTGCTCGTCGGACATTATTGTGTATGTTGCCAATAGAGAGATAAACTGGCCAGTACTCATTATGTCCTGTAGCAACAGATACAGTGGTTTTATCACTGCCAAGAATGATGGGACAAAAGACAGAACCATGAGTTTCAGGGTCCTCAGCAATCAAATCCTAACACAATGGCATTAGTAGTATTAAACTGAACAGATAATACTAAAAAATTACCGCCTGATGCCAGGCCCAGTTTGCAGACATGAAGTCTTGAAAGCGATGTGCACCATCTGTAGTGTGCTCTTGATAGGGTGCATAGTCAAAATCAGATACAAAATCAGGGTTCGACAAGAGATTGTGAACCAAAGTGCGGGGATCTCGGAACCAGACACTGTACTCTGCTTCCATCCATGAAGGAACACTGGTTGTAGGTCTAGTTCCATTATACTGTAGACTAAAAGATTCCCAGGGAACATCACCAAGAGGAGTGGAATCAATTGTATTGTACATATCCATAGCATTTGAAAATGGCGGTTTGTCATTGTGAATGGCAAGAGACGCAGCCCAAAGGCTCAGTATAAAATTGATATCCCCAGCAGACATCTGGTTACGACGAAACAAAAAGTCAGCAACCTCAAATTGAAGACGATTATCATAAGGTGTCCAGTTGTCAGGTCCTTGATCTGAATCACGAGGAGAAGGGGGGGTGTCAGAAGGCAACACGATTCCATTCTTATCACAGATTTTTCCTACGAATAGCAATTATTACTAGTGACGATATATTTATATGACGACCTCAACCTACCATCAAGCAAAGGGTGATACACGCGGCGTGGAGGATCGGGATTATGGTCCACTCCATCGTGAGTCTCTGGTGGAGGGTGTTCATCGTGAGAAGATGATCGCGACCATGATGGGACGGGCGATTGAGATGGGATGGACTCGGATTGAGATGAAGATGGGATGGGCGATTGTGATGGAGATGGGATGGGCAATTGCGATCTGAGGGATGGGACGGGCGGTTGTGATGGGGATGGGACGGGCGGTTGTGATGAGAATGGGACGGCGGGTGATTGTGATGTAGATGGGACGGGAGATCGTGATGGAGGTGTGATGGGCGATGGAGATGGGGACGGGATGGGTGATAGAAATGGCGATGGGATGGGCAATTGCAATCTGAGGGATGGGATGAGCGGTTGTGAGGATGGGAAAGGCGGTTGTGATGCGAGTGATCGTGGTGGAGATGGAACGGGCAATTGTGATGGAGATGGCAGAGGCGATGGAGATAGAGATGCGATGGGCAATTGCGATGGGTATGGGGATAAGATGGGCGATAGAGATGGTGATGATGGGATGGGCGGTTGCGGTTGCGATTGCGATTGCGATGGCAGAGGCGATTGCGATGGAGATGGGATGGACAATTGCGATGGGGATGGGATGGGCGATGGGGATGGGGATAGGATGGGCGATAGAGATGGAGATGGGATGGGCGATTGCGGTTGCGGTTGCGGTTGCGATTGCGATTGCAAGGGGATGGGTGGGGGTGGAACAGAGGATGGAGCGGCTTGTGTCGGTGTGTGGAATAGAACAGGTCTGTCTACATCATCATGATCGTGCTTTGCTCGTATGTGCTTAGTGCGTCCGCCTTTGCTGTAAAAGAACCGGCGACAAGAGGGGCATGGAAAGGTAGGAAGAGTCGAGTCAACTTGAAGTGTGGGCATTGTCGGTTTGTAAGATTAAGAGTCGCCGGGCAGTAGCGTGGTAAAGTCGAGTTCTGTTAAATTCATCAAAGTCTATTCTAAGCAATTGAATTCTGCTGGCAAAAAACTTACAACGTGATCGAAAAAATACTCTATCTTATTTGATTACTATGTCACAAAGCTCTGTACCTCAGCGTCAGATGGAAACTCGAACAAAAAACAAAACGGCTCACCCAGGATATGTCCTCAAGCCTACTCAGCGTCGCAAAAAAGCGGAGGTCGAACAGGAGCGAACTTTGAAAGCTCAGGCGAAGGAAGCTCTTGCCGAGGCCAAAAAGAGAGGTATTAACCGCACTGCCGAGTTTGAGCATGCTGACTTGATCAATGAAGACATAGTGGATGCAACTCCACGCCCAGCTTTCGCTCCAAAGCCAATGCCGTCCACCCGTAACCAACAAAGCTATGCCCCTGTTGTAGGGTCAGGCAACGACGACCCATCTGATGTTGAGTTCGTCTCGAACAAAGACGTGGCCATGGAAACCGAAAGCGGTGAGCCATCCGAGAACGATGACTTGGCGGTTTTGAGCGACGAGATACCTCTTCCCCCCAAAAGGCAAAAGACCGGGAAGGCAAAAATAGGCACAGTGGATGACTCGGCTGTCGAAAGCAATAAGTCTGCGTCCCCTCCTATCAAAAGGAGAAAGACTCACATAAGGAACGGCGACTCGGCTGTCGAAAGCGACGAGTCCTCCCCTCCTGCCAAGAAGCAGAAGACCAGAATTGCTCAAACCAAAGCGAGAACTGGGACAAAAACGGCAGGCAAGAGAAAGCGAAACGTTGTCTCTGACGTTGAGACGGTGCTAGGCTCAGATGTAGAAACGCCCAAGAAACCGAAACCGAAAGCGAAGGTGCGAGATGAGATTGATATTGCTGTGAAGAGGATAGTAGAGAAAATTCAAGCGAAGCCCATGTTGAACGTAAAGGGAGGGAGTGGAGGCCCTGGAGGGCCAGCCTCCAAGGCCAAGGTGGCGGCGAGAGGGAAAAGGTTGGAAAGAGAGGGGGCGATGTCAAATGTTGATCAGTCCGAAAGTTTGGTAGATGATAAGATCAATGATCAAACCGGTAACAGGTAACTGCCTTACCTTCATGTTTCCTTTTCTTACTCTCGATCAATCCACGCTTTTCTATTGGACTCTTAGTGACATCTCGCAGAAAAAGAGATCAAGCACGATTATCAACGAATGGGCTTCAGCTATTCCCCGCCATGCTAAGTTGGCTACAAAATCCATCCCGTCACTTACCAGTCGCTCGTCTGCACCCTCCAGCCTCACCAAAAATGTCAACATTATCAGGCACCAACTTGATGCCGTTAAGGTAACCGCTGAATCAGCATCGAACGCGGTTCCTTTCGATCAATCCGAGTCTATGGGCGGTCTCTCAGACAACGACAAGATGAAAGGCGAGGAACGGGTGGCCGCAATCAACAGTCCCCCAAAGGGAAAGAAGCGAGTTACCAGTTCGGTGAGTCCCTTTGTCAATTCATCATAAATGTACTAGTTTTATTTCAATTTAGCAACTCATCATTCAAAAATCTTCAAAGGCGGCTGTCAGTGGTGAAACACACAAAAAGCCTCGCAATGAAGAGCTTCCCGACTGGATCGACTCCCACTGGTTCCGGCACTCGTTCGTCACGACGTATATGGCATTCGTTGGTCAGACGGCCAACCCATGGGACGTGCCAACCAAGCAGTCGGTCCAGGTAATGCAAAAGATCTGGGACGCAACCCATAGCCACGCGTTTGAGATTACGCAAACGTCCGCAATCCATCAGAAAGTATGTAATTTATACATTTCTAGAATAGTATTAATCTGTGTTCTAGACCATTCAATGCCTCGCAGACTCTTGGCGTAACATCATCGGGTCGACCGGCATCGCCGTTCTCATGGCGTTTTTCGATGCTCAACCCGACTTAGAAGATTCAGACGACGAACGTAGAGAATTCGCTGAGTATTATCTCAAGGACCTTCGCTTTTTATACAAGAACTCTGTTGGCAACGACAAAAAGGTGTGTGAATCCCAATTGACAGTATTTACGACTAACTATACTTTTTCAGAAATGGAAGGGGCTTTTTCGTAGCCCTTTCGTTCTCCAGACTTATGCTGCGCATCTCACGGCTATCGAAGGTTCCGCAACGGTTCGAGGGCTCCATGACTCCAACAAGCCTACTCCGGCGGCGATTGGTGGGTTAGGCATGGCTGCTGCCTCGGTATGTATGTATACATTGTGCTTTGGACATGTTTTAACTTGTTATTAGGTGGAACGAGCACTAACGCTTGTTGCCACAGGCACACTGACCGTTGAGATGGCCCGCGCTAGCAAAGGCAAGTCAGTGATTCTTCCTCGAACCCTCAATCTCTCCACCGGCAAGGAATCAAAGCGCCAGATGGGTTTCAATGACGCCGCTTGGGGTAAGGCGACCCGCGCTTACGCCACGTCAGCGTGCTCGCTTACCAACGCCAAGTTCGATGTTGTCACGACAGAAGCTCAGGAGTTCATGAAACCCATCCGCGCTCGCAACAAAACTCTTGATACCACTGATAATGACAACGATGACGACGAACGTGCATGCCTTGTCGACAACTCTGGGTCTGAGTCTGATTTCGAGTGTAAGTCTATTTCTTTTGAAGTTCAACATTCAACTAATGCTATCTTTCAGAATCTGGTGTATATACCACCACCGCAAGCCACTTCAATTTGTTTTTTATATGTTTTTTGTACCATTGTGCCAGATTCAACTCTGGCTCCTGTTTGGCTTGGAAGGGGCGTTTTTTTTACTTGCTTAATGACTGCTTAGCCCCTGCTTGGACTACTTATTTATGATTATTGCGCATGAGAAATGCTTACTATACTTACTGTGGCTTTGAGAAATGCTTAATGTGGCTTTCCGTGCTTGAAAACTTGCTTATGTGTGCTTAAAACCGATCTTAAATTTCCTTTTTGGGCTTTGGCATTTTCGGCTGCTTAAGTATTAGGCTTTTAAACTGCAACTTGAAGTTGTCTTATTAAATTTTATTTGGCTTAAAAGAATATGGTAACTTAGATCTACTGGTATGCTTAGCCTTAAGCCCAATTAAGCCCAAAATATTGAGCCGAAAATAAGCCTGGTTAAGCATGTGGTTAAGCCAAATTCATGGGAGGACTTGACTTACTGACTTAGGCTAAGCACGGTCGGGCTTAGTGACATTTTGCTTAACAGTGCTTAGAAACATTGCCAAGTCGCAATAAGCCTATCTAAGCCTCAGTAAGCAAAAATCAGATTTTCCTGATGACTTGTGGTGTCGGTCCCGATTGGTAAACTGTCAATTTTCCGACACAACCACATCCTGGCCAGCGACGACCACGAAAACAAAGTCAGCAAGAGGGAGGAGTAACAGTGACAACGACAGGGCGGGCATCACCCCCCCTTTTTTATTTTTTACTTTATATACTGACTACACCAAACCAACAGAAGCACAAGAAGCGCCCTTCATCGTTTCGTTGCCATTGTGATGCGGTGAGGAGGTCAGACCCTCCCCGTCGTATTGTCGTCGCCATTGCGATGCGGCAATGAGGTCACCACCGATCTTGTAAACTTTAAGAGGTGTAAGTTCCGCGCGCCTCTGTAAGTAAATGAGAGCGCGAGGTACGACAATAGTTCATAGCATTTCCATGGAATATGATTACCGGAGGTTTCTAAAGGTAGGAGTGGTGAATTTATAACGAGAACACGCAGATGGTTGAGGAATCAAATGACTCATAACATCGCAGTTTTTATCTATAGCCTTGAGGATCTCGACGAACAAATGGTGTTTTGACTTCTGAAATGGTGCAGGAACGTTTTCAGTCCACCACTTTACCGGTTCATCAAAAATGTGAAGCCATGAGAGAATAAGTCGGACATTGGAACCGGACTGGCGGACTAGGACATATATTCCAGGAGTGAGGATGTCACTGGCACCGGTTCAGACTCAGATAGGTTCTAAGAAGCGCCCACACCAATCCAACAATCAGAAATGGTGAATATTGAAGCGCTGGCGAACGCTGCAGTCTGCGCGCCCTCACTCACCCGAACCATGCGTGTTAACCGGTAGGTATCATCCGCCTCTAATCCAAAAGTCCGATTCAACGAACCTCTCGCCTAGTGTACCGACCAGCGACGTGCGTCCATAGACTCGCCCCGCACCGTGATCTGCTACTGACATCGACGATAGTCGGCAAGTTCTCTGGAAGGAGCGCTCGTGGAATGTCCTCCGCGGGATCGTCCATGCGATTCGCTCCCAAAACGCGGTCCTATCCTCAACGTTCCCGTCGAGATCCTCATCAGAATTTTCCAACTCGTCGCACCTCCACGCACTCGGGATGGTCTGTATGACCTATCAAAGCTGACCCATGTTTGCCGATTCTGGAGGATGGCGCTGCTTGATCAACCTCGACTGTGGTCGGCAGTCTTCATAACACAGAAGGATCGTCGAACCTTTGTCGAGACATGCCTCGAGAGAAGCCATCCTGTCACGTTGGACGTCACAGTAGAGGCTAGAATGGTGGCTAAAATCCACTCGGACTGTACATGCGACGAGGGACCCCGAGAAAGGCTACGACTGCCCAACGAATCTAACCCCTGCGAGTGGCACTTCCAATTCGAACTCCTCGCCGAAACCAAACACTCCAACCGCATTCGTACTTTGGACATCGAATTTGACGACTACCTGTCTCGTCACAAGGACAGAGCAAGGTTCGCGTTGGGAAGCTGTCGATTTTTCACTTTAACCTTCCCCAGACTCGTCAACCTCATATGGAAGAACGAGGGGACCCACGCCGACTATCTATTCTCCACCCCACCATTTGTTCCTGCTTTACGCTCCCTGACCTACGTGGGGGAGTGGAATAGCTTAATCACACAAGTCGACGACCTGACCTCCTTCTCCTTCACTGACCTCTCAAAAATCAATACGGAGGCTTTTCGGTTATTCATGTGTAACAACCGCTCTCTTGAATCGCTAATCTTGGAGTGGGTTGATTTTAAGGGTGACTCAAAGGGTCCCCCTGTCCACCTTTTGAACCTCAAGTCACTAGTCGTCAATGGCCCTCCCCAAAAGCTTTCGACCACCATTCGCATCCCAGCGCTCCAACGCCTCTCATCTCTTCGAATTTCAGCAGAAGACGAGGGGTACGAAATATCTGCGGCCGGAGACGGGGTCAGATTCAAAATGGTCGAAAACTCCCTAGACGATTTAACCAAGGCTTGGGAAAACCTTACTGGATACGTGAAACCCGTCATACGCCACATCCGCCTCTACGATGGGCCGGAGCTCGTTGACCATTTCTACGATGACAACAGCACAATCGCGTTACTGATGATGGATGCCCAAACTCTGGAGGTGGGCTACAACTATCTAATGGGATGGTACAAGAACTTCTGGAACGACTTGAAGCAGCTCGGGACGCAACTGAAGACCATCCGTTTCGAGGTTTCAGGGAATATGGAGCCGTGCATTGGCTACGATTGTATACATGACAATTTTGATTGCTCGATGTGGGACACCATTTTGGACCTGGTAAAGTACCGGTTTGAACAGGGACGACCGTTTTCCGTGGTTGAGAGGCTGGTGGTTAGCGAAAGCGAGAGGGAGAACAGATTGCATGCTTATGTGTGGAGATGCTTTTATGGCACTCGCAAACTTGGTCAATATGTCCAAACTGTACAAGTATAGGTTGCCGGTTTTTATGCTTTGCATGGGTGTAGTATTTATGTCATTCTCACCAGAATATCACTCGAAAAATGGGATTATATGGGCCGCAAATCAGTCCTTTTTTTCTTCAAAATAGAACTGAAGGCCTTTGAACCTCTCTCTAGAATGGCCCTCTTTGAAAATCACCCGCCAGAGATTCTGGTCGTATAAAAACAGGGCACAAGGAGATTCGCCAGTCTATTCAGTAAGCGTACATCGGCGGAAGGGTATTTATTACGCCAACTTGTCAAACGCTAACTTGAGGGGGTATACCTACGCTAAGCGCTTCTGTTGTTTCTTAAATTGTACACCAGCTGCCGAAGGACTGTTAGAAACCTTACAACGTACCACCATGGAAAGGTATCCCACTTCCGATACCAATGATAACATCGACTCGGAGCGATGGAGAAGTTCTTCTGAAGGCGGGGAATAAGCCGGGCCGTTATAGTTGGTTCCCTCTGAACCAGTCGAGATGCTTTCTGAATTTGTGCAGCACTTTACACGGTCTCTTACACTACTGAAGGCGAGACCGATTTCGTTTGGACCCCCCCTTCAAGTAATCTCCCAACATGAAGAGGGTGATTCAAATACTACACAAACGCTCCGCAGCCTGCTCATAAAGTGTCAAAGTGCTCTCAAACCCAAAGACGTCCGTGAATGTGTCCTCTTACTTCGCTCACACCAGGGTGCATTCGTTGCTTCTGAAGCAAACCGTGACGAGAGCGCATTGGAAGAGGCCATTGTGGGGCAGTTGACTGTGGCATTGTACGCCCATGCACTCGACGAATATCTTGCTCAAGCCACCCAAGTTGAAGCATGGTGGACCGATATGGAGGATTCGACATTGGCCTTGTTAATTTATCTTCTACAGAGTATAATTTTTTCATAGGACTCTTTAGTATTTCTACTTGCTGACATTCTGTCTAGCTCTTCCTCTACGAATCTCAAGAGTTGTTGATACTACTCTGGACACATTGCGAGCCCGCCAGCTCCCTGTTTCAGTCTCGTCTTTCAGATCCCTCCTTGCACCCCCTAGTTTCGTCTTTCGTCCAAGCTTGATAATGACATCGCTCTTTCCGCATCTTCAAGACCACCAAAACCTATCGCTAGCCATCCTCCTTCCACCTGATGATCTCCTTGTACCATCGTCTTCGACCACCGTTGGGCTGGCCCATAGACACTTTCTTTATGCATTCACCTTCATCTCCCGGCTCATCAACTTGCCAATCAAATTGACAAGGCAAGAATGCAGACACAGCCGAAGAGCACTTGAAAAAATACGTGATGAGCGTGCCAAAGTGATTGGAGAACTCGCTCAACTGCGCACCCCTCTCGGAGAGTTGACGAGTTGCAGTCATTCTGTCCTCAGAATAAACGGTCCTCGCTTGCCAAATTATACCTCGTTTTTGAACACCCTACATCGGGTTGTGGACATCGGACCTCCTTCACCCTCGTCGTCTTCTACCTCGCCTTCTCACCTAGACTCCCTGGATGACGTTTGCCAAACACTATCATCACTCGACTCGGTTCACGCCAATCTTCTTCAAAAGCGGCAACTTTTACGCCCATCCAGGCTCACGCGTCTTTGGCCCAGTCTGCTGATACTTCCTCCACTCTCTTTGTACGCCTACGCAAACCATACATTCTGGATATCTGCACTCGCGCAGATGGCGAAGGATGCCAAGGAAACTATTCGTGGATTTATCCAGGGTTGGTTAGTTGAACCTCTAGTGGGTGTTCTTCGAACCGTCAGAGCAGGGAGTGGCAGTGACTTTCTCGTCCATGAAGAAGGGGTCGCTGCAGATCTAGAGGTAAGGAAGATCACCTCCTTACAAACCATGCGGCTTCACTCTGACCATGTATATACAAAACTTCAGAGTCTAGAACGAATGACACTTTCCCTGGCGCGTGACAGACTTCAGTTTACACCTCAACAACTCGAAACTCTAGCAGAGAAAATTCGACTTGGTGACCTCACCCCTGTCATGCAAATCTACGAGGAAGACATCCGCCACCCTTTTCGTTCAGCGCTCACGGGTACCCTCCTGCGGAACCTGTTCATCCAACTACAAAAAGCGAAGGTCGACATCGACCAAGCGCTTTCGGGTTTCGATAAATTATTGAAATCGCAAGAATTGACATTCGCCCTCGTGAGTGTCGCCCCTGCATTTGCGATTGTTTACGTACTTGGTGGTGCGGTTGTTAGACTGTGGAATGGTAGTATAGTCAAAGGAAGATGGGGCGGGAGGAAGAGGAGAAGAGGAGTCTGGGAGGGTTTGAGGTAATACGGGACTGTCATGTGTCTTCTAGACGGACCGGTCACCGGCCTAACAAACTCTGAGACTTTACTATGCAGGACTGCCAGCCTCCTATAGCACGATGGAGTTCCGGTCCAACGCCCCTCTTATCCTTCCCTCTCACATCCCACGAAACTCTCGCCATTTCTATCGCTCACCTCCCGCGTTCGCGATGCAGCATAGCCAAGAACATCGCTCACTCTGGTACGTTGTAATCGGGAAACCGTCTCCGTCTCTGGTCCACGTTCCTATTCGTCACAAGATCGAAGACTTGAAGAATGCCATATGTGAAGGGCGCCACGATCTTCATGCTCCAAACATCATCCTTTGGAAGCTGAACTCTTCGATATCTGTTACGCGTGGCAACCTTACTGACATAGATGTTTTTACCCAAAGTCTCGCCAAGATCGAACTACCAGACCCATATTCAGCTGAGGCGCATGACGCGAAGGGTGTTGTTCATCTCCTTGATGGATCTACAGAAGTCTCTAATCACTGGCCGGAAAATTATCAGCAAGGCCACTTACATCTCATTGTACAAGACCAGCGTAAGTTTCTTATCGATATTCTGATTTCCATATGTGTCTGATGATAGTGCAGCTGTTGAAGGATCAGAGCTCGATACGTTCTTGCGCTTCCGCACCCACTTTTGGGGTAAAAACCGGGTCCAATTTGATGGAAAGACCGCATTTGAAACCATTGACCTCTCACTCGCCAACCTCCCACAGCTGAATTTACGTTCTACCAAAATTATCCTCGTCCGCAAAGAGTATCGATTCGCCTACGATGCCATTCTCGCAGCCATATTTAAGAAGGCGGGAACACACAGATCAGTCTTTTTGATTACCGGTCACCCAGGCATCGGTGTGTAAGGTTTCCAATCCACGAGTGTCAACTAATCAGGCTCGACAGGGAAAACCCTTTGCTTGTTATACTTTCTACTCCGTCGACTCCAAGAGCGGGAACCCGTCGCCCTCCAGATCGATGACTCTCAATTCGTCCTCTTCGACAAATATGGTGTACATAAGTATAAAATACGTGCAATAGGGACCTTTTCGATTCCAAAGGGCACCTGGACCCTATCTGATTCATCCGGCGAACTGGACCTTCGGCCCTGCACCGCGTTCCAACGCTCAGAAGGCCACATTATCCATACAAGCCCTCCTGCTTCGTGCCGATGGAGTGATTGGGTGAAGCAACTCGGTGCTACCAGATACATTATGGATATATGGTCGCCGGAGGAATTTCGGGCGTTGCTGTAAGTCTGATATAGTATTAGCTAGCCATTACCCACTGACACATCCGTACACAGCACTGTCTCCAAGCTTGATATTCAGCACGGTCTGACCCTCTTTCATAAGTATGGGTCGGCTGTCAGGGTCATTCTCGACATTTTAGGCGGGGTGTCGGATGAGGAGACACACGTTGGCGATATCCAAACAGCGGCCAACAAGCTTGCACTTGAAGATCTCATAACTCTGGATTATAGTTCCAACGAGGTCTCCTGGAAGCTATTTATGCTGGAACCCAACAATTTGGTCGTGCGACGGCCTGCTCTCACTATCCCATCTGCATTTCTCTGCAAGACTATTGGCCTGGCTCTGGCTCGCAGTGCGGCGGCTCAACAACACAAAGTCTTCACAATGCTCAGTTCTCATCCCTCCCTTCGCAGCCCGGCGGGATGGATGTTTGAAAATGTTGCCCATGTTATCGTCGCCGACCCGAAACGTTCTCCGCTTCACACATATGACTGTAATAATCGAAAGTTGATCCTTCCTACTCCTAAGGAGGTGATCTCAGGCACGACTGCATTGGGTCGTATTCAACAACCGTTCGATTTCTATTGGCGACCCCGAGAGCCCAACTTCGAGGGTGTCGACGCTGTAATTCGTTTCGGTGACGAGGTTTGGGCGTTGCAGTTTACAGTCAGTTCATATCATCGTGCTGCTACCAATGGCCTCACCGAGGTTCACAAAACCATGAACCACAAACGAAACGTCGACTATCGCCTAGTGATGGTTGGCTCGACTCAGTCGGAGGCGGAATACGCACGAGATTCTCAGAAACTTACCGGTCAGTGGGCGAAGACACCTGTTTATGCCTGTAATCTTCCACTCTGTATTTTCGACACACAGAAGTTGCAGCAGCTTCAAGATTCTTTTGACGATGTGAGTACAAAGCGATAAATTGCGAATATATAAGTCGACATAGAAACAGGCCATTGGCCGTTATTCTAATGAACCAATAGACGTGTGATTGTCGTTCACATTTCTAATCACCCTCTTTTCTGCGAGAATCCACCATGGTTGCCTTTCAACTGCATTTTGTATATTATAAAGTCTCAATTTAATTAAGAGGCCTACTTGCATCTACCTAGGCCCTCGACGCATCGGATCCACCTTCACTCACGAATTCGACAACCTTCCACCGATTCGGCGTTCAAATTCTGCTCACTCGTGTTCTCTGCCTACTGTGAGCGACATCCACATGTCCTACCCATCTTCGCAATCGGAAACACAGGGTGTTCCTTTTTCCCCCAGCAAGACCAGATGGTCTAGAAACAGCAGCACTCTTGACATGCTGCGTACTCCAGGCGCTGTTGATTCCACGTCGGGTGAAAGCCGCTTCTTCGACTGCGGGTATGGCTGATGATGCGAGACGCTTTGTTGAGTTCATTGATCTTGTTGCCAATGTGCCTATCATGCTATTCTTCTATGACGCATGTGAACAACCATCGAACGTCGACAGATTCAGACTTACCCTTGTTCACGTATATAATGAGACTTGGGAACAAATAAATTTGGACAGGGTCTTAAGGTGTGAGTTACCCTTGTCTGTACTCACTTAAAAATTTCATTTGATTTTTTTTTTGGTCAGTATTATTCCTACTCGTATTCTATCTCAAAACCGTCTTTCAGATCAGCCATGAATCATCAGCAGTTGACAACAATTGCCAAGTAGAAACTACTTATTGTACATGACAGGTAAACTACAAAAATGTAATGAATGCTTGCATGGGGAATTATAAGTCGGTATGAGTTCACAGTGTACAGTATTAGGAACTTCGTCGAAATCAAGGGTGTCGATATATAAGTTCGAAAATTTAGACGTTTACAGCTTGAGCGCGGCCAGAATCACCGTTATCAAATAAAAGAGGACAGCGCCCATAAAACTCAAAAGTAAAGTAAGAGAATGGAACGGGAAATCGAATAAGAAAAGTCATGAGGTCATTGGCAGATCTAGCGTCGTTCGGATTCGATGTCAGGAGATCTATGCTCCTTGGAAAAATGCTTGCGCGGTTACGGCAGCGACTGTCTTTGCCGTCCATCGCGTCTCAGTCGATTCATAGGTGGATTCCTCCTCGATTTTCCACCTGAGATGCCTGTTTCCAGTTTGTGCTTATACTTTCTGTGGAAGGGCGAACCGACGAGTGGAATACCCCGCTCTGTGACGTTGAGCCCCTCTGGTAGCCCATCTTGGTCGTAAACGACGTCATATAGACCTTCCTGTTTGAGATGATTGGGACACCGCTCTCGAGCCCAACGAACATTGATCTGTTTTAAGGACGGGTTGTGTTTGAGAATTCTGAGAGCGGTTGAAAGCATATTTTCGTCGAGATATTTGTGTCCTTTTGTCAGTGAGAACCGTTTGAGAAGGGGGAGGAGATGAAGTTGTGTGATGAGTTGTTTGAGCGGTTTCTAGTAGTCGAGACGTTAACATGTTCACTAAGCAGAAAAGAAAAATATAACATACAACCGTAAAGGACGTCGTGCACATGAAATGGAAATCCGTGAGTTTGGGACACGAAGACAAGATGGACTGGAAGAAATGTGTGTGGTCGCGGGTGGAATCAACGATATGGGTCCAGATGTCAAGGCTGGTGAGGTTTGTTAGAGATTGTAAGATTGGACAAACGGTGGCGAGCCTGGTCTCATAGACAGGCTCACTGGTCAGGTCAAGCGACTGTATAGTCTTGGGGTTCGGGAGCTCGGCCACTTGTTGATAAACACCGATGACGGTGTCCAGAACGGGAAGAGACGAAGAGGAGAGGTGCATTGGAATGGTTTCGGGCGACATCCATCTTTTGAAGCTCCATATGAATCGAATATACTTGAGGTTGGCGTGTCTACCGAGGAAAGCACCTAAACCAGACTCGGCCGTCAGCGACGGGGGACCGATAGTAAAATCAGATTGATATCCGAAAGGTCCGAGGGTGAGCGTATGTAGTTTGAGCCAGTGACCTTCGATTACCCTGTCGAAGTCGAACACTCGAGCCGACGATGAGAAGCTGCAGATGGCGAGCTCCTGCAGATTTCGACATCGAGTTATCAGCATATCCCAGAAACGTGGAGGAATCGATTCTGGAGTGGGGAAGACCTCTGTAATGTGATAATGAGATATCGTTTATCCAAGTCGGACTTGAAAACCCACCTGAACCACCAAGGCCATGACGCACGATAAGAGAAAAGCTTGTCAGATCAGAGAATTCGAATAAAGCGCTGGCAGGATCGAGTGGTTCTTTTCCGACGTTTGTGAACACACACTTTAATTGTGGACAGCTGGTGTACGATTAGGGACTTGTATCGAGAAAGGCCGTAAGACGTACTTGATGCGAAGCATCGACCACAGCGAGTCTTTTGGTAGTTCGAGACCATCCCAATCAAACGTGTGCAAAATGTTGAGATCTTTTGAGATATCTTCAATCGTATCCGCTACCCAATTTTCATCGAGTTCCTCATCTGGTTTTGGCCATGCAAGGTAGTAGTTGGGCCGCACAGCAAGCTTTCGAATGAATCCACATATGTGTCTTTTGTTTCTCAACATTTCAAGTGTAACCTTGCAGTCCCTACTAGATTTGAGAGTTACGGTATCATACAATGCTGGCATCAGCAAAGCTCGAAGATGTTTGGACTATATCTGAGGATTAGAAAATGGTTATCACTGAGTGGACGGGAAATTTCTCACAGTCAAGCTGAAGCTGAGAATGTCAGCTGGAGACAGCAGATCGACTACCTCCCTGACAACGTCAGCAGGTAAAGACCCAACTGCTGCTGCAGCTAACGCAGAACCATGGGTCGACGAACGAGCAGAGAGGGGGAGTTGGAAGAGTGTTTTGAGACTTCGCCTACGCTTATCCCTGGTTAAACCCTGGCGGATCGCCTCAGCTTTCAGGGCGCTCTCCATTGAGAAGAGGTTGAGGAGAGTGACAACACGGTGTGGAGAGAGCTTCTTCCAGACTCAAGGCTGCAGGCCCCACAGCCTTCGTACATCTTATCTTATCTAAGGAACCTGCATTCGCGCCTTCAAAATACGGGCCACGCATTCAAAGTACTTCTTTCTCATGCCAGACAACCTTCGACTGGTCTGAAGGTGACACCGTCATGATTGCCAGCCCCGGTCATTTAAGGTTTTCTGCCAGCAGTGACGGAGAGTAGGTGTAATCTACTCGGCTGGTGATTTCATACTCCTTGCCCCGCCTACTATTACGGATGCTAGCTTCTGGCAGCGTAAAAAGTGGGAGTCTCCTTACAGACCGGCCATTGTTGCAGTGATGTCGTTGTCCGTAAATGGAAGCAAAGGGATGTCACTGTCGGTCTGGAGGAGTTTTAGACTAAACATATTCGAAGCCGATACATACCCCTGGACGCGTCTAGGCTAGGTCGAAAGTCCGGTGAACTTGGTCGCAAGCAATGTTGATTAGTACATCGCAAAAAATCTGTACTACTCCTTCTATCAGTACCTATTTGCCGACTTTTGACGCAGCGATACAAAATCGTCCGCAAACTGCGTGCGGCCATTTTCCTGGACAAATGGGCTCCTGTCGGAAAATCTAATGACGTATCATCGGCATGGCTGGCCGGACTAGGGATTAGGCAGTCGTGATATCAGGAGACGTCGCAGAAGCATGAGTGTCAGGATTGGCGTCATTGGTGTTAGCCTGACATCTTTCCTGTCTCTCTGACCTATTGACCGAAACGGTCCGAAAGGCCATAAGCGCTAAGCTCCCACTTGCACCCTTTCCATCTGGTTGAATGTGAACATCTCCCTGGGCCATGCACCGCGACTTGTTCGAGCACGTGTCGTCGCACATCACTTTGAAGGTGTCATATGAACGGATATGGACAAACGGCGTCCAAATGACCCGGGATCGGAGGGAGATTGAGCTATTACATAGCTGGTGGGAGAATGAGAGCAGCAAAAGCGACGGATGCCATCATGGGTGATGTTCGGTGACATCTGAGGGTAAAATTCAAGTTGGGCGCCAATATTGGCTGACACTTTATTGACACTCACGACCTAAACGTAAGGTGATTTTGTGTGTCGTTGGAATTAGCAGAGTATAAAGCAGCGGTCATGATGAGTTGCGTGCGGCCAGGCCCCTGTGTACCTCAAAGTTATGTAAATGACCATGTCTCGAAAGTGGAAAGGGGTTTCCATAGAAAAGACCGTTACAATATATACTACCCTGCCGCACGCAGCTCGCGTTTCTCTACCATTGCCAATCATGTTCCTCTACAACGCAATACCTTTAATTCGCGAATACTCCATCAAGACCGCTATCGCTCTTTTTCTCTTCGTCTTGATGTATGTATATCGTGCCGCGCGTCGACCAGTCATTATCACAGGATCCGCCTACCTCGGTTTCGTGTACTTTTTCCCAATTTGTCGCTTTCTACTCTCGACCATCAAAGGATTCGCCATGTCCGCATTCTATCTGCACTATTCTCTGATGGGAATAGGTTATATCGCCATGTTCTTGTCAAATGTCTTCCAAGTTGATCTGACGCGACAATTCTGAAGAGGGCGTCTGAAATCGAAGTTATTTATTGAATAGTCAGTTAAATTTTCTCGGTTTCTCCAAATAGTGTAATAATGGTATCTCGGAAATTAGCTTTGCCTGAGGAGGCTGGTCCTCAAAGAGAAGGAGAAGGCGACGTTGTTGAAGATCTATTTTATATACATGTATATTGCGCATGCGATGTAAGTTCCGATCACATATCCCATATGAGAACTGGGTATTCCGTACCGGACTGGCACGCAGAGAAAGTGGAACCGACTGTTGCCACAGATAATACAAAATTGCGCAATGCAGATGCTGGGACGCATGGGGAAACCAAGAAAGACCAAGATGCAGCACCGCATGCCAGACTTGGCACACTTTCCCTTGGCACTCGATATCTGGCTACATCTTCCATCTCAAACTTCAACTTCTGGCGGTAAGCATGCCCCGTTACTAAAAATAGCTTTCGTAACGTGTGGATGAGTTTATCATGGAGCCCGAAGAAGCGCATATAACTGCATATCCTTTACCGAACAAAGATGGTTCTACTCACCCTCATCTTGTCGCTGAACCATGGCAAGCCTTCAAGGCGACATTGTTGAATATGCTGGAGTAAAGAAAGGTGAACTCGAAGGCAGTGTCCTATCTGAAAAGGGGATTCCTGCCGAGCAAGATTTACTGGACGAAATACTCGAAGTTCCAACTGCAGAGGAGAAGGCTACTTTGCGCCGTGTGCCCGACTCCATTCCCTGGAATGCGTATCGTGAGATTTCAGAACTTTTCCTCTGTCGCAGTCATTTTTTATAAGTTTCGCTTCACCAAAATAGTTATCGCCGTCGTAGAGCTTGCAGAACGCTTCTCATATTATGGTTCGACTGTCGTCTTCGTAAGTTGCATATTAGCTTCACATATGCATTTCGGCTTATGCACCATCTTCAAGACCAACTTCATCCAGTACCCTCTGCCAGATTCGAGTCGCACAGGCGCTAGTGGCACTTTGGGTCAGCCCGGAGCCCTCGGTATGGGTCAGCGTGCCTCCACTGGCCTGACCACCTTCTATCAATTCTGGCAAGCCGCATTCTTGATTACCATTGCCATCCACTGACCTGAAGATCTCGCCAGGTGTTATATCACTCCCCTCTATGGAGCATACCTTGCAGACACGTACTGGGGAAGGTACAAAACTATCGGTGTTGCGGTTGTCATTGCCTTCATTGGTCATATTTTAATGATCATTTCTGCTTTACCGGGCGTGATTGAGAGGAAAAGTGCAATCGTTCCCTTCATAATCTCTCTCATTGTCACCGGTTTTGGTACTGGATTGTTCAAGGCAAACATTTCGCCTTTGGTTGCTGAGCAGTACACACGAACGAAACTTTCTGTTATTACTACGAAGAGCGGAGAGAGGGTTATCGTCGACCCCACCATCACAGTATCAAGAATCTATATGGTAAACTACAGTGCTCATCATTTCTTTCGAATGGCTCATGAATTTTTTCCATAGTACTTTTATCTCTTTATTAACATCGGCGCGCTCATAGGTCAGATTGGGATGACCTATTCGGAGAAGGTTAATTTAACTTATCCTACTTCTTGACGTACGATATTGATGTTTTTCCGTCAGTATGTTGGCTTCTGGCTCGCGTATACACTCCCAACTGTTGTTTTCCTTTTTTGTCCTCTGGTTCTTGCTGTCGGTCGCAATCGTTATGCCCGCTCGCCACCCACTGGTTCTGTTCTTGCCACTACTCTTCGTCTCTTCCGCTATGCTGCTCGCGGTAAATGGAGTTGGAACGTCGTGACCACTTACAGAAACCTCACAGCCCCTGGATTTTGGGAAGACGCGAAACCGAGCAAACAAATTAACAAACCAACTTGGATGACCTTTGATGACCAATGGGTGGACGAAGTGCGGCGTGGCCTCAAAGCTTGTGTTGTATTCCTGTGGTATCCTCTCTATTGTACGTTACGTTCCTAAGTATTTAGCGTAAAGGTTCTAACAACAACTAAATAAAGGGATCACATACAACCAACTCAACAATAACTTGACATCGCAGGCTGCCACAATGACTACTCGTGGTCTGCCTAACGATGTTTTATCCAATTTGGACCCCTTCGCCTTGGTTATTCTGATTCCTGTTTGTGATTTATTCGTAAGTCTAAAGAATCACTTTCAAGAATGGATGACAAGCTGACTGGCTGTGTGATAAACAATAGATATACCCTGCTTTGCGTCGCATGGGCATCAACTTCTCTGCCCTAAAAAGGATCACCGCCGGTTTCCACACTGGGGCTGCAGCGATGGTATGGGCCACAGGTAAGATTTGCATTTGTAATCCGTCATGTTACACCAATTAATGAAGAAAAAAAACAGTTGTGCAGCACTACATTTACAAAACGAGTCCTTGCGGATATTACGCGTCCACGCCCGATTGTGGCGTTTCTCCACTCAACGTCTGGATCCAAACTGGATCGTGGGTCTTCTTTGAACTTTTTTTGATTTCACATTCGAGGACTCAAGTTTTTCCCTTTACAGCTACATCCTCATTGCCATTAGTGAAATTTTTGCCTCCATCACTGGTCTCGAATATGCTTTCACGAAAGCACCGAAGAACATGCGTTCGCTTGTCACGGCTGTTTTCCTTTTTATGACAGCAATTTCTGCTGCTATTGCGGAAGCCTTTGTTGGTAAGCATATTATTTTTGGCTTTGTTATCGTGGCTGCCTCTTACCCGTTAAAATAGCACTCTCTGCTGATCCACTTCTTGTCTGGAATTACGGGACTGTGGGTGTCATTTCTTTTGTAACTGGACTTGTTTTCTGGTTCTGCTTCCGTGACCTCGATAAACATGAGGACGAATTGAACGAGTTGGATGAGGGTCACCTCCATGCTGAGCAACATTAAGCACTGTATAATACTCTTTCTACAGAAATTATGTCTTCTTTTGTTGTGTTACCGTATTCAATGACGATTCTCTGCCGAGAACTGTACTGATTACATAAGTACACCGATCGCTTACTTAAGTACAGACTGTTGCGCAGCAAGACCAACTGAATTTTCGTTGTTCAGGGGAATCAGCATTTTATTGCTGATGCATGTTTCCCTCATGGCATCACCGGAAAGCACGGTTGGCTTCACTCCTCAAGAGCAGTGGCGATGAGGATTCGGACGGAATTGCATTAGATCGTCTGATGCATGGCCAAAGTGTCATTGGCAAGACAAGTGAGTGTATACCAAAAAAAGAAAGATTGACCAATTGCTGAAGCTATCACAGCGAAAACGGTGGAAATCGATCTTTTGCGCTTCAATGACAGGGATTTAGAAGTCGTCGGAACATTGGAATATGGGCAGTTTGGTGTCGTTGAGTTACGGCTTTCTGTTGGTCAGGAATATGTCGCTAATTACATATATGATCAAGATCGATGTGGTCACTTGCCGCCTGAATAACTGTGTCTATGTCCGCAAGTCCATCGAGAAGAGGTTTGCTTTGCGGACGCGCGATGTTCGTTTCGTACTCATTTTGGTGCATGACACTCTCACACTAAAAATGTAGCAATGTTCCCCTCAACTAGAACGCGATATTTTGCTTCAGGCTCTCAAAACTCAATCTCCATGGGCACCACACTTACTTTGCGCTTTTCGGAGCCCGACCCATCTACATCTCGTCATGGATTATGCTGAAGGAGGTACATTATGGGATGTTCTCGAGTCGAGTCCTTACGACGGTCGTATTCCGGAGTCGGACCTCAAGTGGTGGACGCCACAGGTTGTGAGTGCGATACATTGGTGTCATTCCCAAGGTTTTGCACACCGGTATGAAATACCTCTGCTTTAACTTGTGATCTTGAATTACATTTACCGCAGTGACATCAAACCGCACAACTTTGTGCTTACTAAGGATGCACATGTACTCCTGATTGATTTTGGCTCTGCTGCACCACTACTTCCACCTAACGAAGATGGAAGTCAGCGTCTGCCTAAACGGTACTGCCTCGTTCCATGCGGGACTTGCGACTATATCTCTCCAGAAGTTCTTCAAGCTCACGAAGAAGCTCTGGTTGCTTTGGAAATGGAAGACGGGGATCTCTCTCCTGCGTCTAAGTCCAGAGAAGACGGGGATTATGGCCTTGAGACAGATTGGTGGAGTCTCGGCGCCATGCTTTACGAAATGGCATACGGCATAGCACCTTTTTTCGCTCCTGATATCAGGTCAACTTACCTCCGAATTATGAATCACGAAGTATGTTTCTGTCTCTTAAGATGTGTAAATTAGTAAGTTGATATCAAAACTCAAGAGGAGTCTCAAGTTCGACAAGAGTATAGCCATTTCTCACGAACTCCAACATTTTATACGACGGTGAGCTGTCTTCGAATGTCAGTTTAAATTTCTGTCTGAAATTGCAGTGTAGGTTGCTTATACATGCAAAGAAACGGCTTGGGCGTCGAAATGTGATGGAAATTACTGACCACCCTGTATTTGAGGGAGTCGACTGGAGGACTTTGCCAACACGTACGTGTTATCCACAATGGATCCCACTAGCGGCTGACCAAGTCATAGAAACTGCTCCTGAGGGTCTACATCTCCCACAGTTCGTCTATAGTCATCCCAAGCAGTCTTTTGCCCCAAAAGCTCTTCGTCCGGAACAAGTCGAAGATTCCAATTCTAGTTCTCAAGGATTTGCGTTTTCGGCATTCTTTCAGTCATCTTCGGTTTCGCCGGGACTATCGATTCTTCAACCTTCACCAGGGATGGGCTCGACTCACGTGCATTCCACCACAACTTTATCGGGAGCTTCTGCAAGTTTCATTGGCTTCTCGTGGGGCCCAGCAGTGGATGCTTTCCCTGAAGAGACACCCCTTGGTGATATCCCTACTATCAGTTCAAATTTGAACGTCCTTTCAACACCGAAACCGTCTTCCCGCTCTCCAGTGGCGAACACAAATCGAGATCAAAATCTTCCAGTACCTTCCATTTGCGGGCCAGGAGGCTTTCCTAGTCTGCACATCCCGGACAGATACACGACTCCATCGAAACCTTACGCCATTTCACCGCACGCAACACTTCCACGGACAAGTACAGTTCGCAGGACGGCACCCCGACGAAATTTTTCTGACAGAGAGGCCATGAAACGGCTGGTCGACTGTGTGGGGATGAGTGCGAGAAAAAAAGTGTTGGAGAGTGGAAGAAAACCTAAAATTCTCGGTATTTTTTCATCGAGGAATGGGACAGGCAAAGGGGGGAACTCAGGAACTTTGAAGAAGGAACTTAGGTTTGATAGGGTTGCAATTCCAATTCCTGGGCCAAATTACAGTTCTGCGACAGCAGAGAGATCAAAGTCTCGTTCCAGATCCGATTCTACTTTACGATCCTTTTCGCATATTCTTGCCGATGCAAACATTCAGCAGTCCAAGCACGATGACAACTCGGACATATACGAGACTTCCACCGGGATCCCTTACATACACGCGGGTGATGACGGATACTCATCGAGCGAAACCACCGACTCCGACGGGGGTATTCCAGCCAGCCCAAGTCCAAGTCCTCGTCCGGGTTCTGCGATGTCGATGACAATGCTCTCACGACGAAGTGCAACTCCTACTATGACGGGGTATCTGAACTCAAGTTCAGGCGCCCCAACTCTTAGACGAACGCGGTCTGTATCTAATTCTGGATTGTCAATGGTCTTTCCCTCAAGCGTGACAGGGATGACCACTAATACTGCGACTACCACTGCGACAAGCAGTAGGATGCTGAGTGTGCCATCGACGGCAGCCACAGAAACACTCGAATTCAAGACTGGGCGACCTCCCGGCGTACGAAAAGATTTGCGCTTGAATGCAGAGAACATAACCGCCCCCGTGTCAACGTTGATTGCATTTCCTCCTGCCACTACCAAAGATCTTTTGGAACAACAACGCACCGCAGTTCCACCTTCTGACAATTGGCTCGACCTTGAGCAACGGCACGCCGTCATGATGCGGAACATCCATCGTTTGGAAGAGAGATTCGATGAAGTTCTACGAGTAATCAGCCACACCCGTTAACCGATGCTTTTCTTCAAAAATGTAAACTGGCAGAATGGTCTATCACATCCTATACGACTTCTTATTTTTTTATATATCTTTATTGGTTGTTATCAGCTGTGCTCTGAGTGTTCTAAGGTGTGTCCTCTGACCAAGTTTGAGTTTAGTGACGAGTAACATTTCAGATTAGATGTTGTACAAAACTTTCAGTACTTAATCATTTCACAGTTTCGATCTTGTACATCATAATTGTTGTACCCACGTCTGATTTTTGGATTGTCATAGAAGTCCTTTGCAGAATGCTGCATCAAAATTGGAACGCTACACAAAATCGGACTGGCCTCTTGGAGTCGATCCAGCTGCGTACAAAACCAATGTGATTCAAGTTGAGTGTTGATATTCTGATGTTACCGCACAGATTCTTGTCACCGATTGCCTCAGCCTGAGGGATGTCTCGCACAGAACACTGTGACGTTCTTTGCTTTATCTTCGCACCGTGAATGAGAGTGCATGGCATGGGTCCAACAATGCATGAAATCGATGTCTCTCGGAGGACATGAAATCGCAGAACGAGAGAAGGGGTGATGACTTTACTGTGATCTCTCAACTCTGTCACATCTTTCTTGACAGTTCTTCCTCTATACCGTTTGACTGGAAAAAAACCAAAACACCCTGACGAGTTGTGTCATACGTATTTCGAAGAAATATGGAAGAACTAGAGTGCTTAATTGTCTAGATGCGCTGGTGGTAAGGTATATTTTGACCTTGAGCAGTAGTTTTTACGAGAAAGAATCATTATTTTGACCGCAATCCACCAATCCCGGTTTCAAAACACTGATTTGAAGACCTGGACATGCTGTTGAGAAGAGGTATCATGTCATAGCACCTAGACTCCAGAGACAAGTTAACATTGCATAGCATCGTCTCGTCTTGCGTTCTCAGCTTTTTTAAGATAAGGAGCGACGAAAAACAAGGTCATCAAAACCATCCCGATAAGTAGTCCATATTTAGAGCAACTTGAGGGTGGAAAGTGAATAATCTAACCGATGGCCAAAGCGCGATTTGCTGAATGAAGTTGGTGGCGGACTTTCCTTATGTAATGTAATAACACCTCTCTCAATGCCATTATGATGGCGGCGGTACTTTTTATCTTGGCCTTGAAGGCTGTCTTCCTGGGAGGTGTCTACGCAGAACAACAAATATTGGGTTTCAACGAAAATAAGAATGGCATTTTGACGAGATTTGAGTCTGAATCTGCTGTGTCTCAAGTATTGTCACTCGCAAAGGTACTTTCCATCAGATTCATTAGCTCTGGAGGACTGATAGGGTTTTTAAGGAGTATGATCTTGACATATGGCATGCTACGGAGTCCGTTGTAGACATCTATACCCCTCCGAATGCGTCATTTTGGCCAACAAAGCTTGCTGCTTTCCCTCATGTTATCAAGCAATTACAGCCTGTCCCTATCGTCAACCAGACACGGGCTGACTCAGTTTGGAACATGCAGTCTCTGCAGAACTCAGCCTTTCATAACACTTACCAGCCTTTGAACGAAGTGCGATCATTTCTGACACAACTAACCGTCGCTTTCCCCAACATCACACGCTTAGCATCTTTCGGTCTGACTGCAGAAGGCCGACAAATGATGGGGTTGACGATTTCATCTGGCGTCTATGACAACCAGAAGCGGAGACATATGTATGACGAGGTAGCAGATGAACTCGGGAACATGGGGAGGAAGAAGAAGAGAACAAGGCCACCATTGAGGGAGAGCGAGAAGCTTGGGATTGTAATTCTCGGTGCGCAGCATGCTAGAGAGGTAGGATTCATAATCTTACAAGCCGAGGGCTCTTTTAACCTGTCTCTTTAGTGGATTGCTACTTCCACTTCTCTGTATCTCGCTCATGCCCTTGCAGTGAACGTATCCGAGTCCGGATCATTGTCGAGGCTTCTTGATCACTTTGTAAGCCCGGAAAGCAACCCAGCACACCATTAGGGCGACTTATTTTTACCGTTTTTGCTGTAGGATTTCCACTTTATTCCCGTTCCAAATCCAGATGGATACGAATACACTTGGACGCACGATCGATATTGGTATAAGAACCGTCAAATTTTGGGACCTTACTTGAAATGCTTTGGCATTGACATGAATAGGTTTGTCCGTTTGATAGTTTTTTTCAATACATACTGAGTCTGTCGCTTCCAGGAATTGGGCAAGTCGAATTGTTTCGATCGTGTTGCTTGATCTAAGTTGCAGCAGGGTTACAAGTGGAAAGCGAACGCTGGTAGAACAAATTCCGTTCAGAATAGCCATCTCAAACATAAAGAAACCGTGGATCCATGTTCACATTGGTACCCAGGAAGCAGACCCTTTGAGTCCTATGAAGTGAACAATATGGCGAATTGGGTCACAACGCTGCCTAATCTTGCCGGATTTATCGAATTGAGAAGTTACGGGCAGATGTGTAGGTTCATTTCTTTTTTTAATAAAAATCAGATCTCCTTCAGTTTTTAGTATCATCACCGTATTCTTTCTCTTGCGACCGAACTCCCAAGGATGCCGAAGACCAACTTGAGGTGGCTTTTGGGGCAGTCCAAGCACTCAAGTCTGTTCACGGAACCGGGTTCAAGGTTGGCAACCTTTGTTCGTCACTTTATCCGGCGCCGGGAAATATACTTGATTGGATGTATGTTCGAGAGAGAATCAAATACTCGTTTGTTGCCCATTTAAGGGACACTGGGACGGTATGATTGGTTCATGTGTTCGGAATCTTCTTTTTTTTTTGATAATCATGGTTTTGTCAGCATGGATTCACATTGCCTGAGAGGTTGATACGTCCAACCGGCGAAGAGACGAGTCACTTGCTCGATTATCTTGTACGATTTATCGCTCAGCAGGCAAACAGTATGTATCCAATTTTAACATTTATGGCTCGAAACTTAGCTACTCCTTTCAGGACAATTCTAATAATTTTAGCTACTTGCCATTCACGGTACCCTAAGGTGCTCGTTGTGTAAAATATCTGCTTTGCTTTTGCTACATACGTTCGAATTTCATCGCTGTTTTATTGAAAGGTGCTATTTGCCAAGTGTTTTGTATGAAGAGTGACATATTGGCGGGAGTCGAGCTGGAAATTTCTGTGGTAACATGCTCAGAAACGGATCACACCCTCGCCAGTGCCACCCCAACACCTCCACATTCGATCCACAATCCTCAACTTTGCTTCTGTGCCCAGTCGAGTGTCTTCTAGATCTCCGAGATCTTCCAAAAATGGTTCGCGAATATTCGCAGGGAGGTGATTTAGTGCATATGACCTAAGTCTCGTCAAGGAGAGAATCAATAGACCTGTTGGAAGTGGTGCAAGGGGTGCAGTGCTGAGAGGAGTCGGTGATTCAGAAGGACCTTTAGGGGGCTGCTTGGTAAGAAGCCTTTCAACACGTCTAGAATGAGAAACTTGTAAGTATAATAAAATCACAAAGGACATTCTTCAAGAAACCGTATTACCTCAAACCCTCCCAGACTCCTCTTCTCTTCTTCCTCCCGCCCCATCTTCCTTTGACTATACTACCATTCCACAGTCTAACAACCGCACCACCAAGTACGTCTCCA
>QDKV01005282.1_pt1 | contig 44309 bp, 43 predicted proteins | sample 1861101 | NCBI WGS metagenome assembly QDKV01 (sample SAMN04275158, study PRJNA302643) | Fungus metagenome, whole genome shotgun sequencing project. | isolation source: fruitbody | host: Mallocybe terrigena | place: Sweden | collected 2013
CAAAATATTTTCCCGCCAAGTTCCCGCCAAGGCGATGTCGAATTCTATATACAATTATTATCATCTAACATACAAAAAATATAACGGCGTCCTTGAAACTTGGGATTGAATGCTCGACTATGACTCGTGGAGATTATATAAAAGGGCTTTACAGGCAACTGTGATAAGATATACAATAGTTATACAGTCAGTCGTATAATGTTGTCCCTGGGGACTTGATATCCAAGTTGCACAGTAAACCCAATCAGTCAAGACGAGTTCGACACATCGATACTCAGAGTCCGATAACGGCTTCAACCAAGCCAGAGACTGCGTCATAGAAGTCCAACACTAAGAAGAGGGGCACAAAAGATGAAAGTTAGACTTCGTCGTGGGCTGCAAATACGAAGAACTTACTGACGACACCATTTCTCTTCCCTTTCCTTGATTGTAACCAAGGAAGCAGCCGTTGGTTCATACCTTGCACATCACCACTCCCCAAAGCGAAGATCTAGCAAATCCAGACATTGACAATTAGCTACTCAGTTTCTTCAAGAATAGGAAAGCATAAAAAAAAACCTGAGGCGTCATAGCAGGTTGATCATTTATATAGACAGCGCTCGTAAAGCTGATATAGAGCTGGTCGGGGTGATCAGTTCCAGCATCGGAAATATGTGCCATCGTGGTGTTAAACTTGGCATCGATATAAGCTTTCGCGCCTGAACCTGCTGGCAAGTCTGCGCTGACGTCGTAGTAATCCTGACCAGAAACAAATTTCAGTGGTTCTCGTCAAGTCTCGCGATAAAAGCATGTTTATTCACACCTCAATGTAAGCAACTTGATTCTTTCCGGAGTTATAAGTAAGTTCAATGTTTTTTCCGTTGTCCGTCCAGTGGTTGGAGTCGAGGAGGATACCGAATCGCTTGTCGAGGCTACTGGGAAGTTGAGCCCAGCTAAAGCGTTGAAGGAGAGTCAATTTGCCGCGTGCTTCTCCCAAAGTGCCCAACTGGTATGAAACGTGTTGAGTTAAAGGTAAGATGATTTTGAAAACTATGCATACAATCCCATTTGCTTGTACCCAATACTTCTGCGCTGAGGGACTGTTGAAGATGCTGTACAGTTTTTCGTAGAAAGCGGCGTCGTCTGGCGTGCCGGTGTTTGCTTCGTGGTTAATCGAGACAAGGACGGTTTCGGTCGGATGATGGTCAAGCCAATTATAAATTCCAAAGAAGACGTCTTCTACCCGCGTCGTTGGTGAGAGAAGTGCTCTGGCTGGTTTCAAAAATAATCAGTTTTCCTAAAAGTAAAATTGAGGCTGAAACTGACAATGCCAAAACCCTAGAGTGTCATTTCCTGGATTGTAAGCTATTCGAAAATCGAAGACTCGAATACCCTCGTTCAAAGATTGCAGGATGGAGTGTTGCTGGCAACGATACTGGCTTGCGGCTGGAATCCTGACGACTGTTATGATGAGGGTCCATTTCGCGGTTATGAGGGCAACACTTACGGTCCTGTGTAGCGAACCAGCGAAGCTTGAGTCGTATCAGAATAGTTCCCTAAAAGGATTGTCAGACAAATAAGTGAAAGACTAGGGTGGGTGACATTCGACTCACATGCACTTGTATCGTGCGTCCCAGGCAAGTTCATACTAACCAGCGGCGTTTTGTCAGGGAAATTCGCCATCCAATCGCAGGTTTTCGAGTTTCTCGAACAGCCTTCATCGTTGCCTGTTCCATAGAATCCATACCGTCAGCGAGTGTGAGGAGGCAAAGCTGAACCTGGTGCTCACCAGCGATAGGGGCTGCACGATTTAGGATGTCCAACAATGCTTCTGCTGCCAAAGGACTTGGACTTTGCTTCTTGCCATTACAAGTACGATAGTCTGCCCAGCCTATTGATAATAGTACTACTAAAGGGAAAAGGATGAAGAGGGGAATCATAGTAGATGCGTACCAACTTTTTGCTCTGAAGGGAGTGTTGCTGAACGTTGAGTTGATATGCTAGGCCAATTGACGATTTATTCATGTGCGGAAAATATGTAGTTATTACCTAATTAAGGCCTTATTTCATACAATTTAGGAATCTGCACCCAAAGTAAAATTCCGCACATAAAGTAATTCCGCCCGAGTAATTCTGACACACATTTCGCTGATTCAATGCGCGGAATTTACTTTGCGTACTGTACTCGGCCCAAAATCCGTCCTAATCCGTGCAGAAAATAATTGCTCGGAATTGTCCGAGCAAATTCCGAGCTTCCGTGTGGAATCAGTGCTGATCCGTGCGGACTGCATTAGGCCAAAACTCAGCTAAATTGGGTTTCATGGTGTCATCCCATTCCGCACAGATTCCGGTGTATTCCGTGCGGAATCCGCACGGAATACCTGGGGAGAGTAAAGACCTCAGTGGAGTGTTGTAAGCTGGCTAGAACCCCGCGCACAGCCGCTACACCAAAAGGTCCGAATAACAGAAGAGATATCTCTTCTGCCAACCGGGGCTATATATGGTCAGTCAGCCTTACAAGTGTCAAGCGCAAAGATAGAATTTGTCTCGCTCAGTGCTGTTTCTGATCATCTCCAAGTCTATGCAATTACATAAAATAAGTTCCAAGTCAGCTAGACCCGGAGAAATCGAGTTTCTGCTGCGACAAGCAAGCACGGGAGCACGATATTGCAGGAAACATTGTTACAGAGTTTTGAATATCCAGATAGCGGGGGAGTAGGGAATCGCTTAGGATTATGGTCCTATGGGCTCTCGAAAGTGAAGAAAAGTGCAGTAATCAAGGTAGTGTTGTGGATAAGACAGTGAGCCGAACTTGAACTTAAGCGAGCTTCAGAGCTCCAAACTCAAGCTAGCTTAAGACTTAAGCTAGCTCAACGTTCAGCAACACTACTGAAGGGACAAGCCGCAATTAGCTGCAATTGGGAAGCTAAGAATCTGATCAACGAACGTTGGTTAGGTTCAGACATATCCTGTACGATAAAATGTAAGGCTCTAGGTGGTAAGGCGTACACAATTTGAATTGGTTTTCTCAGCGGCGACGACGCGTTCTGGCATGATCTTTGCTTCAATAGTCCTTGTCTGCATAGCGCCAACTTTTGCGCAAATTGTTCATTACCCTCCCTCGTCGAGTAGAGTCAACAATCTCACCTACGCATTGTCTGGAACCGATGCTCCAGGAATTTACAACTCCTCACTGACACCAAACGCAAAGTATGGGACCTATAACTGGTGCAATATGCCTCATGTGAGGAAGAAGGAATATAAGTGAGCTTGTGTCATTATGTATCACGAAACGAACATTCCAACCTCCCCTCGCTTTCCAGAACTCCTTCAAAGAATTACAAGCTCCAATACGTCGAAATCATTCAGAGACATCATAAGCGTACACCTTACGCGTCAAATACATTCTTCAAAGAAGATGTGAAGTGGACTTGCGTTGGTTCAGGTCCAACTTTTGGTAGTATCAGGTATGTTGTTATCTCACTTTAATTGAGCGCTTCTTCTGACAAAAGCATGCAGCTTACAAGGAGAAGGCAAGAAGGTTTCCCCTGTCCAATGGCAGGCGTTTACGGATCCAGAAAATCCTTGGACTTTCACCCAAGGATCTGGTTTCGTCGATAGCGCGTAGGTAGTTCAAATTCTTTTCCTTTTGTCATCCTGGAGATAGATCACACACTCTGTCTCTCAGATGCCAATTCCCTCAAATCACCGATCAGGGTTTGCAAGATGCCATTCTTCACGGTAAAGTATGTTCAAGATTCTGTAGGGTAAAACGATTTCTTTGATTACGCAAAAGGACCTGCGCGAAGTCTATGCATCCAGACTTGGTTTATCACGCAAGTACAACCCAACCGTCGCCAAAATTCGTAAGGACAAGAACCTCATTTTTGCTTACCTTCCATACTTCTGTTCCTACAGGTGTTACCAACAACGTCATCACATCTCAAGTCGCGAGCGGCCTCGTCGCAGGCCTCTTCCCCCAATCCAAGCCTTCCTCTCTTCCATCCCTCATCCAGTCTGCAGATTATGACTCTCTAGAACCGAAATACCCTTGCAGAAATGCCTCGTTCATCCGCTCAGGCATCACCACCGGAAGTCTGGGCGACCAGTGGCGAGCACATCTGGCTGGAGCCGCTTCAATTTTTGATAAGTTAGATAAGGTGTCAGGTTTTCCTAAGGATGATAACGCAGGGTGGCATTCCAGTTTTGATCAGTAACGTATCAAATTCCTCATCTCTTCTTAAAATGTACCTATTCATTCCATCTGTGGTTGAATTATGACAGTTATTATGACAATTTCAGCGCTAAACAATGTCATGGGAAAGCACTTCCATGCAGCGTTAACGACACCTCGATCTGTGTAACACAAGACGATGTGAGTCGTCTTTCCAATTTTTTTTCCTTCTCTCTCATGTTGGTAATTAGGCCAACACCGTATACCGTCTAGGCAACTGGGAATACTCATACCTCTATCGCGATTCTCCTGCTTCTGCGACATATTCCGCGTTGAGGTATGGCGCCTGGGTTTTGGAATTGAAGGGCCATCTTCAGGCAAAAGTCAATGGTTCATCCAAGGTTCGTCAAAGGTCGTTCTGTTTAGTTGCCGTGCCTGAATAGCGTACATAACAGGTTAAATATTTCCACAACGTGAGTTGTAGTACGATCCCTCGCCCAGCGATCTGCTGTACATTTATACTAGATTGCTCATGACGGGTCAATGTCGTCTTTACTCGGATTCTTGCAAATCGACCAGATGGTGTGGCCTGGAATGTAAAATCTTTATCTTGTCTATTGCTGTTTTTCTCTGGTTTTAATTATTTCTGTAGGGGTTCAGAGGTCGTCTTCGAACTCTACAGCGCAAAGTCTGCCTACTTTATCAGAGTGTTGTGGGGGGGACAGCCCATGAAGACGTCAACTCTTCTTGGTGTGCTAGACATGGTACCACTTCAGGACTTCTTTAAATGTTCGTTCCTCATCCAAAATCCAAATTAAGAAACTGATATCCTTTTTGATAGATATCGATTCGATGATAGGTAGTCCAGATGATCTGATGAAGCAATGCAATTCGTGATGAGCCTGCACAGTGTATCGTACACTAATGATAAATGTAGAAGTATAAGGCGCGCACTGTCAGCGTTGTAGCCTTCAATAAGATTACAATATCCTTTATCGACCACACGGTACCCTCCTTAATATACTCCGGATTCAGATTGGTATCATCATTCTATGAAATGACCACTCAGCTGTTCGAGGTTCTCAGCCAATGTAATTTATGTACCGGTGGTCGGGTTGTATCTCACAGTTACAAGGTACAAGTCAAATAAGAAAAGGATTATCACAAGAGACACAAATTACAACATTTCAGAAACTATGGTACAATGTAGGTAGGAATCCGGGTGGAATAAGTATACACCATTTCATTGGCAGCACCAAAAACGTGGACGGTATTCAAGTGCTTGGTCAGAACTACATACAACATGTCAAAGTTTGATCGATGATCTCTCATGATAAATTGATTGTGTGCTAATCAGTCTGCATATATTAGAATGTTTCCGTTATGTCATAAGTAGGCGGCATAATCAACTTTTCCATATTTTACTGATGGCCGCCCAATGCAACTTGCAGTGTAGATTTCCCGGGACAAAGTCTGCTCCCTTTTTCCACCAAACGTCGGCCATCCCTGTAGACCATTCTCACATTGCAGTGAGGGGACAGGCTCAACCGGTGAAGAATTCAAATTTCAAAAACCCAGGGGGGGGGGTCTCATCACATAAATGGAAAACACGTTTGCCATTCAAAATTATACATCTCGTACGTCAACGGTCAGTTAAGCTTGAACGTCGTAATACTCAACAATTTTTTTCAAGTTGCTGCGCTTGTAGTCTTGCTCTGTGAATTTGCAGATACTTTTCAATCTGAAGTAGAGTTTATCTGGAGGTGCGTGATCTCTCACTCACATCGTTTGTTGGTTGATCGCCTTTCTAACACCCTCAAAGGTCGCAATTTGCGTCATTAAAGATTTCCTATCTTATCCTCAGGTATTGCGGATTGTTATGCCAGATGTGTGTATATCATTGACTGAAAGTTTTTCGCTACACTGACCAGTTTCAACTTATCAGAGTCAACAACACAATTGCATTTACTTGGCTGTCCACACCGCCCGAATCCGCCGCCGTATGCATGGCTTGGCAAGCGTTTCTAAGTTCCTCGTTCACTGTGGTATACTTTACCATTGAAGCAGTTCTCATGATGCGAGGTCAGATGATGTCATTGTTCATCCTTCACAGTGACGGACGTTCTTTTCAGTGTACTACCTATACAATTGTTCTACAAGAGTGAAAAACTGGCTTATTACTCAAGTTTCCATAGAAATCCTGTTGCTCGCCGCTTTAAAGGCCCGAGGCTACGGAGTCGTTGATTACGGACCGTCCTGTTATGCATATAACACCTGGTCGCCGATCGTTTTTGGGCCGTGGGTTTTTTTCCTTTTTTCTTTTTTAAATTCCAAAAGTTCGAGCTGATACCGAGCGATTAGTGTTGTCATGGCCATCTCGCAAACTGTGATCATGGCGCTCACCTTCCTTAGACGAAGTGCCCTCAAAGGAGATCCAGAAAATTCCGCTGTTATGGATGTCACGGTAGTTCTTCAGGACGGGGGATGGACATGGTTTGTCTACTTTGGTAGGTTTACATAACCCCTTTGTTCGGTTTGCAACCCTGACTTCGACATTTAGCATTCCTCTCCGTAATACCCAGCGTCTTAGTTTATATATATGCAGACTTACACTTGTTGATGAGGTGAATAGTTCTTCTTTTCTCTTTCTGTGTATCAGCTGGACATGCCTATTCATTTAGTTGGCCGCAATCCTTGCTCTCCCTCTGCGTAAGTATCTGACTTGCCTTTACTCCTTGTCGCTAACTCGGCGTCTCTAGTGTTGTCGACTTATTCTCAATATAAGCAAGGCTGTTCATCACCATGGATGTCCATTTTCCTCTCTTACCGCTCCTGCCCCGGTTCTGGCAATATCCAGGGTTGAACAGCACACAGACTTCGTCGACGCAAATTTGTCGCATCGTAACAACAGCGGAATTCATATTGAAACCCGAAGCAAAACCTTCATCCCCTTGGAAGAATGTCGTTCTGTCCCTCATAGTCTAGCGTTTCCTTTAGAACGACCCCGCTCTTCTCTCTCTCAGCCTAACGTATCTATGAAAACATACTCGGAGCAAAGCGGAGGTCACTTGCAAATGTGCGCCAGTTCTTGCAGCCTCAAATTCGACGACAATAGCCTCCATCAGATGCCCTCAATTAACATAACAGAAGGCAGCAATTCCTGCAATCCTTATCCGGAGATTGAGATTAGTAGTTTACGGCACTCAAATCCAAGTATGGACTCGGAAGAGTGGAGGGAGTTTTGGAACGAAGTATACGACCAACCCTAAGCGATCCATTCCTACATTACTTTGAACAGTGCATCTTCAACTCACCATACTAGGACAAGTGTACTATTGGGATACGATATTCGTTCATGATTAATATTAATTTTTTTGTTCTTTTGTGGCACAATCCGTACTAATTTCCTGCCTAAAGTGATCCCACAACAGCTCGATTGACCAAATCAGCCAGCTTTCGACGATTTAACGAACGAGGCTTCGTCGTGGAACAGAATGCGGGAGTCGACGCTCCCCATGACCGAGAGAAGTTTCCTCCACATCATTAAGGCTAAGCCGTTGCTTCTTGATCGTCCTTTGGTTCTTTGGAGCTCCATCCTCGTCATCCTCGACCAGAGTTTCAAGGGTCCGTCGGGATTTGGATACAAGTTCTTGCCCCCGAGAATCTTCTGTCGCCAAAAGACTTCCAGGAGACAAAGACATTCCATGGAGTCGAAAATCGTTGAATGAATCCGAAATCTCCCTAAAATTTCTCCTGCTCGACTGTTGGTTTATGCTTTCCGAATCTCTAGGAACAGGCGGGGTGATCCCAACAATATTTTCGATGCAATTGCGGATATAGCTTGCCGAAGACGACTCCGGAATGACGATCTGAGCATTCAGTGGCAGGCGGGAATTGAACGAATCGACCACCCGAAGGAGCTGTGAGCGGGACATGGTTACCAGATCCTCGTGGCAGCAGAAGGGATAATGAGGAAGGGTGCTGATGACAATAGCATCGTAGATGTCGTCATGTTGCTGAATCGCCAGGCGGGCGCGTCTCGTAGTCAAAATTCCGTCTGTGCCCACTGGGATTGGAGATTCGACAAAGACGTGATCAGAAAGAGAACTTTGGAGACGAAGCACAGACGATATTTGTGCAGACTTACACAATATTGGCTTTTTTCGTCCAGATTTCCTTCGATGGGCCATTTTTCGGGACCTCGGGCTCAACAGCTCGCGGAATGGCGACACCGGAGCAGCCTTAGGGTTGGTATCCCTTGTATGCATGGCTCTCAAGTCCTGCTTGAAGAGCATACTGCAATAAGGGTTATTGAACCCGTTAAATACGAATGCTGCATGATGGCTGACAAGTTTATAGACGCCATGTCAGAAAAATCCCAATAAGGTAATCAGCCATGTTAACCGTACCTGCAATATAAATATGCTATGGAATAGATCTGTTTTGTGCACATGCGACTGTAATCAGCCATGTTAACCGTACCTGCAATATAAATATGCTATGGAATAGATCTGTTTTGTGCACATGCGACTGTGGGTCATGACCTGAGCTTTTGTGCGACGAGAAAGGAGCAGAAGGATTTCTTTTGACGGAAGAAAGTGCGGGGTGTGTCATTAAGCCACAAGCCAACTCGTGATAAGTGGAGAGCTTCGCCTCTCGGACGCTTTCACAGCATGAATAAGTTGTCTATTACGGGCATGAATTCGTCATCGTCGTCAGACGAAATCCCTCTTCTATTGAAAGACAGTCAGACTCACCCATTAAACTCACATGCCGTGCAACACGAGAGAAGCGGGGCGGCAGAGCATGGCAGTGGAGGTCGAACGTGGGGGATCGTCGATCTCGATCAACGTTCGGCGTTGATTCTTGCAGCATCGACATTTTGCGTCTGTTGTCGGAGCATCATTCAAAGTTCGACGGTAAGTTGAAAACCAAGCCGTAATTTGACTGCTAAGTGGTGAACATATGAAAGTCCTTGAAGACGACGTTATTCCCACTAAGGATCCCAATGCCAATGTTAATTGTCAATGAAGCTATATATCTCTGCGTCATTGATAAGCCCTTGGTCGGGACGATATATTCAATACTTACATAGAATCGGCGCCACCAGAAGAATGCCGTCCCCTAGGAGAGGTAATTTGTATCAGGAAGTTGCTTTTCAATTGGTAGTACACTATACCGTTCCAGTTTTAGAGTACCCATGATCAAAGACGAGAAACCAAGTCTAGAAACCAAGTCTGTGACCGAAACAAGTTTCCCCGAGTGGGCATCGACAAATGCCTCGAGCCGGGTGTTAGCGACTTCGTTTCTTATTTGGAAGACATACGTCAAGATAATGGCTCACATATGGTCTTTTGGGTTTGAAGATGTGTGAAGCTCGACTCGGTTGAACATGAAGAGGATTACATGGCTCAAGACTCTGGAAGCGGAGCTGAGTTGTGAAAAGAAGGAAGTTGCTCTTCTAAAAACAAGGTAATTTAATGCCGCCGAGTGTTACAAGCAATTGGCTAACAGGTTCGCGGACTAACGTACCTTGCGAGCTCCATTCCTCTACTCATACAGAACTATGGAGTCCAGTTACAATTCTTGACCAAATCCTTTTCGTCTCCGTCGGTCTTCCACAACTTCACGAAACGCGCTTCTACACCGCTAAGCAGGAACCTGATTCGGCGCTTCGTCTTCTCTGAAATAGGTCGGTCAAACGGGCTCATACCGAATTCTTCAGATACGGAAGACGATTCGTAATTTCGCTCATGGCTACTAGCTGTTTGGGAGTTTGTTCGGCGTTTGGGTCCCAGACTGGAATGCGGGAGTGAATAAAATAGCATTGAATCTAATGAGTCTGACTAATGCGGTAATCCCGCTGATGACGTATGCGGTTGTAAGGAGTAAATTTAGCACTCGCCGAGACTGGATTTCAAGCGAGTGAAACCCTATACTTCTCCTTAACACGACAATCTGCACATATAAATACAGGTACAAATGTCCAAAGAACCTAGCACAACGTTCCTCCCCCGTCTTGTCCCACATCTCTTTCGTCGAAAGCGTCACACAGTTGATCCAATCATTTATTCAAATCTCGTTACATAATGACATTTTTTAGTTCTAGCAATTTCTACGTCGTCTGGCACGGCATAGGAAGAATGTACGTATTTTTATATTGATATATCTCATCTTCTCTTATCTCATTTTGTAGACATCGAAAGTCGCGAAGACAGTGAGTACAGTGACCATTTATCAACAACTTAATCGCATTTATGTAGCGCCGATGTCGGACTCGGCCGTTGGCAATTGTGAGATCTGATCCCTCAATTTTATGTATTATGTAATGATCACGCTGATTGCCTTATTAATATTAGTGACCAAGTCTGTGACCACATTGGACGCCAAGGTAGATGCCGTGGTCGACGCCGTTTCTGACTTGGCCGGCAATTGAGGGATCAGATCTCACAATTGCCGGCCAAGTCAGAAACGGCGTCGACCACGGCGTCTACCTTGGCGTCCAATGTAGTCACAGACTTGGTCACTAATAGGGCAATCAGCGTGATCATTACATAAAAATTGATCAAATCGGATATCTCCACACTTGCCAATAAAATTGATGAATCAAGGGTCAAGTCACTCTATCTGTACTACTAAATAGAGATTTTTTCTGACGGAAATGCACAGCAGCCACAGCACGACACCCTTTTCTCCCTGGTGGAGGCACTTCTCGGTAAGGGCTATTTTTCGACGCAATTATCTATTAGTAATCCGCAAGCAAGGAATAAACGCTTGCGGAGTCCTTCTCTAGATGCCGAAGAGTCAGCGGGACACCGTACAAAACGTAGGGAAATTTAGCAGTTCATTTACGACGCCTATTGTAGACCCATAGGTACATTTTGAGCTGTTTTTAATGTCCTATTACGGCGTTCATTTAGTGAAATGTGACATGGTGACGAGTTGTATTGTGACATGACTGGAAGCAAACGCAAATGTGCTCAATTCTCTGAATCAAAAAATGTCCCGCGTAGTATCTGGGAGATACCCGCCACCAGGAGCTGATTCCGTCGCAGATGCCATTCGCGAACGTCGCGGTGCTCGGGGAATCACCCCTCTCGATGCCAGTCTCCTGCACGTTCCTCACATCGCGAAAGGATACAACATTCTCTTGGGTGCGATAAGAACCGAAGGAAAACTCCCAGGTGACATCCGTGAAGCTATGGTTTTTATTTTCCCTCTCCTGCATCCTTTTTTTAACCTCAAGCCAAACTACCTTCATTCTTTAGATTCTCCGTATTGCAGCTCTGAATCATGCTGCTTATGAATGGATCCAACATGTCGATCTTGGACGTAAGGAAGGACTGTCTTCTGGTCAACTCTATGTCATACGCGATACGAAAACTCCTCTGCCACCTCCTGGGATCGTCTTGAATCCGCTTCAGACGGTTGCGATACAGTTCACGGACGAGAGCTCTTGCCTCCCGCGCGTCTCTTTTGATCTCATCGAAAGATTCAAAGGTGAAATTAGAAATTGGGTCTTGAACCACGACCGTTCCTTGCCAAAAGACGAGTTGGAAACGAGGGTGGAGGACCTTTACGTGGAAGCGGCCATGGTGGTGGCCACTTACAACATGGTTTCACGGTTTTTACTTTCTACAGATGTAGCCGGGATGTCGGACATGGAGGTGCCTTGGCCTGTCGATAGGAAAGAAGCGAGTTCATAAACTCTAATTTTTTTTTTGTGGGTAACCTTATTTTTTAATATTCAACATATAGCACTTCATTTCCATGCCGTCATTCCCTCCGGGCAAAGATCCAAAGCATGAAATTCACGCCGTCAGTCTCACTACCTCGTCTTCGGCTCCGTGGATTATCTTTGCCAATTCCTTGCTTACTGACTGGACCATGTGGAGCTATGTCGTTCCTGTACTTCTCGATCTCCCGTCTTCAATCAAGGACGGTGACGGAACAACGTACAACATCCTCCTTCATTCACAACGCGGCCATGGCCTTTCTACCCTCCCACCACCAACGGAAGGTCGGGAAAGGCTGACTACCATTCCCCTCCTGGCCACGGACATCGTCAACCTCCTAGAAGCCATCGATATCTCGACACCTGTCCACTCTGTGATTGGCGTCTCGCAAGGGGGTGCAGCCGCACTTGCCTTTGCTACACTATATGGAGACAAAACGCGGAGTATTGTAGTTTGCGACACGGCTGCCCAAACACCAGCGGGAAACAAAGAAGCTTGGGAAGAACGCATTCGTCTTGCCTGTGGAACACTGGCAGGATCACGGATCACAGAAAACACGTCCCCGGCTGATTATGCACAGCAAGTAGGTATGCGAAAGCTCGCAGAGGTTACCGTTTCGAGATGGTTTCCGGAGGGGTCTGCCTGCCATAGCCCGTTGTCTGGCGGCAATGAAACAGCAAATGTTCGCACGTTTTGGGTCAAAGAAATGATCTCCAGGACTAGTTTGAATGGCTTTATCCACGGGGCAAGAGCTCTCGGCTCGTACGATGTTTTGGCGCTTCCTTCACCTCTGGACCGGGACGGAAGCATAAAGACGTTGTTTACCACGAACGTTGCAAAGGTGCTGCTCCTTGCAGGCAAACTTGATGGGGGAGGAAAGGTGGGAAATGGATTGCGGGCGTTGAGGGAGAAGTGGAATGAGGCCATGAAGCGTGCAGAAGGGCAATCATATCCCTCTGTGGAATTTGTAGAGTTGGATAACTCGGGCCATTTACCTATGGTTGACTCTCCCCATGCATTTTGTGGGGCTGTCGCCTCGTTCTTGTCCTCGTAAGGTGATGGGATGTGAATCTTTAGCTCAATGGAGCAGTTTAACTTGCAGGTCCTTGCTAGATCAGCTTCGGAGCTCAGCACTTACGGGCAAAGTGCAGAAGCTCGGTCTTCCAGAAGACGACTTATTTGCCCACAGGATAAGATATTGATCATGAGTATCGTTGCTGTGAGAATGGATGCACGGAAGTAGGAAGAAAAGAAAAAAAACAAGACGCCGGACGTATCAATTACAAGCACTGTGTTCTCATTGTCAAAGAAACTTTGAAGAAAAAATATATATGCTGTTGTTCAAAAATATGGTCTCAAGAACTGGGCTACAGGACGGATCGTCGGCTCGTTCTTCGAAAAAGAAATTGGAATATTGATATTGTACACCGCGTATTGGAGGTGACGCAGAGTGATTCGAAATCTTCCCTTGATAATAATAGTCTAGAGTCTAGACACCTCTGGCCATATATGGGGTGATAAGGAGGTTAAATTCCCATCGAAAAGACTTCTGCTGGTTCAATCATCACCATCTCGGCTGTCGAAGCAGACGTCTGAAATTGCGAAGAGGTCCCGATAATACGCCAGTACTACTGACATAACCGTTCTTCCCCATACCAACGGGCAAAACTTTATACTTTGTTTAACACCGATTCTTCCGTTCATAACACAAAGACTTTTGACATAACAAGGAACAAAGGTGCAGTACGCTTTTGGTATTAGACCGATCTGCCGAAACCATTCATATAAGAGGTTTCAGCCAGCCAGGGGGGCACTGAGTTTTTTTTTTTTTCTCTTCACCGGATTCTCCATTTTAAATAACGTCAAGTTGTGAGACAGCCCTTTAGCCGTTCAGCGCCCACGATATATAAAAAACAGACTTCCTCCCACCTTCACCTACTCGAAACACCAGCGATGCTCCAACTCTCTGCATTTCCAGAGGAGCTCCTTGAAACTGTATTATCATACTGTGTTGTGGCCCCTCTATCTCTCCCACCCCGCCAATCATCTTCACCCACTTCCCGCACATCGACGTCCTCTCAGCAGATCCGCACTCGCTTAGCCATCCTGCTCGTATCGAAGAGATTCTGCAGAATATGCACCCCCCTATTCTACCATACTGTCCATATCAGGTCCCCAAAACAGCTTCACAGTCTGCTCACCGATGCTTTATCGCCCAATCCCTTCCTGGCACCTTGCATTCGGCGAATCGTCATGGGAGGAGTATGGGCAGAGGCAGGAGAGCTTCTGCAACTATGTAGCAACAATCTTCGCCTCCTCGATATCACCCTCGATACATCCCTGGCCCTGACGGCACGGCTTCGTGACCTCGACGCAGAAGATTTCTGTAGGGGTCTAATCAAGATAAATTCATTGACGCACATAGTGGTCAGGAAACCCGGCAACGTCTATCTTACGCAATCGAAACCGGTGTATGTACTGTCGCAGCTGGCGAAAGCGGTCGAACGATGGGATCAATTGGTGGGTCAACTCTCTCTTCATATCAATACTTGATTTCTCAACTGTGCGTTAGGAACATGCCGATCTTGCGTTCAGACTTTCTGACGATTCTGGAGGCGCTGTCGGTTCTTTGCCTCCTGGAATATCCCCCAGGAGACAACCAGGGCCGATCACTCAGCTTACCCAAGCGCTGAGCACTCGGCCAAAGCTTCATACCTTCTCCACCTCCATCCCCAACGTCTGGAACGATAACATCCTCCGCGTCAGTCAAAATCCTGCTCTAGAACATATCATTCTTGTCGATGGAGCCGGAACAGTTAATCTTCCAAGAGGGCTAGTGTTGGCCGACGACGACTTCTGTCCCTGTCACCCTAGCGATTTCATATCTATATCAGACCTAATGACGGAGGACGGAAGCGTTGCCAGCACGGGTCATTTCCTTATCCAGGCCAAGAAACACGGCCGACTGAGCGAGTTAATCCGCGCAGGAACGTAAGTTACTACACGAGAAACATGATCCCCACCATGATAGCTGACCATCCCATTCTTTTTTTTTGTTTTTGAACAGGTCGTCGATTATCCGCACCCGAGCGCAAACGCTGGGCACGCCCTCTGCCGGTTCTTCTTCTTCTTCCTCTTCGGCTTCTTCGAATCAGACTCTGACGACTTGCCACCCGGCCGTATTGTCGCATGATGATCGGTTGGCACGTCCTCGGAGCATTTCTTCTTCGTTGACTCCTGACATCACCCCCGCTCCTTCTCCTCGCAACTCCTTCAGGAATTCATGGGTATATTACCTTTCTTCTCCGGCATCGGCTCTCGCGAGCTTGGCACAAATGACTTGAAATCAGCGCTTTATCAACGCCTTGACCTTTTTTTTCTTCTTTTTTAAAAACTGCTTCCATTCTTATTAGACCCGTCCACGGTTTGTTTTCTTTCTTTTTCCTAGGGGGTGATGTTCACGAGGGGGTTGCCTACCTCCGCTTTCATATTGTTGGTCTTTTAGTTGTCTCTGGATTTTTTGTATACTGTATACCCTTAGAATTTTCATAATAATATACCAGAAGTAGTCTTTATATACACAAAATGGATTTCGTACAGTTGTAATTGCGGAGCGACACGACTGTCTGACTGAGATCTAGTGGTTAGAATTTAGAGAGAGAAAAGGGCAGCGCTTGTCTTTACCAAATAATAGAGCCGATGACGCTGTATAGTGAGATGTTATGACTGTATATATATGCGCTCGGGGCATCCATCGATGACATACCGCTAACAGCACGATCGATGATCATTGAACATTTCGTACTTGAATCCGAATCAGCGCGATTGCGTGCCATTCATACAAATCGACACACAACGGATAACGGAAAGGCAAGAAATGTACTCCGGATAAGATCATCGAATTTCCAACAACGTCTTTTGAAAGCGTATAGCTTGTGGTTTCTCATAATAATCGCTGATGACCACCCACCCTTTATTTTTCCTTCAACGCAATGCCGCCTCGCAGCTGCCCACGGTGTTTGGGTGCCCGGGATCAGTTTCATCAAAATAAGTGCGCTGAAGAGTCCTAGCTCGCCCTGAGATATAAGAATCTCGGATAATGATGGAAGGGTCCCAAAGAGCTCCAGGTGGATAAATTTTTGTGTGCAGGGTACAACTGGAGGACTTGGGAGACCCTGGTGATTCACCCTGCGTAGTACCCCCATCCAACAGGAAGACAACAGGATGAGACTCGGATAGGTCAAATTCGGGAAACAAAAATCGGTGTCTAGTAGGCATATGTCTGGATTGCAAGCGCATTTGCCTTCGCCAGGCGTTCAACCGGAATAGTTGCGAAGAACGTTATGATATAGAATTCCAATTGATGTATGTTGGAACTCTCTATTGTAAACAGCGAGATAATTGGCACGCCGGGAGATAACTTGCAAAATAGCAGAAACCATTTGCAATAGCACACTAAGGGAATAATACAGATTTGATGCGTTCCCACGCGACTTCACTGTCAAACCATGTCTATAAGAATGAGCGAAGACAACGATGTCTCTTTTGTTACCCCAACTCCCACCACGCGTCGTGCCTGAGAATGAACTCCGCCAGTATTGGTGCCTGCTTGACTCAAACGCCTCGGAAGAAACACCATTTTTTGTTGGAGTCTCAAGTAGAATTTAAACGTGGACCAATTGACAGAGGCGATTAAGAAAAAAAGACGTATTCTTCGTGATCTTATATCCTACTCACCAGCATAGACGTTCGTGCTCACATGCCTTCCCAGATAAACCATTGATACTTTTCGTAAACGGCTTCGAATCTCAGTCCGCGGATTCCCTCGTCGCGTTGAATGATCCCACATCGTCTTTCCAAGAGAGCTGCCTGAGGGCCATCTTCACATCATCGTGCTGGTAAGTGTGACCGTCATTCCTTCGTTTGAGTAGCGCTCATGATGTCTGCTGCATACTTCAACTACATTTACTTCTGTTGCCATCTCCATGGATTATCGGTCACACCGTTGGCCTGCCTCTTGAATGGTGTTGACCATCGTTCGCTTTTTAAATCTGCAGATCAGCACCCTTATAAGAAACGTCGCTTGAGTAAGCCCCTGGAGACTTCTGAGCATGACCTTGGGAGTTGGGATCTTCTTTGGCAAACGTTTTGGGGGAAGCCAGCCACCGAATGTTTCATTAAAGCCTCTACCCGTATTCCCGATCCGAGGACACTAAAACTGGCAAAGGATGAAACGAACTACTAGTATCTCGAGCTCCCCGACAACGACGACGACTTATTCCCTTGTCGTTTGCACCGAATACTGAAACCTACAAGACCCTTTACGAAAGGTTGTGTGGAGAGGATAAACTCTACACCGAAATTGTGCCGCAGAACGTCTTGAATCCCTGACGCATTCAACCAGGCCAGCCCGGCACAGGTGAGTTCCTGGCCACTTTTGGTGTTTATGTCGCGCCGAACATTAATATTCTAGGGAAGACCGTGGGCCTCTCTTGCATTCTAGTTTGGCGACTTTAGGAGAAGAAACCAACTGTTTACTGCGACAGTCAGACATACGCATACGTGTTCACTGATACTGGGGTTGACCGAGTGTCTCTGAAGGACGAAAAACGTATTAAGGCGCTTGATACAAACATGGATTGGTCGATATCAACCCGTACTTAAAGGAAGTTTCTCTCCAGTTCCAGCCTTCCTTCTGAGACAGAGTGGTTCTCCCAATCCGGATCGCGTTACCGCCTTCAAACAGGATGACGCTAGGACTTATTATTATCAATAACATTAACAACTTCAAGGATTTTGCAAACTCGGCAACTGGACTCCTGCCATTCAAGAACAAAGCGAGCCACGTTCTCGTCTGAATGGAACCGACAGACGACACATGGATGGATCAAATCACGGACCTGCTGAGCACCCATGTTGCGGGGCTTGTATGATAGGACCAGCATAAGCATCCGCAATTCGATAGATTTTTTACTGCGCATGCCTGATGCACGTAGCTGGGGCGGCAAGTTATTCGAGCTGGGGGGTGCATCTCGTATTTTGCAAGGGCATCAAATTTGAGGCTAGGCCTCTGGATGACGATGCGCCTCCTCTCATCGTGGAGATTAAGACAGCCAACTGCGAATCAAGTGGTTATTTCCACACGCTATGTGTCCGAGCTAAGCCGGGGTCTCGCGACCAGTTTCTGAATCAATACTTGGTTCCTCTGTCATCAACCCAGGAAGCCATTGACGCTGCTTACATTCTCCGACGATGTCACCGTCTTTTTCCAGATGACTGTCTCCCCGTCCCACAACTTCAATCTCGAAGGCATCACCGAACTCACCGATGAACTCCCTGCCACTGCGAAGAAGAGGATCTGTATTGTGTTTATTGTTCCTGACCATGAGACAACAGTTGAAAAATACCAACGTCAAACTATTGTTCACCCCATTGGACTATTACTTTCCAATAGCCAAAATCTGACTGCTTCCGAATTCCTGCTGTCAACGGTGGTATATGGTCGGTTAAGGGTGATTTTAGCTCGGTATTTCGAGTTGACCTTCGACTCGAGTAATGATTTAGATAGGTTACGAGACTATGGAAGGTTGAAATACACAATAAACTGGTTCTGTAGCAATTGAGAATGTAAGGTCGAAAATAATGGAGATATGCCGAATATTTTAGTAGCGAAGAATCAAATTCAGAAAAGTGAATTCATGTTGTAGCATCTTTTCCCCCATAGCACATCCGATATGGACACAATCTGGGCGTTTTCATGCTCGTTATGATTGCCTAGATGATACAGTTCGAATGAGCTATGATTTGCATGATTTTGTGTAGTAGGGCGAGAGCATGAAGTATCGCGATTGGTGGCACATTGTCACAGGCACCACACCTGCAAATCATTGCTAACAGACTCTAATTATAGCTTCAAGCTCAAACAGGTGCTTCCAAAATGTATGTACTGACATGAATAAAATATGTCGTACCCGTTGACCAATTTGCGCGTCTCCAGCGATTTTCTGTGAAGACTTTGCTAGTGCTACAATGCCCCCAGTGCGTCTCAGAGGTGTTCCGCCATTCAAAGGTACCAGACACTCCATCTTCATCCTTCAGCAGCACCCCTTTGAGAGGAAGCACAGGCAGTGGTAAGAGTCAAACAGGCCCAAGACAGTTCGATTGGCGTTGACGACTTGGTAAAAAAAAAAACTGGGAGTCGTGCACAAGGGCGTAAGATAAGCAGAATCCGTAGCCAGGTTGATTTTTCCCTTGGATTCATCAGCTATACATACCCACTCATGGGGGGGGGGGGGGGGGTCTTTTGAGAAAAATCTGCGCTCTGGGAAAAGGGCTGCGAAACGTGGCCCTAGAAACTAAGACCGACATTCGAGAAATCACCCAATCTAGAACTTGTAAACGGTTGTTTTGAATGCCTCTTACAATAGTCCTCGCGGAAAGGGACGGTTGAGGGGATTGAAATTTGGAGCCTGTGCAATGACTTCTGGAGGGAGAAACCACCCAACAGCAACCTGTTGGGCTGCGTGTAAAATAAACAAGTTTTCTGTTGCTATTGTAGATTTTGAAATTCGCGGATCTGTGCCACGACTGCACGACAGAATTTGCAACTAACTGCAATGACGGTGGGCGCACATGTTGTGCTCGACGTTAAAGGTATGTAAGCAGTGCGTCGCTGGAGAAACATCTAGGGATGTGCAATCAGCTGTAATTCATCATGATATCTTGTACTGAGAATCTCAGTTTCCATGAGGTCAAAACCACAGGACGGCTTCTTCTTTTCGATTCCACGTTTCCACAGCACCCATATGCCGCTTGGTACTGGGTCGACTGTTGATGAAACTTCAGGTGATAGGCGTCGATAAGTTGCCATTTCAAGTGAGTGGATAAATATACCAGGTGCCCACTTTCACTTTCTCTTCTCTTTCGACAGCTGCGTTAATAATAAAGGGTTACACATGCGGCAAGAAATAAAGAGGGATCCAGTGGGATAACGTATTCGTATTGAGGATGAGTTGGGATGGACGATCCAAGTTCGGTACAGATCGGACGCAGAACGATGGGGAACGATATCTGTCCAGGGAGAAAATATGAAGGGAAAGGGGGGATTCAAAACCGTGACAAGATCTCTGCCCACGAGTAGCTGGGAGCATAAGTTAGCTAATGATGAAATACTTGAATAGATCACGTGTGACCTCGTCTAGCGCTCAATTCAAAGTTCAAAACCCTCATCTGAACATCCAGATTTCCTTCATGACACTCGTGGACCCACAAATCACACAACTTTTGTTATGAGATTTAGCGCTAGATCTTATTCACCCTCTCCCATTCGAGGGAAACCACGAAATTCTTCGACATTTGGTGTCCAGTCTGATTCTGATTCCGAAGAATACGAGTCTGAGCTTGACTCGTTCTCTACGTCGTCGGATGCGAATGATGATACTGTCTCTATAGCGAGCACCTCATCATCGGATGACTCCTTATTTTTGCCTTCTGAACTGAATAGACTTGCAATGTACGTTCATGTTCGTGCCTCGCGTTCTTAAACTTATATATATATATTTGCCAGTCGGACAAGAAACACCGGAAGATCAGCACTAGAGGAGCAACAGATACAAGAGACTGTTGCCGCCATACGTTTACGCGCACGCTATTACGATCCTTATGAAGAATGGGAGAAGCAGACCCGTCGGGACGCATTTGTGAGTTTTGTGTCAACTGCTTAAATTCAGACTTTTTTTAAAAAAGTTGATCGCATAATAGAAAACTGCACGCAAGGAGCTTTCTGCTGGTCAGGTAAAGTTCAATAACGAGCTCGATCGATTGGGTCAAGAAACAGACAGAAAATTGAAGGATATCCATGAGCAGCAGTTGTCGGAGGTTGAGAAATTTCTCAGTATACACAGACAGAGGCAAAATCTTGAGGAGATGAAATTGAAAGAGGCGTGGAAAGTAAGGGAACGGGAGCTATGGCAGCGGGTAGAGTCTGTGATCAAGCTCGAGGAGGAGAAGGTTGCGAAGAAACTGGAGGAGGAAAGGAAGAGGAGGGAAGAGGAGGAGAGGAAACGGAAAGAAGAAGAAACGAGGAAGCGACTAGCGGAAGGGAAGAGGCTGCAAGAGGAGCTTGCGAAGAAGAGACAAGAAGAAGACCGAGCACGAAAGGAGAGGGATGAAGAAGAAAGGAAGAAGAAGCTGGAGGAAGAACACAAACGAAAACTGACTGAAGAGGTCGAGTTGCGGAAGAAGTTTCTCTTTAGTCCTGCAGACGATAATTGGCGTGTGGCACGCCAGAATTTGCGCGTAAGTACGTTGATTGTTGTGAATGCCTACCTTCCGAACTCTAATTCGCTCTTCGATAGCAACTTAAATCAGGGCCAATGAAATATATGAAAGGGGACAAGGCTCTCAAGTCAGAATGGTCGAAATTGCGAAGACAGATCGTTCCCAAGATTGGCCAGTTGACCAACGATGCTCAAGCAATCCATAAAATAGTGAATCCTCCCTTGTTTCATAAGGACAAGAGTTTGAACCATTTTTTAGACTCAACAAATCATTGAAATTGTCCGTCCGCCTGGCGGTCCACCCCGCCATGAAACTATCTACATTACCCTCCTTTCCTCACTGGCTAAATGCATCCTTCTTCAAGCAGAAACGGAGGTCACTGCGGAGAAGCGTAGCGCCATGCCTCTCGCCCAAGTCACCTTCGGGCTCCTCGATACATTAGAACACTTCCCCTCTATCTTCTTTGCCAAACTCGTCCAACGGTGCGGTGGCTGGCCAGTACCCTTCCTCGTCCCCCAGAAAGACGTAGATGGAGAATCCTGGACTTCGCAGGTCGAGTATCATAAGGTTTGTGGATTTAGGAGAAGCGAAAGCGGCGAGGAGACCATGCTGGAGTATTCTAATCGAGTGTCATCGATGATGCGGATCTTCTTTCATATTCTCAAGATTCGCCCGATGCAAAAACCTTTGGATCAGATGTTCCAATTGCCGAGGTATTGGACTTGGTTTGCGAGGATGGTAGGCGATCCAAAGTTATTGGCTGATCCCATTGCGCCTCAACTCATCTACAGTAAGCTTTTCATACTTTTGGTGTTGTGACTCGTGTTCATCAATGTTCTTTTTTTCTTCTTCTAGCTGCTTTGGACGTTATGGGTCTTGAGGCTAGGAGTGTTTGGGGTAAGCAATGGATGAAAGTCCTTGCGTTGATTTATGAAGGTATTACAACTGGATATGAGGTCGGCAAGCTTATTGGAGGAGAAACGCCCGAAGCCTCTGCAGCGAGGACGAGAGTTATGGTATCCATAGAGCATATCATTAATAATGTACAGCCTTCATAGCAGAGCGATTCTCCTAGATAGAGTCTTTCACGGAGCTCTGTTAATCTACACTCAGGCTCGGCCCATTGTCACTTGGTGTTTTTTTTTGACGGTCCGTTGGATTTGTGGCTGCACAGCGTTTTCAGGCAGTCATACGACCCAAGAATATAAAATCGGAAGGCGTAGTACCATTGAATTATATTCTGAGGACCGGTTAACCGGACTACTCATGTCTGATATACCTGTGCTTGACGTCAGTCAATACTCTTGTAAGGTTGTAAAAACTCACAGTCCTGGGAATTGAGTTTTGTCCAATGTCCTGCGATGACGGATGTGGTCTTCTATACAGGGCAATGTCAATTGAACGAAGCTTATCTTGTCTCGATTCCTGAAGCGTTCCTGAACACCAGTTTGAGACGAAGACTCGGGTTCTCATCAAGTTCTCATGGTAGCTCCACTGAAGTTTTTCGCTCACACTGGGTACAGCGAGGACAGGGTTACTCTGGTCTCAGAATATCTGTGTAGCAGTGGGAGTTTTGTGGATCACCAACTTGGCCAGAAGTTCAGCGTCAAAAGTTTGTGCAAATCCAAAACAGATGACCTGAACAGGTATCTAGTTTACCTAAAAAGGGCAGACCGTAGAAGCAGACTCTACATAAGACTGGGCGCTTAATTTGCACAAACACACACTAGGTCAAGATGTTCAACGAAATTTCGAGTTTGGTCGTTGTATCATCTTTTGGACATGATTCAGAGTTACTCAGTGAAAAGTGCAAGGTACATTACACCTCGCGGACACGCTAATCTGAAACCCCAGTCGCAGCTAGAGTATGATAACAAGGAAGTTGATGATGTATATATGTATATGTATTGCGGTCTAATAAAACACGAGGAAGATAAGACAAAAAAAAATGCATCGAAGCATTCGAAGGGGGGCCAAATTGTGTTCTGATCTCCGGAAATATGGACTGAGCAAGTCGGTTGCCCGGTACGGTGGATAGAGAAGCGAATGATTTGAGTGCTGCCGCCAGGGTTGCCAACAAAATTCGGTGCACAACGGATCGGTGACAACAATAAAAAAGTCCTCAGAGGAAGGGAGACACGAGGCCGGACCGAGTGCCTTATTATACCTGGAGCCCAATTGTTTTATGGCAAAACCTGTGAATGACGATGAAAAAGAAATATTGGATTAATGTCACTGAAGAATACAGAAAATTCTTAGTGAATTGTGTGCATTAATCCAGATGTTTTAATAAACGCTAGGAGAAGGGGGGAAATAGTATGTCTTATCCACGAAGCAATGAAGACCGGTAACAATCAGAAATTCTGCCTCAAGGCAGGTGCGAGCCTCGAGGCAATGGCAAGCCATACCTCCATGTCGGTATCCCGACTTGGGTAGAGGGTTCTGAAATTCGACTTGGACTCTTGGAGTAACATCCAACGTTTAACATTTAATATTCAACGGAAATTACCGCACTGAACTGTCGGAAATATGCCGGCAGTAACTTGATGTTTTGCATACATAACCGTTATCTCTTGCGAACTGAATTAATATTCGGATGCATATGGGTTCCTTGAAATTGCCCGTTCGTAACGTAAAATTATGTGGATTTTACACTTAGGAGCGATTAGCCTTTCAACCAGAAAAGGAATGGGGAGAGGTTACTTTTTTTTTTCAAAGGGACAATTGAATCCAATGTGATAATATGCCAGACGAACGTTAGTTTTCAAGTACGTATACGTGAAGTTAATATATAAATGTGCAGTCGTTCACTCTACCTTTCAATTCGTTTACATACAGAGTTCTCTTCAATCAGGATACCCATTTGGTTTGAATTCGCCCCCTTGCTGGTCACAGACGCCGTTTTCCTGTTCTCTTTCTTCTTTTATCGTCGTTTTCACCCGGGATCATCAGGACAAAGCGCGGGCCGAGAGTCATTGAAAGCGACTAAATTTGAAAAAAAAAATCGTTTCTGCACCAATTGAAAAACATTGGCTGTTTAAAGGATGGAGATTGAAGATATTCGACCACTTTTCACGTGTAATACTGATGGATTGCAGTAATGCTGCCTCAAGGCGTTGAATCCAAACGGTCAGATTAACGCTTATCGTGGTAACACTTGAAGAGCCAGGACTTATCTCTCGTTTACAACCGTTGGATTTCCGTCCCGGTCCTTTATCTTATTGTGTAAAATCGTCGTTTAAGTAATGCCATGTGCATGATGGGGTGACCTATCGCCGCGATATCAAGCTTTACCATGCCCAAAGAATCTTTGGTTGATGTAGAAATAAGCAAGCGACATGATTCGCAGGAGAATTCATGGATTACTTGAAACTCGAAAAAACCCCCAGTTTGGGAAGATCACTTACCCAATCTTCTTGAGTCCTCCTGACTCGGCGGAGACAAGAACTGTTGTGGCAGTTCAGATTATCTTGATGTAGTAGGCGCTGATCCTTGATCGGGGTCGATATCAATCACTAGGATGGTGATGTCTCTGTGAAATGTATTCTGAAGATAGTGAAATAAGATTACGAAGAGCCATTTCCAGTATATCGAAGAGGTCGTTGATCATGAGACGTCTTCACTCAACTTAAGCCCGGTGCGCAATGCAACGTTTTCATCATGTACGACGGCTTTCTGTGCTTTTGCTTTACAAAGCCTCAATGCTTTGTCAATGGAAACATAGCATGACAGGTTTCATGACGCACTGTAAGGTATATACAAGTTTTTTTTGACCTCGCAGATCCTGTCTGGCCTCCCAATTGAGCGCATTTGCCTCCTTGGCTTTTCCCGAACCATTTACGTCAATCATCATCGATCAGGGTTTTGTTGACAATGTAAGGCGATTGGTTTTGATCAGGAAGTGAATTGCGATACGGACTTGAATTATGAACGAAGTCGTTTACTGGAACCATAAGTAGGAGTGGTTTGCTCTGCAATGGTCGCGACAGGAATGACGTGTTCAGATGGCCGTACGCGTCAGGCCATTCAGTTGTTCTGTGATATACTAACTGAATTATTACTGCCAGTGAAGCTCCGTGTTCTGGTCAAGGTCCGAAGTGGTGAATGAACCGACTTGGACGTCGTTCGGGTGCTCTACCTCCGAAGTCAAGCCTCAACGACCAGTTACCTTAGGTTGTACCAAAGTCTATTTGTGTGATATGACTAAGAGTCTTCCAATTTTTGATGCATAACCCATGTGGTGATTGCTGGAATAATTAAGCTGCGACTTGGTCCAGCGAACATTCTCGATGCAGTGCCAACATGCACAACATGGCATGCGATCTTTGAACCGCGCAGCAGAGGCCCCTTCATATCTACAGATCGGAAGAATGAAGTGAAAGGTTCTAGTAAAGTCGAGGTGAGTTGATGACGACGAGACAATCAGGTAGCTCAGATCGTGTACGGTGTTGATCAGCCATCGATAATCCGCTTCAATTTAGGTTGGAAAAGCAAAGCTTAAGACACGGAAAACAAAGAATCGTGAAAACCCGAGATGGTGGCTAGGTGTGAAGAGTAGTACGACACTGCTCCAAAGCAAAGTAGCCAAGTTTCCGTTCACACCAAAAAGGGTGTAAGTAGGTGTCCCCGGTAATGCTGTTCAACAATTTTCGTTTCAGAGACCGTTCCGCAGTCGGGGTTCTAGTAAAGAAGAGCATATTCCAGAAGAGTTGATGCCGAGCAGCCAGCGATGACCGAGGCTTATAAAGCGCTTGTAATTCATGAATGAAAGGTTCCCGAGAGACATATGTAGATGCTTGAACTGCAGTGCAGACGATGCCCGAAGACGCTGTGATGCGGATCAAATGAAATTTGCTTGGAGCGTGTTTCATTGACAAATGTCAACTTGGTGTTGACGACCGTGATGGAAATCACTCAGGGTCGCTATGTTTGCCCTAACCCATGCAGACTTCAGTTTGTGCATACCTTTGGCGCCTCATTCCTGAAGCTGCATTGACCTTGAGGCTTTGGTATTTTTCATCGATCTGTATAAGATCTGTGACGGTCCCTATTCAGAATATGAAGGCCGCGCGGACATAGAGATATTAGAACTGAAAAGGGCATTGTTGTTGTTTGGTGCGGCATGTTTCCCGATTTAGTCCTCCGTGGATTTTACATATATGGGTCAGATTCAGAGCGCAAGCGAGAAATTCCCCTTCGCCCTATTTGACTTTCTCGCTTTTTGTACTCGTTCCTCCTCCACTGCGGTGCCCAACTGGCAGGCCAAATGCTCACTCTCGCTCCCGGGTGCGCCTGCGATGTTTGCGCAGAAGAATATGGCCCCCACAGGCCGCCTCACTCGATTCCCTGTGGCATGTAAAATTTTTATCTCCTTGTTCCAGTTTCTAAAGATTTTTTTTAGGGCATGTCCTTTGCGCCAGTTGCTGCACAAACATCGTGGAGAAGACGTCCCCTAGACTTAGCCCTGTTTGTCCTTTCTGTCGTGAACCGTTCACGAGCGAATCTTCAAGATTGATTCGAATGGATTTTACTACTTCCGGCTGGAGTACGCCCAGACGTTTTCCTGCAGTGGAGACTTTCAACGACTTCAACACAGAAATGCTTCAACGAAAAACTGAACGGCTCTTGAATTCTGTTAGCTCCAAAACACGCATCGAAGTGCGCCGACTGGAAGACAAGGTCGCACGAGTCGCTGCAAAAAAATGTTCTGTTGAGGAGGTCTCCTCCTTGTACAAGGAACTCGAGGACTGGCTTCTTACTGAGAAAGATGACCAAGTGCGTCCTTTTGACTCGGACTTTGGAATGACTCCATCTGACATTTTTAGACCTCTTCTCTTTTTCTCAGTGCGGCCCTGTTAAGGGCTATCCTCATGAATCATCTAGCCCATTCAGAGGCAAGTAAATCCGCTAAAACTACGGAGACCAACTTCAAAATGAAAATCGACGAACTTGAAAACAATAATGCTAAATTCGAATCAGAGTTGAGGAGGTGCGTATTGTTTTCTCCCAAAACGGAATTTTTTTTCTGATGACAATTTGTTGATCCTCCCATCAGACAAGTAAGCTTATTCTTAGTTCTATACAGTTTTAGCCCCTGATATTGTTCCCTAATAGCGAACTCAATACAGTCAAAAATCACAAGAATGCCAACAACTCCGGCAGGAGGTCAGTCAATTGCGCGCCTTGGCAACCACTCTTGGTGTTTCGGCTCCGGAGATGCAACCCCAACGCTCTCTGTCGCCTACACCTTCGCCCGCGTCTCCAACGCCTTACTCTAGCGCATCTGCGGCAGCTGCCGCCGCCGCTTCACCTCTTTCGCGCTACTCTTCCATGCATAGCAGATCCGCTTCCGTCACGAGTCCGAGCCGCTCTCACACACCTGCGCCACGCTCTTATACGCCCGCACCTGTTCTCTCGCGGTCGCATACTCCCGGCCCGGGCTCGATGTCTGCTTCTATATCGGCCTCTTCAGTCCTGCCTCCGCGTTCGCATACCCCTTTGCCCTCTGTTCCACCCCTGTCTCCTTCGGCTTATGCGCGCTCGCAAACCCCTTCCATCAGGTCTTACACTCCCACACTTACATCCTCCGGTGTTCCACCCAGATTCTCCACTCCAGCCCCGCCCTCGATGGCGATGAGAGCGCAAACGCCCGCACCTCTTGTCCCTCCTAAGCCAAGGCGACTCTCCCAACCCTCTCCGCCAAAAATGTACCGTTCGACTTCAGAGGAAAAAGCTGATGCTCATGAAAGATGGATTCCGCCTACTTCCCCTCAGGCGTCGGAGTATGACCATCCTAGCAAGTATAAGACCTCCACACCCCGGCCCCCTAGTCGCAACGCATCATATTCGATCGCGAGCCGTCTACGTGACGTTTTGAGTTAGATGGTGTCTTGCCCATGTTGCCTGATGCCTCCGTCTTCTTGCGCCCTTTTCGCACCCCTTTTGTCTTCCTAATTCCACTGCCTTTTTCAACCTTCGTCCACCGTTCAATCTAATCCGCTTCATGTATCTATTAGCATCCATTCACAGCATATCCGCATACCGCATTCACAGAATACCGCGGGCCGCTGATACAGGCTCGTTTTACTTCTTGGATACCTCGCGTTATTTTTTTTAGTCTAATTGTCTTCTGCCCGTTTATTTCACCTAATCTTCCTTGCTTTGGTTTTCTTCATCCCTTCTATCTCCATTTTGACCACAGGTTACATGATATGTCCAGCACAGTTTCACAAAACAGAGGCGCATTCTCCCAGCTAGGCTGGTTTTTTCTCTCCCCCGCTTTTTCTTTCACACCCCACCGCGTCATTAATGTCCCTCAACCGGCCGTATTATTTTGGCGTGTCTTTATTGAGCAGTTGCTCATTTTCGTGTTCGGAATTACACCTTTTTTTTCTTTCTTCTCTTATTGTTTTGCTGACTTGACGGGTTTGACTGTATACCTGTGGTCCCATCCCTCCAACCCTTTGTCCGTTTGTCTTATTTCTTACTTTTTTTGTCCCGACTTTATAACTTTTACCTACGTAATACCATCACAGCTTGTGATTTGTTATCTCCATTACATCTACATAATATCCCTTCACAGTAGTTAGTTATGATCCGGCGCTACCTATTTTGTTTTGCTTTTTTTTTTAGTCACTGTTGCTCTAGAGTCTCTTCCACCAATCTTCAGTTTACATTATTGATTTTCTTCTTCGTCTTTCGTCACTCGTGGAGTCTCTCCTTTGACTCTTACCTGTTTTAAAGAACTGTGAGTCATTCGCAAGCCTGGTTATGTGCATACATGTATTTACCCTACTGCAGGCTTCTCATTTTGGCAGGGCAAATATCTAGACTCCCACTATTCCCGCGATGAGCGTACCGGCTCATTCAAGCTTGCCAATGTTCCATACCGTCCTCAGGCTTTCCCTTTGTCCGAAATTATTTCCCTTGGATTCCCGATATCCCAAATACTCACCTACCCTGATTTGACCGCCTTGTTTTCCTCTATCCCGATACTTTCAACAAATACACGACCTCCGGTTCCACGCTTTATTAACACCCTTTCACCCTTCATATTCACGATCTCCGTTTCTGTCCGCATTCTTCATTAGGTTGACAGCTACACAAAAAGGCCTACAACATGCTTCATTCTTCGCCATATTTATCTCAATTACATGATATGCGATGTATGCATTATGTTTATAGGCCACTTTTTTTCTTTTCGAAGAACAGAAACATTCTTCCTTTCACGCTATGTCCACCAAAAATTTTACGATTCCTTTTCCATGTTTTACGTTTTTGACATGCTCGCCGATGTATTGTTAATCGGTCTCTTACGTTTTTCTACTTGCTTACATCCAAAGCTATTTTTCATACATTTTTCTGTGATTAGTCTTATTAGATGTTACGATTTCTGGACTTTATTGTTTAGTTTCCACATTCAATACTCGTTGTGAGTTGGATGATATATCTTTGTCAGTACAAATACTTGAACGAATTTTAATGTTTGATCAATGTGTCCGAGATTCGCCAAACATCTACACTGAGTAGGATATATGAATTACGAATGCCCGAACCGCTGCTTCGGTACTTACCACCCCAATACACCAGCTAATATTCTATTCAGCCCCAATATATTTCATGCACCTTGCAGAGTGCTCTACTCAGTGTTTCGACACTCAAATGAAGTGCCTTGTCAGACTAACTTATGAGTCGTTGTATTCAAATTTCAATGAAATAACGTTGTTTTTCATCCAACAATCTCAGATAGCCATGGAACATTTGTACTAAGTGGCAGAGAATATAATGTGTACTGAATATTTCTCTCATAAAGTTACATGCGGGCGGCAGTGGAAAGATCAGTTGACGAGAAGGCCTAGGATCATGTGTCGATGTTCTTATTTCCGGGAAGTATTTAAATATGAGGCACTTGAGAGGCGTTTTGGTGACGGAATCGGAATAGAGACGGAGCTTCGAAAGTATTCTATAGTCTGATAATGCGGGCAGCGGAATATATAGACAAAATGCGATAGAGCGGGACATGTGAGCTGGAGTTTACCTTGACATTGTGTTGAAGGTTTTTGAATTCAAGATTCACGAGGTCCAAGAGGTAGATCCGGCTTTCCCGCACTCGCCAGCAAACTGGTCAACCATAATAAACCACATGAGCGAACTTTATCGTCATACACCGCAACTATAAGCAGAAATGGAATGAGAATGACTCTTAGTGGGTCTTTGGTATTAAAAAGAAAATGGACGAATACATACATGACATACAGACGACGACAACGGCCATTGCAATTGTCAAATAAAACGGTCACTTAGACAATTTTCAAGGATCATTGCCGGATTACTGCGCAAAAATACATGCAGGATAAATTTGTGATTAAGAAAAGAAAAGAAAGTGGAAGGGCGTACCCAAAGTCATTTGTCCGACACCTCACACCTACGGTATTTCGTATTCTAGACGAAACCGATCAAAATATGAAGCTGTGCCATTAACCGAAATAACTTAAGGGATTTACTCCAACTACAAGTCGTATGAAAAGTGTTTCAGAGGTTCTGTGAAAAGATCAAAGGACGAAGATGCTGAGGCCCCGATCATACATGACGGTCAGGAAGGCTTCCTGCGGGCAATTACGTATCACTCGCATAAGGAAAATGCAGTTTTAGTCTTTTGCCACAGTATACGTCAGGATCAACAAATTCGTCCAGGCCACGTTTCCACTGGTGTTGAATCAGGAAGGGTCAGAGTGTAAACCACGCGGGAAAGGTGTCTTGCCATGTGGCACGAACAACAGTACACACAAGGAGCCTAAAAGCATGTTTGTCGACGTTAGTCCTAGAATTTTGAAGTATGATCCAGACGCCCTTCAAGCCTTCGACTTTCAGGCTTCGAAATACGAGGAGGCCAGCTGATCAGATGTAAGCTTGAAGGTGCCATTGCAAGGAAGTCACACGTGTCTGAAAGGTGATCCAGATGTCATCGCAGCGACTCGGAGTCAGTAACATGCTGGGCCGCGTTCGGATTTTTATAATGGATATGATATATTCAAAACACTTTCCTTTGACAAATGAACTTGTTTCGGCCATCTGCCAAAATGTGTGACTGGAAGAAAGGTTACCATATCATCCAACGTCTTTATATGGCATATGCGCTCGGTCTCTTTCAACAAATATTTTGATGGAATTGAACAGTGCTAAAAGCTTCGAAGCTACTTGTAGCATTGTAAATCCAACTTGAGAGTTCAAGTAGTCGAATGAACACGCATCGCGGGAGCAGGCTAATGAAAAGAAGAGTCTGATGCTCAGTGATGAGTAATATGGCAAGTAAGTGCTCACACACATTTTTGATATCAAGAACTTGGACCAGGGCCTTAAACTCTGCTTCGGTAGGATGCTTCCTGCCGGCGCAAACTGTTGCACAAGCAACGCAGGTAGTTGACCTGGTCAATATCCCTGATAACATGACAGATTTCAGACTTACTATCAGTGACATGCTGTTCGTTTGACCCAATCTGGGAGGCAATTTGGGCGTAGGATAATCCTGCCCGAAACGGTTACACGTTGCTAAACATAGTGAACCTTGAGATAAACCATACCTTTCTTCTCCTTAGCAGCAGCAAGTGCGACACATCGAGGAGCAGAAGCCATTTTTAATGTGTCGATATTTATCGAACGGTATGTGGGTGAAAAGAAAATGATGTGGTTTATGTAAATCGTGTGATTGATGGCAGTCTACAGACCGATGATCAAAATTGTGAGATTTACACTCACGGTATACAAAGAGAGAAAGGTTAGTGAGGTTCTCTCTTTATATACCGTGAGTGACGAAGAAATGGTTTCATTTATGTCGTCCCATTCATTTCTTTTAGGCTATGTATCATGTTTGATATAATGAACTGCGGTACAAAGGTTGTTTGTTCTTATTTTACAATTACATAGCTTTCCCGCGCCACAACTCACTCTCAACAATCATCCTAAGTATTATCTCCTCATTGTCTGCCAGCACCCGACAGTTGTCTCAAAAAAAAAAATGGTGTGTATCCTCTTTTACACTTCCGTGTGACTTAAAATAGGGACTGGAAGAGCACAAGGTGTTCAAAGGATGGATTGCGATGTAACAATTTGGATTGCTCAATTGGAGTCCCATAAGCAATAATGTTACTCACATTTTCCTGCCTTTTTTCATAGCCACCCAAAAAGGCGAAGGTACCCAAGGAGGATGCCGCTGTACAGCTAGGCCCTCAGGTCGCTGATGGAGAGCTTGTTTTCGGCGTTGCCCATATTTTTGCATCGTTCAATGATACGTTTGTTCATGTCACCGATCTGTCGGGGAAGGAAACGATCTCTCGTGTTACTGGTACGCCCTCCCCTTTATTGTATGGCACATTTTACAATCCTTTGCATAGGTGGCATGAAAGTGAAAGCCGATCGTGATGAATCTTCTCCCTATGCTGCCATGTTGGCCGCCCAGGATGTTGCCACTCGATGCCGTGAAGTCGGTATAACGGCGTTACATATCAAACTCCGTGCTACTGGTGGAACGGGCACCAAAACTCCTGGTCCGGGTGCACAAAGCGCTCTCCGTGCTCTTGCTCGTGCTGGCATGCAAATTGGACGCATCGAGGACGTGACACCAGTTCCAACTGATTCTACCAGAAGAAAAGTTTGTATTATTTTGTTTCGACATGGAACGTTCATTTTGCTGATTTCAACTCTTCAGGGTGGTCGTCGTGGTCGTCGCCTCTGATCTGTGTCTTATACATTTGGGTACTACCGACATCTTCATATCCCACTTGCCGTTTTCACTATATACATAAAATGTCTTGATGCCCAGTAGAAATTGAATGTCGCTGCCTGACACGCATCGGGTTTCCCTTCTTCTGAAGGGAAAGTCCGCCCCGTGGTCAAGCATTTTATTTTTCCATCTTTTTGCGCCCATCCCTTGAGATAATCATTAACTTGAAGTGCTATACTAATTGCTTGCATAAAAATTGAAACAAAACCAAACTTTGATTATGCAAGCAAGGTAAGTCCAATCGTTGGCGGCAATCCACATATGAAAAGTTTTTTTTGCAGTAACTTACGCCCAGTGGTTGTTTGGGCGCTTGTCGAACACTGTTTATCTTATCCATCTAGGGTGCACCGGCCCGTAGTCATTGTCTGAAATGCCTCGAGGCACAGCTACGTTCAAGGCGGTCTGAAACTGCCATGCAATAGCTCTGCTTAGACGCTTGCAGAATATATTGCATTTTGTAGTAAGTTTAAGGTCTTCAGAGTTTTTCACCATTCAGTCAAGCTGATTGAAGATCGGCGCCCACTTCGTCAGAAATAGTGTTCTCGGTTTCGGGAGCGGTTGACTGCACTTATTGTTGACTCTAAAGCATACATCCATTGTTTAGCCCCCAAAACACACCTTACATTCTCTCCAAAGACCCATTCTGCAGATCTGCCGATCTTACATCTGTTCCATTCACAACAGGACGCTACGGAACTTTTTAACGCCACGCACAATACTACTCTCGGGCTACAGGACGCGGAGGAGATCCAACTTATTATTTCTGATACTGCAATCGCCGTAGAAATCAGACGGGACCATTTGATGCTTGTTCTGCACTCCGCAAGTCGATGCGATGTCTGTTTGCTGGAATATGCAGAGGAAACTTCTGCAAAGGTACCACACGCCATCGCTTGTGGACATATTTTTTGTCAGGAGTGAGTACACGAGTCTTCCCTTTACTTAGGCTGAGTTCGTTCTAACACAAATACTTTCCTTGTTTTGCTGCACGATTTTTAAATGACATCGCTGATTTCGAATTACAGTTGCTTGTATTCCACCATGCCTCCCTTATGCCCGTTATGCCGAAAGCAATATCTACCTTCGAAAATTAAGAAGCTTCACGTCGACCGTCCAGAAAACGTAGATGAAGTTAGAGAAGTCGAATTAGGAAGGCGTCAACTGGAGTTATTGGAGAAGCTTGTTGAGGTTTGGGATGTTGAATTAAGTGAATCCACGGTTTCTAACCTTAATTCCGATGGGGAGGATGTCCATGAGCACGGAACAGTCGCTGGGGTGGAAGTTCAGGGAAATGTTGATCGCGGAGAGGTCCAAGAAGAAGTGGCGCCTACATCGAGAGTCAGACACGTCAGGATCCTGGCGGGTGCTCAATTGCTTGGAAATGAGGAAGATGGTGGGGAATCGGATGACAGCGTTGAACCACAGCTGCCAGGGGAATGGGACACTCTACAACTAGGTCAAGATGTTGAACAGATTTTGGATGGTATCGCAGGCGAACCTGGTGTCGGGAGAGGGTTTCTGGAAAGATGGGGTACTTCCATAACCAATGGTAATGCAGAAAGATGGGAGCAAACGGGTACGACTTTGAAGGCAGCACAAAGATCACGGCTTACAGAAGTCTTGAAGGAAGTCGATGTGTGGTTAGAAAGTAAGGACGAAGATACGGTAAGCCTAGTTTACTTATAGCTTATTATTGTACCAACCTCCTTTCTCGACACAGGGATTAGCACTACGAAAGTCACGTCTATTCTTCGAACAACATCTTACGGCGAGCATAGCTCTCAAAGAAGCACTTGACCTCGCCAAGTCTCTAGGTGAGGAACGAAGCAAACTACTGGATGAAAACCAAGAAATGGAACGAGTTCACAACGAAGAACGAAAAACTGCAACGGAAGAGCTGGGAAGGTTCGTGCGTCTGGTTGAGCAGTTGACAACGTGCGTGCAATATTCGTTCTTCCTTGACTGTGCTGAAGTCCGACCGTGATGCGAATAGAGAAGTTAGTTGTTTATACCTTCTCCGATTCTCACATTAGTTTAACGAAATCTTGTAGAATCAAGATTTGAAACTTGACTTGTCTTTGAGGCTATCATCCCCCAAGAGTTATATGGAGACAAATATGTCGTCTCTACGGAATCCATTACCTCCACCTCCTGAGCCGATCGCAACAAAGCATCTCCCGACGTTTGCCCAGGCTATGTCCGAATCAACAGGTTCTGTCTTTGGTGGCTCGGTATATAGCCCCGCGGCATCGAACTTCGGATCCAGTCTTGCAATGGTGCACTCGCTATCTCCAAGTCCCTCCCCAAGAGAAAGAGAACGCTATATTAGTGGCGTTGATGATGGCAATAGTCGTTATGCGATTCCGACAGGTGATACGAGTAGGAGTAGAAAAAGGAAGGGGAAGGGAAGGGAGACATCGCATTCACATTCGTACCGCCACGATTTGGGGCATTTTGATGAAAGTGGTTTGCAGCAATCCACATCTATGTCAAGCATTTATCCGACTTCTGCCCCTATTGTGCAATCTTCCACACCTACACAACATTCTTTACGTCAGCATGTCCCCGTATCGAATTCGTCTTTGCCTGCTGGGGCCCCTTCAGGTACTTATGCTGTAAGGAAAGTTGCTCAATTTTCCGACGATTTCGATCACCCCGCTTACAGTACAAGCCATTCGTATCCGACTCGATCCACTGCGTTGCAAATGCAATTCGAAAACACGTCACAGCCCGTGGATGCATTTGCTCTGACAAGTGCCTACTTAAGGGAGTATTCTGCGGGGTTTATTAACGGACAAGAAGCCGCCTTTGGGACTAGAAGTTTCGCTCAACCACCTACAGCCACAACACAGTACAGTGCATCACAAGGACTGTCAAGGACAAATAAGAGAAGAGATGATCTGCCTGATTCTCTCATTTACACGGCAGAGTCAGCAGAAGGCGAGGTTAGAGGTAGAGATGGGCAAACTCTGGATTCGAGGTCGCGATCAAGGTCGCAGTCGAGATCAAGACCTACATCTTTGTCCAACAATCTTGCATCGTCGTCGCTTGTATCGCCCCCTACTCACTCCAGGCGACATTTGTCTGTTGTGTCGCTGCCCTCTTCTTCAGGCCATAGTCACCCATCACCTTCCTTCTCGTTATTTTCAAACATTGAACGTCCAACCCATAATTCGAATCGGAACTCTTCCTCTGAAGCGCAGGGACAACAGGTTGGCTCGCCGACGCCTTCTATCGCTTCTTCCGGTCGAAATTTACTATCATCGTTCGCACAAGACCCCATTGCTGCAGCAGCGAGGCGATCGCCTTCCGGGCGTACTATTGAGAGTTGGGGCACGGTATATTCTAATGCTCAGTCAAATAGTCTTATCAGTGGTTTGAGAGGTCTCCCGCATATTCAGGGAGATGCACATGATAATGCAAGTGTCAGAACCAGAGGGACAAGAGAAACAAGATTCAGTGTTGACTTCACTGAATCTGGCGAAAGGGACAGCAGGAGGCATAGTCGAACCAGTGAGCTTAGTGGGAGGAGTGTTAGGTCTGATGTTGATGCCGGGACACGGGATTCCTCACCCGTTAGACCGGTTCATTCAATGGTCGGAGTTCTTCCTCTTGATGAACACGACACGGCTCGTCAAGTGGATACCACTTATCCAAGCATCCCGGCTTCTCTGAACCGCACGAGTTTAATCACGGACCGTGACCAGCCTCGGTCGTCTACCGCTATGGATAGGCGTATAGCATCAGATTCGACCATAAGGAACTACGGATCAACCAGAACTTCTGACCAATCCTCACATGGTCGAACTTCCCAACCATCACGTCCAACTGATGCCCAGAGGATTGCCGCTAGCGCTGGTTGGACTTCCAGCCAAAATAGTGTTTCGAGTTCCAGAGTCACTGCGGAATATCCCCCGCAAGGGTCAGTGGTGTCCAGACATCGCAACCGTGACCGAGAGGATCGACACCGCCAGTATCGCTCAAATCGCGACGATGCAGTTGACCATCAACAACAGACAACGGCCCATCGATCACAGACTTCGATGGGTGTCAGCTCGTCTTCAGCATGGTTATGGGATGCCGACTCCAATGTCTACCCATCTCCACTCCCTTACTCATCGTCATCTCATACCCATCATGAACAGTTATCTCCGACTTCTCAGCCTCTTACAACCCAGCCAGCACTATCTACCAGCGCGAATTCTAGCGCAAGGTCGCACCGCTTAAATCGACATCGGAACTATAATCATGGTCATAGTTATAGCTCAACTCCGAGTCGACCCTCTCTTCTCAGTAGTGACTCGTTGCCGTCATTTCCTGTCAGCGTCGAAAGTACAGACGACGAACGGTACCCAAATGTTCGCAGCCGCGCCAGTGATAATGGACGGAGCACGCGTGCAGGGAATCACGACAACGATTTGTCTAGCGACATTGCAAATGTGACCACTCCCTTACAGTCCTTTGGAAATGCACTTGGTTTAGAACTTATCGCCACTAGCAATGGAATTGATGCCCCTTCTCCCGTCTCACGCGTTAGCACACAGAGATTTTTGAGGAGTTGGAGTAATTCTTAATAGTATTGGAGATTAGCTAACCAAAACCATTGTGCGTGAGCCACTTTGTAGGTTGTTAAATTACTTGTGACGACTCACAACGGTCGGTGTTTTTCTTATCAATGTGTACCTGGAATTTATTATAGTAAAAAATTGGGCTGTGGTAACAGCAATACTAACTTCGGTCCTCAGTATGCGCGGACAGAACGAATCCACAGTCGTCTGATTTGTACGTTGCGAGAGGTTCGAAACTTGTCTACCATTCACACCCATATGGCACCCATCGGATATTAATCTTGTTCCTTTTATTGGCTTCTAGTTTTCCCTTTCCTGAACGGCCTTTGCTGTGGCAACCGCTATTTCAGAACAACACTGCACATGGTGTTCAAATTTCCGATTAATTTTTCTTCGATATTTTTACTTGGTCGTTCCATCACTGATATTCCTCTAAACGATCGTTGTCAGGTCATTTTTTCTGAATTCGATAAAAGAGGGCGTTGTTTCTGATGAACGCCAGCTGGTCTCTCCTTCACTCCTGTTTTCGTTTTCACGACACCCCGCGGTGCCTTTTGCAAATCTAACTTCTTATCTCTGTGGCTAATCTCACTATCCATGCTTATCACACGGCTTTCTATCTTCGTTTCTGTCCTTGCCCCATTTATTGGTAGTGTCGTTGCCATCGGTAGGTCATCATTTATGCACCTCAAAACTCAAGATTTATCAATTGTATTAGAATATCAAGTAACGGTACCCCCTCCCACCAACAAGGATGTAGAGTGGATGAAGTTTGCTCAATCAACACGCGTTCAGGCTGGACACACCTGCAACAGAAATTCCGCGCTGGTTCAAGGGGTTCTCAAAGACAAAGAGCTTAGCGACAAACTTTCTCAAGCTGGGAAAGACAACGAGGAAAGGGCAAAACACCATGGCGACTTGGTTGAAAATCCTAAGCCACATGTCTATTACCTGAACCGTAATGGTTACTTTAAAAAGGATGGCCGGAACGCCAAGTTGCAGACAAAACTTTTGAACAAGGCAAATAATCATCTCATACCGACGGGAAGAATGAAGAATGGAAAGAAGGCTGGGGATCGCATTAAAGCAGCTAAGGCGGAATATGCTCATGCATTGGATCATGGCCCAAATGGACATTGTCACCGTGAAAATTGTGAAGGGAAGGAACAGCCTGCAAACACCGTCTTCAATACTCACAGTGGGTGACACATTTTAAAAAGTTTTTGAACCCCCCACTGAGGTTCATTTACCAATCACCTAGTCAACGCAGGCTAATAAATTTTGTTCGATTTATTTTACGAGCCCAAATGTAATTCCTTTTGATTTGTAGAGTACGGCACTATTGGAATGATCATATGGAGTTCATATCTATGAAAGGCTCACAGAAATTAACAGGATATGCCTTCACTGAATATAAATCCCAGGGTCAAACTATCAGACCATTCACGAAGAAGACAACGGATAAGATTTTGCGAGAAATGATTACTCATCCCACAAGCCAGCATTGAAACTCCGTCATTACGACTTGGATTTCAACTGGTTTTGTAGATTTACGAAATGTCATTGGTATGTTCTGTCATCGTAGAAATGTATCGAAATTTAACGATTTCACCAGATTCATTCATTGGTAGCCAGGGACCAGGCCATTCTTGCTGAACATAAGGCAGGAGACAGGGACTTCTCACAAGGTGTGCGAGGCAGCTACGTATCCAATCAGAAGAATCTGAGCCATGTATTAGCCATACAGACGATTTTATCTAAGATTCCGCCAAATAACAGGCATGTCTTCTAATGATCCTTTCAATCTAGTTGTCTGATCCAGGACGAACAGCAAATTGACCTATGCTTGGGAGCAATATCTCTTTCATTATATTTCTGAAGGGGAGTATACTTTCCTTGTCATGGCAGACGACTCTGTTGGACGGTATGCAGCATGCTTTGAGATCTCATAATACATTTTAGATTTGCTTTCAGACGGATACCGTTTGCGTTTCTGGCCGATCTGCAACGGAAGGTAGGACAACCAGTATTGTTTTCAATTTAGTCAATGACTTACCTCGGTGTAAAATTTAGTTCGCGTCTGCACCCTCATCATCATCCTCGCGTGAACTTCCTTCCTATGGCTTGCAAGGCACTTTTGGTCCCACCATTGCAGGCCTGATGCATACGTACAACACGGCACCACCTTCAGACGAGCTCGCACGCGCACAGAACGAGCTCAACCAAGTCAAAGATGTCATGGTACACAATGTAGAACAGATCCTTAGTCGAGGCGAGAGGATCGACTTATTAGTGGACAAGACCGATGTTATGGCTGGCCAGGCAACGGCGTTCAGAAGAGGTGCTCGGACCGTGAGGAGTCAAATGTGGTGGAAGAATCAGAAAGTTCTCTGGTTATCTGTCCTTGTCGGCCTGGTGCGTAAACATATCTGGGCAATAGTTTTTTTTTTTGGTCGTACTGATGAATATGTGGATAGTTTATTTTATACCTTCTTGTAGCACATTTCTGCGGTGCGGGACTGAACCACTGCAGCTCGTGACTCTTGCCTTGATTCCGCATGTTCTTTTTTTTTAATTTATTTTTACCTTCCGAACGCTACGGTTCAACCACCCAAACTAAATTGCTTGTGAAGTCGCTCCGCGTTTCATGGAAACTCTGTCGGAACCTGATTAGCAAAGGGCATCCCCAAAATCCGGCCCCATCTGCTTAAGCCTGTGATACAGATGTCTTCTGTGGCATTTGTCCGGGTGACCATCGACCTCACTAATCCCGGATCTACAGCTGGAGATGGAGCGCTATGACAAGGTGGTGTAGTCATCAGACTTTTAAGTAATGACGGCGACTCAACGAGTGGATTACGAGTCAGCTGGTGTACTGTGGCGAGATGACCGCTCGGCGCTGACAGTAGTGATTGTTCTATGACCATTAAGACGTATTTTAATTGTATTCGTTGACTTAGAAAGCAAATCAACATGACACCCAATTGCATGGTTGTTTGCATGTGCTGGCAACGTTAAAAGTAGCAAGGACTCGCATTTGAACGCCTAAGTCACCTCAGGTTTAACAGGATGTACTCATAAACACAGAACCTAGAAAGAAATAAAATTACAAAAAAAAATTCCAATAATGCAGTGTTCATAAAATAATGTGGGGGTTTGGATGTTAAAAACGATTGTGTCAAATAAACGAGTGAACAAAAATCACTGTTCAGGTTATGCATAGATATTCGCTGGGTTCGAGGGGATGGGCATGGGCCGTGACTTGTTGCCCGCCGGAGCCGCGGTGTAACGACCATGGTGAACAGACGGGTGTTCATGATTTGCCGACGTTGGGATCGTGGTCTGCTGGCTATAGGCATTTCCAATACTCGGCCTACGATTCACCGCATTCGAAATCAACGGATTTGCATTATAGACATGGTTTTGGTTGGCAGCAGACTGATGATCCCGTCGAGAGACCGTCATCGCTGAAGATGAGACCTTGGCAGAGTACTCGCGATCGGCGTCTGCGAGTGGCCGCTCAAAATCCGGATTGTGCCTCTCATCCCTGTTTCTTTCCTCTCTGTACCAATCATCTTTCTGTTTGTGTCTTTCCTTTTGTCTTTGCTGCTTCTCCTCCACATGTTTCCGGCGTCGCTCTTCTTCGAGTTTCTTTGCTTCAGTACTGGCACTTGAGTAGCGTTGGCCACTAAACGGGTTTGGGGAAGGCGTTGGCACAGGCTTGTTCGAGGATTGTTGATGCGAACCTGATGCCAAAAGGTGAGCGATCCCGTCGCCCGATGAATGTTGTGAATGTTGTGTCGTATGAGCCCTGTTAGGGTCGGTGGTTCCTGGACGGAAAGGTGGTGGTGAGGTTGTTGTATCTTCTCGTTCGCATTTAGAGAGAGACGAAGGAAATTGAGTAGGTGGAACGTTAGGCAAAGGAGTCGACGAATCGCGCAATAGATCGTGCAACCTTGTGCGGAGAACATCCCCATTTGTTGCACGAGTCGAAGAGGAGTATGAGTCGCGAGCAGAATGAGGATACGACCTTGACTGGACGGGCGAAGACGATGGACGACGATAAGGGGATGACTTGGGCGGACTTGCAGAGACACTTCTGACGGAAGGAGGTAAACTAGGGCTTGGGGAACGGCTGGGAATGGATCGCGACCTAGCCCGCTGATAGGGATATGGACGCGACACAACTGAAGTCTCAAACGCCAATCGCTGGGGTGGGATCGATTCTCCGGTGGGCTGCATTTTGATCTCCTGGTGCTCTTCGATGGGGCGATCGTTCTGGGAATTATCAGGGGTAGAAATTTCTTCATCCTCGTCCGACTTCTCTTCACCTTCGAGATCCTCTGTTAGCTCGGGAAGGGGCGTAATCCCATCTAGAATAGACGGTAGGATATTGGTGAATTGGGGTAGTGGCGATATCAAGAAACCCGATTCTGAATCTCGAATGGCCACACCTTCCAGTGCTTTCATATCAGCCGCAGGTAGGAAGTTGGTCACCGGGGCTTGTAACATGCCGTCGGCAACGTTAGAATCCTCTTCTGAGGTGGCAGTAGAGTAGGGAGGGAGAGAAGGGTTCTTTAAGAGTTCGGTGGTCCACTGAACAAGTTTGTTATACTGTAAGAATGAAGATCAGCAAATGGAAGCGTCAGAAATGTGAAGAGGTTACAGACCACCCTGGGTGAAGTGTGAATGTCAATATAAAAAACCACAAATTCACAAAACTTACTGAATCAGGACATGATAATTTCGAACAGCAAGAGCGTTATGCTCACGAAGACTCTTTTCCACAGCGAGGGCCGTATCTCGCTCATACATACGTGTCTCCTCTGATTCCTTTAACTTCTTCAACAATTCTGCCTTCTCGGCAGATAATTGCTGGATCTGGTCGTTTAACCCGTCGTTCATCTGTTTCTGTGTACGAAAACTTGTCTTCAATTCACAAAGATACGCGATCATCCTGTGAGCAACGCGAAGATCTCTGAACTGTCGAATGAAGCAAAGATAGATTGAATAAGCGTATCTCAGAAGATTCCAAGAGGGGGCTCACTAAATGTCGTGGTTGACCATGAAGAAAGGTTTTGGCTTCCTGAATTAGTTGTCGCAAGCCTTGCTCATCAATGCCCACATCGGCAATACTTGAAATGGCTTGGTGGAGTCGCTGAGCTTCCTTGACAACGTCAGAAGAGCAACCGACTGTTTGCTCAGGTGGAATGGCATCGACATCTACATGCAACTTTATGCAGGAACTCAAATCGAAAGGCGTGCGACACATAGGACACGAGCGAATGTGGGAAATACAGCTGTGTGTGTGGAATAAAATGAGTGAACAGTAAGCTCGATCAAGGATTACTCACCCAGAGCAAAAAACATGGCCACAAGATATTGAGCATGGGGCCTTGTGGTCATGGTCAAATCTTTCGAAACAAACGTCACAGCTGGAGCCTGGGCCAACACTAAGCATACTCGATCAACGAGAGAAGATGGTGGAAGAATGAAACAAAGTCTGAAAAGCTGAAGCGGCGGGTAAAACTGGAGGTTAGAACCTGCACTACGGTGACAAGGCGAAGACAATACGCCGTCCTGTGCTCCTTTAACAATGATGGCCAATTATAACACGCCATTAACACGAGGCGTCATTTAAAAGAAAGCCACTTACGGAAGGTGAGATTTAGGGATCGTATTGTCACCGGCCGGTGGCCCCTTCGTCACCCATTCCACACATACAATAAAGCCAAGCCAACCGCACAGAAAACCCAAGTCTTCACTAGTGATGATCGACCTTCAAATGCAAACTGGAGTTGCAACAGCAGAGGTTTCGTAGGCTAGAATCCACGGTCCCAGTGCAATAGGGTGGTCCACGGGCGTCCACCAGATAGACAGAAATGGAAAAATTCTTACAAGCTAGATTGCCACTTATCACTAAACCTCGTGACCTTTGTATCGGTATATCGGATACACGGCACGATAAGACCCTGGTCAAATGATCAATTTTCGATGTTTCCGTCCTTACCATATATGGTAGTTACCCACGAACAACATTCTATATAAGGAGCGAGCAAATAGTTACCAACATAGAATTTTGGCCGTTCCGTCCGCATACACAGCCACTTCCTCGCCAAATCGGATCGGACATTTGGACCCATTTCCGTCCGCATAGGATAGCATATAACACGATTCTGGAATTTGAAATCGACGATAAGAGAGATTTTCTAGAAATTTTGAGTGCTCTGTGGACATGGTTTCACAATTGACCCCTTTTGGATCCAATTCATCAATTCCTGCTCTTATCAAATGCACCATTCATTACAGGCTTATAAAAGCTGATCAGCACCTCCACCGAAAGAGCTCTAACCATGCAGGACAACCCGCCGGGGGACAATGCGGATAAAAGGTCACTCCAAAGTTCTGGTTCCATATATATAGATTGCTGCCTGACAACTCTATATCAGCAGCAAAACTCAATAGGATCTCTAACCCATGTAGCGGACGCATCAATTAGAGGCTTCGACTTCAAGTATTGAACCCAATTTGCCTAAATTCTTCACTGAGACTAAGTCTCGCTGTGCGGCAGCTTTCGATAATTTATGTGACAAAGTGTAACATCACGTGGATTAGACTCATCAATGCCAGCACAGCAAGGATTTACTTTCACCTATCCACTACCTTTACCATGGTAAGTTGTACCCTCAACAAGACGTTACAATTATTGCATTGATGTTTTGAAGTCTGACTCTGATTCCGCTCGTTCTGTGACTCGTAATAGCACTAAGGCTCCTCCAGGTGCTCAGATTCGG
>QDKV01005281.1_pt1 | contig 44224 bp, 48 predicted proteins | sample 1861101 | NCBI WGS metagenome assembly QDKV01 (sample SAMN04275158, study PRJNA302643) | Fungus metagenome, whole genome shotgun sequencing project. | isolation source: fruitbody | host: Mallocybe terrigena | place: Sweden | collected 2013
ACTGAATAAGAGTGCTTTGCCGACTGTGGAGTATTTGTCCTCACAAACAAAGGCGCACTCCAAAAAAAATCCGCAGGTGCCTAGTGTTTTGCGGATAGCTGTAATATACACCTGGCTAAAAAGAGAACTCAAATTGATGGACGGCACGTGGTTCGGGGCGCGAGGTTACTTGATTTGCAGATCCGTTGTCAAAGTTCTATTCGGCATATGCCATAATTACAGTAATACTTATATGAGAAGGTATAAAAAAACAAAGCACGAATAACTAAGTAATAGATGGTAAATGCCTGAGTGCACTTAATACCCCGAAGTCATCGATGACTCTGTGTCAACGGAGGGATGGACCAGATAATACACACGGACGTCTTCGCCTGCTACACCTGTCGACTCCTGACTATCGTCGTCTGTCGACGGCCTCAATGAATCTTGGACGTCACCTCTAACCTCTATCAAGAAGTTGTCCTGCGGGAGACGAATGATTAGAATATAATATAGCAACGAAGGCCGAGAACAAACCTTGACAAGCTTCCTTAGCAACTTAACGATCAACTCCTTCTCGTACTCGAACTGTTCGACATCCTGCATACTCTCCTCCTTCTGTTCCAGATACCAATCAATGAGTTCTTCCCTATCCACACCTTTCCCGATTTTATGTTCTTGTTCGGAGACGTACATAATTACCATACTTTGTAGTTCGATATATTTGTCGTGTGTGATGACCATGCGTCTCTTTGGCGCAGGTGCTACTTGAGCAAGTTCGCTGGCAGGAGCGACGGTAGTTTGTGACGATGATTCAGCTTGAGGGGCAGCCGTCGATCTTCCAGCGACGTTAACACGCACAGGTATTGAATTTTCATCGGCTGGATCAGTCCCTTCTGTGGCCATTGGCACGTCTTCACTGTCATCGGCTCTTCTCTCTTCTCTCCGTTCGCCCTCAAGCTCTTCCTCGTCAAATTCAACGGCGTCATGTTCGACATGAATAATGGATTGTCGAAGGAGATTATAAGCTTCTCGAACAAATGCAGGAGTTATCTAATAAAACCTTAGAACTAGGAATGCTTAGAGACTATAGCACGAACTTCTGAGGTGCAGTTGGCTCTAGCTATGGCTTCGCTTAGTCGAATCATACTTTCAAGCTGCCTGACAGTTATCCTATAGGAATTGCGTCCAGCACCGGTAGCATCGTCTTGTCGCAATATCCTATACTTCTCAACTAAAACGTTGGCAGCTTCTGGTGTCAACTGATAGGTTAAAGGAAGTGTCAATACTTTGACTGCGTGGCGAATCACGGGAGAATCACCTTGGGGTTGAAAGTTCTTGCATAACGAATATACCGTTGCAATGTTTCCGTGCTAAATTCGGGACGAATAGCCTCATCCTGGAATCGATGCACATTCACGATGTGCTTTGCGATGTTCAAATCCGTTTCAGGGTTACATTCGTCCAAAACCACAAAAAAGAGGTCAAAGCGACTCATGATCGGTGCGCTCATTTGCAGATTCGCGCGTAATGTTTTCTTCCGATCATATCTTCCTCCAATCGGATTCGCAGCAGCCAGAATTGATGTTCGGGCATTCAAGGTTGCATGAATGCCAGCCTTGGCTATGGATATCGTCTGTTGTTCCATTGCTTCATGGATGGCCACTTGATCCGAGATATCCATTTTATCGAATTCGTCTATGGCACAGATTCCATTGTCTGCGAGCATGAGTGCTCCAGCTTCAATAGTAAAGTCGCCAGTTTCCTCATCTTTGACGACTGCAGCTGTCAGACCAGCAGCAGATGACGCCTTTCCTGATGTATACACGGCACGAGGGAGGAAGGAGCAAACATATCTTTGAATACAATCAGAAAGAAGAATAAACTGTACAAATCGAGCCACTCACTTTAAGAATTGTGACTTTGAGGTTGACGGGTCGCCAACAATGCAGATATTGAGGTCGCCACGGAGATGCATGCCTTCAGATGTCTTCTTGTGCACACCTCCCATGAGTTGTAGCAGGATACCCTTCTTGACGAGTTCATGGCCATAAACAGTTGGCGCTATGCTTTCTACGAGGCGAGAGTATATATGATCGGAATCAATCATAGCCTTCAGCTCCTCAAATTCAGGTTCTGTAAGGGTTTGGATAAATGCTTGACCACTTTCCTCTCCAACGTCTTCTTCGCCTCGAATATTGGTACCAGCCTTCAATCAATTGAGATAGTAGTTTTGTAACGCTAAAGAGGATACGCACTCTCCCATCCGCATCATTCACCATACAGGCCAAAAATGCGGTCTTGTATTGAAGATCCCTCACACCTAGTGCCTTGAGACCAGTTACTCCACTACCGCCAACACCCGCCGTGCCAACATTATTCCTGTTCGCTTCGCGCTGCAATTCAGGCTTGTTCCCTCCAGGTAAGCCAAGTTGGCTGACATCGGGAACAACAATGAAAGTTCCCGTGAACACACACTTATCACCAGCTTTTGCACGCTCAACCATCTCTGAACGTAAAATTACATCCAATGAGCGAGGCATCGATCCAGTAGGAATTTCCGACGGATTTTCTTGGATTCGGACTTTTTGCCAATCCGTAAATTTGGACGAGTCAATTTGGAGTTGCCATGCAATGCGGTTACCGCATGTAGGATTGGGACACAACGATGGCTAAGCAAATATTAGAGTGGGAGACAAATGAGAAAAATCAATCTCACCTCAGTGTATTTGAACTGCTGTTCAATATCATGGATAATTCCGCCGCAAACTTCGCAGATAAAACTGCCAAAAAGAAGTTCTGGTCGAACTTCGCTGGTGCGAGTGACAGTTCCGCTTATGCTCATCAAGGTACCAATTCTATCCGTCCGCAAATCTCTTATACCTGACACCAACGGTAAATGATAGAATGCGACATTGAATTCTCTTGTTTGGAGGTTTGCGGAATCTGTTGTGGCGGAGGTAGGGTTGATTTTAAGGTATTCGGGTTCATATTCTGCGACTAAATTAAGGAGAGCGCGCCTGAGGTAGGGCAAGAACCGGTAGTACTGTTTCTGTATGGCATCTGCAAGGACGTCATCGCGTTGAAGGAGATGACCGAAATCGATATAGAGCGTCGTAAGTTCGTATTCGCGCATGGTGTGGATTTGTTCGATGTAGATGAGTTCCCCTTCTGCTGCTGTATCGGCAGCACCATCTGATCCAGGCGTAGCTGCCAATGCAACTTCTTCTGTAAACCTGAGAAGACATTCAATACCAGAAACAACCATAGTAAAACAGGACTGCGAACGTTTTCAGGAAGGTTTCAAAACTTTCTGCTACACTTTCCCCAACGGCATCTTTCACCATCGGCACATCTCCATTAACTTGGCGTGGCTTCTTCCTTCTTCTATTGGTTCCACCAGGTTCGTTTCCCTCATCAGCTGCATCGACCGTCATCGTCAATGCATCAGTCAGTGGCCGTCTTGGAGTTGCTGCATTATTTCGTGGCGTAGGTTCTGGTGCAGTACTAGGAGGAAGTTCAGAGTACATCGCCGGCGGCGGTGAAGACTCAAAATCCATGATTATAACGCGTTCGGAGACAGGGCACAACGCGACTGCAGCAAAATTAAGAGCGTCTAGGGCCGGTCCTTTCGTGTGTGTGACAATCCTCAAATTGTCACAGTATTAACTATCCTTTGACACTGACAGTGAGATAAACTCTTTCCACTATGAACGAGCTTGATCCCTTAGATCTAGCATATGTACAGGATGTTTTATCCAAGCCACCGTTTATTGACCTTCCTGGAGTCATTAACTTTAGAGACCTTGGCAACTGGCACTCTACAAGTCGCGAAGGGAGCATAACAAAACCTGGATATTTATTTCGTTCAGCTGAGTTATCGAGCATTACCGAAGAGGGTATAAAGTTTTTAATTTCAGTTATTTTTCTTTTCATTGAAGTCCCTTTGTTTCAGGTAAAACAAAAATACAAGAGCTTGGAATTACCAAAGTCTTCGATTTTCGTTCCGACACGGAAATCAAAAAGTATAATAGCCCTCTCCCAACCATTGACGGTGTTGAAGTCGTCCATATACCGGTCTTTAAAACAGAAGATTACAGCCCAGAGATGATAGCCAAGTGAGTGCGTGCAGATACCTTTTGCACCCAAACTGCATGATCTAATCCATTCATATTATAGACGCTTTGAACTGTATGCTAGTGGAAAGATTGAGGTCTGCCTGATTTACTTCTTCAGCATATGAACAATTGTTCGACTCTTCGCAGGCTTTTTTAGAACTATACTCCCAGATTTTGGACCATGGTGGGCGCGCTTTCGGCGCGCTTCTTTACCATGTAAGGGATAAACCAAATGAGGGATGTATCTTCAATTGCACAGCTGGAAAGGACAGAACAGGCGTCATGGCTGCTATTCTCTTCAAAGTACGTTATCTCATATTTCCTTCGATGTATCTGTGGAGAGTGTTGTAGCTCGCAGGTGTGAGCGATGAAGACATCTCGAAAGACTATGCTCTCACCAGGGTGGGCCGGGAGCCTGGTCGAGAGAAGATTCTGCAAAGACTTTCTAAGGAGCCCCTATTTGCTTCGGATAACGAGGCTGCTCTCAATATGCTCACATGCCGGTTAAAATACTCCATCTAAATTTCACAGGTTTCTTGCTCATTATTTCTGATAGCGCTGAAACAATGCAAGCATTTCTGGAGTATTTCGACGAAAATTATGGCGGTGCAGAGGAATACATTCGACGTCACGTAGGACTATCGGACGAAGATATCGCAACAATTAAGAACAATATCCTTATTCCTGGTCAATTTCCATAGTTATCAGCGAGGAGCGTTACTATACAAATTAGAGACAAAGAGCGAAAGTGAATGAAAAGCAAGCATGTGACAATACTTACAAGAACGAATGAGTCAAGTGGCCTCAGAACATTTACGACTTCTTAGTCAAGTCTATTGAGCGGCGTTGTTTTTGAGCCAACGTCAGGCCGGGATTCAAATTGGACGGTACGGGCGTGGCGGCAGTAGTAGGGCCCATAAGATTGGTTAGCGCACCTGGAGGTCTTCGCGTGGGATTGAGTGGCGACAATGCCCCGGTTCTCCCAAGCGGTGCAGGTACAGCCGCACTCAGGGGCAACGACTCTCCCGTCACCCTTCTCCTCATCGGAGGGCGATTAACCGCAGTACCTCTTCCAATCTTCTCCACTGCGTCCCCAAATTTGTCATCGGGAAGAGCACCCAAAATAGGAGAGGAGTCGTTGCCCGTAGCTTGACGACGAGCTTTCTCGTGTTTTGCCTGGACAGAACGGAAGTGGAGAAGGAGTTCTTGCCACTTAATCTCATCTCTGCTGAGTTTCGATCGACTAGCAATGGCAGTTGTACTATGCAAAAAAAACATGATTATTGAATCATGAAAGGTTGGAAAATCACGCACGATTTGGGAGCAATTTGCAGGAAGCCTGCCGAATTAATCGCATTGAGACGGTTTCGTAATGAAATAAAAGCCGAGCTCTGAGGTAATAACATCAAGATGCCATATAAGCATTTGAAAAGGTAGGGGTATCTTTCCGGCTCCAGCAGTTGAAGACGGATATCTAGAAGAAAAGTCAGACAATAGCCCAGGGACTTTCAGGCCGTCACTTGCAAGTGAAGACAGGCGATTCGATGAGTTGCACAAGCTTGTCAACTTGGACCAACATGGACACAGTAATCTCTAAATCGGCACTGGAATAAAAATCAGCAATTGCCACAATGATGTAATGTATCCTCACAAGATATGGAGGAGATTCGACGCATGCTCGTATGCCTGTGCTAGTAGACAGAGAGAGAACACCGCAACGGCATTGTGACACCATGAACGGTAGAGCGTTGTGAATAGTGCTTGTCCGTCTTGCTGGAGGTAGATGAGATAATCAACACGTTTGCATGAGAAGGGATAAACCAAACCCTAGTATCCAAGCTCTTTAGCCGTTTCCTGAAATCTGCTAGTTCAAGCGATGTGATCAGGATCATGTTGAGTTTCTGCACAATGACGCTTGCAAATTCCAGATCCTGTATCTGGTTCAGTATAGAACAACAGAGCAGAAATGATTGTGCCAACATCTTCTTTCTCAATAATTTCTGCAAAAGTGCGATATATCTTCTCCGTGTTTAAATTCAAACACAGTTGACGAATGATCAAACTTCCCCGGGTCTCTAAAAGCCTCCTATCGGTGCTGAATAGTTCAAGGAGGTTCACCATGAAAGCTTTGAAGTATGTTTCTTCAGAACTGGAGGAAATCTGTGCTAGAAGCTGCAAGTCATGCTTGATGACCTCCTCCGAACTGTCCGACAGAGTTTTCAGAAGCGCTGGGAATGTTCCATCATCCATGGCCAAAATCTATCTGGAGTCATAAACCTGGAAAACTCATAGGGAAAAACTCACAAACCTTTTTGGGGGCCTTCTGATGCAACATAATCAACCACTTCAAGGCAGCCACCCTGGTCTCCTCAAATTCGCTCAAAAACTGTACCGTCAATTCATTGACAGTGGCCTGATAATCAAAGGGATCGCTTTCTTCAATTTGCTGACCGTTGATAATACTAGCTGCAACGGGTAAACTTGCCGAAGAAACCGGTGAATGTGGCCGACTAGAATTTGAAGAAGAAGCAGGAGGGATTTCCGCCGGAGGCGCTTGACGCGGTGTCATTGAAGGGTCAGCATTGACACGGGTTCTTGGTACGTTTTGAGACTGTGAGTCGGCGGCCGAATCGGGTAATGGACTATCCTTTGTGGACATTTGCGAGCTCAAAGTCGACTGCCTGGAACTCGTCGTAGCTGTCGTCGTTGGAGTTGGCGACCTGGGTACCTTGGCCTGATTTGGCTTGTCTGTTCCCGAAATCGCCTTATCAGCTACTGTCTTTAACTGCGATGGTTCTTGAGGAGACGGTAGCTTCTGAATTACTGCAAGAAGTAATTTGTTTGTTCGAATGGCAGCCGATTGAATCATAGGGACATGGTGCGCGAGATTCGGGAGGATCGCGGGGATAAGGCGCGGTGTGAAAGGAACCATGACTTCATAAGCAAAAATGAGGAACTCGGCAAGCCATCTAAGAGACGTCGATTGTTGAATTTCGTCATCTAATATTTTTAAAGGTTATTTGAATGAAATAGAACTAATAATGTGTATACCTACGTTCGCCATCCAACTGATTGATCAGAATTTCGATGATAGCGGCGTAGTCGATTTTCACTCCTTGGCCAGGAACCCATGCTATTCGAGTTAAAATAAATATTCTTTGCAATAGTGGGTAAGTTTACCTCCTGTTTCCCGAACCTCGACATCGAAAGCATCTTCTCCACCAGGACGTGGACCACTGTGCACCGAATGTTCGTCGTTCTCCAGCATATACAATGCGCGCTCCGCATTTTCAAGAGTCAAGTCCGGTAATCTCTCCCCATCTCCATCCGGACGTCGAGCAGACTCGGTTTCTGTCTGTGTCTTGCCTTGTTGCCGGAGTTGTTGAGAAACGACAGTGACGTCCCGAATCTCTCGCAAGAAATCAGCCAATAAATTCTCAGTGGCAACACGGACGTCTTCAGTGGGATCGGATAGATATTTCCTAGATTTCAAAAACAAGTTAGGTTCGTCGAAATATTAACTAGAGACCCTGCGCACAGAAGTCCGTCAACGAATTCAGGAAGGTATGTGATGAGTTCCAACTCTGGAACAGAGTCAAGCACCGTGGTCCATGATACTAGATAGCTTCGGGTGAACGGGCTGACGACATATATTCTTTCGCGCAACAAAGGGATGAAGTGAGCAAGAGAGAAGGCTTTCTTTGCGCCTTCTCCTGGTATCGAGTCAGGTAACGGAACCAAGACACCGTCACTTTCATCACGCTTGTCGCGAATTTTCTCCGTCTCAGGGTAAAGGGGAATATAAACTGATGCAGATTCAGCGACAATGTCTTTGAGCAGCCTGTCAAGCAGCTCGGCTCCATTCTTCACCGATAATTCGGAGTCGGCCGCAAGCTAGATTATCTGAGTTGACTGGATGAGCTTCTGGTATTTGGAAAAAATTGCTCACTTTACTCAAAGCATCAAAGATCTCATTGAAATATACCAAAACTTCACCTTTCGACACCTTGGCGATATTGTACAAGCATTCCGCGGAGAAATATCTAATCCTGTTTTCTGGATCCACAAAGCAATCCAGTAGAGGTCCAATAAACTTCTCCATGTAGGGTGCGACGTCAACACCGAGAGCTATCGCAGTTCCAGCAAGGCCAATGAGTCCGCCATTTCGGACGTGTAAGGGGTTAGATACATTGTTGAACATTTCAACCAGCTGGTCAACGATCTGGCTGATGCGTTTCTGCTCTCCCTGCTGATTGCATTCACGAATTTGTCTAACAAGAAGCAACCGTTAATACCGAGGGATAAGAAGTGACATATCACACACTTTTCGAGCTCAAGAGCCGCAGCCTTTCGCTTCTCATATATTTTGTCAATAAGCTGCCTCGCAACTGCAGGATCTATGATGTATTGTAAGGACACATCGTCACAGTATATGGTTTGCATTACCCATTATAAAATCATGGAAGTTGTATTTGGCGATGGGCAGGTGTGCTGTATCAGACGCGTCTCAAAGTGGCTGTGTCGTGCAGTTGTCCATTGAGCATCATCATGATGCTACCTCCGTCGGCTGGACTTGGTCTTCTTATTACCCCGTTTACGAGTAACCTCCTAAGCTCGGGGCCATGTTTCTTCAATAACTTCTTTGGAACCTACAGGGATGCTGACTCCTGGCTTAGCGTCTTCAATATCTCAGACACCGACTGCATGCAACTGTGGGATTCACAGCTCAATGCTGCTCACTATGTCCAAGCCCCAGAAGCAGGTCGCAATTTAGTCTGGCTTGAAAAGGTTGACGTTGACCAAAAGCTCGAGGGACGTCTCTCGAATAGCGAAACCGCATTGGGTGATTTCTGGCTCGCTCTCCAACACCATCCAGAAATCAAATTCCACGAAGTCGAACAGGAAGTCGTTTCAGCGGATAAATGGTCATCGACTGAATACGATATCCATTATCTTACTGAATTTGCTGCACTCGTCTCACTCGACGCGTCTACAGCCAAAGTCGTAGACACTTTACTTCCACCATTCTGGAGATCGACACTTCTCCCTGAAAAACCCGTCCAACATGTTGCTGCCAGTTCTGCTTCGGTTGAAGTAGTCAAAAATATACTCAGCCAAGTCAAGTTCAACCCAGTGATCGCCTCCATTGTTAACAATATTTCTCTTCCTCAAATTAAGAATGACGTCCGTTTCCTCACTGGCGAAGATGAGCAATCTGGGATTGTGTCGAGACATTCATTCTCTTCCGGCGCAAGGGTTGCCGCTCAGTGGCTTAAGGAGAGGGTGGAAGATACTGGAGCTAGTTGTAGTCTGGAGTCCTTCCTAATTGGTTTTGCACCTAATGTTATCTGGTTAGTCCTCATTATTCAACAGCCCAAACATATTGTATTAACCAATGCATTGATTTATAGCAGATATCCTTCCATCAAAGAAACCAACGCCATTGTCCTCATTAGTGGTCATTACGATAGTCGTGGGTCGTTCGGCAGCATTCGTGCACCAGGCGCAAACGACGATGGATCTGGTACAGTAGGCGTACTCTCTATTGCTAGAGCCATAGGTCGTAAAGGAGTGAAGTTTCATAGCAACGTTGAACTTGCTTTCTTTGCTGGTGAAGAACAAGGGTTGATCGGTTCAAGAGCATATGCTTTGCAGTTACGCAAAGCAGGTGCAAACGTTACCTTAATGATTCAAGCTGACATGACGGCTTACCATGCCTTCGATGAACCTCCTCAGCTCGGTCTTCCTGCTAGGTTTTTAACACCTCCTTTTGTGACATAAGTTGGAATGTTGACTTGGTTTTCCCCTCTAGATTTAGTACTCCAGAAGTCACTGAACTCGTGGGCAATATTTCCACTATCTACAGTCCCGAACTCACCGTCGGGTATACTTTTGTGCGTATAAGTTAGGTCTGTCATGTTTAAAATCCTAAACGATCTTTAAGGTGTGCTGCAGCGATCATCAGGTATCTTGAAAAGTTTTTTTTGAGATTCATATGTACTCACGCATAATTAGTCTTTCTTCGAACAAGGATTCCCTTCCACACAAGTATTCGAGCGCGCTGGTACAAGTATTTATATTCACATCTGTCTTGCCATTCACTTCACTCATTAACTCGATGTAGTCGCAGATCCCATGTACCACAACAGTGGTGACTTGAGTGACCGTGAAGGTTATGATTTCAAACAGTTATTTGCCATTGCTAAAGTTCAGGTAAACAGATTTATTGTCGTTGTGATCCAATCCTTCTCTCACTGATAAATCCTCCCCCAAGTTTGCGACTCTCCTTCATGCAGCCGGATTCGATCTTTAGGGTAGACTATGTAGTATCGATAGTTGCAAGGCACAAAGATTGTCGTTTAAAGGAATGCCGTATTAGAATTGACTACCAGTGATAATTTCAAGCGCCCATGCCCTCTCGGACAGCGTCAATCAGATAGGACTTGTAATCACCGCCCGCTTCCCACATGGCAAAACCTTGTAAGTTTTGTTCCTTGATAAATTTGCCTTTAGCACGGAAGGACTGGGGGAAAAATCACTTTCAACGCCAGTTGTTAGGGATGCAATCAAACCTCACCTGTGGGTCATCGTAGGAAACCAAGATTTCCTTTTCTGGATTGTACGAGTAAACCTATTGATAAAAAAAAAAAAGATTGAAAACTAACATAAGAACAGAGCGTACTTTTATACTTACCGTTTTACTGCAGGTATCAAACCAGTAGGGTCTTCCGGATTTCGGACTTCCATCATGATCAAGATAACCGAGGTCGATCATACCCCAGTAGGTGATGACGCCACCAGGCTTGGTTGACTTGACACCACAGACATCAACTTCACCAGGTTGACCATCCCACTTATCTCCTGCAGGTTGGTCTTGGGCATCGAACGAGGGATACGGGGCCAGCTGTGTCGTGGACCCTTGAACAAAGGCGTCCTTCTGGCGGACACGGAAAGAATGACCGTATGCAGGAACACCCAAAACGAGTTTGTTGGCTGGAAAGCCTGCGTTTGTCCAGGCTTTGACAGCTGAGGCAGCAGAACCTATTTGGTTGGCAGGTGATGCGCAAGAGTCGTCTAGAGGGGCATTCGGGCCAACAGTCGGACTCCAAGATCCCCAAACGTCGTAGTTCATGATAGTGACATGGTCAAAGATTTTGGCAAAGCTTGAAACATCGGTTAATGGTTTTCCATCTGGGCCAGCCCAAGGCGAAGTAGAAGCAGCGGCAGTGAGAATCAGAATCTTGCCAGCAGGGTGAGCACGAAGTTCTTCCAAGAATAACAGGAAATTTTCAGCATCTTTATCATTGATGGAATTGCAACCAATTCCAAGGTTATTCGGATATTCCCAACTTGTGAAAGAAAGAGAAAGTAGTTTGTAAGCAAACTTTCTCAAAAGAAATCGAATTTGCTTACTCGAAATCGACGCCATCCAATTTGTACTTCACCACAAGGTCAATAATGGTCTTCACAAATGCTTTTCTGTTATCTGCTGACTCGACAGCTTTGGAAAACCAGCGGGAGCCCGTCCAACCGCCAATTGAAACTAACGCTTTGACTCGCTGTTGAATTCATTAGATATAAACATTGAAATAACGGGCCAAACTCACATTAACACGAGCCGCATGGACGAAATCAGGCAGCCCAGTAAGGCCACTTTCATCCAGTTTCGTAGGATCTTCAGTAGTCAATCTAAGGTCAAACAAGTGGTCATCATGGCCGAGCCTGAACGCAAAAGTATTACTTACGCGAAGGCATAAGTAAGGTGAGTATATTTGGACCAAGGAACGTCTGTCAGAGTATACTGGTCTTCATGCCAGCCTGCAAACCATGCAGTGGACACCTTTTGTTGACTGCCAGGTGGGAGTGATGGTGTCTCGTCCGAGCAATACTCATCCAACTCGGTCTGGGCGGCGACGATGCTGAACAGTGTATAAATTAGGGCACTTGTCTTGAGCCCGAACTTCATAACGAAAGTTATGGGGTTAAAAGGAATGTGGCGGGTTCGATAACTCGATTCTTGGGACAACTATGTCAAAGACAGGAAACGTGAGGTTACTTGGCTCAAAAAAGTTGATTTATATACTCAAAGGCCGGCCATCACCAGGGTCGTACACTAGTCGATTTTCGTATGTATAACGTAAACCATAACTCCATTAGTCACCTCGTTTCCTCTGACGAGCTGTTTCATTTTTAACGCTAAGGGATCGTAGTTATATTAACGAATTCGAACTTCCTCGGAGGTGGAAAGCATCTCAAAGAACTGCTCGCTGGGATGAGCGAGAGCTTCGTTCCCCAGCTCTGGAAAAACAAGATAAAAAATCTTGTCCTCAATAACAGTGAGAATGGCGAAAACTTTGAAAGCCTTTTCTTCATCATCCTCTCCCAACGAGACAAATACCTGTTGTACTAATAAATCTGGGTCGCGTTTGTACCGACGAACATCTTCGTCAGTAACTTTAAACCGAGGTCGACCAAGAATCTGGGACCAAAGAAGAGCAGGAGCGTGCATGCTAATGGGGTAATCATCGCTATCATCTTGGCTTGAAGCCAGGAGGCCATGAATTCCAGCCCGCACCACCGTGGAAGGATTGGTGGTATGGGACTGATTCAAAAGAAGGGGAAGAGGATTTTCAGGCCAGAAAGGTTCAGCACTAGGACTGGGAAAATTCTCGGAACTGTTTACAAATTTAGATTCTGCGACGGTAGGCACTAAGTAGTCAAACATACACGAGTTGGGTCTGGATACGAATGACCTCCATCTTGACATGCTGTCCCATCAAATTGGCTTGATGATACAGCAATCCTGGAAGGTAGGTGCAAGCGGCGAAAACTTTCACACGACTTATGGAAAGATGAACCATCAGGAAAGACGAGGACGACAAAAACACACTCATCAAACTCTGTGCACCCTTCCATCGACTTGATTAACTCCTCATTTAACTTTATGTGTTCTTCGAGTCCCTCGAATGACAATGGCATTGAACTCAGTGATGGTGTGTTGGCAGCACACCTTTCGTGAGCCTCAGCAAAACGATTGGGATCCTTGCGAAAGGCAGCAGCATGCGACTCCTTAAAGACGAGACAATTAAATACTGTTGTGGCCGCTTTATGAGCAAATTCTTGCTGCTCTTTGGTGAGTTGGTCAGACATAGCAGTCGAGAGTTGAGACAACTTTGAGACTCGGACAGTTGTACAAAAGCGGGCCGATCATTCAACCACAAACTCACTTGTCAGGGCGTTTTATTATAGACTGTAAATACAACAAGTTACATGGAGGAGTACGATATATAATTTGTGAACGGAATTGAACAAAATGCATGGTAGAGATCTAATGCTATGGCGGTGCGGAACTAGTGTTCATGTAACTTTTAGAGTTGTTGTCGAATCTCAGGACCACTGAAATAGCCAGGAGAAACATAAGCCTGCGGGCGACTTCTGCTTGTCTGGTCTGACCCTCCAGGCGGGCTCTGAGGCTTTACCATACCCTCATGCCCACCGAGTGGAAAGTACCGGTCCATCTCGGACATATCAAATTCGGATGGGGGCGATGGTGATGCTCGACGAGATATACTACCCTCCATTTCCTGAATTATCTCTGCAGGTGCAGTCATTTGGCCGCCAACACGATACATTCTTTTCCGTCTGGCTTTGACCGGCTGCCTATCCCCTCCAGACACACCGGCTCCAAAACCGGCGATTCCGAGTCCACTCAAACTGAGATTCCTTGGTGGTACACTCCTCACAGTAAAGTGCGATAAGTCACGTGTATAAGGTGACAACGTGCGATTCGAATGACTGAGAGTAGAAAGCTGGTGAATGGAATTATTATTCGTCGTAGGTGGGAGGATAATCTTTGGAATCCCGATAGAATCGCCCCCGTATTCCTGATTATTATTTGGAAGAGAGATAGAGAGAAGTTCGGCATTGGTATTACCAGCTGACGTCGTTGACGTTACTGACATCCGCCGTTCTGCTGGTGGCCTCCGCCTGTAAGTACCGGAAGTAACGGTGGTAGCATAAGGTGCAAAAGAAGGGAAGGCCTTTTCCTCATACAAGGCAGGGTCAGTTGTGTTGGTTGATAATGTGCGGGAAGGCCCACTACTTGACCTCGATTGCTGCGACTCAAGGCTGTCTGGTGAGGAAGGTGCGCGTGGCGTAAAATAATTATTGGTTGGCGGACCGCGGAATCCTGCCAACCTCGTGGGCCCAGCAGGATAATCAGCAAAATAAGGACTTGAAACCGTGCTTGAGTGTGTGGATGGCGCCGGTACATTTGTATATAGAATACCATTTTGAGAAACAGTCTGCCTTGAATGCGGGGGATGCGATTTGGATAGAGGATTGAGAGTTGGATGTGATTGAATCGCGGACTGTGAATGGTAAATACGTGGTCGCGTGATGGTACCGCCTCCAACAGCAGGAACAGTCTCATATTCTGTCGTGCCATCGGGGTCCCGATCTCTATCATTGTAGACACTTGGTGTTGGAGAGAAACCCGGAACTGTCTCCTCCCAATCGACAACATCAAATGAGGTCCCTTCTTCTTCGTCTTCATGGTCACCAGTATCACTTGTCTCCGACTCTTCAGCAAGATCTGCAAGGCCTTTGTTGGGAGTAAAAAGACTACGGAATCCTTGAAAGAGACTCTTCGTTGGAACACCTTCTGGTCTAAGACCATAAGTTGGATCAAAGTTTTCTAGATCAGAATGTGAGGATGATTGTACGTCCGTGGGGGGCAGTTGACTTTGAGAAATGCTCGCCGTCGTCAAGGATTTAACTGTAGAGACGCCGGATACCGATCGAGGTCGGTGGGACCCAGGGCTGGTTGACAGGGCTTGGCGTGAAAGTTGCGGATGAACACCTAGTCCCGTTTCAAACTGTCTATCCATGACTATCTCGGGATTCGACATCGTGTCAAATGGGCGACGTTTCGAGGTTGGGGGACGTTTTGATAAATAAGGGGCTTCCACTTTCGCCTTCACCCATTGCTGGCTTAAACGATGAATAATACCAGGAAGGTCTTCGCGAAACATCTGCCTTAGTTGGCCTTCTATCTCCCTTTGTATGAACTTCTGAATGACAGAAATAGAGTCGAACGTGCTGTTGATGTCGACGTTTTGCAGTGGGTCAGTCTTGAAGACAAGTGTGATGCCTTTCTGCTTGGAAATGACTAGAACGACATATGATGATAGTCGGAAGTGAGATAGGCGGAGGAGCATGGGAACGACAAGGGGCTGCTTGGCGGCTAACATGCCTCGCGACCCAGTCATGAGATGAATGTCGGGTTGCTTGTGGTTCAGCGGATTTGCCTAATATCGTGGGTGAATAGGTTCCATTTGACACTAAAAATGAGTGCAACATACCTGAACTTTTGTCTTCAATACGAGATGGGCGTCGCCCGAGTAAGTGAGTCGAAAAATTCCCCGAAAATGATCAAGAGCAAGATCACCAATGTCGCGAATCTCCAATTCTGGAGGCTACATGCCAGTAGAGAGACTCCATAAGAATATCGTAGCACTGCTCAACACGAACGAAGCTCGCCTGGGTACCCATCTCAAGTTCTACAACTTCAATCTTGTCCGCTATGATAGGAGGTTTGTTGCCCTTATTGAGGGCCGTATTGAGCATTTGGATTGCATCATTATGAAACTGGTCTGAAAAACGTGGCCAGTTGAACGTAAAGGACATCGAGGATGCATAAAATGACAATCTCGAAAATCGCCGAACAGTGACGAAATAAAAGCGGCACTGGCAAAGTTTAATCCTACGGTCCGTTGATTCCGCTATGTGATTGCTGTTGGATATCAGCCACAATGACCGTGCAGGAGCTAGAAACCTCGTTGGCTCTGAAAACCTGGCTGCAGAGTAATGGTGGTGAATTCCACCCCGATGCCATTTTTATTGAAGGTAGTCAACTTTCTGAAACCTTTGTTCAGGGCCCTGACTTGCCGGTGCTATATCTAGATGCCTACGGACACCGGATTATCGCAGCAAGAGACATCCCTGCAGATACCCACATTGTATCCTGTCCCTTCGATCTTATGATTACATCAGAGTTGTCTCGGAAGGCAGTTTGCAGCGTTCTAGGGGATTCATCGAAGTTGGCTAAAGAGTCGTCGCAATGGACTGAAAGAGAATGGTTAGCTACGTACTTGTCGCTTCATTGGATCGTTGAAGACCACGAAAGGTGGGTGAAGGCCGATAAAAATCTACATGTTATTTCAATGCTATCCTCAGTCTAAAACATATTCATTATATCAACACACTACCAGCTCCTCATAAGCTTTGCACTCCGTTACACTTCTCTTTCTCAGAATTGAATCTGTTTCAGGGTTCCAATCTTTACGGAGCTACATTAGACAGAGGATCTGAGTGGAGAGTCGAATGGGAGAGATGTCGGAAGATCGTCTCTGAGGCAAGTAGTAACTGGGGAAAGAGATTCACTTGGTTCGACATTTTCGACACGGTTCTCAAAGTTAATAGCTCATCACTCTTTGACAGGGAAAGATATTTGACTGCCGCGACATATATTTCATCCAGAGCATTTCCCTCTTCGCTTCTTTCTTCGACGCCTACGCTGGTGCACGCTCCATCTACTCATCCCATTCTTGTGCCGGGAGTTGACTCATTAAATCACGCCCGCGCTCATCCTGTTTCCTGTCTCGTCACCCCTGGAAATGAAGCAAGCGGCGGTGTTGAGAGACTGCAAGTTACGCTTGTTCATCATCCAGCCGTCGCTCGAGGCCAAGAGCTGTTCAACAACTATGGACCCAAGCCAAACGCCGAACTCATCCTCGGCTACGGTTTTTCCTTGCCAAATAACCCAGACGATTCCATTGTACTCAAATTGGGTGGTATCAAGGGCCAGAAATGGGAAATTGGCCGCAGTGCACGCAATGCGGACGGTTTGTGGAAGGAGATCCTCTCAAATTTTGTAGAATCTCAGAATGGAGCACCCACATACGAAGACATTCTGGACGCCGCAGGTTCACTCCAAGAAATGACAGAGAAACTGCTAGATCGTCTTCCGGGATATGATACACCAAAGTCTGCAGACATCCGTCCTGAAGTTGTCCAAATGTTCAACCATTACGTCGACGGTACGTTATGGGACATGTGTTCCAGAATTTCGTTGATGCCCTCGCAGGTCAAACAGAAATTTTGAAGTCTTTGCTCGATTTCGCCCGAGCGCGGGAAAAGGACGCTGTAGGGATGGCTCGTGAACAAGGCGTTGATCTTGTTGTGCAGGGTGATTCTAGTGATTAATGATTCAAAGTTGTACATACTACAAGCACGGAACCAATTTTTTCTGGTTGTGATCGATCACATGACTACTTATTCTATACCTTGTCATCCTTTTTACTGATTTTCAATCCATCCAAGAAAAGCCTCTATCCACAACGGCAGGGATAATATTTGACTGAACTAGAAACAAGTTTTGCAACCATATGTCATTGACGGTTAAAATCAAGTGCGTGAACTGGCATGTTGTTTGTCATTTTCATCTCACTGTATCAACGGTCAGGGGGAAGAGGAAGGCTGTAGATAACTCCCTTCCTCCAGTTCCCGACAACGAACCTCCTCATCCGACGAAGAGAGGTCCGCAATTTTTTTAACGTCCGACTGAACTGAGCTGAGAGGGAAATTAGTTAGGCAGGCAGAGACGAGACGATGTCCAATCTGCGGAGAACGCATTCCGCTCCGATTGCTTTCTAAACATGCCGAATTAGAATCAGAACGTGTTGAAAACATCCTCAACACGGTAGGCTCATCGGAAGTCTTTCACGATAAATTGGACTACGAGTAGGCGATGTTCATTCCCTTGAAGTTTCGGACAAATGCGCATTAACTTTAACAGACCTGGACCGAGCTCTCAAACTCGCCGTTCTGCTATCAAAGCTCGCAAATCAATCACGACCCGTGGAGCGAAAGACACCCTCGAGCAAACTGACAAAACTATTCAGACTGTTAAACGGCGTCGCAGACAACGACATGCGAAGTTGAAAGAAATGGCAAAAGAGGAAGAGGAGGGGACGCTCGGAGAGTCGTGGCTTGACAAGTTTAACGGGGTGGAAATTGTTTGTCCCGTCTGTTCTACAACAGTAAGAGGGGATCAAGACGTTGTAAATGCACATGTGGATGCTTGTGTCGCTCATGAAAGTCTGAGATTAGAGGATGTACGACAGCGTGCTCTGCAATACCGCCGTGCCATTGAGGATGCAGCACGGGATGAAGAGGATGATGACAGTTTCGGAAATTATGTGGGTAATCTGAGAGGTGAGTTACTACTGAAAAAATTGTATAGTCAGTATTTTCATGGAGCACAAGGAACTGGATTCTATCAGCGCAATCGCAACGAGGAAGACGTGGATGACGAGGTTGATATCGAAGGAGATGACCAAGCAGTCTATGGGGAGGTGCAATTCACGGAAGGGGATGTACTTCCCGTTACCATAGAGAGGGAGGATAGGGAGGAGGATGTTGAGGTGAATATAGAAGACGACGAGGAAGATGAAACACAGCAAGGACAGCAGACCCTGCGTGAACTCGTTGCCGCTAGCGATGTGGGTAAAACAAGCTCGGGGAGACAAAGGAGGATGGACGATCACACTAGCATGTCCGGGTTGGAGGAAGTCGAGTCTGTCATTGCCTCTGCACGACAGAAAGGAAGCAATGTTCTTCTGGCGGCCGCACTGGAAAACAAAATTAAATTCTTGGTAAAGATTTGCAAAGTTGTTGCCTGTCAAAGGAGCTCATCGATACAACAGGAATCAGCACGAGCCATGTCTTCCCCTTCACTTCAGTGTAGGATATGTCTTGATCCATATGCCGAACCAACTCTTTCGACTGGTTGCTGGCATACTTGCTGCCGGGAATGCTGGTTGAGATGTCTAGGTTCGACAAAGCTCTGCCCAATCTGCAAACGAATCACCTGCGCCACGGATTTACGACGCATCTACTTATGAATTGCCTAACGCCATTTCTACCCCACTCAATTTTGTTGAATGGGATGTTGTCTGTGGGTGCTTATGAGCAATTACATTGTGACCAGGAATAGAAGCTTGGAAAAGGAGACAGCTCAGATCTGGCCTTGTCAGATCGTCAATTCCACTATTCGTGGCGCCTAAACCAGAAACTGCGGTTACAGCGACGAAGGTTGAGAGCGGAGTCAGGGTACGAGAATTTGTACCACCACGACGTATATAATCATCGCTTCCCATGTTGTGAAAGGAACTACTCACTTCCTACATCCAATCTTCACAGCATTTGAACAAAAATCATTGACACACTTGAGGTAAATCTCGAGATGTGGCTTGAGCCTTTTGAATTAAAAGGGCTATTAATGGATAGTATACACGACCAGAAACAATATCTATGCAAGAGGGCTAATCAACCTAAATGAACAAATTTAGTGTTTTTTGTCCACAAGGAAACAAGTTGAACGACGCACTTGATTAATGATGGTTGTGGGTTGCTCCTGGTGTACCCAATGTAAATGATGAGAGGGATATAGCCATAATGGAGGATTGTCTGAAGAGTGTGTATAAGAAGACAAAGTATAAAGTTCACTGGTTCAAAAACACGTACGCGACCAATTTCAATGACTTTGGAGATACGTTCCTGGACTCATAATCAGATAAATGTTAAAAGAGTGTTAGTTAACGCACTTTCGTGTCTTCTGAAGGCATGGTTTCTATGAACTTATGATTTTCCTGACAGTGGAAGGACGTGACGAAGGTGGCGAATGCAGAAAAAGTGACGTCGGCAATACCCGAGGCAACTTTTTTGCCCAGGAGTGCATTATTATCATCCAACGTCCCTACGATGCCTTTCAGCCCTCCATTGTCCGCGATTAACGTACAGCTCAATTCTCCTTTGGATTTGGTACAAAATATACCGTAAATATTTTCCGACTGAAAATTTTTACAAACGCTTCTGAACACTCTCGAAACAGACGCACACCTATCAATGTCACAATTCATCCCGTCGCGCTGTTCTCCATCCTCGACCATTATCTTCGCAGATCGGACAGCCAAGACCGAGTGATTGGCACGCTTCTTGGGACGCGCCACGATAATGAGGTAGAAGTTCGATCCTCTTTCGCTGTGTTGCACAGCGAGACGGACGAGCAGGTGGCGGTTGATATGGATTATCATCGGACGATGTATGACCTTCATCATAAAGTGAATCCAAAAGAGGTCATTGTAGGGTGGTGAGTTCTATCTTCCTCATTTGCATTCCAAAATTCTTGATCTGATTCGACCGCAAGGTATTCGACAGGATCAAATCTGAATACCTACTCTGCTCTTATTCAAAATTTTTACTCGCAGGAGACAGCGCCTCACCATGCTATTCATGTTGCTGTAAATACGGGAGTTGAGCAAGGGCAAGAGGCTGGCGTTAAGGCTTTTATCAGGTCTGCTTGTATCAACTCTTCTTCATAACCACCAGCTGAGGCAACTCCAACGCTTCCCAGCTCACCTGTTGGTGTCTTCCCTAAACCAGAAAATTGTGTATTCGTACCTGTACCTGTAGAACTACGTTTCCACGAGGCAGAAAGAAGCGGACGTAAGTGTTTCATTATAACCATGCGACGACACTTCTCACTGTCCCGATAGTTGATCTTCTCATCGACACCACACGATCGGCCACGTCGACGTCCTCTCAGCCAATATCTGACCTGGAGCTCATTGAACGTGCCATCCTCGATGTGACTGAGATGTTAGATCGCGTGCTTGCGTATGTCCGAGACGTGCTTTCTGGACAGAAAAAGGGTGATCCTGCTATTGGTCGGTATCTCATGGATACGCTGGGCACAAACACGGAAGGGTTTGAGAAGGGTGGTTTTAATTCTAGTCTGCAGGTGAGATTCTGCTATTCCGATGCAAGGTTTATCCATGCATGTTGATGCTTCACTTCTCTAGGATACATTGATGTTATCCTACCTCGCAAACCTTGTAAGATCGCAGGCAGAAGTGTCATCTCGACTTGCCTTTGCAGCTGCCTCATAGGAGTGGCAACCGTTCTTTTATCTATTGCTCTATTTCCCTTCAAAAAAAATCCAATTTCTTGGGACGCCTTTTTAGCTATTAAAAATGCGCGAGTGCTGCAGATCATGTCGACCCGCCAAAATTTCGCCAAGAGGCCATGTGTTCGCTGGACCCATCGTCACCTCGTCAAAGCCATTTTCAGGATTGTCAAAGATTCCAGTGTGTAAATTGTGACACCTTGTCGACTCTGCGGTGACCAAAGGGCGGACGGCATGCAATAGGATTTGTTGAGCACCATATGGACCGATATCATTCAGACGAACGGCTGCAGAAAGCAGACTCCGAACGTGAAGGAATAGATGGAGAAACTGAGAACGCTCTAACTGGAAATATGAACTGGATTGTATGAGGCAAATGGGAAAAGACGCACCTAGCCTCAAGCCTAATGCGGCAGTTAGAATGCCCCAGCAGATAGATAAATGGCCTGGTGTTTCTTCCCTTCTTATTTTCAGTTTGACTTCGTCAACAAGCTTTGCCATTTGCCCTTCACATTGTGGAGAACGGGCGGTCGAGAAAGCAGAAACAGAAGCTGGTCGAGAGAAACCTTTCGAATATAGAGTAAGAAGAGCCGCCCCTTGGGCCGTGGATGCCCTTCTGGAGACATGATTCAGTGTCATTGCTTGGTATAAGTCGTCGAGTTCGACGAGAATATTGATAACGTTTTTTAGCTTTTCTGGTTCCGGCTCTATCGTTTTCTGGTCCAAAGTGAGCTGTCCGACTGCACGATGCGCATCGGAGACAAATGGAAGTGCCGATCTCGCGTATGAAGCAAGACTATCGCGGATAAATTCGATAGTGTTCTGAGCAGCAGAGGATATCGGGCTCGCAGGAAACCCATGCTTCAAGTACGATTCTAGACCAGCTGAGGCCACGAAAGAGCCTGTGGGTAGATTGCTGTCCGAAAGCAATAAGAGGATATAAGTTTCTGCGTCGGCATCGTCGCTGTCCATAACATTTATGATTTAACACGGCAATGGGTATTACCATAAGTCACATGATGCTATAAAACAAATCAATTACTTATCACCTGTCAGAGTCATTTAATTGTCTCGACCACTCCTGCGGCTCAGTTGTCGACAATAAGGTATGTGTTCCAGACCTTACAATATCTATTGTTCTCAGCTTTTTTTAAAAATATCAGATACCCCGACAGATGAAGGGTTCTCGGAAAATCCTTGCTTCCACGCTTCCTCTAGTCCCTAGAGCTGTTTCTTCGACAAGACATCGTTATATCCGCTTTACCAGCACCAATAGTGCTATTTCTTCTACATCTACAAATACTGGACAAAACACATCCCCAAAGGCCCAAGGACGAACTCCTTACTCGTCTCTGTCAGTCGCATCTAAAACCAACCCAGGTTCGGTTGAACAAGATATCTTTCGAGATCGGTCAAAGGGAACAACCCATCCGAACCACAAAGTGAACCAGGATTTCAATCAGAATGGTATGTCAGTCTGGGCAATGGGGCTTTCTTCTGACCGCATTTGTCTCACTAAGATTCAATAACACCTCTGCGGCATTACCAAAACCTGATAGACAAGGGCGTACTACGGGGGGACAATCACCAAACTCTTATCATACAGATACTTCAGGATTTACATGACAAATTGGTCCATCATACACCCCCAGAAATACCCTTAACCTCGAAATCTAATTCACTCGTCAGTAATCGCATTGTTTTCGTTCCCATACAACATCTCAGGAAATTACTCACGGAATCTATATTTCCCTTCCTAGTTTACTCGGTTACTTAGCCGCGAACCACAAGTGCCCATTTCCCCTCCGCCCAATACCCCAAAAGGCCTTTACCTTTATGGTGATGTTGGAACTGGAAAGACAATGCTTATGGACCTTTTCTTTCACACCCTCCCACCTTCCATAAAGCGGAAACGACGTGTCCATTTCCATGCTTTTATGATTGATGTGCACAAACGTTTGCACGCCGCGAAGCTCGCGATGGGGTACCGGGGAGGTGATCCCATTGTTCCCGTAGCAAGAGACTTGGCGCGAGAGGCGTCCGTGCTTTGCTTTGACGAATTTCAGGTGACCGATATTGCCGATGCCATGATCTTACGGAGATTATTAGAAAGTTTGGTCAATTACGGCGTTATCTGCGTTATGACTTCCAAGTGAGTTGCCTGATCAAGATCACGAATTTCTCATGATTAAAAAAATGAACCAGTCGACATCCAGACGATCTTTACAAGAACGGCATTCAGCGCTCGAGTTTCATTCCCGCCATAGAATTATTAAAGTCTCAGTTTGATGTTACAGACTTAGATTCTGGAACTGGTAGAGGAAGAACGTTCGTTCCTCAAGGCTCAGGACTCACCATTCTGCTCTTCTAGATTATAGACGGATACCCCGTGCATTATCTAAAGTTTACTTTGATTCCCTCTCGCCAGAGAACAATCTCGAAATTATCAAAATCTTCAAGTCTTTCGTCAATACAGACCCTAATGACCCACCCATCAAGAACCGCAAGTTAACGATTTGGGGACGGACACTACTTGTTCCGGAAAGCACAAGCAACGTCGCCAAGTTTGATTTTATGGATCTTTGTGGCCAACCACTCAGTGCGGCTGATTATATTGAGGTTACGAAGAATTTTGGGACAATTTTCCTGTTAAATGTACTCAAAATGGATATCAACAAGAAGGATATGGTGTGTGTTCATTGATTCGTATGGCTAGGTCAGTCTGACTGGTATTTAGGCAAGGAGATTTATCACATTTATCGATGGTATGAAGATCTCCGTCATCATGACCTCCTCGCTTACCCAGAAATTTAAACAGCGTGTTACGAGAGTAAAGTCTGTCGCCTTCCTGTATTGCTGTTGACTTGTTGCTTACCTTTCTCGCAGACAAAACTCTTTGTCACTTCAGAAGTACTCATATTCAAAGTGTTCGCCGATGCAACATCTGAGGCGAACCATATCTCAGATCACATGCGTAGTGTGATAGATGACCTCGTAAGTCTTTCCTGAAGGATTCCATTGTTTGACATACCTTGTTTTAAAAAACTCAGGGATTATCATCCGACATCGTTAGCAATAGCTCGATGTTCACTGGTGAGGAAGAAGTGTTCGCTTTTGCGCGTGCCTGTTCGCGGTTGGTGGAGATGGGAAGTAGGGAGTGGGCGGAGATGGCTGGCGTGAAGTGATTTTGACCCAATCATGATGGGTACTACTATGTTGCAGCGGATCAATGGATATAGAACCCATTTAATTTATGTCAACACTTTGTTTCATGTATATACACCATAGGGTTATGGCCACGATAATGTTACATTAAAAATTGAATAAGCACCTGTGATAACAAAAGGTGATTATGACGAAGATTAATCAGTCTAAAACTTATGCAACCCAGACAGTTTTGATAACGAAAATCAAATTCTTTCGCCTTGTTTCTGGTTATAAATAGTACATGATGCGCTTTCAAAACTCTGGCTCCGTGAACAACGAAGCGATTTAGATACCGGCAGAGGACTTCCCTCTGGTATCGATCGTGACGCTCGTGCGGGCAATGTTCTTCATCGTGGCACTTTTAAGCCCATCTGCAGCCTGCTCCTTTCCGTTCTCCAAGATATACTGAATGACGTCTACATCCTTGGAAGTCCCAAATGTGGTCTCGAGTTGCTGTCTCGACGGTGTCCGCAGCAGACCTTGTGCTCCTTGATTGGTATGGTAGATTTTGAAGGCTGTGAACAGATCGTTTTTAATCCGGATCTTGCAAACATTCCGAGCAACTCACAGTCAACAACATCGGCAAGTGGGATCGTCCTAATAAAAGAAAGTTAATAAGTTCAGTGGCAATGTAACACGAAGGAGGTAGTATGTACGTGTCTGTGAAAGCACCGTGAGTTCAAAACATTTGGAAAATGAGAAGTAAAGTCAAATTTCATACCTCCATCTTTCCATTTCTTGAGCTAAGTGACAATGTTAGTTAATTAAGAGATGCCTGAGTGAAGTAACACCAGCTTACCGTCTCAGGATTCACCATAATGATGTATTCATCGTGCTTTTGTACGTCAGGTTTATAAACAACTTTAGTGAAAATTGGCGCCATTGTAGAGAGATAAACAGTTGTATTGCTATGAGAAGGGGGATGTTTGTGGTTGACAACGAGATGACTTAAGCTTGTAAGGTTGAAAGCCTTTTATCGGTGTCCAACACCAGCCATCAATCAATGACGTATCTGGGGCAATAGTACTAACGTCACGTGGTTTTGAGGAGATGAGTTTACGTATATATACAAAGGTTGGACAAGAAAAATATTTCTAATATTTAGACTGACAGTCTGACAGAATTAGTATATACATGAAAGGCTGGGAAATTTGAGCAACCACACTTTGATATGAAGTTCACCATTTCTGTAACAATTTCTGGGTCGGTATGTTCAGTGGAATGATGGAAGTAACCCATTCACTTTCCAATAACCCTAGAATGGAACAATACGGTACATTCCCCAACCTCGACAAAAAGGGATCGTCGAGTCACAAATAATTTGCTTTAATAGCTTGGCCATTGTGTCCCCTCTATTGTCCTTAGACGAGCCCAACTACTTCGTGAAATTTTGCGCATATTTGAATTGCTGGAGAGTGCCGACGTCTTAATTAACGGAACAATTGACGGTCTATGACAATTCAAAGGTCAAATGTATAAGCGGAATCAAATTCGTATTTGGATCAAACGAACCGTCCATGGGCACATTGAAACGGAAAAGCTGTCTCCGAGAGTTGCTGAATGAGTCTCTCGCATTGCTTAACGGAGAGCGAGTCGTTAAACATGACGGCACCTATGACGAAAAGAAAAATTTTCCATTAGCACAATGTGACTTGCACTTGCCATTCACAAAACAGCGATCACTTGCCTCGACAGGCCTTGGAATTGATAAGTTCCAACAGTCCTTTCGGGCAATGACGTACCGCCTTTAACCAAGCGAACTCGCCTCGATCGGCTTCAGAGGGTAAATCCAAACCCGAATCTGAGAACAACTCTCCACTTTGGATTTGCCCAAGGAATCCCTTAATGAAATCTCGCAGTTCATCTCCTTGTAGGAACTGGAACATGTCCATGGAGAAGTCAACAAAAACGGCGGAAAGCCAAACAAACCGACAACGAAGAAGTTGCACCCACCTTCTCACCGACAATCTCAGGGACAGTCTTAACATGGATTTGCACATATCCTGAACTTCCGGGATCCGAAATGTGGTCGGACTCCGGGAAATTTTTCGGCACCACAACTTGAACACCCCATTTTCGTAACGAATCCCGGATATCCCGCGAACCCATGATGGAAAGGAATTCGTGTTGCGTCAATAGAACAGGCCGAGGGGGTATGAGTTCCCTGACTTCAACTCCTGGTGTAGTAGTTCCAAGAAAGCCCATGCACAACTCCTTCAGAAAACGTTCGACGCGAATTCTTTCATCGGCAGCATGTTGATCCACTAGAACAAGAATTCCTTCTGACAGAGAAGGTAGACACGAGGGATCTTCTAAAGAATGAGGAATCTGCTTCGCTATTCGGCAGGCGATGAATTTGCGATCAACCTGTTCAATAACTTCCACATGTCGAAGATCTTCTTTAGTAAACTCATGGCTAGATATATCATATCCAGAATCAAAGGCGCATTGTCGGAATTGTTCGAAATGGGTAGGGTCTTGTGGCCTGTGACAAACTTCTTCACCTTTCTGAATTTGCTTACGCCCCGAAACAGAACGGCCAAGTGCAGGGTGTGATTCAGCCGACCGTATTCCACTTTCAGCGGTAGGATAAGCGTCGTTTTTCTAAGCAGATATCAGCAGATCCAAAAGTCTAGCCGATTATGACATACTCGGAGCGCACTTTCTAACCATGTGGGCACTGTAGTAGCCATGCTGCCGGAGTGCTGTTGCCGCAATGTACGTCGTCCCTTTCCACGATTGATATCAGCCATTGAAGAGTCCACATCCTCCGATTGAGTGTGATATTCTGTTTGTCGAAAGGAATGTCCTGTTCGTGGGTCTACTACATGTTGTTCACCAGTGGCGGCATCTTGCCAAACAATTTTTTCGCCTGGTCCATCCTACCCGCAATGAAGGCAATAATACTGCATCAAATTGAGACATACCATTGACGCGTAGAGTTCGCCCGAAGGTCCTATGGCTTTCTTTTTTTCTTCTTTGAATGAAAGCGCCGACATTCCCGCAATTGAGTCTTCCTCAGCATATCCAGAGTCATCGACAAGATTGTAATCCGACTTCCGACGTTTTCGAGGGGAAGAAGTTAAACCGGTAGATCGATCTAAGGAGTCTCTATTTCGACACAGAAATCCGTTTTTATCTAGAAAAGTTCGAATGACTGTTGTTAAACAAGCAATGACACTGGTTCGATTCTGAAAACAATCTTAGATGACCATCGATCAGAAGCAAACCAAGCTTACATGCAGTTGCACGGAGCCTTTGGATGGCTCTAAACAGTTATCTACTTCCTCGGGAGCGATAGAAATATTGAGGACATAAACTGGCTTCTTTTCGTTTTTGCGAGGAGAACGGCGTATTGCTACGACACTTCGTGAATAGTGAACAAACCCTGTAGTTGCAAAAGGTCCTACTGGAGCGCGTTAAACCATTTTTTCCTTCTTCATCCAACGCCTGGATTCCAAATCAGTTCCTATGTATCAACCGTAAATTAGACATCGCTTACACTTGAGGCAAAAGAACTGGACGCAAACTCCGAATCAATTACACGTCCAAAGTCGGATATGTAAATTGGGTGACGGTTGACATCTTAAAAGATATTACGTTGTTTGAAACTAATGCATTCTGGCAGGGACCTACATAGAAACTGGTATGTCTATTCCGGGAGTTTTCAAATTCCAGTTTTCAAGCACAAAAGAATTATTAACATACTTTAGAAGACGCTCCTGTTAAACTAATGAATCCATCGATCTTGACTGAATCTCGGTTGAAATCGATTTCATCTATGTGCTAAAAGAGAAAAGGTCAGCAAACGAAGCGCCTTCGGGATAAAAGGTACTTGCTTCTGTCAGCGCTCGACCAAACAAATGTCGAAAGGAGTCCAAGGTGGAGATACACTGAAATCCGCATATTTTCAAAGCCGTGAAGCAGAACTCGATGTAAGAGCTCACTTTGGGAATGCGAATGCTGCGATGGGAAGGCTCTCCCTGACGACTCATGTCTTCCACAGTGAATGCCACATGAGGAAACATAAGGGCATAGGTTTCGACGTCTTGGCGGACAAGGTCCCATGTTCGAGATGAACTCGGGTGGGAGTGCCGGCGGACAGGGAGCTTGTGAGGCAACGTTTATCAATATCAAAGCAAGAATCGGAGATCCGGGAGTTCTCAACATTGTAAAATGCATCACGCACGCAGACCGTTGTTCCGGGTGATTCTTTATTCCAGCGAACCGCCAAACCCAGATACAGCTGCTTGCTTCCCTGTGAGATTATTCGAATCTGACCTAGAATAGCAGCACAGCAGATCAGCAGACCTTCATTATCAAAGACCAAGTATTTCTAGATTTGGCCGTACGCGAACATATTTCCAGACAGGAAACATTTGCAGCAGAGGCCAATGCTGGGTGTAAGCTGTGGAAACTTCTTTCAAAAAAATGTCGAACGTGGGTATTTGCCCACCTTCGCCACGAAATCCAAAGGTAGTGACCGAATTCGTAAATTCAGGCGCATACATTTTGGATGTATCTGTGAGAAAAGAGTCAGCACTTCCATAATTCGGTAAGACCTTGAGACCACACTATATCGTCCAGCCTCGTTTTCTGCTCCTAATTTCTCCAGCCCATCTTTACTGATTCCTATGCCATTATCCTGTACCCAGCACATCCACTCCTTGTAGTTGACGCCCACGTCTATATGGCTTGCATTCGCGTCGAGAGAGTTCTGCAACAATTCAGAAACAATCTGAGGCAACGAGATGAGGATTTGAGTCGAACGAAGCCTCGAACGAGTTTCTTCTGACAGTCGTTCAATACTATTCAGATGGACGGACATTTTCGTAGATTCCAGGGGTCAAAAGCAGAGAAAGGAAGGATCGGGGTAGGTACTTCGACATTTCAATAAATTACATAAACGCGTCACGGAGATCAACATGCAAAACGCGTTTCTCCACGCCTCGATGTCAAGCTTCGTATGGCATATTTTATCTATATTTGTTCTTTTTTGCATCTATTAACCACAACGTTACATCCACGAGGCAGAAAATCGCCATGAGGCCTGACATGCGACTTACATGTCCCCTTAAAGGCAGTGCTCAACTTGAAACTAACTACCGAAGTAGTGTAGGCCGTTGGATGTCGGAGCCATGCATTGTGATATACAGGAACGAGGGTTCATTACATTCTGAAGACTCCAAAGCCTTTGGAATCACCGTCCCATGTCGTTAGTCTCGGCCCTGAAGAATTCACACCGCGCCTCTCACGAGAAACTAGAGCAAGACCGAGGCCAACAACGTCTCTAGTGTCTGCAGGCTTGATAATTCCGTCATCCCAAAGACGTGCAGTAGAATACAAAGCAGTAGATTGGTTTTCAATCTCAGCTTGTAGAGAAGAATGCTGGGACGGATCCCTAGAACTTCAGGTAAGCGAGGCAACTCGCATGAAAATAAATCTACATACTTCGAAACGGTGGTCATTACTTGCGACAACTGAGCTGATCCCATGACGGATACTCTGGCATTCTGAAAATTTTTATGATTTACCGTGAAGGACTTCAAGGTATTTGCTTACCGGCCACATCCACAAAAATCGAGGCGAATACTGTAATAATGTTAGTGTCCAAAGCTTCTGCTTAACACGAACATACGTACTGCTCTGCCGGCCATTCCTAGTGTCAATCCGGTCAGGAGTTGCCATGTTACAAATGATGAGAGCACTGACCATAATTACCAGCTCCAAAGCTTCCACCCACCACCACGGTGAGCTTGGGGACATCAGCGCAAGCAACGGCGCGAACCATCTTTGCGCCTTAAGAGATGATCAGCTAATCCTTGTTGATAAAGTCGCAGATACGTACCATCTTTCGCAATACCGCCCTTCTCTGCTTTCGACCCAACCATATAACCTATTCAGATATTCAGATCATGTAAGGCAGGGAATAGATTTTCAAAACCTTTACCTGTTACATTAACGAGGAAAAGTAAAGGTATTTGCCTTTGCGAGCAAAGTTGGATAAAGTGGGTTGCCTTCAGAGCGGACGGAGAAAACAAAATTCCGTTGTTGGCGACGATTCCAACTTTATAACCATGAACGTGCGCGAATCCCTGATTTTAAAGACCAATCAGACCTGCATCTTCAAAGCACTGTACGCAAAACATACTGTAACCATCGTAGTCCCATACTCCTTCTTGAATTCTCTAAACTTACTGCCGTCGACGATTCGAGCAATAACATTTCTCATGTCAAACGGCTGACGCACGTCCGTGCCAACTATACCATGGAGTTCGGATGCAGGATACAATGGTTCCTCTGAAGTCGCAGAAGGCTGTCTAACTATCAGGGGCGTGATTTCGATGACCAATGAACTGTCACTTACAGATATTAATCCCCTGCCTGCATGTCCAAGGTCACCAACGATTCCTCGTGCAATAGATAGGGCATGTTCATCGTCTCGAGCTAAATGATCCGTGACACCACTCTCCGTTGAATGCATAAGACCACCGCCCAGTGTCTCTTCGTCGACGACTTCCCCGGTAGCGGCCTTAACGAGGGGAGGTCCAGCTAGGAAAATATGCCCCTGGTTTTGCACGATTATATTTTCGTCTGCCATAGCTGGAACATAAGCACCACCTGACCTTTGGTTGAGAATACAGACCGAGAACAATTGAGTGACAAAACATACCCGCAACAGAAATGCCATGAACAACGGCAATTTGGGGTATTCCAAGTGCTGACATTTGAGCCTTGACCCCAAGCATTTAATGGACGTAAAAGTAAATTGTAAATTTTGCTGACCATATTGTAAAAAATCCTCCCAAAGTGCTCCTTGTCCGGGAACACGTTCGCCTGATGAGGCAATGCAGCACCTCCAGACTCAACTAAACATTCATATTAGAAAGCCTTCTCCTTCGTGAAAGTAGAGGTCTTACCTACATAAACGCAAGGGAGTCCATTTTCCCTCGCAATCTCTTGTGCTCGCAAGTGCTTCTTCACCGTCAATGGATAATATGAGCCACCTTTCACAGTCGGATCGTTCACGACAACAACGCACTCCCGTCCTGAGATGCGGCCAACGCCAGTAATGATACCTGCACCAGGTATGGATTCCGGGTATACCGCATGGGCTGCGAGCTGTGATAGCTCTAGAAAGGGTGAGCCAGGATCAAGCAACAAACTTAGTCTATATGACGCGTGCAAATGAAATCGTCAGTATTGAAAAACGGGGTATTAGAACTGGATATAGAGCCAACCGTTCACGTGGTAACAGTTTCCCCTTGCTTCTCATCCGTTCGACTGCCTTTCCACTACCGCCTTGGCGTGCCAGTGACACCTTCTCTTCCAGATCCCGCACAAGCTCGTCCATGGCTGTTGCCTTTGCCTTGAACTCGGGGGAAGAGGTGGAAATGAGCGAAGGAAGTACGGATGTGTGATACGACCTCCGTGAGTGAACCGTCAATCTGCACAGTGATTGGTGCCATAAACTGCGCATATTTGCAACGACGGACCAGTAACCTTTGAAAGTGAGGAATAAGGGCGTTACGATCGGGCGGACCTTCCACCGGACCGGGAATCATTTACTTAAGCGCCCTCTAATACTTAACTCAAACGTTCCACTGAGGGCAGTAATAAAGTGTGGCCTTACTCGGACGAGAATGCCCTCTAGAAATATTTCGTCGTCCCAATCGCTTTTCTTAGAATTTTACTAAAGGTTTGAGTGTGGTGGTCAAAACTCGGATAGCGAGTTGTCACGTCCGCGGTTCGGTGACACCGTAACGTGACTGGACGTGAGCTCCTTGTACAGAACAGATTGGAATATGGAACCCGTTCCGCGCGTCCAGGAAAACTCGCCCGTATTTGATGATCTAAACATTGACTTGTTCGTTAAAGTCCTAGAAAATACAGCTTTCAGTATGTCGCTTGTTCTTCGTGACGGATTGCCAGTACTGACATGAATTATAGGTCCCTTTTTTCTTTTCTGGATTCCAGTCTTCTATTTCTTTCAAGGGGTAGAAGTGACAGACTCCAAAGTCCTTTTCCCATCAATCTACTTCATTGCCGTGTCTGTTTTCTGTGTGTCACCAGTAATTTCGTATGATTCTATTTATACTAATTGAAGTGTACTAGGGTTCTCCAAATGGTGTTCGAGATTGTACCGAAATCAAGGTAGTTTAATCTTCAGGACTAGACCCCTAGACTGGGGTGAGCAGATCGTTGTCCTCACGGGAGGTGCTTCGGGCATTGGAGAACTCTTAGCAAACACTCTGGCGGTCAGGAATGTTACTGTGGTCGTTTTGGACACCAAGCCCATTATCACAGAAAATTGTTAGTTCAATTTCGTTTACTTTTGCATCTTTTGATTCCACCTTGTCTAGATAATATCTCTTATTATAAGTGTGACGTTTCGAACTGGGAAGAAGTCGAAATTGTTTCAAAGAGGATCGTCGAAGAGGTAAAACTCTTATCGTAACTGCTTTGGATCGTTTTTGTTTAACAATCTCAGGTTGGCGAGCCAACTATAATCATCAACAATGCTGGCGTTGTTCAAGGGAAACTTCTTATTGACCTTAAAACCGAAGACATTCTACAGTGAGAATGTAATTCCAGAAACCCCTTCCACATTCATTAACTGCCGCACGTAGGACGTTCGGAGTCAATGTTATGTCTCACTTCTATGTTCTCAAGGCTTTTCTGCCGTACTTGCTGAAGAAAAAGTCAGGGCACATTGTCAGCAACCATTATGTTACCTAAATGCGGGATTAAGTTTTAACGACACATAAATAAGGTCACCATGTCATCAGCTTTAGGAATGGTTGGCGTTGCCCAGATGAGTGAGTGTAGGTATGAATTTCTGATCTACCTTGTCTAACCCTCAGATAAGCGGATTACTGTGCTTCAAAAGCCTCTGTCATATCTCTCCATGAGTCTTTACGGTACGAACTAGATAAGAGGTATGGAACGAAGCTTTGACTCTTCTTCGGGAGACCGATTCACGCATCGTCAGATACAACTGCCCCAACATCCGCACGACTCTGGTCTGTCCTGCTCATGTTGACAGCCTTATGTTTAAAACGGTCACCCTTCCTAATTCTCTTCTCTTCAAATTTTCCTGCCCTTCCCTACAACCTGTTGCAGTCGTTAAACGGATCATTGCTGCTCTCGATGAACAGCATTCACAGAAAATATTGATGCCATTCTATGTCAACTTCGTCCCGTATATTGGTCACCTACCCAGTTTTCTCCGGGATTTGTTTCAATGGGTAATTTGTTTGCGGACATCCCAGACTAACTGATGCTGACTCATGACTGAAAGGCATCTGGTTCCGACCATGCTATGCTGAGCTTTGTCAAATTATCTGGTCGCCGCCCAGATGAGGATAGCCTTCCTTCCTCAGTAAAGGACAGATAGATCAATGCTTTCCTTCTTTCTATTATGTAGCTGGTCAGTCGTCTAATTGTCTAATTCCCAGGTCTAGTGTTTCAACAGCATGTAATATTTCTAAAAAATTAAAATTAGGTACTTTGCTTCCACATAAACTCAGATACACATCACGTCCCTTTCTCTCGCGTCCCTCAGATTACGATTAATCGATTCCATATGGACGAGAATATACCATTTAGGTGCACTGACGCTCGGCTCGACGACTTACACCTTTGAAATTTGAGATACGGCTTCTTCAGCAGCTTCAAGATACAGCATCTAGTATTGATGTTCTTGAGAACCTTGCAACGCCACAGGTGCCTTTTATGTATGTGGAAGTGACGCTCTAACATTCTTTTCTGATCCATACACATAATTATTAAATACCATAACAATCAGCGACGAACCCTCAGCGTTGGCGCAAATTACGAACGCTTTCAGCCTAAACATAGAATGTGGAAACACACAAGTACATGTTCTATTAATGACAGACGATCTCTTAATACCTAGTACACATCTATTAGTACAATGATTACGAGTGGTACATAAAAGAAAAGGTTGTGTGATGAGCAGACGTGAGCACATGCAGAAATGAGGCTATAAAAAGTCCGTTGAAAGTGTTCCATGCCGGAGGACCAAGAAGATTTGGGAATCATAAGAAAAAAAAATAAAAACCGATTTCTATGATCGTCGTTGTCTTCCTTTTCGACTCACGTTGCTGCCACCTCGTGGTCGCGAGCTAGAAGGACCGGCTTCAACGTTTCTCTTTTTGCGCGAGTGGTCTGATCTCACGGAAGCAGTGCGTACAAGTGGTGCAGCAGGGGTATGAGCACTGTGGAGGCGTTTGCTGGGAGACGACGAACTTCCCGTAACCGATGTCCGAGTGCGTTTACGAAGGAAATAGCGATTTACGACAGGCCGTGAATCAGGATTATCATGTACGACCTTTCTCCGTTTGGGAGAATGTTGATGGAGCGACGATATAGATGGTGATCTGTTAAAGGAAGCAAGATGTGATCCTTGTGGAGGCGAAGGAGTTAAGGGTGTGAGTGGAGAAGAGTAACCAGATGAACTATGGTGTAAACTACTCGTCCGACGAGATAACGAAGCACCTTCAAATACGTTAGGTCGAGATGCCACGACTTCCTTGAAGTCCCAGCGTAATGAACCATGAGGAGTGACCGTTGGTGTAGGGACATCTGTTCCGGGACCCTGAGCCACTCCCGCCGGAACAATAGAATGTTCGCCAATTTCTGGGTTGAGTGGCACTGGTCGAGAATTACTAAGGTTTATCTTGGGTTCGCGTTGCAACAAAAAACCGCCCCGCTCTCTAAGAATCGATGGACCTGCCACTGGTTCAAGCACTGGTTCAGTGAGAGTTCTCCCCAGTGTTTGCCTACTCCCCATGGGTTGTGACTGCGATTCATCTACAGGCTCAGTGTCTTCACGCTGCAATTGCCTGGGGATGCTCGGTTGGATCTGCCTGGGTTGACGATACACAGGCCGTACTGGGGGAAGTGTTGTGTCATAGACAAAGTCTCTGACCCTGACCCCAAGTCTTGCAAGCTCTTCACTTGTTGGTTGTGGGTCACGGAGGACCGGCTGACGACTTCTTGGTCGACTACGAGGTCGACATGATTTTACGTTGCTCGTGGGTGCAGATCCCTCCTGACTCATTTTGCCTTCATACACGGATTAGAGATTTCACGTCTTCTACAATGATTCTTGCAACGAATCGCGCATATATTAAGACTTACACAAAGTGTTAGTGAATAATCCAAAGCAGTAGTTTGCGAAAACTCGATTGTCGATGACTAATTGGTGTTTGGTTGGAAATTTGAGGCGTGAAGGAGCACAATATGGCGATCCTCGATCACACAAGTTAACTTTGACTGGAGCTATTAGGGAAACTCGTTTGACAGAGACGGATTGTGGGTCTTGCACCTTGTCGTCGTGATGGTTGACTTGTAAGAAAGACAAGACTCCTGTACAATAAGATATATCGAACAAATATCTCCAAACAATGTTCACGTGATATGATAGACGCGAACTGTGACAATGATAAAGTGCCACAGTGAATTACCTTTCCTTCAGTCTTTTTTTGGCAACTAGTCTCCAGCATGCTTCGTCGTGTTTGGAAACCAGTCACAGCTACCGTGCTCGTTGGAACTCCAGCATATTTTGCCTATAACTATTTCAATCAACCTCCGACGTTTGATCTCCCAGTTCGAGTCAAAGGCCTTAACGGAAGGTCTGAAATCACGACCAAGAAGATGACTCTTTTACCTTTGAAGGATCTAGAGGCGCGTGTTTATAAGAATGCAGTGACAGAAACAAAGACGCGTCCAGATGGCATTTTATGGAAGTACACTACAGCGAATCTGGCTTCAAATGATCCTATTGAGGACGCACACGCAAATCAGGTCGTCGAGCGTGATGCAGAAGACCCCTCAGCTCCTGGAGATTATTTATTCTTTGCAGTTATGGACGGCCATGGTGGAACGGAGACTTCAAAGCTCCTGTCCCGTATTTTGATCAAAGGGGTTGCTTTGGAACTAGCCAATCTCATCTCGAATACCACCACATCCCCGTCGCCTGGTCCGGCAAACAGGTTTACTTCTTTTTTCCAAGCATCATCTTTCCGCACACCACTAGACGCTGATCCCAGTCGCGTCTCAAATGCGATCGAACAGGCATTCGAGAAGATTGACCAAGAACTTTTGGCTACACCTCTTCGTATCCTTGCTAATAGCATGGATCCAGAAGATTTCAAGGCAAAGACGATACCCGACCTTTCAAAACATCCACTTGCATTGATTGTCACGCGTCCAGCAATCTCAGGTACATTTTTCCCTCTCAGAGTCAATTCGACATCCTAGTCATTCTTCATAGGTAGCTGTGCATTGCTTGCTGTCTTTGACACCACACATCACGATCTCCACGTAGCGTGTACAGGCGATAGTAGGGCAGTTGCAGGTGTCTGGGAGCCTTCAGAAGACGGAAAGGGGCATTGGCGGGTTGACGTCTTGACGGAAGATCAAACAGGTCGTAACCCTTCGGAACTAGCACGGTATGTGAGTCATTTCGATCCTGAGTAGCTGTCCGTTGAACGCCTTGTCAGCATACAGTCGGAACACCCAAAGGACGAAGAAAGCGATGTGATTAAAGGAGGACGCGTCCTGGGAGGTCTTGAACCTACACGTGCTTTTGGTGATGTACGGTATAAGTGGCCTCAAATGGTTCAAGAAACGTGAGTTGTTTTTTATTCATTAATCTCGGTGCTCAGTAAATATTCTCATCTTGAGTATAAACGAAGCATTCATGGTCGGAAACCAAATGCCAATGAGACCTCCCCCTGCGTTGCTTAAAACACCCCCATATGTAACCGCTCGACCTGTCATTACACATCGCAAGATGTCTCTTCCGCCCAAGAGTACACAAGGATTTGTGGGAGCAAAGCGTTTCTTAGTTTTGGGCACGGATGGCCTTTGGGACGAACTCAGGTAAATGCATCCTTCTGCATAGTTTTCACACTTTTCTCATCAATCATATAGCAACGAGGAAGTGGTCAGTCTTGTTGCCGGTCACTTAGCGGGCCTCAAGGGTACCATCTCAAAATCCGAACTACCAAAGATAGTCTGCACAGTAAAAGGATCACAAGGCGTTGACGGCAAGCGATATTCCAGCGACCGCCATATACCCGCGGAAGGCTCTTGGATTTTCAAGGATGAGAATCTCAGCGTACACCTGATAAGGAATGCATTTGGTGGAGGGGACGAGATGGCATTTCGCAGAAGCTTGAGTATTCCCGCTCCTTATTCGAGGAGATATCGCGACGATGTCACTGTGACTGTAGTGTGTTGGGAAGATGGGAAGGAGGCCGAGGCGAAAATTATCTCCGAGAACATTAAGGCCAAGTTGTAAGTTTGGCCAACGGTATATCTTATTGCTGTTACCGTAATCATCGTTTTGAGATTCATCACAATAATCTTGAATAATTTACGCATGCTATTACTTACAACCACCATACACTTAGGAAACGAATCAAATACCTATTCGTTTCTTTTTACTGATTGGTCCATTAAACGGATTCGATGTTATGTAGCCATTCGTTCGGGCCTGGAGTGGCGATGAAAATTTCTTTGAGGGATATCGATTCACTGATCCCATCTCTAAAACCTTCCGTTTCTTTGGCATTCCATTCGTGCTCGCGTAGAAGTTAGTGGCTGGGATGGCAGGTGAAGTGGAAGTAATAGGAGGCGGCAATTGACTGGAGGGAGATGAAGGTCGTCGTGGCGAGTCATCGTCGTTGGCCTGCCCCCCTGTATTATCAGTCTGGTTCCTTTTGATCTGTTCTTCATTCTTTCCCCCGTGCAATGTGTCCAACCCCGTCTTGTCTTCTTTATCAGAGTCACCATCAGTGTCATAGTCCTCCAACGCCGCCAGCGCTTGACTCTTGTTCTTCGCTACAGCCTCGATCTTGGCCTTCAAAGTCGTAGCCTGGGGATCAACAGGACTGCTGGGCGTTAAGGGCTTAATGGTCATATCCTCCGTCGATGGCAGCAAAGGGCCTATGAATTTTGCATCGACCTTGACTCCCGTATCCTCGTCATCACCCCCAGTCTCCTTCGCCTTTAAAATCCTTTTTTTCATCCCGGCTGCAAGGCCGTTCTTCATGGGAGGACCGTTGATTTTAAGGAGGGGTGCTTGGACGGCCGCCTCCAACACTTGCCCTTTGCTTTGGATATAGAACAGCATATATGCGTTCCTCTTACCCATGGGCACATTCGCTTGTGTTACAGCCTCGTCGTTCATCTCGAACCAACGACCTTCCTTGCTCTTAGCGAACGCAAAGTAATGACCTGAGTTCGGGCCACCTCCTGCATGGCAGATGACCCCGTAAAGTGAGTATGTCGGCCCAAAAGAACCATCACTCATGAACGGTCGCAAAGACAATTGTTCGTCATATTGTAAAGGATGTGTGATTTTTCTGCCAAGAGGCGAGAAGCGTTTTAAATGGACAGTCAGCACCAAAGGAGCTTCATGGATCGTGAAACATTTCTCTGCGTTGACATGTTTCTTGCACCTGTCAGAGACAGAGACATGAGAATCTGTTGCTTCTAACGTGTTGATAAACTCACTTTTCGCACTTGTACTTGTCTGCTCCTTTTAGGAAATCAACAGCAACGAACTTCTCAAGAGCCTCCTTTAACGAGTCGCATCTGAAAATATCAAGACTGAGATCCAATATGCGATCAAAGGTATCGCTATTGTGCCCACAATCTCGACATGTCACCCTCGAACGTAGCCGCCCACCAAATATTTTGTGTACCCAAGTTGTTTCCGCAATCTTGGCGTCCGGTTTACTGAAACAGAAGATCAGGCATCAAAAACAATATGGTAGCAAAATACGAACGAGGGAAGGCCTGCAAGACATGACTTTTGTAGGGCGTCAATCGCGTAACGTAGGAATTCATGCGTATCCTCTTGACGACCCTTTCGCATGTGTTTGGCAATGACTGTATTACTGGGTCATCGAGGATTTTTTTGATTGAAAACGATGATGCCAAACCTTGAAGATTATTACTGATGGGGCTAGGAGAAAATGCTATTTTGCCAGTATATGCCTTGACAGCGACTTGCCTCAGACTACAGGCCATACAAAAGCCAGCAGAGACACGACCTGCACAGGGATTTAGTCAAAGGATGGGAGTTCGAGTATAGAGTCATGACGCACAATCATCCTTATGAGCTAACAGCTGTCGGAGCAGTGGTGGTGTGTGAAGAAGGCACTGAAGAGCACTGTTCAAAAAACACGTATTACCAAGGTTGTATAAACCAGGTGCACGACCACAGGTGTGCGGCCATGTCATGTCAATAGTGTCTGGGTATAAAGACGCAGGGAGTTTAGCGCCTGTCGTTCGAGAGGGCGAAAGAGTGGTTTTGGTGGGAGTGGAAATGGGAGCAGATTCTGGCTTGGATTCGTCAGGCAGCTTATCATCCCTGTGAGTCAAAATACGATCCTCTCTAGTAAAAGAACGCACTTCGGTCTTAGGAGCCTTTGGACTTGTATTAACAGCCTCGTATTTATTGCCAGATACAGTCAAAGTTCCCGATGAAGACCCTTCTATGAATTCAATAGGAGCGGGAAGCAAACTGTTAAAAGTCTCTATGTCCTTTGCAGGTCGGTAATGCGTCGTTTCGTCTGGATTGGATTGTGTGGAGAACATTGTGGTGGGCATTAGCGGCGATGCGAGCATCATTGGTGATCTAGCACAGAAATCTACAAAACCAGAAGGATTCAGTAGAAATGTGGAAGTCCTTCTAGCACTATAAAATCCCAGATGGAGATGAGACAAAAGAAAAAAGATGGTGTCGCGGTCGGCGAAAAGACGCGACGGGTCATTCCTTCATCAACCCTTTGTTTGCACGTTGTAGTGACAACATAAACATTCACCATCTGCTAATTGAATAACTTGAATTACATCGAATGATTAACTATACAAATACGTATTTACAATATTAAATTAACATAGTATAAATCTTTTGCGAGTACTGTAACGGATACGATCTAATGATCATGCATCTGACAAAGCAATAGCCGACAAATCGAGGAAGGGGAGATCAGCATAAAATTTTCCAAACTCAAACGACAAAGAGGGTTTTTGATAGCAAGAGGCGTCCCGCGCCGATACATGGCAGAGCACATCAGGATACAGAGGTGTCTGGTTATTCTCTCGCTTCATTTCATTCGTAAATCGTAATGCAGAGGAAGCCAAAGAAGTTGGGATTGGGTACTGGAAATATTCACCCGAAGTGGGAAGTTCGGGAGGTGTGTCCATGACACAGAACCTTGTTCCGTAGAAATCCACGAAAGGATTGGGATATGATGGAATTTGTGTGGGAAACGTATCCGTATAGTCTGTGGGCCAGGGAAAAGCCTCGATCGGCGTGGAACTCGTCGAAGACTCTGAGGGAGACTCTAAGGTGAGAGTCAGAGCAGATCGTACGAGCAAAATCAACACTCACCTTCGCTGAATTGATCGATAAACTCTTCTCCCAGAAATGTGAAATCGTTGGAGGTAATGTCCCTTTCTATCAGAAGTTTTGGAGGCTTTGTCTTAGGTGCAGGAAGGAGAGGAGGTGCAAATGACTCCAATTCGGTAGAAGAAACATTGATACCATGCTTATTTTTAAGGTGAGCCGCGAAGGCAGAACGACGTTTAATGCTAGAAATGCACTTTTAAAACAGATAAAGACGTCGAACCACTTGAAAAGACTCACCGCGAGGTGCAGGAAAGTTCTGGACAGCAGTATGCCCCTACAAGGCGATGCGTTTCTTTGCGATGTCTAGCGCAAGAAGACGGATCTCCGAAAGTGGCGACACAGTCATCATAGCCACACATGTAGGGCTTGTTGCCGTTGCTTAAAGGTGGAATGAGCAAGGGCACATCAGTATAGCCAATGCGATGCTTACTGGACATTCTGATGCGTTTTCCAGCCTGAATGCTGGTTAAAAGTCTTCTTGCACTTATCGCATGGGAAGCGCCTTGAATGCCTTAGTATAGCAAAGCGAAGGGCAATACGACATTGCTCACCTGACCTCCATATGAAGGTATTTATGGCGCGTCAAGTCGCCCTTTCGACCAAAAGTCTTAGGGCACTGATCACAAGGATGCTGAATGGATGGGATAAGGAGGTGCTGAAAAACGGAAGAGACTACCTTACCGCAGAGAGTGTTTTGCCCATCACAAAAACGGTGTATAAAGCCTGCCAGAGGGTAATAGCTACCCGAACAACCCAGCGCAAGCGGGAAAATTGGGACGAGGAATGACGATGCATGCATCCACTACCCTCCCCCTATTTAATGTTTCGAAAAACATTCGGAACAATGTGTTGTTTGCGACAACAGCACGTTGCGATCCTCTATTGTCTAACACAGGTAATTAAGAAAAAATTGCTCCACGTTGTGTAGAATGATCACGGTGGCGGGATTGCCCTTTTAGGGATTAATCATAAATGGGTCTCACAATCCAATGCCTCGAATAAAATATTGATACAAGACTAGTATACTAAACACGTCCCCTCTATATACTCGTCGAAAAGGTGGTTCAAGAGAAATCGTTTAAATAGCCTGCTACGCTTCATATTATTGTGACGACCGATGCTGCATAACGTAATTGTGTTTTTGACGATCACCTATTTCGACGATCATCACGCGTCACTGGCATTTACCGGAGGTCGCTTAATCCAGGAAAATTTATCCTTTTCGACACAGCCCTTTTTCAAGTCTCTGCTTATTGTCATTGGCGCAAGTGTGCTATTTACTGATCGCGTTGACAATGCCGAACAAAGACTCATTTTTTATCATCACCTATAAGTGTAAGGACTTCGGAACACATGAATTTCGTGTGCCGCCGCAATAGGTTGGGGATATATATGATATTCAAGTTTACTACTACAGGTAATGCCCCCGGAGCCAATGCCATTATAACCTGCAAAAATTTCATATTATAAGGCCGTGCAAATAAATCGACCACATACCACAGAAGTAGCTTCCAGGTGTTGCCACCCGAACATCAAAAATAACACAACATGGATAAGGTGAAAGGGAATCTTTGCGGTTCGAATCCGACCGTACCATCCGACCCCAATGGTTGCCAGTACTCCACAAATCATATATATTCCAAGAGGTGCATTGAACCTTTTGTCGGAAAAATCGAAAAAAGCATATTTGGCTGGATGGGTGATTTTTGAACCTGATTCGTGATTATGGAGCCTTATTTGCACTGATTTGCAGCTGAAAAGGCCATATATGGTGCCATAATCACAAATAAGGTTCAAAAATCACCCATCCGGCCCGATATGCTTTTTTTGATTTTTCCGACATTTATACCTGTGCACCATCGCGTACATAACGTCAGAAGTAGGTGTACAACCGAGGGATAACTAGGACTCAGCCATGACCATAACTAAACAAAGCTTGCAATGGCGTGAGTGGTCAATCAATATTAGATTAGCTGTATTCTCATCAGCGTCTTGCAATTGAATCCAAAGTTTTAATGGCCTATGTTACAGTTTTACTCTACTTTAAGGTATCCCGTCACCTAGAGTGTAGTGGTAGGCTTCGAGTCTTATATTGTCTGATATTCACCCTATACATACAAACTGACTAGACAACCACTTCAGAGAGACTTCAAAAGATATACTGGCGCCTCAGCCATCGAATTGTGAAGACCCGAGGCGAATCACTTGAACTATCTGTCGGTATCTTGAGTGGTGCGGTGATGGGTTTCCGCTTGTAGCCTCAGATGGCGTGGGTTGCAGGGTTAGAAACAGTGATCTCCAACACTTTTTGGATCAACACATGTTTTTGGAAGGTGAAACTCTTCGGAGGCGATTCGAGATGACCGACATGATCCTGCATTGACGGTGTCGGACATTAGTAAAACACATGAATATAGGGGGTAGCTTACCAGGTAAATTACAATGGGACTTTTCTGAGCGGGGCTGTGAGTGGTCGAGGTTACAATGTGTCTCAAGAATTTCCAGAGACAGACCAAGAAGAGAAGAAAAAGTGAGCTGTATTCGTCCGGTTGATACTTAGGTATGTGGAACAACTGATCTCCACGACTCTATAGCTTGACGGCGCTTTTCCCCCTCCAGCTGCGAACATCTCCTCGACCAAGCAAGGTCAAGAAGATACGAAGGATAAGGTGGATCTTCGATGTTTCGAGGGTCGTCAAAGTCGGGGTCGTCATCGTCATCATCTCTTGTATGTATTGGCAAGACAAAGTATTCTATGTTCTGAATACCTTTATATGCCTGAGTAGCAAATTTCTTGAAGACACATTGCACGTAGTGCCAATCGAACACACCAGATGGTGGCTCTGGCCCGATGGTAATGATGTGCCGATGCAAGGCCGGGTCGTTTGGGCCCCGATCTGCGCCAGAAAGACTCAGATTCTCCCCGTCATCGCAGAAAGCATGAACCGCATACTGATTCTGAGGTTCAATTATATCAGTGCGATATTTTATACAAGGAAATGAGACTCACATTTCCAGTGCTCCAAAACCCCACCTCGAATACATCCACCAAATCATTTAGGAGTGAATTGATAGGAATCCCAATGGATAAATGATACCTCGTCACAGGTGTGTTCAGGCCAGTAAAGAGTTGGAACGTGGATTGAACGCCATTATCACCCAAGCGCCTCGGGATCAAATGAGACGCCTTCAGCTGTCTGATGCGCGATATTCCTGACACAACGCAGGCTGAGGAGTGTCGTTTAAGCAGGGCAGTGCGGAACGCCTTCGCTTGGTCCCGCGAAGTGTTGGTCGTCTCAGAGTTGACTTGACGAGGACAAACCCTTGTGGGCGCCATGGGTTGATTGTTCGATCGCCTGTCACATATGATAGAAAGGGTATACAATGAAACATGGTCAGCAGAATGAAAAATTTGTCCATCAATGATGGAGCCAG